>JABAOG010003351.1_pt1 | contig 13392 bp, 23 predicted proteins | sample 7062131 | NCBI WGS metagenome assembly JABAOG01 (sample SAMN14538629, study PRJNA623070) | marine sediment metagenome | biome: marine biome [ENVO:00000428]; feature: marine pelagic biome [ENVO:01000023]; material: deep marine sediment [ENVO:00002113] | place: India: Arabian Sea | collected... | reverse complement strand
CCGTTCTGTGTGGCGCGGAGCTGGAGATGATGCAGCTCGCCATCGGCGTTGTTCGGCCCGCCCACATTCGGCCCGGTCGCTACGCCGACGATCTCGGTTGAATGGATGAAGATCGCCACTCGAATCTGTGGCCCTTCGGAGGGATTGGTGCTCGTACCGAGGGTCACGGTCCAATGCTGCTGGCTGAGGAACGGATCCTCGGGACCATCGACGGCGACATTCGTGATCACGTCACTCGTCAGCAGCTCAGTGATCGCGGGTCCGTCGCTGTAGCGGTGGAACATCTCGAAGGTCCACTCGACCGCACCGGTCATCTCGACCGGCGCCGCGAACCGCGTGCGCCGCTGTTTGTCTTCGAGGCCGACGCCCACCCTCATGCCGCGACCGAGCCACGGCGCCAGGTCGCCGCCGTCGAAGCGGGAGAACGCGCGATCGGCGCTGATGAGGTTGTTGTTGCCGTCGAAGAGGCCGAGGAACTCGAAGGGATGATCCCCGAAGAGCGGATGACCGACCGAGGACAGCTCACCCGAATCGAGCGGCCAGTAGGCATCAGCACCGACGCGCAGGNNGCCCCGGCCGAGCTGACCGAGGCGGCGCAGGATCCCGTAGGCCCCCACGCTGACCCACGCGTCGGTGTCGGCGAGGTTCCACCGCGCCGGCCACTCGGCGATCTCGCCGCAGAAGCGCCGGTGCCCGTCGACCGACTGGCGGACCGGTGTGTTGCGGCCGATGAGGCCGTACAGGTCCGAGCGCGGGTTGCGCGGCGAGTAGCGCCCGATCGTGCCCGAGATGTTCGAGAGCCCGTTATTGAGCGTGAAGGTCAGGTGGCTCGGTCGCGCCACGCCCGACTCATCCGGCGTGCCCCGCTCGATATGGGCCGGGTCCCGGTTGCGTACGTCAACCGAGATGTCGTGCCACTGGCCCGAGTAGAGGATCTCGGTGACGATCCGGAAGTCATGCACCGAAGGCCACCTGCACGTCGCCGCGGCCTTCGACGCGCACCATCTTGCGCAGCGCCCGCGCCAGCTCGGAGTCGGCGCCAGCGAAGTCGAAGGTCACCATCGCTCCGCCGCCGGGCGGAGGCACGGCAACGTGAGGATCGAAGGCTTCGAGATCCGTCGTCGTCCCGGCCAGGCTCGCCACGGCGCCGGTCACGAGATGCTCCGATCGAGCCAATCCAAGCGCCATGCCCGCGGCCACGTCACGGCCGATCTCGGCGAACACCTTGGACGGAGAGCCGATGCCGAGGATCTTCTTGCCGATGGAGACGGCGCCACCGACTGCGTCCTTGACGGCGCCGGCCACGGCACCGGCGAGGCTCTTGATGCCGTTGACGAGCCCCTGGATCAGAGCCTTGCCGGCACTGAACAGCAGCCCGCCGAGATCGCCGATCCCGCTCAGGATGCGACCGGGGATCTCGGCCGCCACGAGGAAGACCTTGGCCGCGCCAGTCCTGGCCGCATCGAGGAAGCCGTTCCACGCCCGCGTAGCGGCATCTCGGATCAGGCCCGGAAGCGCCGAGAGCGCACCGAAGATCCGGCCCGGCACTTCGCGGACGAACCCGATGACCGCCCCCACGATCCGGCTCGTCGTTGACAAGAACAGATCCCATCCACGCTGAGCGACATCGCGCACGATGCCGGCGAAGCTCGAAAGAGCACCGAGGATCCGGCCCGGCAGCTCGCTCACGAACCCGATGACCGCGGAGACGGCCGCCATCGTGATCGCCTTGATCTGATCCCAATGCTGGATGATCAACCGCGTGCCGAGCACGAGAGGCCCGAGGAGGATGGCGACCAGTAGATCCCAATGGTTCTTGACGAAGTCCACGATGAACCGAACCGCAGCCGTGATGGCACCGCTGATCTCGTCCCAATACTTGATGATCAACGCCACGGCCCCGGCGACCACGGCGATCACGAGNNTGGAGCAGCGCCTGAACGCCGAGCAGCGCCCAATGAGCGACCTGGCGAACGACCGAGGCCACGACCGAGGCGGTGGCCCGAGCGGCATTGCCGATCATCGCCCCGAAGGTCCGAGCGGTGCTGGCGTTGGCGCCCTCGGCCGCCGCCGAGACGCCACGCAGGCCCGAGGCCACGCCGGCACCGAATCGAGCGAAGGCGACCCCCGTCTTCGCCACGCCGCCGACGACGCGGATCAACGAACCGAGGACGAGCAGCACCGGCCCGAGCGCGGCGGCCAGCACGCCGAAGACGAGGATCGCGTTCTGAATGCCGTCTGGCAGGTTGGCGAACTTGTCGATGAGATTCGTCACCACGTCATCGAGCTTCGCCTTGACCGGGACGAGCTTGTCGCCGACAACCGCCGCGTCGTTCTCCGCCGCCGCGGCCGAGATCCGGAGCTGATTGGCCAATTCGTCGGACGTGTTGATGAAGTCGTTCTCGATGCGATCGGTCTGCGCCATGATCGCGTTGAGCGTGAGCGCCGCCTGCTCCTGCTGATTCATCTCGTTCCACGCCTTGTTGATGCCCTGCGACATGGCGAAGGCTTCGAGCGCCGCCACCCGCGTGTCGACGCCGAAGCGCCGCAGCGGGCGCGACTGGCCACGCAGGCCCGCCTGGACCGCGGTCATGGCATCGGAGACCTCGACATCGAAGACCGACGCCATGTCGGCCGCCCGCTTGGCGAGGTTGATCGACGCATCGGCCGCCTGATCGGCCGAGAAACCGACGTTCAGCAAACCGGCACCGACCGGCGTGACGAGCTGATTGAAAGCCCTCGTGCTGAGGCCGACCGTGGTCTCCGAAGTCTCGCCGAACTCCTTGATCTTGCTGGCCGCCTCGCCGAAGGTGACCTCGATGGCGTTGATCGACTCGGTCAAGGCCGACGACGCGTCGATCGCCTTGTTGCCGATGAGCGCCAGCGGAACGGTGGCGAACGTGGTGAGCTTGAGCCCACTCGTCTGCGCCGCCTTGCCGACTGCGGACAGCTTGCCGCCGAACCCTTCGGCCGCCGCCACGGCCGCTCCGAAGCCGGGAGCGACACCCGACGTGTCGGCCAGGACTCGGACGACGAGGGACGCGAGCGTGGCCATCAGGCCGCGTCCTCACGTGTGATGACCTTGCCGCCGAGTTGTCGGGTGATCGAGATCATCACGTCCCTCATTGCCTCCGGCGTACGAGCACGAGGCCGGTCCCATTGCGGGATGAAGTCCTTCGGCTTGTAGGTCCGACCGCGCCGCGTGCGCATGACATTGGCAATCGTAGAGGCAACGATTCCCGCTTGAATGTCCGAGCGAGCCGGCCCGAGCGGGCCGGCGATCCGCTCGTACGCCGCCCAATCGACCAGCTCGGCCGCGGAGATGCGGGACAGCATCTCGTCGCGGGTCATACCGCCAAGAGCGAGCGTCAGTCGGTGGTAGAACTGTCGCTCAGGCCGATCTCGAAGTTTCCCTCGGCCCTCGTCAATGCCCCGTCGTCCATGCCCGAGAGCCGGTGCGCGGTGTCATGCAGCCGGTCGATGACGACGCCGCTCTTGGCTCCGAGATGAGCGACCTCGTTGTCGCCGAAGATCCGCTCGTCGGTCTCCGGGTCATAGAGACATTTCACGAGCAGCCGCGAGCGGAAATCCTTGAGCCGCAGCTCTTCGACGCCCTTGCCGTCCTGACGCAGCTTGACCGCCTTGGCCTCGTAGGCATCGCGCTCGGTGCCCGACAGGCCCCGGATGCGGACCTTGCAACTCCACTCGGGAACGTCCACGTCCTCGTACGGACGGTCCTCCGCGGCGAGGATCTGATCCTTGAGGCCCATCACGCCGCCACGAAGATCGGCTCGCCGCTGATCTTGAAAGTGAAGTCGGCGGACATCTTGTCGTCGTAGGGGAACTCGTGGCCCATGCCGGTGATGAAGCCGGCGAACTGCCACTCGCCGCCCGGCGGAGTCGGGAGCACGATCTTGTAGTTGCGCGGGAGCGGATCCTGGAAGTCGTCCTTGAGGACGACGTGGATCGATGGATCCCAATTGACCTCGAAGGTGACCTCGCCCGCGTCCACGAGCCCGCCGACCCACTCGCGGAACTTGTTCGGCGAGTCGTGCGATGTCACGTCGATCGTCTCGCGCTCCATGCCGGGACCGGAGATCGACGTTGCCTCGCCGATCGTGGTGAAAGTCTCGGGAGGCCCGTCNNAGAAACCTGCCATCGATCACTCCTGCTCTGTGGCCACGCGCAAGCGTAGCAATGCTCGACGCAACTTCGGGTCAGGGTCGCGCAAGGTCTGACTGAAATCGAACCGGGTCTCGACGTGATGGAAGCCGGAAACGACGAGCGGTTGATGGTCGAATAGCCGGATCAACCGGTCCTTGATCTGGTGCGCCTCGCGGAAGCCGCGCTGGCTGCTCCAGATCGAGAGCACGGCGATCGTCGTCCAGCCGATCGTCCCGTGACGGTTGTCCGGCGTGGTGAACATCTCGCCGACGACCACGTACGGCGGAGCCACGCCCTCGGGAACGTGGTCGTACACCGCGGCCCCGAGCGTCGTCGTCAGCTCGGCATCGACCGACGCCCGGTCGAAGAGCGCCTCCTGGATCGCCAGCTCCGGCGAGGCCGTTTCGGCGCTCACAGCGGCAGCCGCCTCCGGATCTCCTCGCCNNTACCGCGTGGAAACGCGCTGCGCCGCTTGCGAGCCGGCCGGCCGGGCCGGATGCGTTGACGTGCCGAACTCCACGAACGGCGCGTACTCGATGTCGGTGAATGCGCTCTCGTCGTCGGAGTCGATCGAGTCCCGGTAGGCACCGGTGAGCACCGGCACGTTCTCGCGCCAGTCGTCCGCCACCATCCGGGCGCCGTCGCGCTGGCCCTCCAGCGCTCCCGCCTCCACCGCGGCGGCCGCCTCGGCCAGCCGGCGCTTGAGGTTGGGGATGCCCTCCACGACGATGCGCGCCATCAGTCGCCCGCCTCGATCGACTTGGCCGAGACCAGCAGGCTCGCCTGTGGCCCTTCCGGGAAGGCCGACGCCACCGAGACGACCTCCAGGCGCTCACCGCCACGACGCAACTCGTCGTTGCGCTTGATGTCGGCCCGAGCCCGGAACCATCCCCGGTGCGTGTGCTCGGCGCCGGCTTGCTGGCCCCGCAGCGCCGCCTGCTGCAACTCGAAGCGCTCCCGGCCGGTCAGCGTCCGCACGTCGCCCCGCTCGGCACCGACCTGCACGAGCGCGATGGTCTGGCCGCCCGAGCCGTCCGCGGTCGGTGTCGGCCGATGGATCTCCCATGTCGTNNGGCGCCACGACATCAGCCGACCACCGGCTTGCGGTGCCGGCCGATGCGCAGCATTCGGCTGATGTGCGGGTCGGCCGTCGTCGGGACACGCGTCGTGCCCGTCTCGGCCATGAAGAGGATCCCGTCCGGTGAGCGCCGAGCGGCGAAGAGCCAGCCGGCGAGCATGATCGTGCCGAGGACGAGCGAGTCCTCCTCGATCGTGGCGGTCAGCTCGACCGGCTGCACGAGGTTGCCGTCGTCGTCGGTGAGGAACGCGTCCTTGCGCGTCCGCTGCACGAAACCGATGGCCGCGGCCAGACGACGCGTCAACGCGTCGTCGTCCTCGGTCTCTTCGGCGTCGATGTCGAGATCGTCCTTGAGATCAGCCAGCGTCGGCGGCCATGCCATCGCTCATCGCGCCGGCTGGATCGCGGCGACGGTCAGGCTCGTCACCGCGTCGTAGGTCCAGGAGACCGGCGAGCCGAACACCCGGCCCACGAGCGGGATAGCCGCGATGTCGCCAGCCGCCACGGCCACCGCGGGGTTCTCGATGTCGAGCCCGTCGACCGAGCCCGGCGTGTCCACCGTGACCGTATGAGGCGAAACGTCGTCGTTCTTGACCAGGAGCACGGCGCCGGCCGTGGCCAGAGCATCGTCACCCGACACCGTCGCCGCCTGGAACGAGACCTGCGCCAGCCCGATCACCGGCGCCTTCTGCACCGTCAGAGTCGCCATCTCAGCTCACTTCCTTCGCTGGCGCTCGCCGCCAGCCACCGTTGACCAGTACGTACTCCACGCCGGCCACCGTCATCCGGCGCCTCGGCTGCTCCACAGGACGGCGGGAGCGGGGCCGGAATGACGTTCTCCGGGCCTCCGGGGGGTCGGCAGGGGTGCTTGGACTCGGCGCCCGATCCGGCTTCTCCTGGGCCTTCCGGGGCGCCTCTGCCGGCTTGCGCCTCTCCGCCATCACTCACCCACGAGCCGGACGGCCGCCACCGTGACGCTCGTGACGCCCGAGTACGCCACGTCCTTGGCCGCCCCGTTGTAGATGCCATAGACCGGGATGAGCGCGATCTCGCCTGCCCCCACGGTCTCGACCACGTCGCCGACCGTCACCGTGATCGAGCCGACGCCAGCGTTGTTGACGTAGAGCACGACGCCGAGATCCCACCCGCCGGCGCGCGTACCCTGCGGCACCTGATCGCCGCCGCCGGCCGCGGCCACCGGCGTGNNAGCGCGAGCAGCGCCATCGATCAGTCCTCCACCCTCCAACCATCGGCCTCGTGGCCCGGACACTCCGTGCCGTGAACCGAGCACATGGGCTTGCGCTTCGGCGTGGGCGGAGGCGGATCGACGTACATGACGTGCCCGCCCGCCCGGACCGCGACCTTGCCCTTCTTGGCCTTCGGCGCCACGACGGCGGCCGCCTTCTTGGTCCCGACCGGAGCATCCGGCCCGCCCTCGCCCGTCTCGACCTCCGGCGTCTTGGCACCGGTCGCCTCTCGCTTGCTCTCGGCCATGAGGCCCTCTCCCCTGTCGATCAGGCGGTCCGGTTGAGAACGGCCACGCCGCTCGGCCGGAGCACCTTGGTGGCGAAGTAGGCGAAGAGCGTTCATCTCGATGTTCGCCGGACCGGACTTCTCCTCGAAGCGGAAGGTGAGCAGCGGCGACTCCCAGACCCACCAGTCGGTCCGGTTGGAGATCACGGCCACGTCGTCACCGACGCCATCGGTGACCGCCCACGCCGGCACGAACGGCATCCCGTCCACGAACCACGCCTGATCGACCGCGTTACCGAGGCCGGACGCGTTGGACGCGCCCACGCTCGGGAAGAGCGGGCGGCCGTCCGCGTCCTTGACTCGCGCCATGTAGCGGGTCACNNCTTCTGGCCCATGACGGCGCCGGACGGGCTGGCGAACCGCGTGAACGAGTAGTCGGCGAGGAGCTGGCGCAGCAGCTCGGCCGCCGTCGTGTCGGTGAACGTGGTGAGCTGCGTATCGGTCACGCCCTGGCTCTGCACGCCGGTGACCGTGTTCAGCTCGGCGTACGCCTTGGCCTCGGTCTGCTGGTTGTAGGACTCGCGCATGGCGGCCAGCGAGATCGCGTCGATCGCGGGGTTGGCCGCGTCCACGATCTCCCGCGTCAGCTCGAAGCGACCGGAGACCGCACCCGGCGAGACCGTCACGGCGTCGAGCGTGATCGAGCCCGGCGTCGGGTTCGTGCCCTCGGTGTGATCGGCCGTGGCGCCCGTGGACGACACGAAGCGAGGCACGGTGAACGGCGTCGCGTCGGTGATCGTGCCGCGAGACGCACCGGCCACGATCGGCCGGCCCTGGCGCAGCTCGTTCACGAACAGATCGGGCCGGTAGCCCGGAGGGATCACGCTCGACGCATTGGACGTGTCCACCGCGAACTGCGCCCGAGCCTCAGGCGGGAACTTGTGGAGCATCTGCACGAGATCGCGCTGCTGCTCGCCGAACTTGCGCAGCCGCTCGATGGCGTCGTGGTCCCGCTCGGTCTGCGCCCGCCACCAGTCCCGGACGAACGACGCCGTCCGGGGCGCGCCGTCGAAGCGGTACACCGGCTCCTCGGCATTCACGCGAATCCGCATCGCCGCCGACTTGGCCCGGTCGGACGCGCCGGCGTCCTCCAGCGCGCTGAACACCGACTTGAGCGCTTCGCTGACGGTGTTCGTGAGCCCTTCGGCGGTGGACTGTTGCAGCTCGGCGACCTTGTCAGCGATCGTCTCGAAGCGCTGATCCAGCTCGGCCTCGAAGCGCTCCATTGCGGAGTCGGGATGATCCAGGACGGTCGTCCCGCCCTTGCCCTTGTCGCCGTCGCCCCGACTCTTGTCATCGTTGTCGGCCATTGAACCTTCCTCGATGTCCGCGTTTACACGCAGCATAGCTGCGACACGCTGCACTCTAGCGTCATCGAACGCCGGTATTGCGGTGATCGTCGTCTCCACCATTCGCGCACTGGTGACCGACATGATGCTGCGATCGGCACCATCGACCTCGGCGCCATCGGGATCGATCAGCAGGCCGGCCGAGAACCCATCGAGGATGCCGTCCTCGGCCGACTCCAGCAGCGCATCGCCTTCGACGCCACGAGCGATCTTGAACGTGCCATGCAGGCCGTCNNAGCTTGAGCGCCACGCCGACCGGCTGACGCATGTCGTGATCGCGGAGCAGCTTCACCCGGCCCACCGACGACCAGTAGACCGAGCCCCGCTCGAAGCGCAGTTGGCGGAAACCGCCGCGCGGCGTTGCCGTCTTGCCCCACGGCAGGATCAGCCCGGAGATCTGACGCTTCGGCGCGTCGACCCGGAACTCGACATTGGTCTCGATGTCGAAGGTGACCAGCATGTCGCCGTCGAAAGTGACCAGCGTGTCGCCGTCGCTCATATCCCCACTGCCTTCCATCTCAGTTGACCTCCGCTGGCTCCCGGCCGTTGCCGTTGCTCGATCCGTTCGGTGCCGGGGCCGGTGCCTGCCGTTGCTCCCGGCTGCGCGGCAACGGCGGCCGGTGCTCGGCGTTGCGGATCTCCTCCCGCGTCATGGCCCCGACCGCCTCGGCCTTCTCGTACGCCTCCATGCGGTCCTTGAACGCGGGCCGGAGGAAGTCGTTGACATCGAACCGAGCGCTCAGGCCCCGCGGCAGCACGTCGTTCTTGGAGAGCCGCTGCTCGATCGTGGCCATGTACGGCAGCGCGGCATCGAGCTGCGCCTGCCGGCGATCGACTGATGTCTGGTACGTGTGCGACGTGGTGACATCGACGCCCACGTCCACCGGATCGAGGCCCGTGGCCCGGATGACCTCCAGCACCGCGTGCTGGCGTGCGCTGGCGAGCTGGATCTTCTCGGCGTCCCACTGCGCCGTCTTGAACTCCAGCGAGCCGGGAACGTAGCCGTGCGCCCGGACCTTGNNAGCGAGCCGGGAACGTAGCCGTGCGATCGCGTCTTGCGAGCGAGCTGCCACTTGTCGAGCGTGTCCTGGACCTCGTCGTCATCGAGCGGATCGGCCTCGGGCGCGTCGGTGAAGTAGGACATCGGCATCGGGTCGTTGGCGTAGGTCTCTGCCACCTTGTCGAGCAGGAGCAGCGTCCGGATCGCCCTGGCCGCGTGCTTGCGCAGTGGAGGGTTCGGCGAGATGAACTGAATGACCTCGGAGCGCGGGACCTCCATGCCGTCGATGAAGATGGGATCCCGCGGCGAGAACTGGAGATCCTCGTTGAGCGCCTCGGACGGCATGCCGAGGGTCGTGTGCTGCGAGACGGCCCGTAGGTCGATGCGCATGGCCTCGGTCGGAAAGCCATCGGCGCCACGCCGGAGCGTGAGCCAATAGCTCTTGGCATCGAAGAGCAGATCCTCGGCCGTCATCGTCCGGATCCACACGTCGGTGATCTCGGGATGGGTCTCGTTGACGACCGTGTTCCGGTCGTCGGGATGGAACTCCTTATCCTGCACGACGATCGGCAGCGTGCCGACGATGCCGGCGATCTTGTTGCGAGCCCGCAGGACGGTCGGCACAGACAGCATGTCCCGGCGCGAGACCGGCGCGCCCGACATGTTCGCCAGGCTCTCCAGCAGGACATCGGACGCCTCCAGGCTCCCCGTGGTGCCGGCGAAGAGCGCGAGCCGCTTGCCGTGCGACGGGTGCTCCGCCGCGACCTGCCCGCCCCATCGGTAGGAGCCGTCCCACTCGGCCAATGTGAAGGCCGACGACTCGCTCTGTGCGTTTACACGCGCCCACGGCCACCGCATATGGCGGCCAGGATAGGCCCCGGACGCGCAACAATCGCCCCGACCCGATTAGGGCCGGGGCGATTGCGCATTGCGTCACGCAGGACGACGAAGGATCAGGTCATGCGCCCTCCCCCGGTGATGACGGTCGCGGTGTTCGGAGGCGACGACGCGCGCAGCGCATGCCGGCACTCCGCGCAGCAGTAGGCCGGCGCCCGCCTGGCGCAGTCCCTAATCGGCGCGCCGCAGCCGTCGCAGTCAGACCAGTCGCCGCCCCAATCGGAGTCCTCGTCCCCCCGCGGATCACTCCTCCTCGCTGCCATCACGCCCCCTTCCTCCGCTTGTAGAGATCACGCTGATAGGCCGCCCACGCCCGCCGGCACGGTGCGCACGGTTCCTCCCCGTGGCGCTGATGCCGCTTGTAGGCGGTGACGGTGCCGTGCGGACGCAGCGGACGCGGCGGCGCGCCACGCTTGCGGTCCCGGTAACGGCGAGAGCGATCGGCATCGGAGTCAGCCATGACGACCACACTACGTCACGTCCCCAGGCCCTTCGGCCATCGTCCGACGCCGAGCCCTGATGGCGGAATCTCGCAGCTTCAGCAGAAGATCCACCACGTCCTCGCGATCGAGGAACAGGTTGACGGTCTGGCCCTTGCGACTGGCCGGATGACTGACCTCGCACTCGACCCATAGCCCTCCATCCCCGAGCGGCCCCACCCGTAGGCCGTCGCCGCCCCAACGTCGCGGGACGGCGTTCATTGGTCCGCCCCGTCTGACTCGTGGCGATACGCGCCCGACGCGTCAGTCCGGCCGATACGCCGGGCCGCCTCCCACAGAAGCGCCTTGCGCTCCGCTGCCGTGTATAAGCGGACGTTCTCGGCGAGTAGGTGGAGATCGAGCGCCAGCCGGTCATCGGTGAGCGACTCGGCCCAACGGTAGGGAATGTCCGCCATCACGCCGCCTCCCCGTTCAGTCGTGCGATCTTGCACGAGCCCCGATCGTGGCACACCGGCCCGACGCCATCGGCGTTCAGCTCGACCACGTAGGGCCGTGCCCGGCCGTTGGCCAGCATCCCGACCGGCCGGCCGCAGCGGATGCACGTGCGCTCGGTCATCATCGACCTCCCCGCGGTCGGTAGAACGGATGCTCGCCGCCTCGTGGCCCGTGCTCGACGCGGCGCTCGGCGTAGCCCTTGTCCACGAGATGGCTGAGCGCCACCCGCGAGCCGATCACCCTGGCGTCGATCCAGCGCGGCTCGTCGGTCTCGTGCGCGCTCGGAGGGAAGCTGCGCTGGATCAGCTCCCGGAGCACGTCCCGCTGATGCGGGGTCAGTCNNAGCCCGCGGCGTCACTGGCCTGCATCCCGAAGGCGGCCGAACGGGCACCCTCGGTGACGAGCAGCCAGGCGTAGAGCGGGCCCTCCATCCGGTGCAGGTTCGTCCACAGGTCGGCCTTGCGGTAGCCGTAGGTCGGGTGCCGCTTGCGGTTGTCGATGCCGTTGAGGATCGAGGCCCGCAGGTTGCGGATCTCGCGCTCCAGCTCGGTCGCCGGGTTCGTCTTGATGATCTCGGTCATGTCTCTCCTCTCAGGCCGCCAGCCGGTCGCTGGCGGCTTCCTCGATCTCGAATGCCTCGCCGCATGCCTCGCACCGAATCGGCGCGCCTTCGAGCACGGACCGGCTCGCCCGGATGATCCGGCCGCAGCCGCAGGTGGCCTTGACCTGGCGGGAGCCCGAGCCCTTGCCGCGGCTCGTGCCGCCACGGGTGCCGTGGCCTTGCGAGCACGGCCGAGGCTTGCTCACGGTGATGCCGGTGCCGACACCGAACCGAGCGAAGTCCGGCGAACCGTCGCCGATCTCGCCGGCCAGCTCGTAGACCTGACGGCGGATCTCGGAGCGGATCAACGACAGGAAGTAGACCTGCCCTGCCGCCGCCGGCCGCTTCGTGAAGCCGAGCCTCACGCATGCGTCCTTCCAGTCCTTGTCGTGCCCGGCGCCCACGCCGGCCAGCGCGTGACCCAGCTCGTGAATCGTCGTGCCGGCGAGCTGGACCCAGGACTCCTCGGCCGTGGCCGCGATCTCGATCGCCTCGACCGGGCCGACGCCGTTGCGCCATGCGCCGTAGTGGCAGATCCCGCGGTACAGGCCGACGCCGAGCCCGTAGACCAGCTTGGCGTGCTGGAGCCGGTCGGCCTCTTCGGCCGAGATCGCCTCGCGCCGCAGTGCGTCGGCGACGGCGATGTCCCGGACCTTCTGGATGAATTCTTCGTGTGTGGTGGTTGTCGTCCTCATGACTCCATCTAACCACACTTCGCCACACTTGTCAAGCCACATTGCGTCACGCCTTCGGTCGAAAGATCGCAGTTACGACGCAATCGACGCAGGCCCGCACGCGACGGCCGCCGCCGCGGTGCGGTAGCCGCGCCAGGGTCGAGCAGCCGGGATCCCGGCACACGTCCTCGCCGCACACGTAGCACCTGGCGAGGAGTGCGGCCCGGTTGGGGATCACGCCCCGCTCGACGTTGGCCGGCACGTGGCAGCCGACGCCGCCGACAATCGAGCAGCTCCGCGCCATCACCGGCCGTCCCGCGGGCAGTGAATGAAGCAATTGGCGCCGCAGCGCCGGCCGTGCCGGACCTGCTGCGCGGCTCGAAGGGCAACCGCCGCCACGCTGAGCGCGTGGTCGAAGAGCACCCGCTGCGGGTTGAGGTTGGACCATGCCGCCTCGGCCGCGGCGTACAGCTCGTCAGGATCGACCTGGAGCTGCTCGGCGAAGCGCTTGGCCGTGGCCTTGCGAGCGTCGATGGTCATCGTGTGTGCCTCCTGATGGTCTCGTGACTGATGCCGGTCGCCGCGGCCAGATGCCGGAGCGGCACGCCGGCCCCACGAGCGGCGACGAAGTGTTGGTCTTGCACGGCCAGCGCGCGGCGAGCCCGACGAGGAGCCGCTGCGTCGCGTCCGGCGTGAACGGCGGCCGGCGTGACCGGCGCCCGCCTTCGGCCCGGCTCATCGCCCGCCCCCGAAGCGCTCGTAGCCGTAGCCGCCGTCGCCGCAGAGGACGAAGCGGAACTGACGCCGGAACGCCTCCTCGCGGATGGCCGATGCCAGGTTGACGGCCCTCGTCCGAGCGACCGAGGCCGGCTCGGAGACGCGAGCCCGATCCGCGACGATGCCGTACGCCGTGGCGAGCTGATCCATCGTCCACGCGGGGAGGTTGTTGGTGAAGTTGCGGGGAAGTGACTTTGTCCTCATGACTCCATCTAACCACATTTCACCACACTTGTCAAGCCACATTGCGTCACGAGGGCCGGCTCACCGCCCGCTCCAGGCTCGATGCTTGGCGTTACGCCGATCGGCGTCCGCCTGCGCCATGTGGCGCCGCTTCCACGAACGCCCGACGCGCTGCGCCTTGTGAGTGTCGATCACGTGGTG
>JABAOG010003189.1_pt1 | contig 13392 bp, 7 predicted proteins | sample 7062131 | NCBI WGS metagenome assembly JABAOG01 (sample SAMN14538629, study PRJNA623070) | marine sediment metagenome | biome: marine biome [ENVO:00000428]; feature: marine pelagic biome [ENVO:01000023]; material: deep marine sediment [ENVO:00002113] | place: India: Arabian Sea | collected... | reverse complement strand
CTGGCGCTCATCCGATCGGACCTCAATTATCATACCGAACGGCCGATCCTCTTGGAGGTGGAGGATCAGCGCGGCCAGCGAATGAATGCCGAGTTGGCGCCGAGAAATCTCTGGTCGGTGCCGCCCTTCGCGCGGCCCTATCGGGGCTTTCAGGCGCCGGTCGTGGGGCCGCGCGCAGAGGCGAGTGGTCTCGAAGGCAAGGCGCGCGCCCTCTCGCAGGCCGCGGCCGACAACACCCGTTGGCGGCGCGCGGACTGCATCAACCTGATCCCCTCCGAGCAGACGACATCGGCCTTCGTCGACAGCCTCTGCATTGCCGATCCCGCCGGGCGCTACAACGAGCACAATCGCTTGAAGGCCTTGGGGCCCGAGGCGGCCGACGTCCGCTACTACAAGGGCACGGCCTTCATCATGGACAAGGAGGAGGAGCTGAAGGCCGCGCTTCGCGCCTTCTTCGACTGCCGGGCGGTGGAACCGCGCGTGATCTCCGGGCAGATGGCCAACGATACGGTCTATGACGCGCTGCAGGCCTATCACAACCGCCTGCGGCGCGGCCGCGGGCCCGAGCGTCTGAGCCGGGTGCTGGTGCACGACCTGAACAAGGGCGGCCATCTCTCCGCCCAGGTGACCGGCGCGCTCAAGAACTACGTCGCCCTGGATCCCGACAGCGCGCGTCCAGCGGTCGAGCATTTTCCGCTCGATCCCGCCAACCCCCACCGTATCGACTCGGACGCGGCCAAAGCGTTGATCGCGCGGCGCCCGCCGGAGCTCATCGTCTTCGGCCGCTCTGTGATCATCCATAAGGAGCCGGTGGCCGAGATCGCCCGCTTCGTCCACGAGCATTTCGGCGCCGACAATCCGAAGCGCCCGCTGATCATGTATGACGGCGCCCACGTCCTGGGGCTGCTGGGCCCGCACTTTCAAGATCCGCTGGCCGAAGGGGCCGACGTGGTCACCGGCTCGACGCACAAGACCTTCTTCGGGCCGCAACGCGGTGTCGTTCTCTCCAACATCGAACCGGGGCACGTCTTCGAGCCCTTCTGGGACTTCCTCGAGCAGCGGACCTTCCCCGGCCATGTCTCCAACCACCATCTGGGCACGCTGCTCGGGCTGCTCGGCGCGACATACGAGATGCTGCACTTCAAGGACGCCTATCAGTCCCAGGTGATCGCCAACGCCAAGGCCTTCGCCCGCGCGCTCGCCGATCAGGGCTTGAGCTTGGAAGGCGATCCGGCGCTGGACTTCACCGAGACCCACCAGGTGCTGCTGCGCGTCGCGCGGGCGCGCGGCGAGTGGGCCGCGGATCTTCTCGAGCAGAACAATGTCATCACCAATCCGCAGGCGTTCTACGACGACCCGAGCTTCGCCGCCTCGAGCGGCGTTCGCATGGGCACGCCGGAGATGACGCGCTATGGCATGCGCGAAGCCGATTTCGCCGAGCTGGCGGCGCTGCTCGCCGAGATTCTGAGAGGCGATCCATCGGCGCCGGAAGGCCACTGGCGCGAGGCGGTAACTGCGCTACGCGACCGCTTCACGGAAATGCAGTATTGTCTTTAGAGCTGGACCCGGCACTATCGCGCGCCGAACCCTGAGTGCTCGAGTCCGCATGGCTGGTGATCATGCGAATATCGCTCCCGTCGGACGCGGCAAATCGTAGCTCCGGCGCCGACAGGCGAAGGGTTCCATGTCACGTTTGGCGCACGGCATCTCGATGCAGGGGGACGAGTCACCGTGCATGATTCGGAGCGACTTCCCCGCAAGCTCGCCGCCGTTCTCTATGCAGATGTGGTCGGCTACGCTCGCCTGACCGGCGCGGACGAGGACGCGACACACCGCAGGCTCAGCACTTATCTCGACCTGATCACCAGTGCGGTCGAGGACCATCGCGGTCGCGTCGTGCACTACGCCGGCGACGCCGCGCTCGCCATGTTCGAGGCGGCGATCGATGCGCTTTCCTGTGCGGCTCATATCCAGAGAGCCCTCGGAGCCCTCAACCAGAACCAGCCCGACGATCGCAAGATCCAGTTCCGCATCGGCGTCAATCTGGGTGACGTCATCGTGGACCGCGACGACATCTACGGTGACGGGGTGAATGTCGCCGCCCGACTGGAGAGTCTCGCCGAGCCCGGTGGAATCTGCATATCCGAGTCGGTGCGCACCGCAATCGGCGACAAGCTGGAGCTCGCGTACGAGTTCCTGGGCGAGCAGTCGGTCAAGAACATCACGCAACCGGTTCGCGCCTATCGGATAGCCTCGAAACCGGGCGAGCCTTCTGTCTCCGAGCCTCGACCGTCAGCGCGTCGATCAGGCATCGCCGCGATTGCGGCCCTATTGCTCGTAACCGGCATCGGCTTTGCAATCTGGCAGCAATGGCGAGAACCGGCCGAATCCGGCACCGGTCGGCAAGCGCCCGCCTTGCCCACCGACAGGCCTTCCATCGCGGTATTGCCGTTCGCCAACATGAGCGCCGATCCCGAGCAGGAGTACTTCGCCGACGGGATGACCGAGGACCTCATCACCGATCTTTCCAAGATCTCGGGCTTATTCGTAATCGCGCGAAATTCGGTCTTTACCTACAAGGGCAAGCACACCAAGGTTCAAGACGTCGCCAGGGACCTGGGGGTGCGTTACGTGCTCGAGGGCAGTGTGCGCCGTGTCGGCGAGAACGTGCGCATCAATGCGCAGCTCATCGACGCCACGACGGGCGGACATCTGTGGGCGGAGCGCTACGATGGCCGAGTTGCCGACGTATTCAATCTGCAGGACAAGGTGACGGCGAGGATTGTCGCCGCGCTCGAGGTCGAGCTGTCGCCCGCGGAGGAGAAGACGAAAATCGGACGGGACACGAAAAATATCGCCGCATACGACGCTTTCCTGCGCGGCTGGGAACACCTGCTGAGAAGAACACCCGAGGACGCCGCGCAAGCCGTCGATTTCTTCGAGCGCGCTTTGGCGCTCGATCCGGCCTACGCCAGAGCCTATGCCGCTCTGGCCCAGACCTACTGGGACAACAGCCTCGATGTGACCTTCAACAGGCTGGTCGGGCTCGATACCGGTCAAGACGACACCAGTTACGCGGCCGACGTCATCGCGTGGAATTATCTGGAGCGCGCCCGCGATGCGCCGCTGTCGCAGGTTCACAGCCTGAGGGCGCGCACGCTGCAGCGAACCCGGCGGTTCGACGAAGCCATACAGGAGGCGAGGGAGGCCGTCGCGCTCGGCCCCAACGATCCGGTGGCCTACGACGTGCTGATCGAGAGCCTGATCTACTCGGGCAGTCCCGAGGAAGCGATCAAACTGGCAGAAGAATCGGTCCATCTCGACCCGAATCTGCCGGCCGAGAAGCTGTTCCTGAAGGGAATGGCTTTTTACACCATGGGGAATCTCGAGGAGGCCCTGTCGAACGTTGCAATCGCTCGCAAGCACAATCCGGCGCAGACCCGCTACGCGGCGATCCAGGCCGCAGCCCTGGTCGAGCTCGGGCGAATCGACGAGGCGCGTGTCGCCCTCAAGACGTATCTGCGCGGACTGCTGACGTATACGACGCTCAACTGGACCATGTTCTATTGGCCCTTCGAGAAACGCGAGACCGCAGAGCGATTCGCCGCCAGCCTGCTCGAGGCCGGTCTGAGAGAGTCACCCAAGCCCTATTTCGCGGTCTCGGAAAGCGACCGGCTGAGCACCGGCGAGATAAGCGCTCTCGTGTCCGCTAAGACCACGGTCGGCATGGATCGCGGTCAAGGCGGGCTCGAAGACGAGCTGGAAATCAGGCGCGATGGAAACGCGCAGATCACCGAGCAGCACTGGCTTACGTATTTTCGTGAGGGACCCAGTCGCATAGAGAACGATCTTCTCTGCGATCCCTGGTACGACTTCCCGGACTTCTGCGTGGCCATTTACCGCAATCGTGCTGGAAGCCGGACTGAGAAGGACGAGTACTTTTTCTTCACGCCGGCGGGACCGTTCACGTTTTCCGTATTCGAACCGGTGAGCTGATCGACGCGGTGCCCGGGCGCCCGATTCCGGCGCCGCGCGGCGGGGGGGTCTGCCATCGGGGGGCTGCGCGGGCGTCGAAGGCGGCTCCGGGGCCGGGAACAGTTCAGTTCGTATAATGTATATTATGTTAAATCATACACAGGTCAGCGTGCCTGGACAGCCGCCCCGCCAACCTAGAATCAACCTTAAGTCTTCGGCAACTTGCGATTAATAAGAATGGGTTAGGCAACTTTCCCCGAAGCTGTCTGAGACAAACATCCTTTATCGTCGCGGTGTTTACCACCACGCGGGCGCGTGCGTGCCGGGCGGCACCGGCGGGCTCGTCCAGCGCATGGGCGTTTGCGTCAGGACCGCGGCTGCGGGCCCGAGATGCTCGATGACGCCGAACGGCGTCGCCGTGGTCTGCATCAGATCGGCGATATCGGCGTTGTCGGGATCCTCCAGCCCTGTCTCCTCAATGCGCCCGAGGCCCTTCAGCCAGTGTCCGGTCTGGGCGAGCGACACGCGCACCAGATGGCTGCCGCCGCCGTTGAACCGCCGCGCGAGCGCCGCCAGAGCGCCGAAGGCGGCCAGATAGCCGCTGGCATGGTCCTGGGCCTGAGCGGGAAGGCGTCCCGGACGCCCTTCCCGCCCGCACTCCCAGGCGATCCCGCTGGCCGATTGCACCAGGCTGTCGTAGCCGCGGCGCAGGCGCCACGGTCCCCGGTGGCCCCAGGCCGACAGGGTCACGTAGACGATGCCGGGCCGGATGGCGGCGACCGCCTCCGGCGAGAGGCCGAGCGCGTCCAGGGCCCCCGGCCGGTAAGCCTGCACGAACACGTCGGCGTCGCGGATGAGCGCCTCGAGGGTGTGCCGATCCCGCGTTTCACGCAGATCGAGGCTCGTGGCGCGCTTGCCGAATCCGGTGTCGATGACCAGCCGCTCGATGTTCGGCAGGTGCGGCGCGCTCACCTGCAGCACGTCGGCGCCGTGGGCGGCGAGCGCCCGGGCGGCCACCGGACCGGCGACGATGCGGGTCAGGTCGAGAACGCGCACCCCCGCGAGCGGGCGCTCGGCGCTTGCCAGGGGCTCCGCGGGGCTTTCCCCGATGGGCAGGATCTCGAACGTCGGCAGGGACGCCACGGCCGCGTGCTGGGGATGCGCCTGCCACTCTTGCGGGGTGCGCACGAAGGCGGCGCAGGTGCCCGCCGCGATCAGCGCCTCCTCCAGGGCCTCGCCCTTCCAGCCGCGGATCGCCTGCGCGACCGATGCCCGCTGACCCGGACACTGGAGCACCTCGAGGGCGCGCTGGCGGTGGTGAGGGAAATTGGTGTGCAGCTGCACCCAGCGGCCGTCGCCGGTGGCATGGAAGCCGGCGATGTCGTCCCAGATAGGCGGCGGCCGCTCGCCGTCGATGCGCAGGTGGCGCTCGCTCCTGAAGGTCATCGCCGCGGTGCGCGTGTCCACGCGCACGCGCTGGGCGCGGCCCGTCCTCAGTCGCCACAGCTCTGCGGCGGCGAGCGCCGTCGCGCCGATGGTGGCGGCGGCGGCCTCGCCGATTCTGAACGGCGACGGCAACACCGGATCGGCGCCCGTGACGGCGACGTTCTCGAGCGCTTCGGCCGCGCATCCGGCTGCCCGCCAGAGATTCTCCAGGGTGCGCACTTCGACCATCCTCGACAGACGGACGCGTCGGGCGCCCCTGCCCTGACCGGCCCGCGACGATGTTTCCCACGAGGCGCGATGATAATCCGCGCCCCCGACCCGTTGCAGCGCCGCGCCCGGCGACGGCCGGTGCGCGGCGATCAGCGGGCGCTCGAGGGACGCTGTGGGCCCGCCGGCGGGCTCAACGGGCCCCGATGCCCGTCAGCCCTCGCTCAGCGTGTGCGCCTCGCTCTCCCGCGGGTCGAGCTTCCAGCCCGATTTCCAGCGTTTCCACAGCAGGTGCGCTCCGAAGAGCACCACCAGCACGCCGATCACCGGACGGGGAACGCCGCCCATCAGGAACAGCGGTATCGAAACGGCGAAGCAGGCGCTCGGCAGGTAGAAGAGCGTCCATACCTTCCTGCCCCGGTGGGCCTGGAAAACGGGAAATGCCGCCGAGAACAGCGCCACCAGAAGGAAGAACAGCGACCACGGCCGGGTGAAGAACGGCGTCAGGTCCGTCGTGATGGCCATCGCTCTCGACAGATTCAGCTCGGCAATGTTTCCGAGCACCACGCCGAGGATCATCGGCGCCAGCGGGAATCCGAACTGGCGCATGATGAAGCCGAGGATGCCGAACCAGAGCAGTGTCCAAAGGTCGAACTCGACGTTGTTGAGGGCAAAAACGCCGATGCCGCAGAAGCCCAGGATGACGCAGGCCAGCATGTACATGCGAATGCGGGTGACCAGCACGAATACCCGCAGCATGAACGACTGCATGAAAATCATCATGAAGTTCGCGATGAAAAAGGCGATGAAGATCGAGTAGGCGAGCACCGGCTCGTCGCGGATGAAGGTCGGGCTCGGCACGACGTCGTGGATGAGAAGCGCGCCGAGCATGACCGCCGTGGTGACGTCGCCGGGGATGCCGAGCGCCATCAGCGCGATCAGCGCGCCGCCCTCGACCGCGTTGTTCGAGCTCTCGGGGGCGATGATGCCCTCGGGCTTGCCGGTGCCGAACTTCTCGGGCTCGCTGGAGGCCTTCTTGGCCTGATCGTAGGCGAGGATGTTGGCCACCGAGCCGCCTGCGCCCGGCAGGATGCCCGTAAACACGCCGATGATGGATGAGCGGATGACGACGACCCAGCGTTTGGCGATCTCGCGTATCGCGAGCCGGTGCTCGATTCTCGCCTGAATGGAGCCGCGGTCGCTGAGAGATTTTCTGGCCGCCTCGCGGTCACGCACGTCGGTCAGCAGCTGGCTGAAAGCGAACAGGCCGATCAGGACGGCGATGAAGTCGAATCCCTGCAGCAGCGAGTCGCTGCCGAAGTTGAAGCGCGCCATGCCGATGGCCTCGTCCTCGCCGACGGTGCGCACCAGCAGTCCGATGGCGCCGGCGATGAGGCCCTTGACGAGATTCCTGCCGGCGAGGCTCGCGGTGATGGTCAGCGCGAACATCACCAGCATGAAGTAGTCCCAGGGCTGGAACTCGAGCCCGATGCGCGCCAGCTGGGGGGCGAGCGTGACCAGCAGGACGGCGCTGATCATGCCGCCGAAGAACGACGACCACACGCCGAGTCCGAGGGCGAGCCCCGGCCTGCCCTTGCGCGCCATGGGAAAGCCGTCGAAGGTGGTGGCCACCGAGGACGGTGTGCCCGGAATGCCGGTCAGGATGCCGGCCATGAGCCCGCCCGAGAGCCCGCCGACGAGCACCGCGACCATGGTCGCCAGTCCCTGCGAGGGCGGCATGCCGAAGGTGAACGGCAGGGTGAGCACCACCGCCATGGCGATGGTGAAGCCGGGGATGGCGCCTGCCATGAGCCCGCCGGCGACGCCGACCATCATCAGCGCGAGCGTCTTTATGGTCAGGATTTCGGAGAAAGCCGCGAGAACGTTTTCGACGATCATGCCAGCGCTCGATCAGCCGAAGGGATTGAAGATCATCCCTGTCGGAAGCATGACCCCGAGTCCGAACGTGAACAGCGCCCACATGGCGCCAACGGTGCAGACGGTCACGANNTGGCGCCAACGGTGCAGGTGGTCACGACGGCGTGCACCAGCAGGCGGCGCGGGCTCCAGCCGCCGAGCAGGCCCATCAGCACGAAAACGAAGGTCATGCTGCCGATGAGCATGCCGAGCACCGGCAGCGCGACCAGGTAGAGGAGGAACATCACGAAGCAGAGGATCGGATTGCGCCAGTAGGCGAACCAGCCTCCGATACCGGGCTCGCGCGGGGCTTCCGTGGGTTTCTCGTCTTCTTCGGGCTTCACCCGAAGCGATTGCAGCAGGTAGATCAGCGACAGCAGTGAGAGCACCGCCAGAACGATGCGCGGCCAGGTCGAAGGCATGAGCGTGCCGTAGTCCGGTTGTCGGATATCGAAGCTCGCCCAGAAAAGCACGCCGCAGACAACGAGCAGGAAAACGGCGACGTAGGTATCGCGATTCAATCGACCCATGAGGCGATGGGGTTCCGTCCCGGTGGTGTTACGGGGTGCCCGGGACCGACGACGGCCCCGGGTCACCCCGCTCGATTAACGTCGGCGGCAGTTATTTCTTGTACATGCCGATCTTGATGGCGACCTTCTCGTGGGCGTCGTAGGTCTCCTTGGCCCAGGCTTTGTAGTCTGCGGGGCCGACCCACTCCACGTCCGTGCCCTTGGCGTCCANNGTCCGTGCCTTTCGCTTCCATCTGCTTCATGAGCGCCGGGTTCTCGGCAGCCTTCTTGAAGATCTGCGACCAGTGCTCGATGACGTCCGGGGGCGTGCCCTTGGGCGCGACGATGCCACGCTTGAGCGCGTAGACGAGCGGCACGCCGAGCTCCTTCAGGGTCGGCAGGTCCGGCAGGTGCTTGGAACGCTTGTCGGCGGCGATGGCGAATGCCTTGAGCTCACCGGACTCGATGTACTTGCGCCCCGAGGCGACGTTGATGGTGCCGAGCTGGATGGCGCCGGAGAGAATCGCTGTCATGCGCTCGCGGGTTCCATCGTAGGGCACGTAGCTGAATTTCATGCCGGTCAGATCTTCGAGAATCAGCCACATGAACTGGCTGGTGGAGCCGAACGTTGCGCCCGTCTTGATGGTGTCGGGCGCGGCCATGGCCGCCTTCTTGAGGTCATCGAAGCTGTTCCACGGCACCTTGCCCGAAGCGCCGACGATGTCCGGCGTTGAAGTCAGGAGCGCAACGGTGTCGAAGGCTTCGAAGGCGAAGTCGATGCGGCCGTTCAGGTAGCTGGTGATGGCGCTCTGGTGGATGGCGAACAGCGTGCAGCCGTCGGGCTTGGCCCTTTGCGCTTCCTTGGCGCCCTTGTTGCCGCCCTGGCCGGGAATCGTCACCACCTTCACCTTGGGCGTGACGTCCAGCTCCTGGATGGTCTTCTCGAAGATGGAGAAGATCACGTGGGTGCCACCGCCCGCCTTCCACGGCACGATGAGCTTGGCGGTCTTACACGGGATGTTGACCGCATGCGCGTGCATCGGTAACAGGAATCCCGCCAGGGCCATCAGCGAGACGGCCGATATGATTAGCTTTCGAACAGTCATTCTGTTCCTCCTCCGTCAGATTGTTTTCATGTCAAACGGCCAGGCCCATTGCGCTTCGGCAGGGCTCGAAGCAACGGTTATCGCGGCTGGCCGGCCAATTTCGTTGTTCTGGTTGGTCCGCCCACGCTCTCAGAGGACGCGTGTTGGCGCGGTCGCAGGCAAATGGTATACCAAATCGGCGCCCATTCGTGAACGCCGGGGAGGAAAATGCCCATGACCGCCTTCAACCAGCCCATCGACTCGTCCGTCATGCCGCGCTGCTCGCAGCCGGCGACGCTCATGCGGCTGCCGTTCGTGGAAAACGCCCGGGGCCTCGATGTGGCGCTGTTCGGCGTGCCGTTCGACCTGGGATCGACCAACAGAAACGGCCCCCGCCTCGGCCCCGCGCAGATTCGCGACATGTCCCGGCTCATCCGCCGCGTCAACCCGACGACCGGCGTGAACCCCTACGAAATTGCCAACGTGGCGGACATCGGCGACGCCAAGATCAACATGATGAGTCTCGAGAAGAGCATCGACAACATCACGGAATTCGTCGCCAAGGCGACCGCGGAGGGCGCCGCGCCGGTGGCCGTGGGCGGCGATCACACCATCCCGCTGCCGATCTTCCGGGGCATGCGCGAGAGCGGCTACGCCAAGGCGCCGCTCGCCGTGGTGCACGTGGACGCCCATGCCGACACCTTTGACAGTCTCGGCGAGAGCACCGTCAACCACGCCACCGCGTTTCGACGCACGGTCGAAGAGGGCCTGCAGGATCCCGCGCGCACCGTGCAGATCGGGCTTCGCGGCACCCGCTACGACGCGGACGACATCCAGGGCTCCTATGACATGGGCATGCGGGTCATCACCATGGACGACTTCGAGGAGCTCGGCCGCAAGGGCACCATCGAGGCGATACGCGAGACGGTCGGCGACGCGCCCGTCTACATCACCATCGACGTGGACGGACTCGACCCCACCTGCATGCCCGGCACCGGCGCCCCCGAGCCGGGCGGCATTTTCATGCGTGACATGCAGATGATTCTCAGGAACCTGCGCGGGCTCGACGTCATCGGCGGCGATGTCTGTGAGGTCGCGCCGCCGCTCGACCCCTACGGGCTGACGGCGCTCAACGCCGCCAATCTCATGTTCGAGATTCTGTGCCTCACCGCCGAGAGCGTTGCGCGGCGCAAGGGCCGCCTGGGTTAGTCGAGCGGCGAGTCGTGGACATCGCGAGGGAGCTTCCGCCCATGCGCGACTACGCGCAGACCTGCGCGGACTTCCGCTGGCAGGTTCCGGAGACTTTCAATTTCGGCGCCGACGTGGTCGACGCCCTGGCCGCCGATGGCGAGCGGCCGGCGCTCGTCTGGTGCGACGCGTCGGGTGCCGAGGCGCGTTTCACCTTCGCCGATATCGCCCGGGCGTCCAACCGTATCGCCAGCGCGCTCGCCGAACGGGGCGTCGTCAAGGGCGATCGGATCATCATCATGCTGCCGCGCTGCCCCCAGTGGCAGATTGCCATGACGGCCTGTCTCAAGCTCGGCGCGGTCGTGGTGCCCTGCATCACCATGCTGACGCAGCGCGATCTCGCCTATCGCATCGAGCACTCCGGCGCGCGCGCCGTCATCACCACGCGCGAGAACGTCGCCAAGGTGCCCGCGCAGGCGCATCTCAGCGCGCGCGTCGCCGTCGGCGGCGCGCCGGGCTGGCTCGCGTGGGACGACGCCCTGGCGGGTGGCTCCGAGCACTTCGAGGCAGCGCGCGTGGCGGCAGAGGACCCCGCGGCGATCTATTACACCTCCGGCACCACCGGCGGGCCCAAGGGCGTCACCCACGCCGCCCGCGCCCTGTTCGTGTGGAGGACCGCCGCCCGTTACTGGCTCGACCTGGGGCCGGAGGATCTCATGTGGTGCACCGCCGACACCGGCTGGAGCAAGGCGGGCACGGCGATTCTGTTCGGTCCCTGGAGCTGCGGCGCGGCGGTGCTCTTCTACGACGGCCCTTTCGAGCCGCGCAAGCGTCTCGAGCTCCTCGAGCGGTACCGGGTGACGGTCTTCTGTGCTGCCGCCACCGAGCTTCGCAGCCTGGTCTACGAGGATCTGTCGGCATGCGATCTGTCGGCGCTGCGCCACACGGTGTCCGCCGGCGAGACCCTCAATCCGGAAGTGGCGCGGCGCTGGAGCGCGCTCACGGGCGTGCCCTGCCGCGAGGGCTACGGCCAGACCGAGAGTCTGATGAGCGTGCACAACTATCCCTCGACGCCGATGCGCGCCGGATCCGCCGGTCTGCCGCTTCCGGGCTACACGGTGTCGGTGCTGCGCGAGAACGGCGAGCCCGCGGGCGAGGACGAGACCGGCATACTCGCCATCAAGCTGCCCAATCCCAACATGATGACCGGCTATTGGGGCGAGCCCGAGCGCATGCGCGAGCAGCTGGTCGTCAACAGCGACGGCGAGTGGTGGATGACGGGCGACACGGCGAGCATGGATCGGGACGGCTACGTCTACTTTCTCGGCCGTGGCGACGACGTCATCAATTCCGCCGGCTATCGGATCGGACCGGTCGAGGTGGAGAACGTGCTCCTCGAGCACCCGGCGGTGCGCGAGTGCGCCGCGGTGGCGAGTCCCGACGCCGAGCGCGGCGAGGTCGTCAAGGCGTTCGTCGTGCTCGACGATGCGGATGCCGCCTCAGACGCCCTCGTCGCGGAACTTCAGGAGCACTGCAAGCGCCTCACCGCCCCCTACAAGTATCCTCGCAAGGTGGCCTTCGTCGCGGATCTGCCCAAGAACGTCGCCGGCAAGGTGCTGCGCGGCGTGCTGCGCCGGCAGGAATTCGCCTGATCAGTCGGCGAGCTGCACGACGCCTTCGGCCGCGAGGGCGTCGACCTCACTGGACGCGTAGCCGAGCATGTCCTCGAGCACCGAGCGGGTGTGCTCACCGAGGCGCGGCGCCGGCCTTGCCGGCAGCTCCGGCGCCGAGGACAGGTGCGGCGGCGTGCGCGCGAAACGGTACTCGCCGACCTCCGGATCGTTCACGCTCATCAGCATGTGGCGGGCTTCGACCTGCGGGCATTCGAAGATGTCCTCGGCCGTGTGCACGGGTCCTGCCGGGACGCCGACGTCGTTCAGCGTGTCGACCGCCTCGGCGCGGGTGAGATTGGCGAGCCAGCCTTCGACGACGGAATCGACGAAGTCGCGGTTGGCCGCGCGCGCCGGGCCCGAGCAGGTGCGCTCGTCGTCGACGAGCTCCGGGTGGCCCATGACCTCGGCGAGGCGCTGCCAGATGCGCTCGTCGGGCACGTTGAGCGCAATGTAGCCGTCTCTCGCCCGGTAGGCGCTTCGCGGATAGGCGTTGCGCGGTCGCCCCCGGTGCGGTGACTGACCGGCTACCGAGTAGAGCGCCACCATGGCCTCGTTCAGCGACAGCATGTTGTCGTACATGGCGGAGTCGACCATCTGCCCTTCGCCGGTGCGCTCGCGCATGAACAGCGCCTGCATCACGCCGTAGGCCGTGACCAGGCCGGAATAGATGTCCGCCATGCCGTAGATGGTCCAGGACGGCGGCTTATCCTCGAAGCCCACCAGGTGCATGATGCCGCTCATGGCCTCGGCGACGATGTCGAAGGCGGGCCGGTCGCCGTAGGGACCCTGATAGCCCTGCATGCGGCCGAATCCCGAGATGACCGCGTAGACCAGACGCGGATTGATGGCTTTGAGATTCTCGTAGCCGAAGCCCATGCGCGTGAGCGCGCCCGGGCGCAGGTTGTTCACCAGCACGTCGGACTCGGCCATGAGACGCCTGAAGACCTCCTTGCCGGCGTCACCGCGCATGTCGAGCGCGACGCTCTTCTTGTTGCGGTTGTAGCCCATGAAGCCGGCCGCCTTTTTCACACCGTCGCGCTCGGCGAAGGGCGGCATGGCGCGGCGCGGATCGCCGCTGCCGGGACGTTCGATCTTGATCACCTCGGCGCCGGCGTCGCCGAGCAGCATGGTGCAGTAGGGGCCGGCCATGTACTGGTCGGTGCCGACGACGCGGATTCCGCTCAATGGTCGTTGCATGGCTTCAATCAGTCTCCGATCCACTCGACCACGGTCGAGACGCCCATGCCGACGCCCACGCAAAGCGTCGCCAGGCCGTAGAAGGGCCGCGGCGCATCCGGCGCACGCCGTTTCATCTCGTGGAGCAGCGTCACCAGAATGCGCGCGCCGGAGCAGCCGATCGGGTGGCCGAGCGCGATGGCGCCGCCGTTGACG
>JABAOG010001044.1_pt2 | contig 13398 bp, 11 predicted proteins | sample 7062131 | NCBI WGS metagenome assembly JABAOG01 (sample SAMN14538629, study PRJNA623070) | marine sediment metagenome | biome: marine biome [ENVO:00000428]; feature: marine pelagic biome [ENVO:01000023]; material: deep marine sediment [ENVO:00002113] | place: India: Arabian Sea | collected... | reverse complement strand
TCTTGGGCGCAGTGCGCCGCCGCGGCGGTCGGGGCGGCAGCCAGAGCGCAGGACGGGGCGCGGCGTCCGGCGAGGCGACGGCGTCCTCGGACGCTCGCGCGGGACGATAGCCGAGCGCCTGGAGCACCTGCGCCAGCTCGCCGTGGCCGCAGCCCAGCAGCGCGAGCATCGCCGGGGTGGCGGCGAACGGCTCGGAGCCGGCCGCGGCGCGCGCCTCCCGCAGGGCGTCCGCAAGCCGCTCGAGCATGTCGAGGCGCACCGCCAGGGGTCCGCACTTGCNNGGCAGGGAGACCCGGCCCGGGCGAGGCAGGAAGGCGCGCCGGCCCTGGCCGCGGGGTCCGGCGGCGTAGAGCAGCGCCAGCAGCCGCGCGGGACGCGGCTTCAGCAAGGCCGGCATGAAGACGGAGCGCTCGCCGATCCGCACGCCGAGCGCCCGCATCGCGCGACGCTCGGCCGCCGAGAGCGCCGAGATCAGATCCTCGTGCCCGCGCCGCTCGATCGCGCCGAGGCTCTCCACGAGCCGATGGGCGAGCCCGCGCGCGAGGCCTTTGAGCGAGCCGTCCCGGCCCGCCTCGCGCAGCCGCTCGAGCGGGGCGAGATCGCGCCGGATCTCGGCGCCCACCCAGGCCTCGATTCGGCGCACGGCGCGCTCGCGCGTCGGCGCGCCTCCGAGGTCGCCGCCGATCAGCGCGACGCTGGGCGCAAGCTCGTGCGGGCCGGCCTCGAGGCGCGCGACAGGGGCCTCGCGCCAATGGATGCGTCCGTCGTCGTCGAGACGGAAGGCGTCGTCTTCGGCGCGCGCGATGGCGCCGAGGCGCCGGTCGATCTCCGGCTTGACGGCCCGCGCCGCAGCGTTGGCGAGCGCCTTGGCGTCGATTCGGTCGCCCGTGCTGTCGGCCCTGAACGTGAGCCCGCGCACCTCGCCCACGAAGTGGCCCTCGACCTCGATCTCGCCCTTCTCGTTCACCGCCGCGGCGAGGTCGGACTTCATCCGCAGGCCGCGGAGGATCGCGCTCGAGCGGCGGTCGACGAAGCGCTGGGTCAGACGGTCGTGCAGCGCATCCGACAGCCGCTCTTCGACCGCGTGCGCGGCGGCGCGCCAGCGCTCGGGATCGGCGAGCCAGTCGGCGCGGTTGGCCGCGTAGGTCCAGGTGCGGATGTGCGCGAGCCGGGCGGCGAGCGCGTCGACGTCGCCCTCCGTGCGGTCGAGCTTCTCGGCTTCCGCCGCGATCCACGTCTCGGGCAGCCGGCCTTCGGGCCCCAGCAGCGCGCGCGCGATCCGTCCGATCAAGCGGACGTGGTGATCCACGGTCGTGCGGCGGAAGTCGGGGAGCTGACACGCCGACCACAGCCGCCGCACCGCCGCTTCGGAGCCGAGCCGCGGCGCGATCTCGGGATCCTCCGCCAGAGTCGCGAGCGCGATCTCGTCGACCGCCTCCCGCGCGCGCCGGAGCGCCGGATCCGGCGAAGGCGCGGCGAGCGCGGCCTGGAGCGCCTCGACGCTCGAGAAGTCGAGCGCGCCGCTGCGCCACTGGACCGTGCGCACGGGCTCGAACTCGTGGGCCTCGACGCGCTTGGCGATCTCCTCCGGGATCGGACGGCAGTCGCCGGTGACCCCGAACGTGCCGTCGGCGCGGAAGCGTCCGGCGCGGCCGGCGATCTGGGCGATCTCGGCCGGCGTGAGCGGCCGCCGGCGGGCGCCGTCGAACTTGGCGAGGCTCGCGAAGGCGACGTGGTCGACATCGAGGTTGAGCCCCATGCCGATGGCGTCGGTGGCGACGATGAAGTCGACCTCGCCGGACTGGTAGAGCGCGACCTGGGCGTTGCGCGTGCGCGGGCTGAGCGCGCCCATCACCACCGCCGCGCCGCCGCGCTGGCGGCGCATCAGCTCGGCGATGGCGTAGACCTCCTCGGCCGAGAACGCGACGATCGCCGAGCGGCGGGGCAGTCGGGTGAGCTTCGTCGGTCCGACATGGGCGAGCACCGAGAACCGCTCGCGGCGGTCGTGGCCGGCCTCGGGGACGAGCGCGCGCACGAGCGGGCGCATGGTCTCCGCGCCCAGCAGCATCGTCTCCTCGCGCCCGCGCGCGTTGAGCAGGCGGTCGGTGAAGACGTGGCCGCGCTCGGGGTCGGCGGCGAGCTGGATCTCGTCGACGGCCACGAAGGCCACGTCGGGGGCGGGGGGCATGGCCTCCACGGTGCAGATCGCATAGCGCGCGCCGGCCGGGGCGATCTTCTCCTCGCCCGTGACGAGCGCGACCGCCGAGGGGCCCTTCTCCCGCGCGACCCGGTCGTAGATCTCGCGCGCCAGCAGGCGCAGCGGCAGGCCGATCACGCCGGAGCCGCGCGCGAGCATCCGCTCGACCGCGAGGTGCGTCTTTCCGGTGTTCGTCGGCCCGAGCGCCGCCGTCACCTTCGGCTCGTATCGCTGCGTGCTCATTGTGGTCTCGTTCGCGCAGCCCGGGCCCGCTCAGCCCGAATCGGTCGCCGCCCCGTCGCTCACGCGCGCCTTGCGCAGCTCGAGCGCCGCGGTGAGCGGCAGAAAGCCCGCATGGAACCGTGCCCGGATCAATGCGGGCGCACGGACGCCGGGGGACACCTCCGCGAGCCAGAGGCGGATGGGAGTCGCATACACCTCGTCCTCCGCCAAATCCTCCGCGTCGTAGCCGGCGATCGGCCGGTAGTACACGCTGCAGCGCACGGCCGGGCCGCGGTATCCCGCGGTGCGCAGCTCGTCCTCGACGCCGTCGGGATGGAACTCGAGGTCGTAGCGCAGCTTGGAGTCGAACACGGGAACGACCCGCGAGCACGGCTCATCCCCGGCGCCGAGCGCGACCTCGAGCACCATCGCCAGCGGATCGAGCGCCTCGCGCTTTTGCTCCGGGCTCGGCGCGGGATCGCCCAGGCTGCCGAACGGCGGATCGGCGTCCACGAGCACGTCCTCGGGCACGAACTCGAGCTGCACGTCGCGGCGCTTCCGGCCGTTGATCTCGGTGTGCGCGTAGACGTCGGGCGCCAACCCGTCGCCGGTCCGCCGGCCCGCCCCGCGCCCCTGCACGCGCGCGGCCTTGAAGAAGCCCGCCAGCCCCGCGCTGCGGAACGTCAGATCGCCCGCGTAGCGCTCGGGTCCGACCTCGGCGTCCAGCATCGCGCGCATCACCGGCACGCGGGCGATCGAGCCCGTGAACTCGAGCGTGATGCGCTCGCGCGGGGCGTCCGCGCCCGTCGCCGGCCCGGCGGCCCACGCCAGCGCGAGCAGCGCGCCCAGAGAGCGCGCGCGACGGTCAGCCGTGATCGAGAGACGGGTCATCGGACTCGGCGCGGGTCGGCTCGACCGCTGTCTCCATGGTGACCGACTTCGCCTCGACCGAAACGGATATCCCCGACACTCGGCCGCGGACGAGCACGGGCACCCAGCGCCCCCCGCCGAGGTCCGCCAGCCAGATCCTCATCGGGCGCTCATAGTCCTCCGGGTCCGCGAGGTCCTCGGGATCGAAGCCCGATATCGGGGTGTAGTAGATGTTGCAGCGCCAGCTCATTCCCTCGTAGCCGCGGGTGTCGACCTCCTCGTAAGCGACGGGGACCATGCGGAGGTCGTAGCGCTGCTTGCCGTCGAACACCGGCAGCGTCCGCTCGCACGGAGCGTCCCCGCCGTCGAGCGTCATGGAGAGGATGGTGGAGGCGATGTCGCGCGATCCAAGCCGCTCCTCGCGCGTCGCGGGAGGCTCGCCCATCGAGCCGAAGGGCGGCGTGACGGTCGGGACGACGTCGTCGCCCGTCCAGTCGATCCGGATCCGCCGGTTCTTCGAGCTTGCGGAGTTGGTGTGCTCGAAATGGATCGGCTCGACGCCGCTCCCGTTGTAGGCGCCGTTCACGGCCGCGGTGATCTCGGCTTCCTTGAACATGCCCGCGAGGCCGGCCGTGCGGAACACAGCCCGGCTTTCGTAGCCGCCTCGGGACACGTCCGCGGAGACGTCCGCCTTCATCACGCGCAGGCCGAGGAAGTAGCCGTTGTAAAGCACGCTGAGCTCGTGGCGCAGCGCCGGGGCCGCCGCTGGCGGCAGCGGCGCGACGAGGTCGTCGTCGGCGGTCGCTGGAGCCAGGAAGACCGCCAGCGCGACGAGCGCGGCGGTCGTGGGTCGGTGCGGCATGAAATCCTCACATCCCCCGTCAACACATGACAGGAAGTGAGTCCAGGGCGCGGTGTCAAGGCGCGGAGGCTGTTGAGGGGACGACCGGCTGTGGGCGGGCGGTGCGAAATGAGCGAAGGGCGCGGGCGAGGCGCGCCTGGTCGCGGATCGCTTTCCGTGGCGATCAACGCGTCGAGCGTGGGACGGGAGTGAGGGGTGATGGGCATCTTCGACGCCTTGGCGGGACTGTTCGGCCGCTCTCGTTCGCGCGCGTCGCCTGTGGCGACCGCCGCCGCCGCATCTCCGTCGCCGTCCGACGAGCTGATCTCGGCGCGTGGCTGGACCGTGGAGGCGCTCCTCGCCGATCCGTTCCAGGTCGGCATCTTCGATTTCCGCGGTCTCGACTTCTGCCGCGCCAATCGCGCGGCGCTTGCGGCGGGCTTCCTCGAGCGCGCCGCCGAGGAGAGCGAAGAGCGAAGGATCTGCTTGGGCGAGATTCTCCTGAGGATGGGCGAGCCGGCGGGCGGACCGCTCGTGCTCGCGGGGCTCGAGAGCGCAGACGCCGGGGTGCGCCAGCGCGCGCTGTGGACGCTCGCGCGACTGCCGTGGCGGGACGAGGAAGGCCTGCAAGTCCCGCTGGACGAAAGCGCCGTCCGCGCGGCGCTCGAGCCGTCCCTGTCGGCGGGCGACGCCGTCGCGGCCCGAGCCCTGTTGCGCTTGTCGGGGGACGATACGCTCGCGGAAAAGCGACGCCTCCTCGGCCATAGGGACCCGGAGGTGCGTGCTATGGCCGCACTCGAGCTGGCGATCCATCATGGCGACGCGGCCGCTTGGCCACTGGTGAGCTGGGTCGTCGCCGCGGCTCCACAGGAGCGCATCTACTCGCGCTATCACTTCATCAACTGTCTGGGCGGCTTCGCGCGATGCGCGGATCCCGGCGTTCGCGCCGAGGCGGCCGAGCTCGCACGACGCGAGCTGATGAAGCTGCTCCCCCGCTCCGACAACGAGGCGGCCAACGAGGTCTACAACCTACTTCGTGCGCTTGAGAGCCTCGCGCCGGACTGGGAGGCGGAGGTGCTCGAGCAGGCGGCCGCGTCACGGCTGTCCCGCTGGGTGCGCTCGGCGGCGTCCAGGCGCTTGATCGTGCGTGAAGGCGCGTCCGCGGCGCGGCGAAACATCCGCGGGCTCGACGACGAGGCGACGACGGAGGGCGCGCTGCGGGCCATCGCCGACCTCGGTCCCGCGGTCGCCTCGGCGGAGCTGATCGACCGGCTCCACCGCATGCTCAGGCGCGACGAGGAGGAGCATCGGCTCTCCTTGGTCGCCGACGCGCTCGCCGCGCTGGGCGCGCTCGACGATCCGCGCGCGCACGCCGCCGCGGGGAGGATCGAGCCGTGGCGGCGCTTCGCGGTGCGGAGCTATCGCGACCGTCGGTCGGCGGACGACCTGCTTGGGCGGCTCGACGAAGCGGGTCTGATCCCCGCCGCGGATTCGGATGCGCGCGCGGCGTTTCGCGCCGCCTGGGACGGGACCCGCCGCGATCTCGCGCTGCTCGAGCTGCTCGCCGCGGGCGGGCGGCTGCATCAGTTCGACTCCGAGAACGACCAGGTCCCGCCGGACTACATCGAGCTGCTCGCCGACCTCGCCGCGCTCGCCCGCAGCGCCTTCGAGGTGCGCGGCGCCCGTTTCGTCGGCGAGGGGGACGAGCCCGTCTACGAGCTGCACGCGCGGGTCGCCGGTCGGCCCGTTCTCATCACCCTGCGAAACGAGGGCGACTGGTATGACGTGGGCGGTCTGCTCGCGGGCCTCAATCGCGGGCTCGCGGCGGGCGGCGTCTCGCTGCGCTATGCGGCCTTGAGCACGAGCGATCAGATCGCGACCGTGGCGCTGCTCGAGGCCGGCGCCCTGAGCGCCTTGGCGCGCGAGCTCGCATTCCCGTTCGGAGACCCGGAGGCGGCGCGCCGGCTCGGTCAGGCGTTCGAGGCGGACGTCGTCCGGCGGCTGGGCCGCGGCTCGTAGACGGGCCGCACTTGACGGTTCGCACCCCGTCATCTAAGCACCGCGCCTCTCTGCGGCGGGCGGAAACGCCTGCGCGCACATGCATCTTTGAGCGGATCTGTCAGCCATGGCCCGGCGCTGCGAGTTCACCGGCNNGCCGCCCGAGCGCGCACAGCTATTCGAGCGGATACCATGGCCCGGCGCTGCGAGTTCACCGGCGTGTCCCCGATGAGCGGGAACAACGTCAGCCACTCCCACCGCAAGACGCGGCGGCGGTTTCTGCCGAACCTGCAGGAGGTGACGCTGATCTCCGACGCGCTGGGCCGCTCGTTCAAGTTCCGCATCTCCGCGGCCGCGCTGCGCACGGTCGACCACGTCGGCGGGCTCGACAAGTTCCTCGTGAAGGCCCGCGACGAGAATCTCTCGCCCGACGCGCGCAAGGTGAAGCGGGACGTGAAGCGCAAGCTCGCCCAAAGCGAGGCGGCGTAGCCCCTCGGGACGCGGGCTCCGGACAGTCGGCTCGCCTGGCGCCGACGGCGATGCGCTCGTTGACGGCCGCGCCGCCGCCGGTTGCTCGAGTCATATGCGCCGAGCCGGACATGCCGGGCATGAGGCCCGTCAGCTGGCGGCTTCGCCCGCAAGCGCGGCCTCGTCGAAGCTGAAGCGATAGAGCAGCGTGCGCTGCCCGTTGGAGAAGTTGTCGTCCGACACGATCCAGACGACCGTCCGGCCGTCCTCGCCCGCGAGCGCGGCGACGCCCTCGAAGTTGTCGACCGCGAGCCCCTCCGCGCCGGTCAGACGCGCCAGCTGCGTCGCGCGCACGAGCCCCGTCGCGCTCTCCGCGACGCCCGGGGGCAGCCAGCTGATCTTGGTCCGAACGCCGAGGCTCCGGGTGTAGAAGCGCTCGAGCGCGACGAGCCCGCCGCCCGGCGTCGCGTCCAGGCCCACGAGCGCATAGCCGACGTCACCCGCGATCCGGAACGATCCGCGCGGCTCGCCCGCCGCCGGCGGCGGCGCGAGCCGCCAGACCCACTGCGGCGAGCCCAGCACCGTCGGGTTCTCCGCGCCCGCCGCGAGCTCCCCTGAGGGCAGCAGGGCGAGCGCCTCGAGCCCCCGGTTCGGCTCGAGCCGCCGGGCGACGGCGAAGGTCGACGGCGCTCCGTCCTGCCGCACGGACTCCCCGAGCCGGAACGCCGCGACGCGGTGGTCGCGCTCGAAGCTCACCGCGATCCGGTCGGGCGCGAGCAGCGCCAGGCCCTCCGCGTCCGCGTCCGCCTTCTCCCCGAGCGGCGCGCCGCCCTCGTCGAGGAGCGCGCGCACGCGGCAGCGGGCGAGCGGGACTCCGTCCGCTCCCTCGCCCAGCTCGATGGCGACCACCCGGCCGTTGTCGCCGAGCGCGAGGAGGGTGCGCGCGTCGATCGCCTCGAGCCCGGAGAGCCCGCCGAAGTCCCGCCGCGTTCCCTCGAGCAGGAAGCCGCCCTCGAACGTCAGCGCCCCGACCGTGACGCCGGCGGGCGCGACCCAGGTCGACGCGCAGTCGCCGTCGACGCTGCTCCGTGGGCGCATGCGCGGGGCCGGCGGGGGGGCGGTCGGCGTCGTCGCCGGAGTTACGGCGATCGGCGCCGGCGGCTCGGGCGCGCACGCGGCGAGGGCGAGGACGGCGAGGACGACGGGCGTCTGCCGGTTCCCCCTCCCCCTTGCGGGGAGGGGGAAAGGGGGTGGGGGTCGCCGCCGTGTGCTGAACGTTCGAAGAGCGCTCGGTCGAGGCCGCCCTGGCTCCGCATGAGGCGTCCCCTCGGACCCCCGCCCCCTGCCCCCTTTCCGCAAGGGGGAGGGGGGCGCGCCCTCCTGCGCGTTGCACACGTCGCCGAGCGCGATGCCGTTCTCGCCACCCCTCAAGCCGACGCCCTCACGCTCGCCGCGTAGGAGGCGTCGCGCCGGACACCGCGCGGGGCGGTCGCTGGCGCACGTCGGGGCGCGGAGGCGGGGAATCCTCCTCGAAGAGGTCCGCCAGCTCGGCCACGATCGCGCCCGCGAGCTGCTCGGCGTCGGTGATCGTGACGGCGCGCTTGTACCAGCGCGTCACGTCGTGGCCGATGCCGATCGCGAGCAGCTCGACCTCCGAGCGGCGCTCGATGCGGTCGATCACCTGGCGCAGGTGGCGGTCGAGGTAGCCGCCGGAGTTGACCGACAGCGTGGAGTCGTCGACCGGCGCGCCGTCGGAGATCACCATCAGGATGCGGCGCTGCTCGGGCCGCGCGACCAGGCGGCTCTAGGCCCATTCCAGCGCCTCGCCGTCGATGTTCTCCTTCAAGAGCCCCTCGCGCATCATCAGCCCGAGATTCCGGCGCGCGCGCCGCCAGGGCGCGTCGGCGGGCTTGTAGACGATGTGGCGGAGGTCGTTGAGCCGTCCCGGCTCCGCCGGCCGGCCCGCCTTGAGCCATTTCTCGCGCGAGGCGCCGCCCTTCCAGGCGCGCGTGGTGAAGCCGAGGATCTCGACCTTGACGCCGNNCGAGCCGGAGTTGTCCAAGAGCAGCGTCACGACCGTGTCGCGGAACTCGATCTCGGACTCTTCCTTGAAGGAGAGCGGCTGCATGGGATCGGTGACGACGCGCGTGAGCCGCGAGCTGTCGAGCACGCCTTCGTCGAGGTCGAACGTCCAATGGCGCGCCTGCTTGGCCAGGAGCCGCCGCTGGAGCCGGTTGGCGAGCCGGGCGACGACCCCTTGCATCGTGACGAGCTGCTGGTCGAGGTAGGCGCGCAGCCGCTCGAGCTCCTCGGAGTCGCAGAGATCCTCCGCTCCGAGAATCTCGTCGAACTCGGTCGTATAGACGCTGTAGTGGACCGGCTCGTCGTAGAGCGGCATGTTTCGCCGTCGCGGCGGCGCATCGGCGTCGCGCTCGGAGAACGCATCGTGCGCGGCGCGATCGGCGTCCTCGGGGAAGCCGCCGCGGTCCATGTCTCCCTCGCCCTCGTCGGATCCCTCCGCGGCCTCGGGCGGCGGCTCCTCCCCGGCGCCTCCGTCTTGGGAGTCCTCGCTCTCGTCCTCGCCCTCGCCGGCGTCGCCGCGCTGGTCCTCGTCGTCGCGAGACTGGTCCTCCTCGGGATCGCCGCCGAGCTCGTCGCCCAGGTTCAGCTCACGGATGAGATCGCGCACGGCCTCGGCGAACGCCTCCTGGTCGCGCAGCCGCAGGGCGNNGCTGCAGGGCGAGCCGGTCGAGGGCGTCGCCGGCGTCCGTCTCGAGCGTCTCCCTCCAATACTCGGCCACCTTCTGGGCGGCTCTCGGCAGGGCGCGGCCCGTGAGGCGCTCGCGCAGCAGCATGGCCACGGCCTCCGACAGCGGCGCGTCCTCGCGGCGGTCGATGCGGTGGAGTCCGCGGCGCTCGCAGCGGTGGATGAGGGCGGCGTCGAGGTTCTCCGCGACCCCCGTCATGGCGTTGGCGCCGAGGGCCTCGATGCGCGTCTGCTCCGTCGCCTCGAAGATCGCGCGCGCCTCCTCGCCCGCGGGCCGGCCGCGGGCGTGCGCGGCGGCGTCGTGGTGGGCGAGGCGCAGGGCGACCGCGTCCGCCTGGCCGCGCACGCGCGCGGCGCTCTTGGTCGTGAGGGGCCGCGGCGGGGAGGGGAGCACGACGGCGTCGGGCGTGATGGACGCGGCGTCCCCGCCGAACCGCGTCTCGATGTAGCCGCGCCCCGCGAGCGCCCGGGTCGCCGCGCCGAGCGCCTTCCGGAAGAGGTCTTCGGAGATGTGGATCTTCTCTTTCACTCGGGTCCTTCGCTTGGTTCGGCGGGCCGGCGCATGGCGTTAACGCCCGCTCGGCGACGGCGCTCGTCAAGCCATAGTTGGGCGCGTGTCACGGCTCGGCCAAGAACCGCGAGACCTCCTCCCAGAACCGCGTCCAGGCGGGCTCGTGCTCGAGGAGAAGATGATTGCGGCCCTCGAGCGGCACGAACCGCGCGCCCGGTATGCCGGCGGCGAGCTCCCGGCCGCGGGAGAAGGAGACGCGCGCGTCCTCGCGCACGTGCAGCACGAGCGTCGGCGCTCGGACGTGCGCAAGCCGGTCGCGGACGTCGATCGGTCCGAAGGAGTCCATGAGGCGCGCAGCCATGTCCGGCGTCGTCGTCATGCGCTGGAGCTCGTTGAACCAGGCCATCTCCTCGGGCGTCGCCTCGGGCATGAAGAACGAGGTGAAGATCTGTCGGAACGCCGGGTTGTTCCGTCCCCAGCCCGTGCGCATGAGGGTGATCATCGCCTCGTTCTCGGCGACGTACTTGGGCGACGTGCCCACGCGCCAGCCCCGCGCGTAGCCCCCGTACAGCACGAGCCTGCTCACCCGCTCCGGGTGGCGCACCGCGTACTCGACCGACACCGCGCAGCCCTGGGAGATGCCCAGCAACGGAAAGCGCTCCACGCCGACGGCGTCCGCCACCGCCTCGAGATCCGACACCATCGCCTTGAACGAGACGTCCTCGGCGTCCCAGTCCGACAGGCCGTTGCCGCGGGCGTCGTAGCGAATGAGCGTGTGCTCCTGCGCGAAGGCGCGGAACACGTGCCGCCACACGGGGCTCTCCCAGTCGTACTCGAGGTGGTTGAGCCAGTTCGAGGTCTTCACGAGCGGCGGGCCCCGACCGACGACGGCGTAGGCGATCCGCGCGCCGTCGGAGGCGCGGCAGAAGCGGATCGCCTGGCTGAGCGGCGGGCCCGTCTTGGCGGCCGGAGGGCCGGGCGGCCCTTCGGGTCCGGGCTCGTCCCCCTTCGCCCGGCGCGGGGCGCTCGCGCGCCATGCGGCGTCGAGGCCCGCCGTCGAGCGGCCGATCTCCTTCAGCGCGCGCACGCCGGCGTCGTAGGCCTGGCGGGCGTCCTTCTCGCGGGCGAGGCGACGGTGCAGCGTGATCAGCCGCGCGTGCGCCGCCTCGTCGTAGGGCTCGATCTCCGCGAGCGCGTTGGCGTGCGGCAAGGCGTCCGCCGGGGCGTGCTCGAGCCGCTCGACGAGCGCGACGAGAAGGCGCGCGCGCAGGCTCCGCACCCGGTCGCGCTCGGCGGTGAGCCAGCGTTGGTAGGCGTCGTGCTCGGGCAGATCGAGGCCGTCGGCGAGCTCGCCGCGGAAGCTCGCGGCCATCGCCGCGAGCTGCTCGCCCCCCAGGCGCCCGGGCCCTTCCCCGAGGGCCTGCTCGATGGCGTGCAGGTCGACCTCCTCGGGCGCGCCGGTCCAGGCCACAGCCTCCGCGGTCGCGGCGAGGCGCTCGACCCCGCCCGCGTTCACGATCGGGCGCAGCTTGGATAGGCTCCAACGCAGCGATCCGCGCGGGTCGTCCGGGGCGTCCCAAAAGAGCTCGCACAGCCGCTCGCGCCGCACGGGGCCGCCCGCCAGCGCCAGATACGCCAGCATCGCGCGCGTCTTCTTGGACTTCGGCAGCGCCCGGGGCTCCCCCGCTGTCGTGACGGTCAGGGGGCCGAGCACGCCGAGACGTAAGCCGGCTGCATTCCCACGCCCGCCCGGTGCAGATTCAACGCCCGTTTCCACGTCAGCGACCACGCTCCGCGGCGAATGTCCGCTCAACAGAAACACGAAACGTGGAGTTGTGTCATGAGACCGCGCAGCAACGCCTTCCAAAGGGCGATGGCGCTGGTGATGGCCGTCGCGATCCTGGCCGCGTCCGTGCTCACGATCGGCCATTCCTACAACCTGATCGCTTGAGCGCGCCCCGGCGAGGCGCCCGCTCCTCCCCGCGGGCGCCTCGCCGCCCAACCCCTCGCATCGAGCCCCATCCAACGGAGACAGACCATGACCGCGCATTTCACCTTCAAGGACGCCCTCGCCCGCTCGGAGCAGATCGGCTGGCGCGTCGAGGACATCATCGGCGGCGACAAGCGGCTCGACTTCTCGCGGCCCTTCATGCCTGAGAGCCTGGCGCGGGTGCGCGGGCTGAGGCTCGCCTTCCTCTCCCCGGCCGAGCGGCTCGCGCTCAACCAGATCCGCGGCTACGGCTATCTGATGACCTTCGGCCTGGTGGAGGAGTTCATCCTCCCCTTCGTGCTCGACCACGCCCGGCCGCAGCTCGACGGCGACGACTACGAGATCCGCGCGCTGCTGCAGTTCGCGAGCGAGGAGGCCAAGCACATCCATCTTTTCCGCCGCTTCGCGGAAGAGTTCCGGGTGGGGTTCCCCGTGGAGGTCGCCACGATCGGGCCCGCCCGCGCGATCGCCGAGACCGTGCTCGCTCACGACCCGCTCTCGGTGGCGCTGCTCATCCTCGGCATCGAGTGGATGACGCAGGCGCACTACACCGAGAGCGTGCGCGACGACGCCGCGATCGACCCGCTGTTCAAGAGCCTCCTCAAGCACCACTGGATGGAGGAGATGCAGCACGCCCAGATCGACGCGCTGTTGGTCGACATGCTCGGCCGCGGCCGCGACCGGGCCGGGATCGACGCCGCGGTCGACGGCTACCTCGACATCGGCGGCTTCCTGGACAAGGGCCTCGAGGCGCAGGCCGGCATGGACCTCGACGCGCTCGAGCGCGCCACGGGTCGCACCTTCAGCGACGAGGAGCGCGCCGAGATCCGCGCCGTGCAGCACCAGGCGCTGCGGTGGACCTACGTCGGCTCGGGGCTCACCCACCCGCAGTTCCGCGCCGCGCTCGACCGCCTCGGCTGCGGCGCGCGCGAGCGGCTCGACGCGGTGGCGCCGGCGTTCGGGTGAGGCGCGGCCAGTCGAAATGAAATCCATCAGAAAGACGAAGGGGCCGGGCGCGCCGTCGTCCGGCCCAAGCCGTCGGCGGTTCTACGTCGTGGTGGTGGGGCGCTCGTCCGTCCAGGGGTTGAAGACCCGCGCGCCGGCGGCCTCGAAATAAAGCACGTCTCGGGTCGCGACGGTGAGGTCGTGAGCGAGCGCGGTGGCGGCGATCATGAGGTCGGCCGGATCGAAGGGGCGGCCGCTCGTCTTGCCGTCCTGGAACAGGCGTCGCCANNGGGACGGACCACCTCGCGGCGGACGGCTTCGCTCGGCGCATGGTCACGGAGTCTCGTCGATGAACACCAGGCGCCTGGCTCCGGACGACGACCCGATCATCGAGCATGACGCATACGCCGCCGCGCGCGCACAGATCCGTCGCAGGATCGTCTGTGTTGAGCCAATGAAGGTTCGTCGGCTCAATGACGAGCCTGTTCAGCATCAAGCCACCTTGACCTGCGTCGCCGCCTCCGGCAGGTCCTCGCCGAACGCGCGCTGGTAGAACTCGGCGATCAGCGGCCGCTCGAGCTCGTCGCAC
>JABAOG010010525.1_pt1 | contig 13407 bp, 11 predicted proteins | sample 7062131 | NCBI WGS metagenome assembly JABAOG01 (sample SAMN14538629, study PRJNA623070) | marine sediment metagenome | biome: marine biome [ENVO:00000428]; feature: marine pelagic biome [ENVO:01000023]; material: deep marine sediment [ENVO:00002113] | place: India: Arabian Sea | collected... | reverse complement strand
ACGCTCGCGGCGGTCGTCGCCCTGGTGCTCATCTTCGGCACGGTGGAGCTGGTGGGAGAGTGGGAGCGCATCCTCCCCTTCTCGCCCTTCGCCACATCCTCCGACACCCTGGCGGGAGCCGCTGGCGTGAACGGGGCTCCGGACGAACGGGAGTCGTCGGCCTCCGAGCTCGCCATGCCGGATCCCGGCGACGAAGCCTATGCCAGGGACCTGGATCGCTGGATGGAGGCCGGCGCCACGGAAGATGGCTCCCCGGAGGCCGACAGCGCGTCGGCCGTCCCGGGCGACGGCGTCGCCGCCGACTCCGCCCGCTCCCCGACGGCGGCCGACGCGACGCCGGAGCCCCCTCCCTCCGGGGACCCCGAGCGAGCCCCGCCGTCCTCCGATCCCGCCGCCTCGGCGGCCGCGGCCATGCTCGACCGCGTCGAGCGCCGCGCCGTAGAGGCCAGCCGTCCTCCGGGGCTCCTCTCCATCCATACCTACCCGTGGGGAGAGGTCTATCTGGACGGTGACTACGTGGGCAACAGCCCCATCGTGGAGCTCCGTGTCTCCGCGGGTCAGCACGAGATCCGCGTCGAGCGGTCCGGATATCAGCCCCACGTGGAGCGGATCACCATCCGCTCCGGGGAGGTCGCTCGCCTCACCGGCATCGTGCTGCGTGGAGGTGGCTGATCATGCGTGCGCGATCGCTTTTCGCCGTTGGCGCCTTGTCGGTGCTGCTGGGAACGGCCTCGGACGCCGCGGCCCAGTGCCGGATCGACCTGGTGGAATCCGGCATCCAGGCCTATCGGGACCTCGATCTGGGCGCGGCGGCCGACCGTTTCGCCGAGGCCGTGGACGCCAACAGCCCGGCGCAGTGCGGCACGGAGAACGCCCGGGCCCTGGTATACCTCGGCGCCACGCACTGGCTCGCCGAGCGACCCGATTCGGCCATGCGCGCCTTCGAGCGGGCCGTGGTGCAGGCACCCCGCTTCCGCCCGGACGCCGTGGAGTTTCCTCCCGCCGTGACGGACCTCTACGACCGTGTGCGGCAGGAGACCCCGGCCGTGGCGCCGACGCTTCCGGAGGAGGTCGAGATCGGCCCCTCGACCCCGCGCCAGGCGCTGGCCATACGCTTGAACGCCAGCATCGACCACCCGGTCACCGTTGCGGTGGTCGCCGGCGGCGAGGCGATCCGGACCGTCTACGAGGGCGTCGTCGAAGGAGACGCCCGGGGTACCGTCGTGGAGTGGAACGGCCAGGATCAGGAGGGCCGCCCCGTGGAGACGGGGTGGTACGACCTCGAGATCGTCTCCAGGGACGAGGCTTCGCGGCCCGTCCGGAAGGTGGTGGTCGCCCTCGCCGTCGAGTCCGACGCACCTCCGGGCTCGGACGAGCCCGAGATGGTGGAGGTGATCGACACCGTACGGGCGCCGTCCGAAGGCGGATCCGCCTGGAAGGCCGTCGGCGTCGCCGGTGTGGGCCTGCTGGGCGGCGCCGCCGTGGTGGCGGTCCCGTATTACCTGGACGGCGGCACCGGAGGATGGGGTCGCTACTCGATCGCGGGAAGCCTGGGGCTGGCCGGGATCGTGGGCTTCTTCAAGATGCTGGGTGGCGAGGAGGGAGAGGTCACGATCGAGAGGCGGCTGGTGCCCGCGGAGACGCCGCCGGCTCCGCCGCCGACCCTGCGGATCCGCCCCGCCTACGAGAGGCGCGTCGAGCTGAACCCCCTGAACGCGGACACGAGCGGCCCCGGACGGGTCGACGGCTCCGGGAGGGAAGCACCATGACTCCCATGCACGCGACCTCCACGCGCCTGGCCGAGCGCAGGGCTCGGGAGCGCCTCGCCGCCGGCTTGGTGGCGACGCTCTTCCTGGCGCTCGCCGGACCTGCTTCGGCCCAGTTGGACCACCACCTCTCATTGGGCGTGACCGGCGGCCACGTCGACATCGACACCGTCGACGAGCCGAGGGACCTCAGCGGCTTCGTCTACGGCATCGAGGGAACCGTTTCGCCCCACTCCCGGCTGTATCTCACCGGCGAGTACCGGCAGGGGTGGCTGGGCGCCGGAAGCGAAGGCGGACCCGGAAGGAGGGTCTTCTCCGCCCAGGGCGCGCTCGGCGTCCGCATCTTGCCCTGGATCATGATCGAGGGCGGGCCCCGGCTGGCCACCATCGAGCTTCCCCTGGAAGACCGGAAGGTCCTTCGCTGGCGGATCGGCATCGTCGGGCGAGCGCCCCTCGTGCCGGATCTCGTGAGCGGATACGCCTCCGCGGCAGGCAGCTTCGCCGGCACCGGAATCAACGGTTTCGAGGTACCCGGAGGCGGCGGCGAGGTCGGTCTGGTCGTCCAGCCGACGCCCACGTTCTGGGCCCGCCTGGCCTATCGCTTCGATCGGGAATACCTGCCGCTCGGATCGTCGCAGACGTTCCAGAGCGCCCTGCTCACCGTCGGCGTGTCCGCGCCACGAATCCGAAATGAAGGGAGTACACGATGAGCTACGAGTCCAACGGGCGACAGGTCAGCACGTGGAGGCGCCCGCGTCATCCGGTCCAACCGAGGCCGTGGCCCGCGCCCGCTCCGGTTTCCACGATCGATCGTCGACCATCCGACCCCTGGCGCTATTGGGCGGTCCTGCGACGGCAGGGACCGTTCGCGCTGAAGATCTTCATCTTCGTGGTGGTGGTCACCATCGTCGGAACGCTGCTCCAGACGCCCATGTTCCGGGCCTCCGGCCTCATGGAGATCCGGCGCGCGAGCTCGGAGGCCGTTTCCATGGAGGCGCTGTTCGAGGGCGAGAGCCCCTCCGCGGACTACCTCGAGACGCAGCATGGCCTCATCCGCAGCTACGCCCTGGCGACCCGCGTGGTCCGCGACCTCGACCTCGCCGAGGTGGAGGAGCTGGCGAATCCCGAGAGGTTCCCTCCCCGGCCCGGCGGGACCGACGACTACACCGCCTCGGAGCTGCAGCCCGTCGTGGCCGCCTTCCACGAAAGGCTCACGCTGTCGCCCGACGCAGGGGGTCGTCTGGTACGGGTGCAGTTCGATTCCGAGGACCCGGTCCTCGCGGCCGACGTGGTGAACTCGATCCTGGACAACTTCGTCGAGATGCGTGTCGACGGGACCAAGGAGGCCACCTCGTGGCTGTCCGACCAGCTCGCCGAGGCCAGGAATCGCCTGGAATCGGCCGAGGGCGAGCTCCAGAACTACGCCCGAGCCAACGGCCTACCGCTCGCGCGCGGCGACGAGGACGTGGCGGCGAACATCCAGGAGCGCCTCGACGCCCTGGAGACCGAGCTGATCGCGGCCCGTACCGAGAGGCTGGCCGCCCAGGCCCGCAACCAGACGATGGTGGAGGGAGGCGCGTCCGAGGCCGTCGACAACGCGGTCCTCGAGGACCTGGCCATCCGCATCGCCGAGTTGCAGCGGGAGCACGCGCAGCTCTCCGCCACCTTCACCGAGCAGTACCCGGAGGTCCAGAGACTCGAGCGGCAGATCGCGGCCCTCGAGGCTCGTCGCGACGAGGAGCGCCAGCGCATGGCCCGGGGCATCACGGGTGAATACCAGTCCGCCTTCGAGCGGGAGCAGCTCCTGGAGCAGGCCGTGGCGCAGGAGCAGGCCGCGTCGGACTCCCTCATGACGAAGGCCGCGGGCTACCGGATCCTCCGCCGGGAGGTCGAGGCCAACCGCGAGCGTTACGCCGCGCTGCAGGAGAAGCTCATGGACGCGGAGGTGGCGACCGCCGTGAGCGCGGTGGACGTGGACGTCGTCGATCGGGCGATGCCTCCCGTCAACCCCTATCGACCGTCCCTCCCGCTGAGCGCGGCGTTCGCCTTCCTCGGCGGTGCCCTGCTGGCCCTGGGAGGCGCCTTCGCCCGTGAGTATCTCTTCCCCACCGAGGCCACGGCGCCCGACGTGGAGGAGGCCGTGGATGCCCCGGTCCTGGCCGTGATCCCGTCCACAGGGCTCCCGCAGGCCGGCGGAGCCGGTCAGCGCCTCGACCGCGGACCGGACCGTGGCTTCCGGAGGCGGGGTCCGAGCGACGCAGGAGGACGTTGGCTTCCGTCGACCGGCGGCACGGCGGCGTCCCGGTCCGGCGCCATCAGCGACGCCATGGGAAGCCTGCGGGCCGCGGTCCTCTTCGATCAGGGTCCGTCCGCCGCGCGGTCCATTCTCGTCACGAGCGCGGTGCCCGGCGAGGGCAAGACCACGGTTGCGGTGAACTTCGCCATCTCCCTGGCCGGCATGGGCCGGGACGTGCTCCTGGTGGACGCCGACATGCGGCGCCCGTGCGTCGGCCGGGTCCTGGAGATGGGCAGGGGTCCGGGCCTGGTGCAGTTCCTCGATCGCTCGGAAGACGAGTGGCCGGCCCTCGTGCAACGCGATCACGTTCCGGGGCTCGACGTCCTGCTCGCCGGCGGACGGCCGGCCGCCCCCGGCTCGCTCCTGGCCTCGACCCGGTTCGGCACGCTCCTGGCCGGCGCCCACGAGCTCTACGACTTCGTCGTGATCGACGGTCCGGCGCTGCTCATCGACGCGCCCGACGCCCGGATCATGGCGGACCAGGTCGACGGTGTGGTCGCCGTCGTGCGGAGCGGATCGACGGCCGGTAGGGTCCGGCCTCCGGTCCTCTCCGACGTGCCCAACCTCCTCGGCGTCATCCTCAACGACCTGGACCCGTCCGACGTCCCCGGGGAAGATCGGGGCATGGACGACGACGACCCCGCGGAGGCCGCCGGACATGGCGCGAGGGACTGGCGAGGCCGGTAGTCGGCCGGCGTGGGCGTCCTCCCTCGGGGTCGCCGCGCTGGGGCTGGTCTTCGGCGGCGTCCTCGCGTTCGTGGTGGGCGCGCTGGACGCGGTCGTGGTGATCTCCGTCGCTCTGGCCGCGGCGGGCCTCGTCGTCATGATCGTGCGCCCGGAGATCGCGGTGCATGTGGTCCTCTTCGCCGTCTATACCAACGTCACCGTGGTCGCGGCAACGACCGAGGGTCCCCTGCAACAGCTCGTCGCGGGCGGGATCCTGGCTCTCCTGGCCGTCCCGCTGGTCTACCACCTCGTCATCCGCCGACAGCGCCTCCGGCTCGACGCGGTCTTCGGCCTCATGCTGGTGCTGCTGGGCGTCTTCGCCCTCTCGGCGGCCAGGGCCATGGACGCCTCCACGGCCATCGCCAGGATCACGGTCTACGTGGTCGAGGGCGTCGCGATCTACTTCCTGGTGGTCAACGTCGTTCGCTCTGTGCCGACGCTCCGGCGCGTGATCGCCACGCTTCTCCTGGCGGGCAGCGTCCTGGGAGGCCTGGCCCTCTACCAGGGGGCCACCGGCTCATTCGACGAGAGCTTCGGCGGCCTCGCCCAGAGCCGGGGTGCTTTCGAAGTGGAGGGCGGGCCCGTGGGCGCGCCCGACCTGGAGGGGGGGCTCGTGAATCGGGCGGGCGGGCCCGTGAGGGAACCCAACCGGTTCGCCCAGATGCTCCTCGTGCTCCTTCCCCTGGCCCTGTTCCAGGTCAAGTTCGGTCGCACTGGGCTCGCCCGTGCGTTGGGGCTCGGCGCCGGCTTCCTGATCCTCTCCGGCGTGCTCCTCACCTACTCCCGGGGCGCTTTCCTCACGCTCGCGGCGCTCGTCGCCCTCTGCGCCATCCTCGGCTATGTGCGACCTTCCAGAATCGTCGTGGCCGTGGTAGCCCTCCTGGTCGCGGCTCCCGTGCTCGCCCCCGGCATCTACACCCGCATCGGCACCATCCGCGGAGCGCTGGACGTCTTCGATCCCGCGGCCCGCGGGGACGCGGAGCAGGTGGCCCGGGGAAGGACGACCGAGACCCTCGCCGCCGTCCACGCCTTCCTGGACCATCCGATCCTCGGCGTGGGTCCTGGCCACTACCTACCACACTACTCGGTCCGGTATCAGCTCGACCCCAATATCGGACTGCGCTACCTGACCGTTCCGCGCAGGGCCCACAACCTCTACGCCGAGATGGCCGCGGAGTCGGGGCTCCTCGGCCTGGTGACCTTCCTGAGCATGCCACTGGTCGTCCTGGTCATGCTGTGGCGGAGGCGACAAGCGCTGCTGTACCACCGGCCGGACCTGGCCTACCTGGCGACGGGCTTCGGGCTGGCGATCCTCGGCTACCTGGGGACCGGCGTCTTCCTCCACCTGGCCTTCGAGCGATACTACTGGCTGCTCCTCGCGGTGGCGTCCGCGGCGTGTCACGCCCTCACGGAGCACATGCGCGAGGCGGAGGCTCCGTCCCCCGACCTCGTCACATACTATCCGGCGACGGGCTGGCGGCGGGCGACGGATCCGGCCTGGGGGTATGCCGCGGCCGAGGGCGCGGAGCGCTACGTGCCGAGCTGGGGAGCCAGAGGGTGAATCGGGAGCCCCGTCCCACGCGGCTCTGAACGGTGATGGTCCCGGACATCATGGCAGCGAGCTGTCTTGAGATCGAGAGGCCCAGGCCCACGCCTCGGGGGGACGATCCCTTCCCGTTCGCCATGGGCGTGCCGCGCTGGAAGGGCTCGAAGATCCGTTCGATCTCCTCCGCATCGATTCCCGGACCGGTGTCTTCCACGTGGATGGCGACCCACGGCCCCCGGGCGTCTCCCAGACCGGGCAGACGACCTTCGACGTCGGTTTGGCACCGCACGGTGATCCGTCCGCCCTCGGGCGTGAACTTCACCGCGTTCGAGACGAGGTTCATCACGATCTGCTGGACCCGCTGCCGGTCGCCCAGGAACGTGGCTCCGTTCGAGCAGTGGTTCGAGACGGTCACGCCCTTCTCCGTCGCCCGCGGCTCCAGCGAGCCTACGGCGAACCGCGTGGCCTCCTCCACGAGACCGGGCTCGAGCTCGATGCGCAGCTTGCCCGTCTCGATGCACGAGAAGTCCAGGACGTCGTTGGTCAGCGCCGCCAGCATCTCCGCGCACTCCTCGATGCGGCGGACGTACTTCCGCCGCTTCTCGAGGCCGTGCTCGGGGCCGAGGTGCTGGAGCATCTCGGCGTAGGCCATCACGGCGCTGATGGGGGTCCGGATCTCGTGGCTGATGGCGGCCAGGACGTCTGCCTTGGCCTGGTTGGCGACCTCGGCCTCCTGTCGCGCCTGGTCGGCGGCGCGCCGGGCTTCGGCGAGTCGGGCGGCGAGTCTCCTGGCCTCCTCCAGGCGCGCGCTGAGCGCGGCTTCCGATCGCGCGACCTGCTCGGACATCCCGTTGAACGCGTTCGCCAAGCGGCCTACCTCGTCCTCGCCCTCCACGTCCACACGCCGGCGGTAGTCACCGGCGCTGACCGCGTCGGCGGCTTCGGCGAGCTCGATGAGGGGCCTGGTCAACCGCCGGCTGGCCCACCATACCAGGAGCACGGAGCCTGCGATGACCAGTCCTCCCAGGAGGATCATGCGGGTCAGGAAGGCGCGCGGTCTGGCGAAGACCTGGCTCAGGGGCACGTCGAAGAGGACCACCCACGGCGTGCGGTCTATCCGTCGGGCCCGTGCCAGGGTCGGGGGCCCGTCGGGCTCCTGAAGGGTGAAGGCTCGACCGAGGGCGACGGTCTCCGGAGAGATCCACCACCGGGAGCCCGCGAGATCCACCCAGACGCTGTCCTGGATCTGGCCGAACCGGAAGCGGTATCCTCGGCCGAACAGGCGCGTGAGCTCGTCACCCGTCCCGAGCCGGCGCCGCTGGACGATCCACCCCAGCACGCCGTCGCCCGAGCCGCGCACGGGCGTGGTCTCCCAGTAGAGATTCCGACCGTCCATGGTCCGGACGGACCCGAAGGCGCGGACCGATCGGAGGGGCGGATCGGGGTCGGGGTCCACGCCCGGCGGCATGGCCCCGACGGAGAAGATCTCACCGCCGTTCGGCCCCAGCACCGCCACGGGCAGATCGCCGTCGGAGTCGGTCCGCAGGCTGTCGAGGACGCGGGTCAGGTCGGCCGTGTCGACCCTGGAGGTGAGGAGCGCCCCCCGCACCTCCCGGGACCTGCCGGCCCGCTCCTGGCGCTCGAGCCGCTCCTCGAACTCCGCCTCCAGGAGCACCACCAGCTCCGATGACAGGGAGGCCAGCCGATCGCCGGCTTCGCTGAGGGCCGCTCGGCGGACCTCCACGTACGCCAGGGCGCCGGCGACCAGGAGCGCTCCCNNATGGGGGGCGGCGCCAGCGGCCGGCCGACCTGCAGGGAGACGTGCATGCGGGAGACGAGCACGATCTCCCGAACGTCCCCGGAATACCGCTCCCCGTCCACGAAGACCGACAGCTCTCCCGTGAACCCAGCCACGTTCTCCGCCGACAGGGGCCTACCCCAGACGTCGAAGAGCTGGCCCAACGTGTACTCGCCCACCGCGGGCGGCTCGATGTGGACCAGCCCGGTGCCGTCGTGGGTGTGCATCCAGTAGAAGCAGCCCCCGCTGTTGACGAAGCCGTCGGCGATCACGGGATCCACGATTCCCACCGCGGGAGGGAGGGCCACCCGCTCGCCCTCCACGTAGAGGCTGACGTGGGCGTGGTAGTGGGTGGCCACGTCCTCGATGCAGCCGATGCCGGAGACGACGTCCCCCTGCCCACCCTGATCGGTGTTGCCCGGAGGGAACTCCTCCGCTCCGAGCGTCGTTCCTTCGACGAGCTCCACGGGAGCGAGCGGCTGGGGATCTGGCTCGGGCTCCGCCTGGGCGATCGGGTCGTCCGAGGGGGAGCAAGCCGCGAGCGCCACGGAGGCGAAGACGCTCAGGAGCCGCCACCCGTTCGCGTACGGGCTCTTGGCGGATCGGGCCCTGCAGTGACGCCGATCGCGGGATCCGGGAGTCATGATGATCCTCTCCGTGGTTGGATGGTCCTGTGGTGCTGGTGTCTCGCTCCCGACTTTCCCCTCGTTCCGTCGAGTGCTCTGCCGCCCGGCGGGCGGACGAGACGCCAACTCGCACGTCGTATGCCACCGCGAGGCCGACACGGGTCCCACGGGCGGCCCTTCGAGGCCGGAAGGCCCGTCTCCCCGTCCCGAAGAACCGGCGGCGGCATGGACCGGAGCACGTCGAGGAGGCCCGGCGACCCGCTTTTGCGGGAAGTGTCGGCGACGCCCGATCGCGACACCGTCGAACGGGAGCGACGCCCTCATGCGACACGCGACGGCTTCTACGCCATCACCGCCTACGCCAGCGGTGGGGAGCCGGAAGATCGGCGGAGACCCCGTGGAGGGATCCCGCGGGAAGGCCGAGGCGGGTGGGGTTCCCCTGACGGCTCGGCGGGGCCGTGTGTGGACGCCNNGGATGGAGGCGGAGCTCCGGCTCATCGGGGGGAAGCTCTCGATTGGAGGCCGGAGAGGAGCGTCCGGGCGTCGGCCGCTCGTCGCTTCAGGACGATCGCGGCCAGACGCCGGAGCTTGCCGGAATCAACCGACGGTGATCTGCGCGCGGCAGTCACCCTGGCTGCCCACGAGCGTGACCTCGTGCGTGCCGGGTGTCGCCTGAGCGGTGTTCACCCAGATGGTCCAGGAATTCCCCTCTTCGCTCANNTGCCGGGCGTGGCCTGAGCGGTGTTCACCCAGATCGTCCAGGCGTTCCCCTCTTCGCTCATCTTGATGGGCTGGGGGCTCTCTTCGGCGGCCATGTCGGTGCGGGGAAGGTCTCCGGGCGAGGCCACGGTGATCCCGCTCTCCGCGCCCTCGATCCCTGTCACCTCACCCACGTCCTCCGACAGCACCACGGTCAGCTCGACCGCCGGCGCGCCGGCCTGGATCTGCGCGGGTGCCAGCTCGGCCGTGCACTGCGGTCCGGCCTCGGCCGGCTCCTGTGCGTTGGCCGGAGAGACGCCGAGTACGAAGGCGAAGGCCAGGGCCGCGAGCCCGGCCACACTTCGGCTGAGGGTTTGCATGCTACCTCCTTGGGTGCTCGTTGCGTTGTACTCGACCGGCAAGCGCCGCTCGAGCCCTCGCCGTCGGTGCGTGCAATAGCCATGCCCCCGAACCTCCAGCACGGTGCGAGCAGCGGCGTGCGGCATGCTCCCATGGAGAAGGATGCTCCGGAGATCCGGGAGCGAGAACGGTGGACCGCCCGACTACGGCTGCCGGCCGACCCACGAGCGCCGGTGCGGCGGCCAGCCGGCTCCGTCCCTCGACGAACGGCCCGCAGTGAGGCCGGGAGACCATCGGACGCGACAGGGTGTCGCGGGGTCGTCGTTGCGCCGTCGAGCCACCGGCGCGCGGGGCCGCCCGTGTAGGCGCCTCCTCCCGCCCCACCTGTTGTTGCGGCGCGCGCCGTCACCAGTCGCCTCGGATCCCCGATCCGCGACGTACGGCCCGGAACGTAGGCATCAGGCTTGCAAAATACCGGCGTACGGAGCCCCCCTCAGGACGGAGGAGTCCCTCTCACAGGCAGGACCCGATGACGCGAGCGGATACATCACGGCAGCGAAAAGGGGAGCGGGGAGACGAGTCCCTCCCCCATGGTGGCGACGCCCCCGCCGCCGGCGAGCCATCGCCGGCGCGTCGGCTTCTGGGGCCCTCTCGACGGGAGAGACGAAGCGCCGGCGGCGTCGTCTCCGACCCCCGCGGGGCCCGCCCGCGGGACGACCGCACGTCCGTCTCCCTGCTGGACGCCTGGTCGTCCCTGCGCGATGCGATGGTGCTCGCCTCGCCGGGTGCCGACGGATCCAGGCCGCTGATCCTGGCCGTCAACCACTCGTTCCGCTCCCTCTTCGGGCTGGCCTCGGGGGAAGCCGACGGTCTGGACCTCGTGCCTTTCCTGGCTCCCGACGACGAGGCCGCCTTCTTCTCCGACCTCCGGGACATGGTGGAGCGCGGAGGCGAGTCCATGACGGCTCTCACCGTGCTCCAGGAACGCTCACAGGAGGGTGATCCCAAGCTCGTGGAGTGGGAGCTGGCCCCGATTCGCGATGCGCAGGGACGAGTCCGCAGTCTCATCGGGGTCCTCGGCGACGCCCGATCGACGACCGTGTCGCGGTCCATACAGGCGGGCATGATGATCGACGCTCCCTCCGAGGCGTCGAGCAAGATGCAGTTCCTCCGCCGCGTGGAGCGGTCCCTGGAGAGGGCCCATCGGGCGCCGTCGTACGGCTTCGCCGTCATCGGCCTCGACATCGAGGAGCACGCCGACAACGGCGCGGACTACGGGTCGACGGTTCGGAGCCGGGTGGGGGCGGCCGTGNNCGCCTGGCGGGTGCAGACGCACCTGAGACCCGACGACCTGGTGGCACGCATCGACCGGAGGCGCCTGGCCGTCCTGCTGGACGGCTTCTCGCCCGACGGCGGCGTGGGCGTGGTGATCGATCGCATCGACGAGATCGCCGAAACCCCCTTCAGCCTCGGGGGCGAGAGGGTGTGGGTACCGGCCGTACGGGCCGCGGGCTTCGTCTACAACGGCGATCACGCTCCCCGATCGGCGCGAGAGGTTCTGGCGGGTCTCGAGTAGCGTCACGGCGACATTGGCACGCGTGTTGCTTTCCGGTAACACCGCCACCTGGCCGCGACACTCGGACGCATTCCCGACATGCGGAGGATGACCTCTCCTTGACCCCGACGACAATGAAGGAACGACGCGCCAACCCGTCCGAATCCACCCTCGACGACGACACCGACGGTCGAGGTCCGAACGGCGATCCTCTGGGAGACCTGGACCTCACCGCCGAGGAGCGGGAGTCCATAGAGATCGTCGTCGTGGACGACGAGGAGTCCATGCTCGAGAGCACGGTGAACATCCTCGAGCACGAGGGCTACCGCGTGCGCAGCGCCCGCCGGGGCACGGAGGCGGAATCGATGCTCCGAGCCGGAACGGCCGACATCGCGGTCCTGGACCTCTACATGTCGGGTGTCTCCGGATTCANNCCACCGTCGTAATCGTCATCACCGGGCGGCCTTCCGTCGGATCGAGCATCCGCGCCCTGCGCGAAGGGGCTTGGGAATACCTGCCGAAGCCGTTCTCGGCCACGCAGCTGCGGATCCTCGTCGGGCGGGCGGCGCACACGGTGCTGGTGGGACGGGAGTCCGAAGATCTGGCGGCCGCCGACGAGGCGCCCTCCGACGATGGGCCGTCGGACCTCCTGGGGGAGTCACCGGCCTTCCGGAGCGTGGTGACCCTCGCCCGGAAGGTGGCCCCCACCGACGCCTCCATCTTCATCACCGGCGAGTCGGGGACGGGTAAGGAGCTCATCGCCCAGTTCATCCATCGCATGAGCCGGCGCAAGAGCCGGCCCATGGTGGAGGTCAACTGCGCCGCGCTGCCCGAGCAGCTCCTCGAATCGGAGCTGTTCGGCCACGTGAAGGGCGCCTTCACCGNNATCCCCGAGAACCTGCTCGAGTCCGAGCTGTTCGGCCACGTGAAGGGCGCCTTCACCGGCGCGACGCGCGACAAGGCCGGGCTCATGGAGGCGGCCAACGGGGGCACCCTCTTCCTGGACGAGCTCACGGAGATGTCGCCCCAGACCCAGGCCAAGCTGCTCCGCGTGGTCCAGGACGGCGTGGTCCGCCGCGTCGGATCGTCCAGGACCGACGCCGTCGTCAACGTGCGCTTCATCTCCGCCACGAACCGGGACCCCCGGGTCGCCATCGACGACGGCTGCCTCCGGGAGGACCTCTTCTATCGCCTGGGCGTGGTTCCCATCCACATCCCCCCTCTCCGGGAGCGTCCAGAGGACATCGAGGTTCTGGCGAAGTACTTCGTGAAGCGGTACTGGGGCCATCACTTCGGAAACTCCCAGGAGCCCGCCCGGCTCACAGACGAGGCCGTCGACCACCTCCGGCAGCGGCCGTGGAAGGGCAACGTCCGTGAGCTGCAGAACGTCATCGAGCACGCCATCGTCCTCGCGGCCGATCGGGACACCATCGAGCCCGGCGACCTCTCGCGGTTCGGCGAGACGTCGGTGGGCGAGTTCCCACTCGAAGGCGGGTACGTCGGCGCCGGAGTCACGCCCGGCACGTATCACGACACGCGGGACCGGGTGATCGCGCGTTTCGAGAAGGAGTACCTGAGCTGGGTGCTCCAGGAGACGGACGGCAACGTCTCCAAGGCCGCGCGGATCGCCGGCGTGCACCGCGCGACGCTGTACCGGCTCCTCGAGCGACACGACCTCACGAAGAAGGACGTGGTCGACTAGCTCGACCCTCTGTCGCCCTGGCGACTCCGGACGCGCCGGCCCCGTCGGGCTGGCGCGCCGCCGCGCCACTGTCGCCCCCGTCAACCACTTCCAGGCTGGGCGTTCGCCCCGCCGCCGCACGCTCTCGAGGCCGGCGGAGCCCGGACGCCGCGGCTCTTCGGCCCATCTCGCCGGCGCCTCCGGTTCCCCGACTTCCGGGAATGGAACCTGCTCCTCGAAAGGGGCTGAGCGGCGTCGGTCCCGCCCGGCGGGTGCCGACCCACGCGTCCATCCGCCTTCAGCCTCAGAGCATTCATGTCATACACGCATACGCTCCCCGGGACCGCAGAAGAG
>JABAOG010007265.1_pt2 | contig 13408 bp, 11 predicted proteins | sample 7062131 | NCBI WGS metagenome assembly JABAOG01 (sample SAMN14538629, study PRJNA623070) | marine sediment metagenome | biome: marine biome [ENVO:00000428]; feature: marine pelagic biome [ENVO:01000023]; material: deep marine sediment [ENVO:00002113] | place: India: Arabian Sea | collected... | reverse complement strand
GCGAACGCGGCGCCGACCGCGGCGCCGATGCCGGCGATCTCGTCCTCGGCCTGGAACGTCTTCACGCCGAAGTTCTTGTGGCGGGACAGCTCGTGCAGGATGTCGGAGGCCGGCGTGATCGGGTAGGTGCCATAGAAGACCGGGAGATTGGCGGCCTGCCCGGCGGCAATGATGCCCCAGGCCATGGCGGTGTTGCCCGTCACGTTGGTGTAGGTTCCCGCCGGCAACTTCGCCGGCTTGACGTAGTAAGTGGTCCGGGTGGCGTCGGTGGTCAGGCCGAAGTTCCAGCCGGCCTTGAGTGCCAGGAGGTTGGCGTTGTGCACCTCGGGCCGCTTCGAGAACTTCTCATCGAGCCATTCGATCGTGGGCTCCAGTGGCCGGTTGAACAGCCAGGCCATCAGGCCGAGCGCGAAGAAGTTCTTCGATCGCAGCACGTCACGGCCGGAGACGCCGCTGTCCTTCACGGCTTCCTTGGTCAGCGTCTCCATGGGAGCCGAGATGATCCGGTAGGCGTCGAGGCTTCCGTCCTCCAGGGGATTCTTCTCGTAGCCGGCCCGGTGGAGGTTCCTCTCGATGAACGCTTCTGAGTTCACGACGATCGTCCCGTTGGGACGCACGTCCTTGAGGTTCGCCTTCAACCCGGCCGGGTTCATCGCCACGAGAACGTCGGGTTCGTCGCCGGGGGTGAGAATGTCGAAATCGGCAATCTGCACCTGGAACGACGAAACGCCGGCGAGGGTCCCCGCCGGAGCGCGGATCTCGGCCGGGAAGCTCGGGAATGTGGCGAGGTCGTTGCCGAATGCCGCCGAGGCATCGGTGAATTTGGTACCCGCCAGCTGCATACCGTCGCCGGAGTCACCCGCAAAGCGAATGATGACTTTGTCGAGTTCCTCCTGATCGGTCGACTCGGCGGGAAGGGTGGCAGTTTCGTCTGACACCGACATCACTTCCTTCTCACGGCCACCGGGTTGTCGCACGGCAAGCGGAGTTCCGGGTGCTGCTCGACCGGGTGGCCATTCGGTATCTCAATTGGTGAACGGCGTGTTGCCGTTCTTTGGCGGGCCAGTGTACCCACGCCGGCTACTGAACCAACACTCATGGCCCCTTGCGACCCGGCCGTTGGTCCCGCGCGCGTCGACCATCTCCCGGGAGCAGCGGTAGGGCCGGGACCCTACCAAACGGTAAGTCGTCCGACCAGGCCGGGTACTTGTCCTCTATCCAGATTTTGCGGAAAGGGGGATGATGGTGGTGGTTGACAACCGGGCCACCGAAATGCCTCCGGGAGCAATCCCGGGCAGAGAATTCCGGGGTGGGGTGGAAAGCGCACTTCGACGGTACGCCATCCCTCGATGTGTCGAGGTTCCTCCCCGTTTCGGGCTCCGCATCATGCGAAGCCTGTGCCGCATTGGGCGCACCACCCCACCACGGAGGGCCGGTTGTCAATCCGCGTTCGGGGGAAGGCGAACGTAGATCATGCCGACCGCTTCGAGCGCCATCCCGAACTCCAGCAGACGCCGCTCGTTCCACCACGGAGCAATGATCTGCGCGGCCGGGGGCGGATTCCCGCTCGTGTCGAGCGGTGCGGCGAGGGCCGGCAGACCGGCGTGGTTGACCGGAGCCGAGAACCACGACAGTGCACTCCGGTAGTGGACGTCGCCCTTGTTGGTGGGCACGGTCGACTCGCCGATCCGCTTGACCGTGACACCGGTGGCCGGCGTGACGATGAAGTCGACGCGGTCGAAGGCATCCCGGGCCGATCTGCGCACCCGTGCCCGCCACTCGAGGGCGTCGACGTACTCGTCGAGGGTGATGTCGCCGGCACGCGCCATCCGCCGTTCGACTTCAGTCCCGTACTCCCGACCGGACGCTCGGAACTGCCGGTGCACGACGGCCACCTCACCGTAGGCCGAGGCGAGCAGACGTCCGGTGTCGACCATGCCCGGCACCTCGATCGGGACGATCGACGCACCGAGTCCGGTCAGTGCCTCCAGGAACCATTCGAAGGCAGCCGCGACATCCGCGGACACGGGCCCTTCATCGATCCATTCGCCGGGGACCCCGATGCGAAGATCCTCGACCGGCAGCGGACCGTCCACCAGTTCGACCGGTTCGAGCGCCGACCAGGGGTCCTCGTCGTCCGGCCCCGCCATCGCCTCGTACAGGAGCGCGGCATCCGCGACCGACGTGGTAATGGGCCCGACCGTGTCGAGTGACGGTGCCAGGGGGAACACGCCGGTGATGGGGATCCGCCCGTGGGTGACCTTCAGGCCGACGAGACCGCACAGGGCGGCGGGTACGCGCACCGAACCCCCGGTGTCGGTTCCGAGCGCCACCGGCGTCAGGCCGGCGGCGACCGCCGCCGCCGATCCGCCGGACGAGCCTCCCGGTGAAGTGTCCGGATCCCAGGGATTGCGGACCGGTCCAAACCAGTGGTTCTCGCTGGAGAACCCGAAGGCGAACTCATGCAACCCGGTGCGGCCCACGGCCACGGCGCCGGCTCCTTCGAGGCGACGGACGGCCGTAGCGGTCTTCTCGGGCACCACCCGGTAGAAGGAGGATCCGGCCGTGTTGACCAGACCCTCCTGGTCGAACAGGTCCTTGACGGCGAACGGGACGCCCGCAAGCGGTCCCGGATCTTCGCCCGCTGCGATCAGGTCGTCGACCCGCCGGGCGGCGGCCAGGGCGCCCTCGTGATCGACGAGCGTGAACGCATTCAGCGGTGAGGCGTCGATGCGCTCCAGCGCTGCGGTGATCGTCTCGACCGTGCCGACCTCGCCGGCGCGGATCGAGGAGGCGAGCCGGTCGGCCGAGTCCATCGGGTTACCAGGTCACCGAGCGGCTGTCGGGGAAGATCGAGATCCACGGCTTGCCGGGTGGCACCGTCAGGACGGACCCGTCGGCGGAACTCAGCTCGAAGGGCTCCTCGATCGACGATCGGGACCACGTCCCCTCGCGGGCCTCTCCGCCCGAGAACACGACTGCACGTCCGGTTCCGACCGTCTCCATCGCCGGCACCGAGCTGCCTGCACCCGAAGGTGAAGCCGTGTAGCGGGTGGCGAACAGCACGACCAGGGTGTCGGTGGCGATCTGTGACGTGTCGCCGTCGGTCGACAGCCACTCGTGCGGCTCACCTCCGCTGAATCTGACGTACTCCTCGCCGGTCCAATCCCAGCGCACCTGCAGCCCCGGCGACCAGTCGAAGGCGATGGAGGTCGCTTCCACGCCGGAGTCCGGTTCCCAACTTCCCCACGTAAACAGGTCCGCCGGAGCCTCGTCGGCGTAGCCGCGCTCGTCGGCATACGCACGAAGGGCCGTCGTGTCGACGTAGAGATTGTGGGGTGCGTACCGGGTGGCGATCCGGAACGTGGCGGGACGGACCTCGCCGATGAGTGAGACACCCGAAGACACGATCCGGCTGATCACCCAGTCCTGCGCGCCGCTGATCGTGAAGGTCGCCCCGAGCGGCTTGAGCAGCGTCGGATCGGTCGGCCGGCCCGACCGCATCGGCCCGAGATAGTCCGAGTCGCCGTCGTGGAACAGGGCGATGAAGCGCGTCAGCCCGGCCTCGACCAGCAGTTCGTAGACGGCGTCCGCTTCCTGGATGCCCGACTGCGGGCGGGCGTTCCAGTGGTTGTCGATCTTCACGGCGATCACCCGGCGATCCAGCAGGAGGGGATCGTCGACCGGCATCCCATCGAGGGGAGACAGCGGCCCGGCGACAACCGTGGTGGTGGTGGTCGGCGGCGCGGTCGTGGTGGTCGGGGGCAGCGTCGTGGAAGGCGACAGCGTCGTGGAGGGCGCTGCGGCTTGGGTGGTGGTCGTTGCAGATGAGGAGCAGGCGGCCGTCATAGCCATGGCAAAGACCGCCAGCAGGAGGGGGGTTCGTCGAGACACGGGGCGGCACTATACCCCCGCCGGGTCGATGCGCAACATGGGAAATTCTCCTCCTGCGCACCCGTTGTGGGTGAGGGAGGTCGATTGTGGTTGCCGGTGCTCAGGGGCGGCCGATGCGGCGCGGCGGCCAGTAGCGAAACACGACGACCGCCGCCCGGCGGCCCACCCGGATCGGGCCGAGCGTACGCGAGTCGTCCACCGAGCGATCCCGCGCATCGCCGAGGACGAAAACGTGTTCGTCCGGCACGGCCCACTCACCGTCGGGGGAGGTGGTGTCGCCGGTCCACGGATCATCGATCTCTCGACCATCGACCAGGACCGCGCCGCCGTCGATTCGAATCACTTCCCCGCCGACGGCCGCCACGCGCTTCAGCAGGTAGAACCCGGGGCGCTGCGGGTGTTCGAACACGATGGCTGCTCCACGGTGCGGCCGACGCGACGCGGTCACCAGATAGTCGGCCTCCCGGAACGAGGGACTCATCGACGACTCGGCGACGGCGAACCTCTCAAACAACACAGATGCCGGGTCTCATAGGGAGCACGTGAGTGTATCGTCAGAGGACGACACCAACCACCGGGAGGTAATCCGTGGGTTTCTTCAAGCCCGGCAGAACCGCACACGCGCACTGCGATCTCTACTGCGGGGTCTACGACCCGGCCCAGGCGAAGATCGAGGCGATGTCCGTCCTGAAGGTGGCCGAGAAGTACCAGGCTTCCGACGATCCCGTCTTCCGTGATCGGGCGATCATGATCAAGGAGGAGCGGGCCGAGGAAGTGAAGCACCACCTGATGGTCCTCTGGGCCGACTTCTTCACCGCCGACCATCGCGCCGAGTTCCCGCAGCTCGACGACCTGTTCTGGCGAGCCATCCACCAGGCCGGCGACGCCAAGAAGAGCATGGATCCGGAGGTCGGTCGCACGCTCATCGCACTCATCGATGAGATCGCCGAGATCTTCTGGAGCACCGAGAAAGCAAAGGGGATGGGGGTCTATCCGCCGAGCTAGTCGGTATCCGGTATCCGGTATCCGCCGAGCGTGGACACCGGTGGCTTCGTTTGGCGCCCTCCGGGGCGCCAAACTCATGCCAGATCGCGTTTTCGCAGCAGAACCGTCGTCAGGCCGATCGACACGGCGAACGCCACCAGCACCTTGGCCAGCGCCCCTCCCACGCCGGGCGTGACGTTGCCCACCATCTGCATGGTCTCACGCGGCAGGTCGTCGGCGAGATCGGCATATCCGCTGAACGCCGTGATCCACACCGACGACGGGGCCAGAGCCGTCAGAGCGCGAGCCAGGATGCCCTCCCAGACGAAGATGTAGGCGAGGCCGGCCAGCGTGGCGCGGCTGAGCAGCAGACCGAGCGGCACGAAGACCGCCGTGTAGCCGAGCGTCTCGATCAACAACGCGGCCAGGAGTGGAACTCCGAGCCCGGCATCACCCAGCGTCGCGACGCCGACGATCCACGTGAGGGCCAGCCCGGCACCGCCGATGAGAAGCGTGGCCGCCGCTGCAGCCACCAGCACCGACGCCGCGATGATCCACCGCGGGACCGGTTTCACGACGATGTAGGGAAGCGTGGCCGCCCGGCGCTCCTCGCCGAGCGCCGAGGACGCGTTGAGGAGGGCCGCCACCGCCAGGCCCACCGCCAGATAGAGAGACGCGTTGAGGTCGTGGAAGAGGTTGAACAGGTCGCGGTCGCTCACCGAGATCGAGGCGATGGCGAGCACGATCCCCGGCAGCGACGTCAGCAGAATCAACCCGATGGCTCGCTTGCGCTGCACCAGTTGCCGGAAACTCAGCCGGAAGATCCACACGGCGGCGGTCATCGCGGCCTCACCAGGTAGCGGAAGACGCTCTCCAGCGATTCATCCTCCGGGTCGACTCTCGTGAGGTGAGCGCCCAGGTCCCGGCACAGCTGCGGAAGCCGGTACCCGAGCGCCGAGGCGTCACGGACCTCGACGTGGATCGTGCCATCGACCAGCCTGACGCCTTCCACCCAATCCTGAATGAGGAGGGCCGCCGCCACCTTGCGGGGAACGTCCGTGTCGATCCGGACCCGGCGAGGGATGTCGGTCATCGCCGTCCGAAGGTCCGCCACCGAACCGGCGGCGGCGAGGCGGCCGTCCACCATGGCGATCACCCGGTCGGCCATCCGCTGCACTTCATGCAGCACGTGCGAAGAGACGATGACGGTGTGACCGTCATCGGCCAGCCGTCTGAACAACTCGATCAGGTGGGCACGCTGGACGGGGTCGGTGCCGTTGAGCGGCTCGTCGAGGAACAGCACCGTCGGATGGTGGGCGAGTGAGGCCGCCACCTTGGCGCGCTGCTTCATGCCCTTGCTGAACGTGCCGACCTTGCGACCGGCCACATCGGTCAAGCCGACCGTCTCCAGCGCCCGGTCGGCGGCCTCAGCCGGTTTGGGTACGCCGAACAGGGCGGCGTTGAACGTCACGAAATCGCGGGCGGAGAAGACGTCGTAGACCGACTCGTCTTCGTGGACGAAACCCACGCTCTCCAACACCTTCGGATCCTCCCGCGGGCTCTTGCCGAGCAGCGTGATCCTCCCCTCCGACGGTGAGAGCAGACCGACCATCATTCGCAGGAACGTGGTCTTGCCGGCACCGTTCGGTCCAAGCAGTCCGGTCACCCCGGGCCCGAACGAGCACGACATCTCCGAAACGGCGACCTTCTGCCCGAACCACTTCGAGACGTCGGTGATCTCGACGGTGGCGCCGGCGGCGAAACGAGCGTCGGTCACGGCAATCTCCGGTAGCGAGCCCACACGACCGTGGCGGCCAGCCCCACGACCACCAGCGTCGCCGGCACTGCCGTCCACTGCTCGAAGTCGTTGCTCTCGATGAGGTAGTCGACCGTGTTGATGTCGAAGATCCAGTCCCGCAGCACCCGCGGGTACTCCTCCACGGCCAGGAAGGCGGCGAACCGGGACCCCGGCATGTCGAGCTGGGTCAACAGCTGCGAGATGCCGTTCAGGATGAACAGTCCGCCGAGGAAACCGCCGGCGGCGAATCCTTCGCGGGGAATCAGGGCGGCTGCGGTCACGGCGACCGAGGCGTGGGCGGCGAAGTAGGCGAGCGCCACCACCGGCACCTTCCACAGGACGTCGAGATTGGCGCCCATGTAGGAGAGGAATCCCTCAGTCGAGACGATGCTCAGGCCGACGTGCATCAACAGCTCCGGGACCAGGTAGAACGAGAGAACGAGGATCGCCAGCGCCCCGAGCTTGCCGCCGAGGTAGTCGATCATCCGCAGCGGCCGGGACAGGTAGATGTTCAGCACACCCTCGACCCGGTCGGGTACCAGCAGCGCCGGAGCGGCGAACGCGATGAACATGATGGCGATGCCCGAGTTGAAGTCGAAGTACTCGCCGTAGTCCGGAAGGTCGGGCGAGGCGGGGCCGAGCGCCACTCCTGCCGCCCAGTGCACGCCTATGAAGATCAGAGCGGTGGCTCCGGTGATGGCGATGAGCGCCCACGGGAACAGCTTGCGGCGTGCTTTGCGGCGCAAGCCGAGGACGCGCCGGAAGCCTTCCTTGACGACGGCGCGCACGGCGCCGCGCCGTCCCAGGCGCTGTTCGGTGTACGACCGGTACCCACGGTCGACGATCACGGCTCGATCACTCACGGCGCCGTCCCTTCTGCCGGCAGGAAGAATGCCTCCTCGAGCGACGTCGACGCTACGCCCAGACGAACGACGCCCGAGCCGGTGGCGGCGAGGCCGTCCCGGACCAGATCGAACGTGTCGGCATCGGAATGCTGGACGTCGAGGGTACGCCCGGTGGCGGTGACCGAGGCGCCGCGTTCGCTCAGCCATGCCACCAGAGGCGCCGTGTCGCCGATCACCTCGATGGTGATCGCATCCCTCGACTCGAGGCGGTCCATCGGGCCCGTCCGCAGCACCTTGCCTGCGTCGAGCATCACCACCCAGTCACAGGTCTGCTCGATGTCGCCGATGATGTGCGAAGAGAACAGCACGCTGATGCCGAACTCTCCGAGCCGGGAGATGAGTCTCAGCATGTCCTCCCGTCCCTCGGGGTCGAGGCCGGAGGCGGGCTCGTCGAGCAAGACCAGTTCGGGGTCGTGGACGATGGCCTGTGCGAGCTTCACCCTCTGGACCATGCCGGTGGAGAAGTCGCCCAGAAAGCGGAAACGCTCTTCGTGCAGCCCCACCAGGAACAGGATCTCCGACGCTCGCCGTCGGGCGGCACGAACCGGCAACCCGGCCAACTCGGCGGCGTACCCGACGAAATCGGCGGCGGTCTGGTCCTTCGGTAGACACGAACCCTCGGGCATGTAACCGACCCGCGACCGGATGTCGAGTGGTTCACGGGACATCGGCATGCCGAGCACCTCGACCTGTCCCTGCTCGGGATGCAGCATGCCCAACAAGATCCTCAGCAGTGTGGTCTTGCCGGCGCCGTTGGCACCCACCAGCCCCACCCGCCCGGCGGGGACTTCGAGCGTCACGTCTTCGAGGGCGGTGACGTCCCCGTATCGATGCGTCAGTTCTGCGACCTTGAGCAGGGCCATGGGGGTCAAGCTAGTCGCGGGTTTGTGGTCGCGGGTCGCGGGTTGCTGGTGATCAGTTCTCGGTTATCAGTTTTCGGTTGTCGGTTATGCGATCGTCTTCGACGACTGACGACTGACGACTGACGACTGACGACTGACGACTGACGACCCGCCCGCCTCATCGACCGGCCGGTTGGTGGTCGCTGGCTCTCCAGTGATCGGTGATTCCGGCGCTGCGGGTAGCCTTCCTGCAATGTCCTATTTGCTGCTCACCAACGACGACGGCATCGACTCGCCGGCGCTCGTCCCCTTCTACCACGCCCTCTCGACGGTGGCCCCGGTCAAGGTGGTCGTGCCGGATCGGGAGCGGAGCTGGATCGGCAAGGCCATCACCCGTTTCGAAGAGATCCACGTACGGACCGTGGTCAAAGACGGCGTCGAGATCGCCGTTGCCGACGGGTTCCCGGCCGATTGTGCGCAACTTGGCATCCACTCGCTGTTCGGTGAGCGGCCGATGATGGTCGTGTCGGGCATCAACATCGGGCTGAACAACGGGCTCGGTTTCTTCCTGTCGAGTGGAACGATCGGAGCGGTGGCCGAAGGCTGGATCGCCGGGATCCCGGGGGTGGCGTTCTCGACGGGCGACGTTGCGGACCATCGGGGCTGGGCGAAGACCGCCTGGTTGCCGGAGTCGNNTACCCGGCCGGTGTCGACTTGCTGAGCGTCAACTTCGCCGCCGGAGTCGACACGTCGGCACCGCGTCGTGTCACCGACATCGCCAAGGTCGGCTACGACAACATCTTTCGGCAGGCTTCACCCGGACGGTTCGTGCACGACTTCTCGACCGGGTTGCGCATCGACGGCGACATTGCCGGAACCGACGTCGAGGCGCTCGCCGAGGGAGCGGTTGCCATCACGCCGATCCGACTGGCGCACACCGCCCCCGTGGATGACGCGACCAGGGCGGCATTGGAGCGCGGTTAGCCCAGGTCGACGTACGAGGTACATCGCTAGTCGAGCAGGTCCGGATCCACCTTGCGGAACAGCGGCACCGGCTTGGAGATCGCCGTGCCGGGCTCCAGCGGTGACCGCTCCCAGGCGGTGGCGGCAAGTTCGCCTTCCTGCCCCAGCATCTCGTGGAGTCGCTGGGACGTGAACGGCAGGAACGGAGCGAAGATCGTCTTGATCCCGTTGATGGCGCTCAGCGCGGTGTGGAGCGTCGTGGCGGTTCGATCGCGATCGGTCTTGGCCGTCGCCCACGGTTCCTTGTCGTTCAGGTAGGCGTTGGCTTCGGAGGCCGCCGCCATGCCAGATCGCAGCGCTGCCCGGAGTTCGACCTTCTCGAAATGGCCGGCGGCTTCGGTGAGCGCGGTATCCACGGTCGCCAGCAGCGCCCGGTCGGTCTCGTCGAGATCGCCCGGTGCCGGAATGGTGCCGTCGAAGTGCTTGTAGGTCATGGCCAGCACCCGGTTCACCAGGTTCCCCCACGTCGCCACCAGTTCGTCGTTGACCCTGCGGACGATCTCGTCGTCGGAGAGGTCGGTGTCGTTGTGTTCCGGGAGCACCGAGGCGATGGCATAGCGGAGCGCGTCCGGTTCGAAATGCTCGAGGTACCAGTCGAGCGATCGACCCACGCCGCGCGACTTCGACGCCTTCGAACCGCCGAACGTGACGTACTGGTTGCCGGGCACATTGGTGGGCAGGTTGAGACCCTTGTGCCCCATCAGCAGCGCCGGCCAGTACACGGCGTGGAACGGGATGTTGTCCTTGCCGATGAAGTAGTAGGTCTCTGCCTCCGGATTGAGCCACCAGTCTTTCCAGGCGTCGGGCGTCCCCTGGATCTGCGCCCATTCCTGCGGCGCCGAGTAGTAGCCCATCACCGCTTCCCACCAGACGTAGATCGACTTGCCCGGTCCGAGGTCGTCGACCGGCAGCGGGATGCCCCAGTCCAGGTCGCGCGTGAAGGCCCGGTCGTGCAGACCGTCCTTGACCATCCCGATGGCGAAGTTGACCACGTGCGGACGCCAGCCCTCCTGTGACCGCAGCCAGTCGAGCAGCGGCCCCTGGAACGCACTCAGCTTCCAGTAGTAGTGCTCGGTGTCACGTTCGACCGGCGTCGAGCCGGTGAGCTTCGAGCGGGGATCGACGAGTTCGTGCGGGTCGAGCGTGCGCCCGCAGTTGTCGCACTGGTCGCCGCGGGCGTCGGTGGACCCGCAATGCGGACAGGTGCCCTCGACGTAGCGATCCGGAAGGAACCGTCCTGCCTCCTCGTCGTAGAACTGGCTCGTGGTGTGCCGGTAGAGGTAGCCGTTCTCGAGGAGCTTCAGGAAGAACTCCTGGGCGACCCGAATGTGGTTGTCGGTGCCGGTCGTCGTGAACAGATCGAAACTGATGCCCATCCGATCCCAGTAGTCGAGGAACCGTGGGTGGTAGCGGTCGACGATTTCCTTCGGGGTCACCCCCTCCTCGTCGGCCTTCACCGTGATCGGGGTGCCATGCACGTCGCTACCCGAGACCATCAGCACCTTGCTGCCGGCCATGCGGTGGTAGCGGGCGAAGATGTCGGGCGGGAGGTAGGCACCGGCAATGTGCCCGAGATGCAGTGATCCCGTGGCATACGGCCAGGCGACGGCGACGAGTACGTGTCGATCGGTCATGGCCGGGAGGGTACCAAACCCCATGGGAGGCGTTGCCGGAATAGGAGGCAGCGGGGCACCGTACTACGTACTACGTACTACGTACTCCGTATCGTGAGCAGGCGAAGTACGGTATACGAAGTACGAGGTACGGTCCGAGCCGTCACGTCGTCTTCGGAGAACCGCACGATCGACCAGTCCCCGTCGAAACTGCCGGCGATCTCGAGTTCCCGGCCGTCGGCGCCGGCCGCGAACGCGAAGCACCCGCCGGTCCGGTCACCGTCCTCCCACTCCACGACCGATGGGGGAATGAGGTAGGGCATGATCGTGGCTCCGTCTGCCGAGGTGGTGGGGGCGAACTCTTCGGTCAACGCCGCGCAGGCCGGCTCGAGCCGGTCGAAGAGGTCATCGATACCCGGGTAGTCGGTCTCGGCCGGACGCGGATCCTCCACGTAGCCGATGAACTGGGTGGTGTGCGTGAACCGGCAGTCGACCGGATCGGCGTTCAAGGCATCGACGTAGCAGTCGCCCGGAGCCCGGACGATGCGGCTCGCTTCGCCGATTCCCGCCAGGGTTCCCTCGATGACCGATGCCCCGCCGGTCGGCGCCGTCAGTTCGGCGACGCAGGCGAGGTAGCGGTCACCTTCCTCCCACTCGGCGCGATCGGGAAGGTAGCGGATGGCGCCGATCCTGGACTCGGACCAGTCGAGCCCGATGTAGTCACGGAAGGCGATGCCGCAGGTCCGTTCGACCTCAACGGCGAACGCCTCACCCGGGTAGGCGTCGTCCGCGTCGTATGAGGTCGTGTCGGCGGCGAAGACCTCATGGGTGTGCGGGCCGCGGCAGTCGACGAGATTCGCCGTGCCGAAGGGGGCGTAGGGCATGGCGGTGTCGGCGCCGGTGCCGAACCACAAACAGTCGCCGGCTTGCCACAGGTACGGGGTGGGGGCTCCGGCGATGATGGCCTCGAGTGCTCGTGCTGCCGACTCCTCGCTGCCGATGGTCACGTAGAGGTGGGTGTTCGATCCCCAGAAGTACCACCAGGCGTCCGAGAGGAAGATCCGGTAGGCATCGATGCCGGCAACGGCGACGTCCTCGAGGTCATCGAAGGGTCCGGCCAGTGCGCCGGCGAGTCCTGGAGGTAGAGAAGGGTCGCCGCGCAGCAGGGCGCCCGGCGCAATCGAGAGTCCGAGTGCCGGGTCTCCTGCCCCGGTCGGACGCAGGAAGGCGTAGTCGACGGCCTCGATGGCGAGTTCGAGGAACGGTTGCAGCCGAACGGCGGCGAACTCCACCTGTTCGTCTGATACCGCCTGCCGCTCGTATCCGGGCAGGTTGCCCCACCCGCCGGCGGCGACTGAGGCAGCATCCGGTAGCTCGGGCGTTGCCGCCGTCGGAATCGTGGTCGAGGTGGTCTCCGGCGGTCGGGACGAGGGCGACGTCGGCGGGGGAGTCGTGGAAGAAGTTGACGGCCCGGGCGTGGTGGTCGTGGTCGGCGAACCCGCGCAGGCCGCGGTGATCAGGCTGAGCGCGATCAGTCGCAGACGCCACATGAGCGGGACGATAGTGACGGCCGCGTCCAATGGTTTGCAGGCGCATGCCGTAACCTCCTCCGGGATGCTCGAGTTCCAGAACCTGACCAAGCGGTACGGCGACGTGGTGGCCCTGGACGGCTGCAGCTTCGTTGCAGGGTCGGGCCGGATCCTGGGGTTCCTCGGACCCAACGGGGCCGGGAAGACCACCGCCATGCGCTCGGTGTTCGGCCTCGTGGCACTCGATGCCGGGCGAGTGACCTGGAACGGCGCGCCGGTGGGTCAACCGACACGACACCGCTTCGGCTACATGCCCGAGCAGCGCGGGCTCTATCCCCGGATGAAGGTGCTGGATCAGCTCGTCTACCTGGGTGAGCTCCACGGGATGACGGCCCGGGCGGCGGCGGCGTCGGCAGACCGGTGGCTCGAGGAACTCGGTCTGGCGGATCGAGCGGAGGCCCGGTTGGAGGAGCTGTCGCACGGGAACCAGCAGCGGGTCCAACTGGCGGCAGCGCTGGTGTTCGACCCCGATCTGCTGGTGCTCGATGAACCCTTCAGCGGACTGGATCCGCTGGGTGTGCAGTCGCTGGGCGCGATGCTCGCCCGGCAAGCGGCCGACGGTAGAACCGTCGTATTCTCGAGCCATCAACTGGACCTGGTCGAGGACCTCTGCCAGGACGTGGCGATCATCAACGACGGCCGGATCGTGCTGGCCGGCGAGGTCGGTGCCGTCAAGGCGCGCTCCGGGCTGCGGCGTGTGGAGGTGCACGTCGCCGGCAGCGATGGCTCGTGGGTGCCGGCGGCGCCGGCCGTCAAAGAG
>JABAOG010002427.1_pt5 | contig 13422 bp, 14 predicted proteins | sample 7062131 | NCBI WGS metagenome assembly JABAOG01 (sample SAMN14538629, study PRJNA623070) | marine sediment metagenome | biome: marine biome [ENVO:00000428]; feature: marine pelagic biome [ENVO:01000023]; material: deep marine sediment [ENVO:00002113] | place: India: Arabian Sea | collected... | reverse complement strand
GAATCATCGCAACCGGCCGGCGAAGCCCCGGCTGAACAACCGAAGACAACGCTAGCCGAGGCACGGCCTGATGTGAGCCAGATGGACTGGTCAACCTTGCGCCAGCAGGTGGCCGGTTGTCAGTTCTGCGAACTGCACAAGACCCGCACCCAGACCGTGTTCGGCGTCGGGAACGAACAGGCGAGCTGGCTGTTCATCGGCGAGGCCCCGGGGGCCGACGAGGACCGCCAGGGCGAGCCGTTCGTCGGCCGCGCCGGCCGGCTGCTCAACGCCATGTTGCAGTCGGTGGGGCTGTCGCGCGAGCAGGTCTATATCGCCAACATCCTCAAGTGCCGGCCGCCCAACAACCGCGACCCGCAGCCCGACGAGGTGGCGGCGTGCTCGGGCTACCTGCACGGGCAGCTCGAGTCGATCGCGCCGAAGGCGATGCTGGCGGTCGGCAAGTTCGCGGCGCAGACGCTGACCGGGACCGAAGTCAGCATCGGCCGGCTGCGGGGCCGGGTGCACGCGTACCGGGGCACGCCGCTGGTGGCCACCTACCACCCGGCGTTCCTGCTGCGCAGCCGGAGCTGGACGCGCGCCGCATGGCAGGACCTCCAGTTGCTGCGCGAGGTGCTCGACGCCTGACTCGCCGGAACTCTCGCTCGCTCGCAGAGGCGCCGGGCGGGCCCGGGCGCATCGCCTCCGGCCGGGCGCGATGAAGCGGCGGCGGTCACGCGGATTTCGTAGGGGCGTCGTCGGCCCCCGGACGCGGGATCTCGCGCACCTCGCCGAGCAGGGTATAGCGTTCGCCGCCCAGGCGGCCGACGGGGCGCAGCGACCCGGGCGTGACCCGGAGCGTGCCCGGTTCGAACGCGAGGTCCTGCGCGAGCCGCACGGCCACCACCTCCCCCAGCACCAGCGCGTTGCGCGATCCCTCCAGCGGGACCTCCTTGAAGAGCCGGCACTCGAGGACGGCCGGCGCATCGGCCACGCAGGGCGCCGCGACGGCCGCGGCCTCCGCGAGCGCCAGCCCTGCGACCTCGAACTCGTCGACGGCGGCGGGATACTCGCCCGAAGTGGCGACCATCGCCTCGAGGTGGCGCTCGGTGACGATGTTCGCGCAGAACGCGCCGGTCTCGCGGATGTTGCGCAACGTGTCCTTCGGCTCGCCGCGGCGGGCGCCGATCGAGACCGAGACCAGCATCGGCGTCGCGGAGATCGCAGCGAAGTAGCTGAACGGCGCGAGGTTCGGTACGCCCTCGCCGGATCGGGTCGAGATCCAGCCGATCGGCCGCGGCACGACGAGCGAGGTCAGGAGCTGGTAGCGCGCGGCTCCGGCGATCGCCGCGGTCTCGACCACCGCCGGCGTCGGGCGCTTCGCGTCGGCGGCCGAGCTCACGCTGCGCCTCCCCCCGTCTCCGGTACGCCGCCGGCATCCGGTAGAAAGCGGTAGCACGCCCACCCCGGTCCGTACCCCCACGGCGCACCGGGGAACGGGGCCCGGGGCAGCACGAGCCCGAGCCCGGGCGGCAGGTGAGCGCGGAGCCCGGACAGGTCCCGCTCGTCCGCGCCGCGGCCGTGCAGCAGCACCAGCACCGGCGCGCCATCGGTCGGCCGCGCCGGGAGCAGCTCTACGGATTCCAGCACGCGTCCACCCTCCATCGGTCGTCTCCGTCGAGCGGCCGGAGCATCGCCTCGCCGGCACCCGCGCGGCACGATGATTCAGTGTCAAGATCCATGGGCGCCGGTGCGGGGTCAAGCGGGGTGCAGGCGCGGCGTCCGGCCCGGCCGACCAGCCTTGACGGTGGACGGCCGGCGGCGTACCGTCTACCGACCAAACCGGTGTCCCGTTCGCACCCGCTTCGCCGCGACGGCCGCCCGCCGCCCCCCTTCCGACCGGGAGCGAGGGAGCGCGGCCTCGGTGGGCGTTCGTTTCTCTGCACGTCCGCGGAATCCATGCGTTCGAGGTTCGATGAACAGGCGTGACCCCCGCGAGTCCGGCGGGGTGGCGACGCTGCCCGTTGCCGATCGCCAGCCTCCGTACGCTCCGGAGGCGGAGATCTCCGTCCTCGGCGGCATGCTCATCGACGGGGACGCGGTCTCGAAGGCGATCGAGTTCGTCGACGACTCGATGTTCTACCGGGAGGCGAACCGCCGGGTCTTCCGGGCAATGGCGCGGCTGTTCCAGCAGGGGCAGGTGGTGGACCCGGTCACGGTCAGCGAGGAGCTGAAGAAGACCGACGAGCTCGAGGTGGCCGGTGGGATGGCGTACCTCGCGGAGCTGCTGGACGCGGTGCCGACGGCGGCGAACATCGAGTATCACGCGCGGATCGTGCGCGAGCGCGCGCTGCTGCGGCGGCTGATCGAGGCATCGTCGCAGATCATCCGGGAGTCCTACGAGATCGGCGACCGGACGGTCGAGCAGATCCTGGACGAAGCCGAGCAGCGGATCTTCCACGTCGCGCAGTCGCACGACCGCGAGGGCTTCGTCTGGATCAAGAAGATCCTGTACCCGACGTTCGAGCGGATCGAGCAGCTCCAGGCGGCGAAGGGCGGGATCACCGGGGTGCCGAGCGGATTCCAGGACCTGGACGACAAGACGGGCGGGTTCCAGGCGGGGGACCTGACGATCCTCGCGGCGCGGCCGAGCATGGGGAAGACCTCGATGGTGGTCGGGATGGCGCTGCACGCGGCCATCGTGCAGCAGACGCCGGTCGCGATCTTCTCGCTGGAGATGTCGAAGGAGCAGATCGTCCAGCGGATGTTGTGCCACGAGGGGATCGTGGACCTCGGCCGGCTGCTGCGCGGNNTGCCACGAGGGGATCGTGGACCTCGGCAAGCTGCTGCGGGGCCGGCTCTCCGACGACGACTACGTGCGGCTGGCACAGGCCGCGGCGCACCTGAACACGGCGCCGATCTGGATCGACGACACCGGCGCGCTCAGCGTGATGGAGATGCGGGCCAAGGCGCGGCGGCTGAAGGCGGACCAGCCGGGTCTCGGGCTGATCGTGCTGGACTACATCCAGTTGATGGGCGGCAGTGGTGGGAACGCGGAGAACCGGCAGCAGGAGGTCAGTCAGATCAGCCGGGGGATCAAGACGCTGGCCAAGGAGCTCGGCGTGCCGATCATCGCGCTGTCCCAGCTCTCGCGCGCGCCGGAACAGCGGACGGACCACCGGCCACAGCTTTCGGACCTGCGCGAATCCGGCGCGCTCGAGCAGGATGCCGACCTGGTCATGTTCCTGTACCGTCCCGAGCGCTACCTGACGCCGCAGGAGGCGGAGGAGAAGGGGGTGGTCGGGAAGTCGGAGTTGATCATCGCCAAGCAGCGGAACGGTCCCACGGGGGTCGTCGAGCTGTTCTTCCGCAAGGAGAGCACGCGCTTCGAGAACTTCACGTCGCGAGAGGAGCCGTAACCGCGCCGCGCGAGCGGGGTATTTCACGGCATGGCAAAGCTCAAGACGACATTCTTCTGCACGGAGTGCGGCAACGAGACCCCGCGCTGGGCGGGTCGATGCCCCGCGTGCCGCGCGTGGAACACCCTGGTCGAGGAGCCGACGGCCCGGAAGCGGGGTGGTGCGGCGCGGGCGGGCGGCGCGGTCCGGCCGATCGGCGACGGAGCGGCGCCGGCCCGTCTGGCAGAGGTCGAGGGCGGCGACACGGCGCGCTGGCGGACGGGCGTCGACGAGTTCGACTTCGTCCTCGGCGGCGGCGTGGTCCCGGGCTCGCTGGTCCTGGTGGGCGGCGAGCCGGGGATCGGCAAGAGCACGCTGCTGCTGCAGGTCGCGGCCCGACTGGAGGCGGCAGGCCACCCGACGCTGTACGTCTCGGGCGAAGAGTCGGCGGCACAGGTGCGGCTGCGGGCGGACCGGCTGGGCGCGGGCGCCGGCGATGTCCTGTTCCTGGGCGAGACCGAGCTGGACGCGATCCTCGCGCGGTCGGACGAGTCGAGGCCGCACGCGTTGTTCGTCGACTCGATCCAGACGGTGTTCACGCCGGAGCTGGAGGGCGCGCCCGGAAACGTGAGCCAGGTCCGGGAGTGCGCGGCGCGGCTGCAACGGCACGCGAAGGCGCGCGGCGCGGCGGTCTTCCTGGTCGGCCACGTCACGAAGGGGGGCGCCGTGGCCGGGCCGAAGACGCTGGAGCACATCGTGGACACGGTGCTCTACTTCGAAGGCTCGGGCAATCTGGACCATCGGGTGCTGCGCGCGAACAAGAACCGCTTCGGCGGGGTCGACGAGATCGGCGTCTTCCGTATGACCGCGACCGGCCTGGCGCCGGTGGCGAACCCGTCGGAGCTCTTCCTGCGCGAGCGCACACAGGGCGTGAGCGGGGCGGCGGTCGTGGCGACCATCGAAGGGACTCGCCCGCTGCTGGTCGAGGTGCAGGCGCTGTGCACGAAGGCGAGCTACGGCGCGCCGCAGCGGGTGAGCACGGGGTTCGACCGCCAGCGCCTGGCGCTGTTGCTCGCGGTACTCGAGAAGCGGGCGGGGCTCGGCTTCGGCCAGTTGGATGTGTTCCTGAACGTCGTGGGCGGGGTGCGGCTGGTCGAGACGGCCGGCGACCTGGGACTCGCGGCGGCGCTCGCGTCGAGCGTCTTCGACCGCGAGGTGCCGGGCGATGCGGCGTTCATCGGCGAGGTCGGCCTGGGCGGCGAGCTGCGGGCGGTCGGCCAGGTCGAGCGGCGGCTCGCGGAGGCGGCCCGGATGGGCTTCGGCCGTGCGTACCTGCCGCGGCGGGCGGTGCCGTCCGGTTGGGAGAAGGGCGGCGGCGGCGAGGCGAGCCGCCTCGAGCTGGTGCCGATCGACACCGTGGGCGAGCTGATGGAGCGGCTGTTCCGGTGAGTGCGCTGCCCGGGCCGGGCAGCGTCGGCGCGGCCGGGCCGGGCGCCCGGCGCACGCGCGCCGCGGCGGTCATCGCGGCGGGCGGGGCGGGGCGGCGGATGGGCGGCGTCCGGAAGCAGTACGCGGAGCTGCTCGGCGAGCCGATCCTGCTCCACACGCTGCGCCCGTTCCTCGCGCATCCGGCGGTGGTGTGCGCGGTGGTCGCGCTCCCGGCGGAGGACGTGGCGGCGCCGCCGGCGTGGCTCGCCGGCTGCGACGAGCGGGTGGTCCTGGTCGCGGGCGGCGCCGAGCGAGGCGAGTCGGTGCACCGCGGGCTCGAGGCCGTGCCGGACGCGGTCGACGTCGTGCTCGTGCACGATGCGGCGCGGCCTCTGGTCACCCGCGAGGTGATCGACCGGACGCTCGCCGCCGCGGCGGGCGGCGTGGGCGCGATCGCGGCCGTGCCGGTCACGGATACGCTGAAGGAGGTGAACGAAGGCGGGCGGATCGTGGGGACGCCGGACCGCGCGAGGCTGTGGGCGGCGCAGACGCCGCAGGCGTTCCCGCGAGCGCTGCTCCTCGACGCCTATCGACGCGCGGCGCGGGATGGCGTATGCGGCACGGACGACGCCGCACTGGTCGAGCGGTACGGCGGCACGGTGATCGTCGTGGACGGCGCGACGGAGAACCTCAAGGTGACGAGGCCGGTGGACGTGGTGATCGCCGAGGCGCTCCTGCGGGCGCGGGCAGCCGCAGGGCCGCCGTGATCGTTCCGTTCCGCATGGAGTCGGACCACGCGCGGGAGGCGCCGCGCGTGGCGGCGCACCTGCGGCGCGGCGGACTGATCGCCTACCCCACGGAAACGGTCTACGGTCTCGGCTGCGCACTCGAGCCCGAGCCGCTCGAACGGCTGGCGGCGCTCAAGGGGAGGGACGAGCGGAAGCCGTTCCTGCTGCTGGTGCTGGACGCGGCGCAGGCGGAAGGGCTGGAGTGGACGGACGCCGCGCGGCGACTGGCCTCCGCGTTCTGGCCGGGCCCGCTGACGCTCGCGCTGCGAGCGACGCGGAGCTTCCCCGCGCGCGTCGTGGGTCCTGGCGGGGCCGTGGCGGTGCGCGCGACGGCGCACGCGGGGGTCCGCGCGATCCTCGCCGCGCTCGGCGGGCCGATCACGTCGACGAGCGCGAACCTCCCCGGCGAGCCGCCGGCCGACCGCGTGGAACGAGTGGTGCGAGTGATCGAGAGTCTCGGGGCTCCCGAGGACCTCTGGGTGCTCGACGGGGGGCGGCTGCCGGCGTCGCCTCCCTCGACGATCGTGGATTGCAGCGGCGCGCGGCCGCGGGTGTTGCGGCACGGCGCCGTCGCCATGGACGCGCTACGCGACGCGGTGGACGAGATTCATGACTGAGCAGCGGAACGACGGCGAGCAGGCCCGGCCGACCACGTACAACCTGCTGTTCGTGTGCACGGGCAACACGTGCCGCAGCCCGATGGCGGAGGCGATCGCCCGCCGCAAGGTAGGCGAACGGGGGTGGTCGCACGTGGCGGTGCAGTCGGCGGGGATCGCGGCGGCCGCGGGCGCGCCCGCGGCACGCAACGCGGTCGCCGTCGCCAGGGAGCACGGACTCGACCTCGGCGGCCACCTGTCGCAGCCGCTGACGATCGAGCTGGTCGGCTGGGCGGATCTCATCCTGGCGATGGGGCCGTCGCACCTCGCGGCCGTCGTGGAGTGGGGCGGGCCCGAGAAGGCGGCGCTGGTCACGGAGTTCGCCGGCGGCGACGCGGCGGGCGAGCCGATCCACGACCCGTTCGGCGGCGACGAGGAGCTCTACCGGCAGACGTTCCGGGAGCTGGATCGCGCCGTGGACGGCGTGCTCGCTCGCCTGGAGCCGATCCTCGCGCCGTGAGCGGCCGGTGCCGGCCACTTCCCCCTCGACCCGCCTCGTCGCCCTGCTGGGCGACCCCGTCGCGCACTCGCTGTCTCCTCGCTTCCAGAACGCGGCGTTCGCGGCCGCCGGCGTCGACGGCGTCTACGTCGCGCTCCGCTGCGACGCGGCGGCGCTGCCCGGGCTGCTGACCGGCATCGCACTCGCGGGTGGCGCCGGGAACGTGACCATCCCGCACAAGGCGCTCGCCGCGCAACTCGTCGGAGCGGCGACGGACGCGGTCCGGCGCACGGGCGCGTGCAACACGTTCTGGCTCGAGGCGGGCCGCGTCCACGGGGACAATACCGACGTGGTCGGGGTGCGTGCGGCGGTACGGGCGTTGACCGGATCGCCGGCCGGCGCGAGGGTCCTGGTGATCGGCGCGGGCGGCGCCGCGAGCGCGGCGCTCTGCGCCCTGCTCGACGAGGGGGTCGGCCGGGTCGAGGTGATGAACCGTTCGCCGGACCGGGCGCGGAACCTTCTCGCCGGCTTCGGACCCGACGGGCGGCTCGGCCTGGTGCCGGACGCGGACGCACTGGCGGGCGAGCGGTTCGACCTCGCGATCAACGCCACGCCGCTCGGCCTGCACCGCCGCGACCCGGCGCCGCTCGATCTGGATCGCCCGGCCGGCATCGGCGCCGTGCTGGACCTGAGCTACGCGCCGGGCGAGACCGCGTGGGTCCACGACGCCCGGCGCCGCGGCATCCGCGCCGCCGACGGACGCGAGATGCTGCTCGCCCAGGGCGCGGCCGCGTTCGAACGGTGGTGGGGGATCCCTGCGCCGTCCGGCGTGATGCGTCGGGCGCTCGAGGAGGGCGCCGGGCGCCCGGTCTCGAGCGGGCCGGCTTGATGCGCCACGCGGCGCTCGCGCCGGCGGTCCGCCGTGGCGCATGCGGCCGGCGTCGAGCGACGCGGCTCACCGCGCCTCGACGCGGCCCGCGGGTTCCGGCGCGGCCGGTGGCTCGGCGAACGGCGACGCGACCGGCTCGAGGCCGAGGAGGGCGCGGACGCGGTTCAGCGCATCGTCGATGTTTCCGAGCACGTTGTCGTCGCCGACGTGATCGAGCAGGCCGGAGCGGGCCAGCGCCGCCATCGGCTGGGCGTGCACGCCGGACAGGACGACCCGGGTGCCCTCGGCGTGGCTGCGCGTGATCACGTCGCGCAGCGCGTGGATCCCGGTCGAGTCGATCGCCGGCACGTGCCGCATGCGCAGGACCAGGACGCGCGGCTTGTCGGCGATCCGGCCGAGCGTCTCCTTGAACATCTCGGCGGCGCCGAAGAAGAACGGGCCGTTGATCTCGTAGACCTGCACGCCGTGCGGCACCTCGCGCCCCTGTAGCCCGTTCGGATCGGGCGCCTCCTCGTCGGCCTCCCTGAACTCCCGCGTGAAGACGTTCACGTTCGTCACCTCCGCCATGCGGCGCATGAAGAGGAAGGCGGCGAGCACCATCCCGACCTCGATCGCGACGACCAGGTCGAAGAGGACGGTGAGCGTGAACGTGGTCAACAGGACGACCACGTCGCTCCTCGGCGCGCGCAGCTCGGAGCGGAACGTCCGCCACTCGCTCATGTGGTAGGCCACGACCACGAGGATCGCGGCGAGCGTCGCCAGCGGGATCATCGCCGCCCAGCGGCCGAAGAACAGGGTGATCAGCAGGAGCGTCAACGCGTGGACGATCCCGGCGATCGGCGTCCGCGCGCCGTTCCTGATGTTGGTCGCGGTGCGCGCGATCGCGCCCGTCGCGGGGATGCCCCCGAAGAGGGGCGAGGCCAGGTTGGCGACGCCCTGGGCGACCAGCTCCATGTTGGAGCGGTGCCGGCCGCCGATCATGCCGTCGGCGACCACGGCGGAGAGCAGCGACTCGATCGCGGCGAGCATCGCGATGGCGAATGCGGGGCCGACGAGCTCCCCGAGCTCCGCGAGCGGGAGCCGCGGGATGGCGGGGCGGGGCAGCCCCGCCCGGATCTCGCCGAAGCGGTCGCCGATCGTCTCGACCGGGAGGTCGAGGAGCCGCACCGCCGCCGTGGTCGCCAGGAGCGCGACGAAGGCGCCCGGCACGCGCCGGCTGACCCGCGGCCACAGCAGGATGATGGCGAGCGACGCGGCGGCGGTCGCCGCCGTGACCGGGTCCACGGCACCGAGGTGCTCGCCGTAGGCTCTCCACTTCTCGACGAACGCCGCCGGAACCGCGTCCATGGGCAGCCCGAGCAGATCCTTGACCTGGCTCGAGAAGATGATCAGGGCGATGCCGCTGGTGAAGCCGATGATCACGGGGTACGGGATGAACTTGATGACGGCGCCCAACCGCGCGAGCCCGAGCACGACGAGGAGCGCGCCGGCGAGCATCGTCGCCGCCAGCAGCCCCTCGATGCCGTGGCTCTGTACGATGCCGTAGACGATGATCACGAACGCGCCCGTCGGCCCCCCGATCTGCACGCGCGAGCCGCCGAGCGCGGAGATCAGGAGGCCGGCGATGATGGCTNNGGGGCCGACGCCGCTCGCGATCGCGAAGGCGATGGCCAGGGGGAGCGCGACGATTCCGACGATGACGCCGGCGGTGACATCGGCCGCGAGCTGCGGCCGCGAGTAGCGCTTCAGCGTCGTGACGAGCTTCGGGACGAGCACGGGGCCTCCGCGCCCCGGACGGGGCGATGCCAGGGTGGCGTTTCAGACGCGGAGAATCCTAACGAACCCCGGATTTTGCCGTCAATACGACGTTTGCGGCGGTGCTCGCTCCGCACGCGCGGCACGCGCCGTGCAAGCCGGACCTCGACTTCACGGCGGTGGCGGTCGAGGCCGACGGGCCGGACGCGCGCCGGGTCCACGAGTTCGTCACGGGGGAATCGGACGTCGACGCGCGGGAAGCGCTCGGCGGGTTCGCCCCGTTCGCCGGCAACCCGCAGGCGTACGGGCAGGCGGTGAGCGTCGGCGTGACGCCGTCGAGCCGCTCGAGCCGGCGGAGGAGTGGAACCGGGCCGCGCCGCTCGAGACGTTCCCGTTCGGTGTCTGAAGCCGCACGGCCGGCCCCGCCCGCCATGGCCGCGCCCCGGACACGGGTGAAGAAGTGTGGGGACCGCGACCGGAGGAACGGTGCACCGCCTCGTCGAATCCCTGCTCGACCTCGTCTTCGCGCCGGTCTGTCTCGGCTGCGACGGGCCGATCGCGCCGGGCGACGTCGTGCGGCTCGTCTGCCGCCGTTGCCGCAGCCGCCTGCGGCCCGTGCCGGCACCGCAGTGCCCCCGGTGCGGCGCGCCCCGGCTGCGGACCGGCCGCCCGTCCGGGCCGCGCTGCGGCGAGTGCCGCGACTGGCCGGCGTACCTGCGCGCCGCCCGCTCCGCCTGCCTGCTTCACCCGCCCGGCGACCGCCTCGTGCACCAGCTCAAGTACCGGGGGTGGCACGCGCTCGCACGGCCGCTCGCCGAGCAGATGGCGGCGCTCGCGCTGCCCGCCGACGTGGAGGAGGAGGCCCGCGTCGTCGTCCCCGTCCCGACCACCGCCGCGCGGTTCCGCGACCGGGGGTACAACCAGGCCGAACGCATCGCCCGGGAATATGCCCGGGCGACCGGCCGTCGGCTCGTTCCGGCACTCGAGCGGGCCTCGGCCGCGTCCACCCAGACGGTCTTGCAACCGGCCGCTCGGAAGGCTAACGTGGCAGGCGCGTTTCGGGCCACCGGCGCTGCGACGGCGGCGCTCTCCGGCGCCCACTGTCTCCTGGTGGACGACGTCCTCACGACGGGCGCCACGGCGACGGAGTGTGCGCGCACACTGGTCGCGGCCGGCGCCCGTTGCGCCAGCATCGTTACGTTCGCCCGCGCGCTGGATACGCGCCGGCTTACCGCAACCTGACCCCGGAGTCCTCATGGCAACCCGTGTGGCAATCAACGGCTTCGGCCGCATCGGCCGCAACATCCTCCGTGCGGCGAAGCAGGCCGGCGCCGACCTCGATTTCGTCGCGGTCAACGACCTCACCGACGCCGAGACGCTCGCCCACCTGCTCAAGTACGACTCGGTCCACGGCATCTACCCGGGCACGGTGGGGACCACCGGGAACGGCCTCCTCGTCGACGGCGACGAGATCCGCGTCACGAGCGAGAAGGAGCCCGGCAAGCTGCCCTGGAAGGACCTCGAGGTCGACCTCGTCTTCGAGGCCACCGGCCGCTTCACCGACGCCGGGGCCGCCTCGGCCCACCTCGATGCCGGAGCGAAGAAGGTCATCATCACCGCGCCGGCCAAGAACGAGGACATCACCATCGTCCTGGGCGTGAACCAGGACGGCTACGATCCGGCCAAGCACCACATCATCTCCAACGCCAGCTGCACCACGAACTGCCTCGCGCCCGTCGTGAAGGTGCTGCTCGACCACTTCGGCTTCCGCCGCGGCCTCATGACCACCGTGCACGCCTACACCAACGACCAGCGGATCCTCGAATCCCGACCACGACCGGCGCCGCCAAGGCCACCGCGCTCGTGCTGCCCGAGGTCAAGGGCCGCATCGACGGGATCGCGATGCGCGTCCCGACGCCGGACGTCTCGATCGTGGACCTCACCGCCGAGGTCGAGACCGCCGTCACCGTGGACCGGGTCAACGACACGTTCCGCGGTGAGGCCGACGGCCGACTCAACGGCATCCTGGCCGTCTCCGACGAGCCGCTCGTCAGCGTGGACTACACCGGGCACCCGGCCAGCTCGATCGTCGACCTCGAGTCCACGTACGTGATCGGGGACCGCATGGTCAAGGTCCTCTCCTGGTACGACAACGAGTGGGGCTACTCGAACCGCTGCGTGGATCTCGCGCTGTACATTGCGGGGCGCATGTAATGCGTATGCAATGACCTGCGACGTGGAACCTCGTGTGGTTTCGAGGTGCGCGCGGGTCGGCGGGAGCGAGCGCCGCGGAGGGCGGGGACTCGCGGCGCGGCCCCCGGCGACTCCGCCGGGGGCCGCGCCCGTCGGGTGGCACGCATCTGGCCTCACGGGGATGCTCGAACCGTTGCCCGGCGCCGGAGGAGTACCATGCTCGAGGCGATCGAAGAACTGCGCGGGACGTATCGCTGCCCCGTCTGCGGCCACCGGGATNNGCCATCGGGATCATGCCGTGCTGGGTCGGGGGGAGTCGCACAGCGTGGTGGCGTGCAGCTACTGCGAGACGCCGCTGGACGTGTGGCCGCGGGGGCCGGATTCGGTCCGATTCTCCGTGCAGGTCGCCGCGACGCACGCGCGGCGCTGACGGGGGGCCGCGAGTGCCGGCGGTGGGAGGCGCGGCCGGCGCGGGCGGGGGCCCGTGTGCGTGAAGCGCGGGGCGAGCTACGGCGGGGGAGGCGGGGTGCGGGCTGAGTCGGAGGAGGGTCGGCGCGCGGCGGCGGCCGGTCGCGTCGAGCGGGCGATGCACGGCCTGCTGTCCGCGGCGGGCGCGCGCGCGGAGAGCCGGTGGAGCGAGTTCGGTGGCCGTCGGCTGCATTACCTGGAGGCGGGGCGCGGCCGCACGGTCGTGCTGATTCACGGCGCGGGCGGCGGCGCCGCGAACTGGTTCGGCGTGCTCAACCGGCTGGCGGAGCGGTTCCGGGTCCTCGCCCCGGACCTGCCCGGGTTCGCGCTGTCGGACCCGGTCCAGCCGCGCATGCGTCTCGGCGACCAGGTGGGCGCGGTCCTGGACGAGTGGCTCCGCGGCATCGGGGTGGAGCGCTGCTGCGTGGCGGGCACGTCGTTCGGCGGACTGGTCGCGATCCGGTTGGCGCAGCGCCGGCCGGAAGGGGTGGAGCGGCTGGCGCTGATCGACGCGGCCGGGCTGGGGGTCGAGGCCCCGGCGGTCGTCCGGCTCGCGGGGTTCGGGCTCCTTGCCCGGATTCTCCTGCGCCCGAAGCGGCGCGGGACCGGCTGGATGCTGCGCCACCTGCTCACGTCGGGCCGCCCGCTGGACCCGGCGTTGGAGCGGGCGCTCGTCGAGTACCTGCTGCGGTCTGCCGAGGCCGGCGACCCGGCGATCCTGGCCCGGGCGTACCGACTCTTCTGCGGCGCGCGCGGGCAGCGCGAGGTGGTCGGCGATGACGAGCTGGGCGCGCTGCGGCACGGCACGCTGGTCGTGTGGGGCCGCCGCGACGCCTTCTTTCCGCCGTCGCACGCCGAGCGTGCCGCGGCTCGCATCCCGGACGCGACGCTCCGGTGGATCGCGGAGGCGGGCCATTCGCCCAACTGGGAGGCGGCGGACGACGTCGCGCGCGCGCTGCTCGACTTCTTCTCCACGTCGTCCGACCCGACTTGATCCGGGGCGGACGGCACCGCTAGCTTACGCGGCGCGATCCGCCGGGGCGCCCGGTGGGCGAGCGCTGCCGCGGCCGTCGTGCCGCAGAGCCCCACGAGCCACATGGACACGAAGACATTGAAAGACCTTCCGGAGGTGGTGCTGCGGGGCCGGCGCGTCCTGGTCCGCGTGGACTACAACGTGCCCCTCGACGATGGCCGCGTCGTGGACGACACCCGCATCCGCGCCACGCTTCCCACGCTCAAGTACCTGCTCGGCCACGGCGCGCGCGTGATCCTGCTCTCGCACCTCGGACGACCCAGGGGTGAGTGGAGGCCCGGTCTCTCGCTCCGGCCCGCCGCCGACCGGCTGGCCGAGCATCTCGACGCGCCCGTCCACTTCGTCGAGGACGTGGTCGGCGCCGACGCGCACACGGCGGTCAACGCGCTCCGGGCG
>JABAOG010000236.1_pt2 | contig 13426 bp, 11 predicted proteins | sample 7062131 | NCBI WGS metagenome assembly JABAOG01 (sample SAMN14538629, study PRJNA623070) | marine sediment metagenome | biome: marine biome [ENVO:00000428]; feature: marine pelagic biome [ENVO:01000023]; material: deep marine sediment [ENVO:00002113] | place: India: Arabian Sea | collected... | reverse complement strand
GGGATGTGCTGGCAGAGATCGAAACTGATAAAGCGACTGTAGAGGTAGAATCGTCATTTACAGGTACTGTACTTCATCACCTGGCTGATGAAGAAGATATCATACCGGTTGGTGAACCTATTGCAGTCATTGGCGAAGAGGGTGAAGAAGTTGATCTGGATTCGATCGTACCCGCTGCCGAAGAAGAAAAAGAAGAACCCCCAGAGAAAGCACCAGAAAAAGAAGAGAAGGTTCCTGATACCGAAACGGAAGAGGTTGAGACTGATGAGGCACAACTACCAGGTGGAGTTCGAGCATCGCCTTTAGCGCGCAAAATGGCTGAAGATCATGGTCTCGACTTGAAAGCGATTTCTGGCAGTGGTCCTCAAGGTCGGGTGGTGAAGAAAGATATTGAAGAATATCTTGAAAAACCGGAACCCGAGGTCCAGGAAGAGACCAGACCAGAAAAAACTCCTGAATCAGCTGTGCTACCTATTCCGATCGTCAGCCCGGGAGATGTTCAGCGTGAAGATGAACGCATCCCAATGAGCAAACTGCGAGCAGCAATCGGCAGGCGAATGGTCGAATCGATGACCGATGTACCGCACTTTTATGTTACCCATGAATATAAAATGGGCGAATTGGTGAAGCTCCGAAAAGAACTCAATTCGGCACTTGAAGGTAGTGGTGAAAAGTTATCGGTAAATGATTTTATCGTGAAGGCAGTTGGGTTAGCTTTGCGGGAATTCCCAAATCTGAATTCATCACTGGATGGAGATGCGATAATTCGACACGGGAATATTAATGTAGGAATTGCCGTTGCGGTCGAAAACGGCTTATTAACTGTGGTTACGAAGAATACGGATCTAATGCACATCCGGAATATATCGATTGAAAGTAAAAATATGGCAACCAGAGTGCGCTCCGGTAAGGTGAAGCCAGATGATATCGAAGGATCAACTTTCTCCGTCAGCAACCTGGGAATGTTTGATGTCGATCACTTTACTGCGATCATCAATCCACCGGAAGCAGCAATTCTTGCGGTTGGCGTCGTCAAAGAAATTCCAGTCGTTGAAAATGGAGAAATTAAAGAAGCAATGCGAATGAAGGCAACAATTTCTATCGACCACCGGATCAGCGATGGAGCGGAAGCAGCACAATTCCTGCAAACTCTAGCTAAATATTTGGAAAATCCAGTTCGTTTACTTCTCTAAATTTATTTTACGAAGAGCACTGCCCGCAGGTGGTGCTCTTTATAGTAAAATCGAACAAGGAGAATTTGAATGGATTACGGTCCAAACACGATACTTGTTATTGACGATGACAGAGATACGCTTCAATTACTCAAATTGGCGATCGAGCGTGCAGGTTATCGGGTAGTCGTTGCAGCAAACTGGCAGGAGGTTAATGACCAGATTCAACAGGTCTACAGGAATAACCGTAAAATCGATCTGATCGTATTAGATCTAATGATGCCTGAGCGTTCCGGCTTTGATATTATGCGCGCCTTGAAGATCGCATTAGTCCCCATGCCTCCAGTCATTATGTTAACCGCTGTCACAGGTTTAGAGCAACAAATTGAAGCGAGCGAGCTGGGGGTGGCAAAGTACATCACAAAACCTACGACACCAAATAAATTGCTGGATTCAATCACAAAAATACTATCTGAAAAGAGAAAGAACAAATGGTGAATTTAATTTGGCAGGATTTTGAACGATATTTGACTGATAGTTGTGATGAATTGGAGTCCTTTTTACTGAGCAAAAGCAATCGATGGCCACTCGGAGACAATTGGGGGGGAAACATGTTTCTCCCGGAAAGAATGACGATTGGGAATTTACTGTTAGCCCAAAAAATCCATTCGGCGATTGCACCTGCACATTCAAATGTGGCAAATTGTATCGATAGAGCGAAAAGAAAATGGTCTTCTGCCTGGGAAGATAAAATTGAACAAGAATGGCAGGAGCGAATGCGCTTGTGGAATTATGTGATCATAGAAATGAGAAAGGCTGAGGAATATCCAGCATCTTATTATCAGAATGAAGTTCGCAACCGGGTGATTCAAGAATTATTTGCGAGCGATTCGCCGGAGTTACTAGGCGAATTTAAAGATCAATTGAACGCATTAGACCAATTGTTATCGGTTTTATTAGAACCTGGGGATTTTATCTGGGATGATGAGATGATTTCCGAGTTTGACCGCCAGACGTTTTGGTATTTATATGGGGAACCGCGATAGTTGCGCATAGCCACTACCCCCTGATTAATGGCAATACGAGCAAAAGAATTCCAACAATTCCACAATAGATCGAAAAAATAAACAGGGGTTTTTTCGTTAGGTATCCGATCAACCATTTGATTGAAAAATAGCCGACAATCCCGGCGACAATGAAACCAATTAAAAATGGGGGGAGAATCGATGAAATATCAGGCAATGAAAATAATTCAGATACCTCCAGTGCACCTGCGGCTAACATGATCGGTACTGACATTAAAAATGAATACCTTGCTGCCGTTGGGCGATCGAAGTTTCGTGTCATGCCTCCGGTAATTGTAGAACCCGAACGCGATATTCCGGGGAAGATAGCTAATATCTGAAAAACTCCGATCCACAATGCATCAAACCAATTGATCTGATTGGAATGCGATTTTTGCCTGCTGATGTATTCAGCTGTCAATAAAATGATCGCAGTAAATATCAATGCAACAGCAGTCGCAGTGATGTTGTTGAAAGCTCTTTCAACCGGGTCCTTAAGTAAAATTCCAGCAATGCCAGCTGGAATTGTAGAAATAATTAAATACCAACCAAGGCGGGATTCTTCACTGATGAATAAATTCCGCTGGATCAAGCTTCGGATCATTTCTTGAAAAATTTTTACCAGATCTTTCCAGTAATATGCAAAAACGGCAATCAACGTAGCAACCTGAACCAGCACATTAAAAATAAAAGCATCTTTTTCTGGTAAATCCCATCCGAACAAATAGGGGACTAGAACTAGATGACCGGAACTGGATATGGGTATAAATTCTGTTGCGCCTTGGACTATTCCCAAAATTATCGTTTGGAATATTGACACTTTACTTGTCTCCTTCAAGATTATTGAGAAATTCCGACATGAATTTCTCGAAAGTACCATCGATGATTTTTTGTTGGATAATTTTAGTTAAGTGGATCAGCACATGTAAATTATGTATGGATAACAGCGTTCCGGATAAACTCTCCCGGGCGGCAATCAAATGACGAAGATAACCTCGGGAATGATTTCTGCAGGTATAGCATTCGCATTCCGCATCGATGGGAGAAGTAGAATTTGCGTGTTCGCGATTGCTCAAATTCAAACGTCCACCTCGGAGGGTGAAAGCAGATTTATGACGTGCCAGTCGAGTGGGTAATACACAGTCGAAGATATCAATTCCACGGGCGATACCATGAAAAATATCCTCTGGAGTACCGACTCCCATCAGGTATCTCGGCTTATTCATTGGGAGGTGCGGATTTAATGTATCTAATGTTGCGTACATCTCATCTTTTGTTTCGCCAACGGACAAGCCTCCGATTGCGATCCCATCGAAATCCAGGCTGGTTATCGTGTGTGCTGAATGAAGCCGCAGATCTGGATGAATTCCACCCTGGACAATTCCAAATAGTGCCTGATCATTTCTTGTTTTTGCCTCCAGACAGCGTTCTGCCCAACGATGAGTCCGTTCAACTGCGAGCCTATTGTATTCATAGTCATATGGGTCAGCGCATTCATCAAAAGCCATAATAATATCCGCCCCCAGATTTTCCTGGATTTCGATTGCCTTTTCTGGGGTAAAGCGGTGCAGTGAACCGTCGATATGACTTCTAAATGNNGCGTGAAACGGTGGAGTGAACCGTCGATATGACTTCTGAATGAAACCCCATCTTGATCGATTTCACGGAGTTTCGCCAAGGAAAAAACCTGGAAACCGCCAGAATCTGTAAGGATTGGACCTCGCCAGTTCATAAATTCGTGGAGACCCCCGAAACCACGAATAATTTCATCACCTGGTCGTAAATAGAGATGATATGTATTCGACAAAATCAGGCTGGCATCCAAATCATAAAGGTTCTGATTTGTTAACGTCTTTACAGTAGCCTGTGTCCCAACCGGCGCAAATACGGGTGTGAAAATGTCACCATGTGGTGTTGAAAATTTTCCTGTCCGCGCTTTACCTTCGCTGGCAATGATGTTGAAATTAAATATCGATGACATAACAGACGTAGATTATACCTTAGCAAAAATATTCACGATGCAATGTTATAATTTTTAAGTTTGAACATCATAAAAAATTATGGAGACGAAAAATGCGGCGATTAAGTGTACCAGGGCCGAAGGCCAATGAGCTGATCAATAGGGACAGACAGGTAGTATCTCCTTCGTATCCGCGGGCATACTCTTTTGTTATGGATCACGGTAGAGGGGCGGAGGTGTGGGATGTAGATGGCAATCGTTTCATTGATTTCGCTGCGGGGATTGCAGTATTATCAACGGGACATGCACATCCAAAAATTGTTAAAGCAATTCAGGAGCAGGCTGAAAAATTTATTCATATCTCTTCGGATTTTTACCACGAAAAATGGATCGAACTGGCGGAAAAACTCGATCAGATCGCACCCTTCGAAGAAGAAGCCGTAACTTTTTTGACCAATTCAGGGACTGAAAGTGTAGAAGCGGCAATCAAATTAGCCCGTTATCATACCGGTAAGTCCCAATTCATAAGCTTTCTAGGTGCTTTTCACGGTAGAACAATTGGTGCAGTTTCACTGACCGCAAGCAAGCCAATCTATCATCGTGGTTTCTATCCACTAATGAACGGTGTAACCCATGTACCTTATCCAAATGAATATCGGCAGACGTTGTTGTCAGATCCAGGCGAATTGTATGGGAAAACCGTTGTCAGATATATCGAGGAACAATTACTTGGAAAACTAGTGCCTCATGAAGATGTTGCCGGGGTTATCGTTGAACCCATTTTAGGAGAAGGTGGATATGTTGTGCCTGCGGATGGTTTCTTCCCTGCATTGCGAGAATTGTGCGATCGATATAATATGCTCTTAATCGTTGACGAAGTGCAATCAGGTATGGGCAGAACGGGAAAATGGTGGGCTATTGAAAACTTTGGAATAGAACCTGATATTGTTTGTGCTGCAAAAGGAATTGCTTCCGGGATGCCTCTAGGTGCCATGATAGCCAAAAAACATATTATGGATTGGCCAAAAGGTTCGCACGGAAATACCTATGGTGGAAATCCGATCTCTTGTGCCGCTTCCCTGGCAACGATAGACTTGTTGGAGAATCAATATATCGACAATGCGGCAAAGGTTGGTGAATATGCAATTAATCATCTTAAGCAAATGGAACTTGNNAAAGTGCGTGGAAAAGGATTGATGATCGGCATTGAATTTGTAAAGGATAAAAATTCAAAAGAGCCAGCCAAGCAGGTAAGGGATACTGTGGAACGTCTTGGTTTTGAGCATGGTCTCCTATTATTAGGCTGTGGAACGAGTACAATGCGGATCGCTCCTCCCTTAAATATTTCGCTAGACATGATGAAAGAAGGATTAGAGATTTTAAATCATATTATTGGAATGGCAGAAGAAGAAATCGGATATCAGCATGTATCCATTGTTGCCTGATTACCGGATCCGCCAGAGAGATTATCTTTTACAGATTGCTCGCGCGCTGACACAAGAATTAAATCCGGATAAACTTTTAGCCCGAATTTTAAATTTTGCCGTCGAAATGCTTTCAGGGCAAGCAGGATTGATCGCACTGAAAGATGAAAATGGGAAATGGAAGATAGCTGTTGCTCAGGGAACTCCAGAATCGTTTATCCAAAGGTTAGAACCACTGCTGGCAGAGATTCCGGAGATTGATGATGCGGACCAGAGCGAAATCCCAGAATTAAACCGGCTTCTGCAAAATATCACCAGAATAGCGAGCTTGAACATGCTTTCAGGTGTTGGTTTGCCATTGATCGCCTACAACCAGGCAATTGGGCTGATATTTATTTTCAGACGGTATCAGGGGAGATTTTCAGCAAATGATCGCACGTTGTTGCAAAGCTTTGCTGACCAGGCAGCCATCGCTGTGCACAATGCTCAGCTGTATTCCAACGCAAACAATGAAAAACAAAGATTGAGCACCCTGCTCGACTCTGCTGCTGATGCAATCCTGATCATCAATCCGGATAATACGATCGCATTGTGTAATCAGGCTTTTGTTCGATTATTTGGAATCGGTGATGAAACCCAAGTAGTTGGCAGGAACCATTCCCAGATTATAAAATTCTCGGACCGTATCAAGGGAACAACATTGGAAGAAGCCGAAGCAGGTGGATGGCCTTTAAATGCCGAAGCAACACTGTATGTAGAAGGGGATATGCTCCTGCCGAACAGCATGCCTTTACCGGTGGGAATCCGTTATGCATCTGCCATAAGCGAGGATGGAGCTTTGATCAATATCATTGCAACCATTCGTGACATTACCGAATTCCGTGAAGCAGAAGAATTGAAAAGCACTTTCATTTCGATCATCAGTCATGAATTGAGAACCCCAGTTGCATTGATAAAAGGTTATGTCGGAACGCTGCGCCGGGAAGATGTGAGTTGGGATCGCCAGATTGTAGAAGACAGCTTGGAAGTTATTGAAGAAGAAGCAGATCGTTTGACAGATCTGATCGATAATTTATTAGATGCATCCAGGTTACAAGCTGGTGGACTGAGTGTCAACCGGTCGGATCTTAATCTTCAGAAATTTATAGAAAAATCAATCGAGAAACAAAAATTGCAATTAAGTCATCACAAGGTAATTGTCAATATCCCGGATGATCTGCCTGTGATACTCGCAGACGAAAACCGTTTATTCCAGGTGATCGACAATTTGTTGTCGAATGCAGTAAAATATTCGCCCGAGGGAGGTGAAATTGTTATTTACGCCTCTTCACGGCCACGTGAAATCATCATCTGTATTAAAGATCAGGGACCAGGATTTTCTCCAGATGATGTTCCCTTTGTTTTTGACCGGTTTTACCGGTCGAAAGATGCGACCAGGAAAACGAAGGGGGCAGGCTTAGGACTTTACCTGACAAAAGCTATTATTGAATCTCATGGCGGAAGAATCTGGATTGATCCAAAAGTTGAATCCGGAGCAAAAATTTGCTTCTCCTTACCAAGAGATTAATTCAAATAAGGATTTAGAGGAAAATAATGCCAAACATACAAACACAATGTCCCAATTGCAGACAGCCAATCGTTGCCAATATTACCCAGGTTTTTGATACTAATCAGGATCCGAATGCCAAGATGAAACTCCTGTCGGGTTCGGAAAATATTATCACCTGTCAAAACTGTGGATATCAGGGACCTTTACCAGTTCCAATTGTATATCACGATAAAGATAAAGAACTTTTACTCACATTTTTTCCGCCAGATCTGGGTCAGACAATGGAAGAACAGCAAAAAAGGATCGGACCATTAATCCAAAAGATCATGGACAATTTGCCTCAGGAAGAGCGTAAGGGTTATCTGCTCAATCCTCAAAATGTGTTGACACAGAGGGGACTTGTTGAAAGGATCCTGGAAGCAGACGGTATTACGAAAGAGATGTTGGACGCTCAGGAAAACAGGATGAAGTTGATCCAGCAATTAATTTCTACCTCAGAGGATTCGATTCAACAGGTCATTGATGAACATGATGATCAGATTGATAATGAATTATTTCAATCATTATCAACATTGATTGAAACATCCATGATCCAGGGGGATCAGGAATCAGCCCTGGTCTTAGAACGATTGAGGAACAATATTCTGGAGCACAGTACTCTTGGGAAGGAAGTGCAAGACCAGGTCAATGAATTCGAACTTGCAGCTGAGATTTTGCAAAAGGAAGGTAGAAATCTGACCAGAGAAAACTTGTTGGAGTTGGTCCTGCAGGCTCCTGCTGAAGCAAGAATTAACGCTTATGTTCAACTTGCCAGACCAGGATTCGATTATGAATTTTTCCAACTTTTATCTGATCGCATTGATAAAGCCAGAGGGGATGGGCGCGCGAGACTTATTGACTTACGGGATAATATTTTAGAAATCACTGAACGAATAGACGAAGAGATTGAAGCGAGAACTGAAATCGCCAGGCGGAATCTAAACTCTGTTATTGAAGCACCGAATACACGTCAGGTGCTCGAACAAAACCTACGGGCGATTGATGATCTATTCATACAAATTGCAGAATCTGAACTAAAATTGGCAAGGCAGAATAACGATTTAGAGAGAGCATCGAAAATTCAAGAAATTCTAACCATTTTGGCAGAACTATCTAAACCATCTGAAGAGATCCAATTGTTAAATGATTTGATGAGGTTTGAAGGTACTGAAGAAGAGTTCAATGCCATGCTTGATGAGCGAAGTGATGAATTCACAGATGAGTTCGTTCAAACAATAACAGGATTAATGGGACAGATCAGCGCTCAAGAAGATGCGGAAGAAGATGAAGAAGATCCCAGCTATGAACGAATTCAATCTATCTATCAATATGCCATCAAGAAATCGATGCAGAAGAAATTTAAAGGATCGTGATTTTTAATTCTTTTCTGGGTTGTCCAATCTAAAACCTTGACCACGGATGGTGATGATATATTCGTGTTCAGGATCTAATTGAGCTAGCCGATCTCTCAGTCTGCGAACTAGAGCATCTAGGGCTTGTTCGGATACGCCTATCGATTTTTCTTCTCCCCAGACGTGTTCGACAACATCGATGCGGCTTACTACCCGCCCAGAGGAATCGTATAAACTCTCCAAAAGTCGATATTGAGAAGCCGACAATGGTGGTGTCAATTCCTCTTCTTTGATCCAGACCCTGCGCGAACGTTTATCAATTTGCAGTTTGCCTTGAAATTCTTGGTCGGAAATTTGTGGAGGAGTCTGGTCAAGTGGTAGGGTTGCATCCGCACTCAGAAAAATCAGTTTTTGTGCAAGAGCGATTTGAATGATATCCCCGTCTTCTAATTTGATTTTTTCGGCGATCCTGGCTCCATTGTAATGAGTGCCATTCTTGCTGCCTAAATCTTCTACAAATATATGGTCGTTTTCTACTAATAATTCGGCATGCTTCCTGGAGACCTGTCTGTTTGGAATAGTAATATCGCATACTGAATCACGACCAATCATTAAATTTTTCCGGATCATCCAACGCTGGCCATCCAATGGTCCCTCATGCGCGATAACGACAGGATATTCTTCAGAACTCTTTTCCATAAAGGTTTCCCAGGAAGTATAATAACATAAATTATGAAAGCAAATGTAGGTCAGAAACCATTTAGATTATGCTAAGCTTACGTTCTGGAGATGTTCTAAAAGAACGATACGAAATACAAAGGATAATTGGCCAGGGGGGAATGGGAAATGTTTATTTAACCAACGATACGCGCCTCAAGGGGAGATTGTGTGCTGTAAAAGAAGTCCTCCATGACCCGAATATGTCGGATGACTCCCAGGCACAGGCGAGAGAACAATTCCAGCGTGAAGCTACAGTTCTTGCCCGATTGGATCACCCAAATCTCCCAAAAGTCTCTGATTACTTTTCTGAAGATGAACGCGACTACCTGGTAATGGATTTCGTTCCGGGTAAAGACCTCAGTGCGATCATGACAGAAGCCAGAATCAAGAATCAATTTTTGAAAGAAGAAGACGTGCTTGCATGGGTGGAACAAATCATCGATGCTCTTGGTTATCTGCACAAACAAGAACCTCCAATAGTTCATCGAGATATAAAACCAAGTAATCTAAAACTTACACCGGATGGAGTCATAAAATTAGTGGATTTTGGTTTGGTAAAAATCCTGGCATCAGAAGATATCACAATCACCGTGGTGCAGGGTAGAGGCACGGCATTATATACACCCTTAGAGCAGTATGGGGGTGATGCTGGTCATACCGATGGAAGGAGTGATATCTATGCTTTAGGTGCCACTATGTATCATCTGCTGACGAACCATCCACCAGAGGAGGCCAGGGATCGATTTTTGAATCCAAACAATCTTTTGCCTCCGAGAGAGATAAACCCTGAACTCAGTTCTAGAACAGAACGTGCAATGCTATGGGCGATGGCATTGCATCCTGATGAGAGACCTCAAAATATCGAAATTTACCGGCAGGCATTATATGGTGATTGGCACACCATTACCAGACCAAGGAGTCATTTGAGCCGGCGAATTGACTATAATTTTTTGGATAGACCGTTCGAGAGAGTCCTCTTCGTGGTAATGATCGTTTTATTATTCATCAGTTTTTTAATTACGATCATATAAAATTTCGGAAGGTATTGACTACCGTTCCTGCAACCTGAATGTAATCAGAACCGTAATCCCCCAACCAATTAGCGCAGCAATTNNAGAAACCAATCATTCGTATCGGAAATCAGACCTGACCCGGGCAGATTCAGGTAGAGGTAGATGTAACCAAGTATCCCGCCGATCATTGTTCCCAGACTCCAATGGAACCGATTTTTATATTTGTGGAATATATTAGCAGAATTGTAGGCGACAAAACCTGTAATCAATGAAATCAAAACCGAAAGACTCCAGAGTAATACGCTCCGATCAATCAGTATCGAAGTAGGCGGTGGAAGGACAGGAGTTGCTGCTTCTGTTGGGAGGACCTCCGGGGTTAAAGTTGGTTCTTCGGTTGCCGTTGGGGTAATGGTTTCTTCAGGATTTTCTGCGGTTACTGTTTCGAGAGTTAGTTTCACTACCTCAATTAAATCGGATTGAAGATTGCTGGTCGTCGCTGAAAGCCGGTACAATCCGGGTGAAGGCAATTCTAACTGGGTTATTGCAATCCCCTGTTCTGTTGTTACCTCAGCAATAACCAGGTCCTGCTCATCGAAGTTTGCTCTGAAAACGACAGGGGTTCCGTCCGGTACAATATTCCCGTTATAGTCCAAGATTCTGCTGGTCCTGATGTAGTACTGCGTATCTTCTGCTAACTCGATGGCTGTTTCAAGTGTGAAAAAGCTCTCAAGGTCTGGAGTATCTGAAATCATCAAATCAACAGGAATATTTGGATTCGGTTGGGTCACATCAACAAGATAATATCCGATTCCGGGTATAGATATTGGTGAGGCTCCAAGAGGAGTAATGATCTCTTTAAAAAGTAGCCTGGCTGCAACATCAATAAATGGCTGAGATTTGCTGTATAGCGCATAAAACGCATCAACTTTGGATATATTGGTCGAATCCATGATGGTCGGAGTATTTGTGGAAAAAACAACAATATTTTTGGCCTGGATAATATCAGGTCGTTCATTCAACAATCGGGTTAACGCTGTCGATGTCGGCCGTTCTTCCGAGATATCCTGTGTAACGAACACTAACCAATCCGCTCGCTCGATCTGTACCGGCAATATCGAATTTAAGGCGACTTCCTCGTTATTGAGATACCGGAAAAGCTCATCAAAATTATAAGAGCTGATCGATTCTGGACGGATCCGACCACCCGCGTTAGGTCCATATAAGCTGATGATTGAATTTTCTAAAGCCATAGATGAGATTGTGGGAATGGTTTCGCAAGTACTGCAGGGTCGGATACGGAAGGCATCTGTGAATATTATGATCTCATCACCCATTTCTGGTGCATCCGGAAAAATATCGCTGATTTCTTCAATGCTGGGACTGATCAAGGTTGCTGAGTTTCGGGCGATATCGATTGGCAGAACGGGATCAAATTGGATGTCACCAACTTCTGATAGGTTCGTAGTTACTTGACTGATGGTAAAAAGTTCATAAAGTTCGTATTTTTCAGCCAGTATTCTGGTAACGGTATCGTCAACGCTGAGGGCGAATTCCGGTTCCTCCCGGTATTTTTGAGTGAAAAAATCCAGGGTTTCTAATACTTCCAGGTAGTATGCCTCATAATTCTGAGATTGTTCTTCGCTCAAACCCAGGATGAGCATATCATTACCGGCCAGAAAGGCTTCCAACGCAGGTCTTCTGATGCTGAAACCGGTATCGGTTGGATCGTAGGCACTTTGAACGGTTCGACTATTCAAGTCATCGCTGAACAGCAACCCGCCATTCTCGTGCCAGGTGGATAGCTCTGGCAAGGAAAACAAGAGATCCAGAGCTTGTGGATCAAAGTTAATCGGTTTCGTCTCCGCACGGATATTCCCCTGTAATCCCTGGTACCTAATGTGCGTAATGAGCAAGCCATCAAGTTTTGAACCTTCTGTCTCTGATCGTCCTGTAAGTGCAAAAAATGGCTGAAGTTCAACCTGTTCAAGCTGATCCAAAGTGCGTCGAACGGTTGAAACTTCAGCCTCCGGGTAGCGATCTGCACTACCTAATCCNNTCCGGGTAGCGATCTGCACTACCTAATCCGGGAAAATGTTTACCAACGATTGTTAGGTCGGTCGAGTGACCATCTTTGATACCCTGGGTAAAGGCGGAAGCCATCTCGGAGACCCAGAAAGGATCTCCACCGAATGTCCTTGTACCGATCGCATTGATCAAATCTTCACTCGGATTTTCAGCTACATCTAAAGATGGACCAAAGAACAGATTAACCCCCCAATCATCTAATAACTGACCTAAGACCAATCCAGATTGATACGCATATTCTGGTTCCCAGGTTGCGCCGAGTGCCATATAGCTTGGCAGATTGATATCCGCGCCAATAAATTCGTTCATCGGATAACCATCTCCATCCTGGGTTATTCCGATAAATAATGGAACATAGGTAGGTGTAAAAAATTCACCCGTGCTGGGATTGATCTGTTCCCTCTGCACACCGGTATATTTATTACGCTGCAATGAATTAGTAAAGGTGGCTAAATCGACAGATGCAGTAGGTCCGTATGTAAAATTATCGTTTTGGGATTTCAACAAGACCCCACCAAGATAATGATTGACGATCAAATCATAAATCATGGAATCTTGACCAGCTTCGGTTCCAAGAGTTTCAATTAAGAATAGCTGTCCTATACGTTCTTCTGGAGTCATGCGTTGAAGCAAATTTCTGGCGCGACTCAGAGGATTACTTTCCTGATAGAGCCTAGACTGTATTCCGGTTGCGAATACAGTCTGAGTAAATAACAGAGAAAGAATTAAAGCCGATGAAATATACTGGATAATTTTTCTTTTTGGAACCATAGCAGTTATATCAGCTAATTTTTTTCTGATCTGATGATTTCATGCAGCAATTGTCTTCGGGATGACCCACTTAAGAATTCCAACTTCCGAATATTTAGTGGATCGATATCATTCCGAAGCAGATCAATTTCATCATTTGTTGGCATTGGGGTGATATCACAATCCGGACTGATCGTTAAGTCAAACCCTGTTTTTTGTTTAATTTTACCGATGTCAACTCCAGGATGAATTGAAACCAAGGTCATGATCCCATCATTGAAGTTAAACTGCCCGAGAT
>JABAOG010005494.1_pt2 | contig 13433 bp, 15 predicted proteins | sample 7062131 | NCBI WGS metagenome assembly JABAOG01 (sample SAMN14538629, study PRJNA623070) | marine sediment metagenome | biome: marine biome [ENVO:00000428]; feature: marine pelagic biome [ENVO:01000023]; material: deep marine sediment [ENVO:00002113] | place: India: Arabian Sea | collected... | reverse complement strand
ATCAAGCGGTCGAACGATGTCAAAGAGCTCGAACCATCCCGGCCGCCGCACCGCGCCACGCGTCGCGGCGGCCGATATTTCGCGCAGGAGATCCGCGCCCGGATCCTCACGCTCGGTGATCGCCGTCGCAACGGCCGGCGCCGTCGGCCTCCTCGTCGCGGCGTGCGATGCGGCGGCGGGAAACGTCGGAACGTCGGCGCCGCCGCCTCCGGAGGTGACGGTCGCCGAGCCCGTCGTCGGCAGCGTGGACATCTACGACGAGGTGGTCGGCCGCTTCGCGGCCGTGCAGTCGATCGAGGTCCGCCCGCAGGTCAGCGGCCGGCTCGCCGCGGTCTCCTTCATCGACGGGGAAGTCGTGCGCGCGGGCGATCCTCTGTTCACGATCGAGCGCGATCCCTTCGAAGCGGCCGTCGCCGGCGCGGAGGCCGAGCTCGCCCGCGCCCGCGCGCAGCTGGCGCTCGCGCGCCAGGAGCTCGCGCGCGCGGACACCTTGACCGCCCGGGGCACGATGCCGCAGGAGGAGCACGATCGCCGCGCCCGCGCAGCGGCCGAAGCGGACGCCGCCGTCAAGGCCGCGGACGCACAGCTGCACAGGGCGAGAATCGATCTCGACTACGCCGACATCGCCGCGCCGATCGGCGGACGCATCTCGGACCGGCGAGTCGACCCGGGCAATCTCGTGGCCGCCGGCGAGACGCTGCTCACCACGATCGTGTCGCAGGACCCGATCCACGTGGAGTTCGCCGTCACGCCCGAGGTCGCGGCCCTCCTCGGCCGGCCCGGCGGCGGACGGGCGGGCGCCCCGGTGCGCGTGCGCCTCGAGGGCGAGAGCGAGTTCGTGCACGAGGGACGGATCGACTTCGTCGACAACCAGGTCGACCCCCGCTCGGGCGTGGTGCGCCTGCGGGCGGTGCTCGACAACCACGAGGGCCGCTTCGCGCCGGGACAGTTCGTGCGCGTGCGCTTCGCGCGGGCACGGATCGACGACGCCATTCTGGTGCCCGATACGGCGGTGAGCTCTGATCAGACGTTCAAGTACGTGCTGATCGTCAACGCCGAGGACGTCGTCGAGCCGCGCCCGATCGCCGCCGGCCCCGTGGTGGACGGCATGCGCGTCGTCTCCGCCGGGCTGGCGGGCGAGGAGCGCGTGATCGTCGGCGGCGGGCAGACCGCCTACCCGGGCATGCAGGTCACCGCCACGTCCCGCTCGGTCGATGTCGCGTCACGTTGAGTCCAGCCCGCGCGGCCGCCCCAGCCCCGCCGGCCGCGCCTGACGTCCCCGAGCGCCGCGTATCCGGCCTCGGGGACGTCGAAAGGAACCAGCCATGCCGATCTCGCGCTTCTTCATCGACCGGCCGATCTTCGCGATCGTGCTCTCGGTGCTCATCACGATCCTCGGCGTCGTGTCGATCGGCCGTCTTCCGATCTCGGAATACCCGGAGGTCGTGCCGCCCACGATCACCGTCAACGCCGTCTATCCCGGCGCGAGCCCCGAGACGATCGCCGAGACCGTCGCCGCGCCGCTCGAGCAGGCGATCAACGGCGTCGAGGACATGCTCTACATGTCCTCGACCTCGACCGCCGACGGGCGCGCCGCGGTCAGCGTGACCTTCGCGCTCGGCGCCGACCTCGACCGCGCGCAGATGCTGGTGCAGAACCGCGTGTCGGCGGCCGAGCCGCGGCTGCCGGAGGAGGTGCGCCGCATCGGCGTCACCGTCGAGCAGAGCGCGCCGAACATCCTGCTCGTGGTCAACCTCCTGTCTCCCGATCAGCGCTTCGACCGGCTCTACATCGCCAACTACATCTCCTTGAACGTGCTCGACCGTCTCCAGCGGCTCGAGGGCGTGGGCCAGGCGCAGATCTTCGGCGGCAGCCAGTACGCCATGCGGGTGTGGCTCGACCCCGAGCTGATCGCGGCGCGCGGGCTCACGGCGGGCGACGTGGTCGACGCGCTCCGGCGGCAGAACGTGCAGGTGGCCTCCGGCGTGCTGGGCGCGCCGCCCTCTGATCAGGCCTCGAGCTATGAGCTGACGGTGGAGGCGCCGGGCCGCCTGATCGAGCCGGAGGCGTTCGAAAAGATCGTCGTCGCCGCGGACTCCCCCACCGGCATCGTGCGGCTCGAGGACATCGGCCGCGTCGAGCTCGGCGCCCAGGACTACGGCACGGAGGGCTATCTCGACGGCGAGCCCTCCGTGGCGGTGGCCATCTTCCAGCGGCCGGGCTCGAACGCGCTCGCGACCGCGGACGAGGTGATCGCGACGATGGAGGAGGTCTCACGGAGCTTCCCCGACGGCCTCGCCTACGACGTGGTCTACAATCCCACCGAGTTCGTCGACCACGCCATCGACGAGGTGCGCACGACCCTCATCGAGGCGATCCTGCTCGTGGTCGTGGTCGTGTTCCTCTTCCTGCAAAGCTTCCGCGCCGCCGTCATCCCGATCCTCGCCATTCCCGTGTCGATCCTGGGCGCCTTCACCGTGTTCGTGCTGACGGGCGGCTCGATCAACGCGCTGACGCTGTTCGGCCTCGTGCTCGCCATCGGCATCGTCGTGGACGACGCGATCGTGGTGGTGGAGAACGTCGAGCGCAATCTCGCCGACGGCTTGAGCCCGCGCGACGCGGCGCGCAAGTCCATGGACGAGGTCGGCGGCGCCCTGGTCGCCATCGCGCTCGTGCTGACGGCGGTGTTCGTCCCCGTCGCCTTCATCGGCGGCATCTCCGGGCAGTTCTACAAGCAGTTCGCGCTCGCCATCGCCACAGCGACGGTGATCTCGGGGTTCGTGTCCCTCACGCTCTCCCCCGCGCTCGCCGCGGCGCTGCTGCGGCCCCACGACCCATCGCGGGCGCGGGGTCCGGCGGGGCGCTTCTTCCACCTGTTCAATCGCGGCTTCGAGGCGCTCGGCGACGGCTACGGCGCCCTCACCCGCCGGCTCGTGCGCGTGGGCGCTGTGGTGATCGTCGTCTACGGCGGAGAACACCGCGACCCCGATGGCCACGCGCTGCTCCGCCCCNNGTCTACGGCGGGCTCGTCGCCCTGACCGCCGCGGGCTTCACGCTGTCGCCCAAGGGCTTCATTCCCGAGATGGACCGCGGCTTCGGCTTCGTCATCGTCCAGCTGCCGCCGGGCGCCTCGCTCGAGCGCACGCGCGAGGTCCTGCTCGACGCCGACCGGCGCATCTCGGAGGCGCCCGGCGTGGACGCCATGGTGTCGTTCGTCGGCTATCAGGCCGCGACCAACACGTTCGCGTCGAACGCGGCGACGGCGTTCTTCCGGTTCACCGACTACGAGGAGCGGGCCGCAGAGGGTCTTTCCGTGCAGTCCGTGCTGAACGGCGTGCGCCAAGCCGTCGCACCGATCGACGACGCGCTGATCATCGCCGTGGCGCCGCCGGCGGTGGAGGGGCTCGGCTCGGGCGCAGGCGTGCGCATGATGATCCAGGACCGCCGGGGGCGCGGCTACGATGCGCTCGCCGACGCGGCCATGGCGATGATGGGCGCCGCGAGCCAGACGCCGGGCGTGGCGACCGCCTTCTCGTTCTACGAAGCGAGCACGCCGCGCATCCGCGTGGAGATCGACCGCGACAAGGCGGAGGCCTTGGGCGTGCCCGTCTCGGAGGTCAACGAGGCGCTCGAGGTGTTCCTCGGCTCGGCCTACGTCAACGACTTCAACTACCTCGGCCGGACCTTCCGCGTGACCGCGCAGGCCGACGCGCCGTCCCGCGACGACGCCGCGGACATCTCCGACATCTGGGTGCGCAGCACGCAGGGCGCGATGGTTCCGCTGTCGGCCGTCGTGGGGATCCACGAGACGGCCGGGCCCGGGCGGGTGCCGCGGCACAACCTCTATCCGGCCGCCGAGCTCGACGTGGAGCCGACGCCGGGCGTGTCCTCGGGCCAGCTCATCGCCATGCTCGAAGGGCTCGCCGAGCAGGTGCTGCCCGCGGGCTTCGACACCGAGTGGCGCGACGTGGCCTACATCCAGCAGCAGGAGTCGGGCGGCCTCGTCGGCGTCTTCCTGCTCGCCGCGCTGTTCGTGTTCCTGGTGCTCGCCGCGCAGTACGAGAGCCTCACCCTGCCGCTCGCGGTCATCCTGGTCGTGCCGATGGCGATCCTCGGCGCTCTGATCGGCGTGGCCATGCGCGGGCTCGACGTGAACATCCTCACCCAGGTGGCCTTCGTGGTGCTCGTCGGTCTCGCCGCGAAGAACGCGATCCTGATCGTGGAGTTCGCCAAGCAGCTCGAGAGGCATGGCCTCTCGCGCTTCGAGGCCGCTGCGCGGGCGGCGCGGCTGCGGCTGCGGCCGATCCTGATGACCTCGCTGGCGTTCATCCTTGGCGTGACCCCGCTCGTGCTCGCCACCGGCGCGGGGGCGGAGCAGCGCGTGGCCATCGGGGTCGCGGTGTTCTCCGGCATGATCGGCGTGACGATCGTCGGGCTCCTGCTGACGCCGACGTTCTACGTCCTGAGCCGGCGGCTCTCGGCGGCCCTGCCCGGCGGCGCCCGCGCGGCCGAGCCGGCGCCGGCCCCGGCGGAATGATAAGATCGCGGCTCATGCGGGAAGGAGACGCTCATGGGCATCGGCGAGACCGTGAAGGCGCAGATCGCGGACTATCCGCGCGTCCACGCCGCGCGCGCGAACCTGGCGGTCCACCTCGTCGCGATACCGCTCTACTGGGCGGGCCTGATCTGGCTCGTCTACGGCCTGGTCGCGGGCGCGTGGCCGTGGGGCCTGGGCGGCGCGGCGGCGCTCGCCACGTCGGTCGCGCTGCAGGGCTGGGGCCATCGTCGGGAGCGGGAAGCGTCGCGGCCCTTCACCGGACCGTGGAACGTCCTGCTCCGGCTCACGACGGAGGCGCTGATCGTCTTTCCCCGTTACGTGCTCACCGGCGGCTGGGCGCGCGCCTGGCGCGGCCGGGGTTAGCTCGCCGACGCCAGGAAGCGCCTCACCACGCGGCCGAGCCGGCCGGACGCCTCGGCTCCCGCCGCGATCGCGTCCTCGGCGGAGATCGGTCCCGGCGCGAGTCCGGCGGCGAGATTGGTCACCACCGCGATCACGCCGACCTCGAGCCCGCAGTGACGCGCCGCGATGCACTCGGGAACCGTCGACATGCCGACCACGTCCGCGCCCAGGCGCGCGAGCGCGCGCACCTCGGCCGGCGTCTCGAAGCTCGGCCCGGTCGTGTAGGCGTAGACCCCCGCCTCGAGCGCGACGCCTTCCGCCGCCGCCGCATCGGCGAGCGCTCGGCGCACGGCGGCGTCGTAGGCCTCGGTCATGTCCGGATAGCGCGGACCGACGGCCTCGTCGTTCGGCCCGATCAGGGGGTTGCGGCCCGAGAGGTTGATGTGGTCCTCCACCAGCACGAGCGAGCCGGGCGGAAGGTCGCGCCGCACGCTCCCCACGGCGCTCGCCATCAGCAGGATCTCGGCGCCGAGCGCCCTGAGCGTGCGGATCGGCGCGGCGATCGCGGACGGCTCGCAGCCTTCGTAGAGGTGGGCGCGGCCGAGCAGGCAAGCGACGCGCGCGCCGCCGGCGCGGCCGATCAGCAGCCGCCCCGCGTGCCCCGGCGCCGTGCAGGCCGGAAACCCGGGGATCTCGGCGTAGGGGATGACCGCCTCGGTCTCGAGGCCGTCCGCGAGGCCCCCGAGGCCGCTCCCCAGAATCACGGCCACGCGCGGAAATGGCCCGGGCGCCCGCCGCCGGATCGCGGCGGCGGCGGCCTCGCTCTGGCGGGCCATGCTCATCGCGGATCGCTCACCGTCGCAGGGCTCCGTTCTGGGAGAGCGCCGGCCCCGAGCATGTTGCGGGCGCGTGTCGCTGTCATCCTCCAGCGGCAGGGCCGAGAGGCCGCAGCGAGGCGGATGTGGGCCCGTCTCTTGCAGGCGGCGCGCCCGGGCGAGACGATGGCTCAGCAGGCCGCCCGCCCCGGCGGCAATCGAAGGGAGAGCACGCGTGGCGAATGACGTGGTGACGGCGTCGGCCCAGAACATTCCGGCCACCGACCTCGTCGCCTGCGCCACCCCGGAGGCGGCCTTCGCCCGCCTCGACGAGCTCTACGAGTCGGCGATCGCGCACATCCGCTCGCGCTTCGACGCCTACGCCGCGGGCGCGGTCTCCCCGGACGAGGCGCAGGCGTCCGCCTATCCCTACCTCTTCGTCGAGATCTCGCCCGAGTATGCGCTCCAGACCAGCAAGCTCGTGATGGGCCGCATCACCTCGTCGAGCTACCACGGCGCGACCATCACCTCGCCGCGGCTGTTCGACGACTACCTGCTCGAGCAGCTCACGCTTCTCAAGGAGCGCTACGAGGCCAGGCTCGCGGTGGGACGGAGCCTGGTTCCGATCCCGTTGACCTTCGCGATGGAGAGCGTGGCCGCGGGTCTGAGCGCGGATCAGCGCACGGCCCTGCAGAGCCACTTCGACCTGCCCAACCTGGTGGCGATCAACGATTCGGTGGTGGACGGCCGCAGCATCCTTCAGCGCGTCGAGCCCTTCCCCCTCGCGCTGTTCTCCGCCGAGCGGGTGGACTACTCCCTCCACCGCCTGCGCCACTACACGGCCACGAGCGCCGCGCACTTCCAGCGCTTCGTGCTGTTCACGAACTACCAGCGCTACGTCGACGAGTTCGTGACCTACGCGCGCGAGGAGGTGCGGCGGGGGCGCTACGAGAAGCTCGTCGAGCCCGGCGATCGGGTCACCACCAAGCGCGCCGAGCCCGCCGATCCGCCGCTCAAGAAGCTGCCGCAGATGCCGGCCTATCACCTCACCCGCTCGGACGAGTCGGGGGTCACGCTGGTCAACATCGGCGTCGGCCCGTCCAACGCCAAGACGATGACCGACCACCTCGCGGTGCTGCGGCCCCACGTGTGGCTGATGATCGGGCACTGCGCCGGGCTGCGGCGCACCCAGCGGCTCGGCGACTACGTGCTCGCCCACGCCTACCTGCGCGACGACCACGTGCTCGACCGCGCGCTGCCGCCGGCGATCCCGCTGCCGACCATCGCCGAGGTCCAGCTCGCCATGACCGAGGCCGTGCGCCAGGTCACCGGCCTCGACCGGATGGAGATGAAGGAGAACCTGCGCACCGGCACCGTGGTGACGACCGACGACCGCAACTGGGAGCTCAGGTTCGACGAGCTCGCCGAGCGCTTCAACCACGCGCGCGCGATCGCCATCGACATGGAGTCCGCCACCATCGCGGCCAACGGCTACCGCTATCGCGTGCCCTACGGCACGCTCCTGTGCGTCTCCGACCGGCCGCTGCACGGCGAGATCAAGCTGCCCGGCATGGCCGACGCCTTCTACCAGGAGCGCGTGGGCCAGCATCTCCAAGTCGGCGTCAAGGCCATCGAGCTGTTGCGCGCGGAGGCGGAGGCTGGGACGCTGCACTCCCGCAAGCTGCGAAGCTTCGACGAGCCGCTGTTTCGTTAGTCCGATGGCCGAGATCCGCCTGGTCGAACGCCCCGACAAGTCGGTCTTCGACGCCATCCTGGCGCCGCTCGACCGCTTCACCCGCCGTCAGGGCTTCGCCTACGACCCCGAGGCGCTCGTGCTCGCGCTCGAAGAGCGCGGCGCGATCCGCGGCGGGCTCGTGGCCGAGACGGCCTGGCGCTGGATGTACATCCGGCTCCTGTCGGTCGACGATCGCCTGCGCGGCGCGGGCCACGGGCGCGCGCTGGTCGAGCGGGCCGAAGCGCTCGCCCGGCTCAGAGGCTGCATCGGCGCCTGGGTGGACACCTACACGTTCCAGTCGCCGGGCTTCTATCGCAAGCTCGGATATGACGAGTTCGGCCGCCTCGAGGGCTATCCGCCGGGCCAGGCCCGGATCTTTCTGAGAAAGGCGCTATGACGAGCGGCCCGTCAGACCCGGCTTCGCCCGCCGCCCAGGCCGACCTCGTCGTGCGCGGCGCGCGCGTCGTCACCGGCGACGCGGCCGGCACGGAGCACGACCGGGGCGGGATCGCCGTCGCGCGCGACCGCATCCTCGCGGTCGGGACGGACGACGACCTGGCGGCCTACGCGCGGAGCGCGGCGCGCGTCGTCGACGCAGACGGCGCGATCCTATCGCCCGGCCTCGTCAACACGCACTGCCACGCCGCCAACAGCCTGTTCCGCGGCATCGCCGAAGGCCTGCCGCTGGACAAGTGGCTCGACCGCGTCTGGCGCGCCGAGCACGCCGTGCTCTCCCCCGAGGTGACCTATCTCGGCGCGCGCTTCGGCTTGGCGGAGAACCTGCTCTGCGGCGTCACCACCGTCATGGACATGTACTGGTACCCCGAGCAGGTCGTGCAGGCCGCGGCCGCCGTGGGCGTGCGCATCGCCACGGGCCCCCACTTCTTCGATCCGCTCGGCATGGACAAGGCGACAGCCGACCAGCGGCTCGACATGGCCCACGCCTTCTTCGCCGCCCACCGCGACGANNGGCGGCGCGCGAGGTCGCAGCGGCGGAAGGCGCGCTCTTCTGCACCCACGCCGCGGAGACCCGCGCCGAGCAGGACACCATCCGGGAACGCTACGGCGCCACCGTGATCCGTCATCTCGACGCGCTCGGCCTGCTCGGCCCGCGCACCGTCCTCGCCCACTGCGTGCATCTCGACGAGGGCGAGCGCGACCTCCTCGCGGAGCGCGATGTCGCCGTGTCCCACAACCCCGCCTCGAACCTGAAGATCGGCGCCGGCGTCGCGCCGATCCCGGAGCTGATCGCGCGCGGCGTGCGGGTCGCGCTGGGCACGGACGGCGCCATCAGCGGCAACGACCTCGACATGTGGAAGGCGCTCCGCTACGCGGCGATCATCCACAACGGCCGGCTCGAGAGCCCCACGGCGATCCTGCCGCGCCAGGCGTTCGCCATGGCCACGCTGGCCGGCGCGGACGCCCTGGGGCTCGGCGGCGAGCTCGGCTCGCTCGAGCCGGGCAAGGCGGCGGACTTCATCCTGGTGCGCACGGACGGCGTGCACTCCGCGCCGCTGTTCGATCCTTGCGACCACCTCGTCTACGCGGCCGCGAAGTCGGACGTCACCGACGTGTTCATCGGCGGAGATCACATCGTGAAGGACGGGGCGTTGACGAAAGCGGACCTTCAGGAGATCCTCGTCCAAGTGCGCGGCCTGCAGCCCAAGATCGCGGCGGCGATCGCGCAGAGCGACCTGGGCACGAAATACTGACTCGGAGGCGTCGCGCGATGCTGCGCAGAGCCGTCAACGCGGCGGAGGGGCCTGAGACGTCCGGCGGCTACGCGCAAGCCGTAGAAGTGATCGACGCCAAGCGGATCGTGTTCGTCAGTGGACAGATACCCGTCGAGTCGGAGGGATCGGCGCCGGATGGCTTTGAAGACCAAGCGCGTCTCGTCTGGAAAAACGTCGAACGGCAACTGACCGCCGCCGGCATGGGCCTCGCCCACATCGTCAAGATCACGACCTATCTGTCGGACAGACGATATCGAGAAGCCAACAGCGCGATACGGCGGGAGGTGCTTGGCGACCTGTCGCCGGCGCTCACCGTGGTCATAGCGGACATCTATGACGAGGCGTGGCTCCTCGAGATCGAAGTGACGGCCGCTTCATAGCGCGCTCGCCGCTCCGCTACCCTCGCCTCTGCTCCGCGACGTCCGCGATCGCCCTGGCGGCCGCCGGCTTGTGCACGGCCAGCTCATCCGGCGTCAGGCCGGAGAGCTCGTAGGGCAGCACGAGCCAGTCGCTCGTCTCGCGCACGAAGTAGTAGGGCGCAGGTCCCGCGTCCTCCGCCACTCTGCGCCAGACGGCGGCCGTGCGGATCTCGTGCGGCGTGTTCCGCCGCGCCTTGCGCGCGAGCTTGTCGATCACCGCCCGCACGCTCCGCCCCGTGCCGTACACATCGTCCACGATCAGCAAGGAATGGCTCGCCTCCACGCGCTCGAGCACGTAGCGCAGGCCGTGGACCTGAATGGCGCGGTTCTTTCTCCCGCTGCGCTTGGAATACTCGGCGGGCCCCGCGTACGACGTGCGCACGGCGATGTGATCGGTGGGCACGCCGAGATGCTCGAGCCCCTCCTGCACCGCAATGCCCACCGCCGTGCCGCCGCGCCAGAGACCGACGAGGAAGTCCGGCCGAAAGCCGCTCTCGTAGACCATGACCGCGAGGGCGAAGGAATCGACCAGCAGGTCGTTGGCGGCTATGTAGCGCTTGGTCTGCACGTGCGCACGGGCTCCGGCGTCGCGCTCGCGTGGGCGCAGCGGCGGGATGCTATAGTCCGTTGAGCGGGATCGGAAGAGCCCCGAACGGCCGCTGGAAAACGCCATGGAAAAGATCGTCCTCACGGCCCAAGAGCTGCTCGAAGACTCCTTCCGGCTGGGCGCGCGCGTGCTCAAGAGCGGCTTCGAGCCGAGCATGATCGTGGCGATCTGGCGCGGCGGCGCGCCGGTGGGCATGGCCGTGCAGGAGCTCATCCGCTACTGCGGGGTCGAGACGGATCACATCGCCATCCGCACGTCGTCTTACGTCGGCGTCGACCAGCGCAAGACGGAGGTGGCGGTCTTCGGGCTCAACTATATCTTGAACAAGGTCGTCCCCGAGGACCGGTTGCTGATCGTCGACGACGTGTTCGACACCGGCAACACGATCGCCGCCGTCATCAAGGAGCTCGGCGAGAAGGCCCGCGGCAACATGCCGCGCGACATCCGCATCGCCGTGCCCTGGTACAAGCCCAGCCGCAACCAGACCGCGATCACGCCGGACTATTGGGTGCACGAGACCGACAAGTGGATCGTCTTCCCCCACGAGCTCGACGCGCTCTCACCGGAGGAGATGAAAGAACAGCGCCCGGCGCTCCATGCGCTGTTTGCGAAATACGAGAAGGGGACCACGTAGGGCGCATTGAGCGCAGCCAAATTTGATCGTCGGCCGCGACCGCAGGCCCTTCGCCGCTTCGCGGCGATGGTGCATCTCGCTTCGCTCAGTGCGCCCTACGACTCCGACGGCCTCCTCGCCGGCTCGATCAAGTCCCACCGCGCGCCGTAGAGATCGCGGAACACGCACACCCGCCCGTAGTCCTCCTCACGGATCGGCTCGTCGAACGCGACCCCGCGCGCCTCCATGTCGCGCCGGTCGCGCGCGATATCGTCGGTGTAGAGGAAGAGAAAGACGCGGCCGCCGGCCTGATCGCCGATCCGGCGCGCCTGCGCCTCGTTCGCGGCGCGCGCCAGCAGCAGCCGCGCGCCGCCCTCTCCCGCGGGCGCGACGACGACCCACCGCTTGCCGTCCCCGAGCGGCGTGTCCTCGACGACCGAGAAGCCGAGCTTCCCCGCGAGCCACGCGATCGCCTCGTCGTAGTCGCGCACGAGATAGGTGAGGAGACCGATGCGGTGGGACACGGCGCAGCTCAAGCCGGCGGCTCGGCAGCGATGTCCTCCGCCCAGAGCTCCGGCTTCTCGCGGACGAAGCGCGCCATGAGCGCCAGGCAGTCGCGATCCTCCGCGATCACGACCTCGACACCGCGCTCGCGGAGGAACGCGGGCTCGCCGGGGAAGTTGGTCACATCCGCGATCACCACCCGGGGAATGCGGAACTGGATGATCGCCCCGGCGCACATCATGCACGGGCTCAGCGTCGTGTAGAGCGTCATGTCGCGGTAGCTGCGCCGCCGTCCCGCGGCCCGCAGGCAGTCCATCTCGCCGTGCGCGATCGGGTCGGCGTGCTGGACGCGCCGGTTGCGGCCCTGCGCGATCAGCATCTCGCCCGATGCGAGCACGCAGCCGATCGGGCAGCCGCCCTCGTGGAAGCCGATCAGCGCCTCGCCGTAGGCGATTCGCATGAATCTCTCGTCGGCTCTGCTCATGCGCGGCCCGCGCCTCACGCGATGCTGCTCGCCCGCCCTCCCCGGCTACGCCCGAGCGGGCGAGTTGTCGAGGGCCGAGCGCGCGACCTAAGTTGAAGCTCCACGCTTACGCGTCGGAAAGCTCCGGGCCCAACGGCATGACCAAGCGCAAGATCATCATCGACTGCGATCCCGGGATCGACGACGCGGTCAGCCTGCTGCTCGCGCTCGCCGCGCCCGACGAGCTCGACGTCCTCGGGATCACCACCGTCGCGGGCAACGTGCCCTTGAAGCTCACGGCGCGAAACGCGCGCATCGTCCGCGAGCTCGCCGGCCGGGAGGACGCGCCCGTCTTCGCCGGCTGCCCCCGACCGATGGTGCGCGAGCCGCTCGAGGCCTCCGACTTCCATGGCAAGTCGGGCGTCGAGGGGATGGCGGTGTTCCGGCCCAAGAAGCCGCTGGGCTCCATGCACGCCGTCGACTTCATCGAGGCGGCCCTTCAGGAGACGGACGAGCCCGTGACCCTGGTCGCCACCGGGCCGCTCACCAACCTCGCCGTGGCGATCGTGAAGACGCCGGCGATCCTCGAGCGCGTCGAGCGGATCGTGCTCATGGGCGGCGCGCGCACCGAGGGCGGCAACATCACGCCGTCGGCGGAGTTCAACATCGCCGCCGATCCGCACGCCGCGCACGTGGTCTTCACGTGCGGGCGGCCGATCGTGGCGATCGGGCTCGACGCGACCCACCGGGCGCTCGCCACGCCCGAGCGGATCGCGGCGATCGCCGCGCTCGCCACGCCCGCGGCGGAGGCGGTCGCGGGCATGCTGAGCTTCGTGAGCCGGGTGGAGAAGGCGCTCAAGGGCTACGAGGGCGCGCCGCTGCACGATCCCTGCACGATCGCCTATCTGCTCCAGCCCGAGCTGTTCGCCGCGAAGCCGTGCCATGTCGCGGTCGAGACCGGCTCGCCGCTCACCATGGGCCACACCGCGGTGGACTTCTGGGGCGCCACGGGACAGGCGCCGAACGCGCTCTGGGTGCACGGCGTGGACGCCGACGCGCTGTTCTCGCTGATCACGACGCGGCTCGCGCGGCTATGATGTCCAAGCACGGTCTCTCTGTGTCCTCCGTGCTCTCCGTGGTTGATGAATCCGAGGAAGGATCCACCACAGAGAACACGGAGGACACAGAGCCGATCGCGCCCTGTCGGAGAGATCGTCGATGACCCCTCCCGCCCCCCGCGTCGCCGTCGTCGGCTCGGTCAACCNNCGGCAAGGGCGCGAACCAGGCGCTCGCGGCGCGGCGCATGGGCGCGGCGGTGACGCTGTTCGCCCGGGTCGGCCGGGACTCGGCCGCCGATGAGGCGCTCGCGCTGCTCAAGGCGGGCGGCGTCGACCTCTCGGGCGTCTCGGTCGACGAGAGCGCGCCCACGGGCGTGGCGCTGATCGCGGTGAGCCGCGACGGGGAGAACCAGATCGTCGTCGCCCCCGGCGCGAACCGGACGCTCACCCCCGAGCGGCTGACCTTGCCCGAGGTCGACGCGGTCGTCTGCCAGCTCGAGATCCCGATCGAGACCGTCGTGAAGGCGGCCGAGACGGCGGCCGGGCTCGTCTGCCTCAACCTCGCGCCCGCGCGGCCGGTTCCCGA
>JABAOG010012333.1_pt1 | contig 13438 bp, 11 predicted proteins | sample 7062131 | NCBI WGS metagenome assembly JABAOG01 (sample SAMN14538629, study PRJNA623070) | marine sediment metagenome | biome: marine biome [ENVO:00000428]; feature: marine pelagic biome [ENVO:01000023]; material: deep marine sediment [ENVO:00002113] | place: India: Arabian Sea | collected... | reverse complement strand
CATGCGCTCGAGCTCCGCCGGCGTGGCGGCGCGGTCGGCCGAGCCCATGACCTCCCGGCGGACCGAGCCCTGCGGCACGAGCTGGGCCACGTTGACGCCGAGGCCGTGCTCCAGGAGGTCGTCGCCCTGGGCGGCGATGTCCACGGGCCCGCCGCCGTCGGGGTTCACGAACACCGTCGTGAGCCCCATCGCCAGGAGCGGCTCGGCATGGCTCAGCTCGGCCGAGGCCAACCCTCCTCCCGCATGGGAGTGGGAGTCGATGAAGCCCGGCGCGACGTAGAGCCCGGTGGCGTCGATGACCCTGTCGGCCTCGATCGCCCCGAGGGATCCGACCGCCTCGATGCGGTCACCCCGGAGGAGCACGTCGGCGTAGATCCACGGGTTGCCGCTCCCGTCGAGGAGTCGGCCGTTGCGGATCAGGGTCGTCGACTCCTGCCCCTCGAGCGCCGCGGGAGTGAGGCCCGCCGCCAACACCACGGGCGAGAGACAGGTCGCGAGGAGCACGGCCAGGCGCGTCGCGCGACGACAGGTGCGCGGACGGCGCCCTCCGCCCGGGCCCTCCGAGGGACCGCCCGCGGCGATGCGGAAGAGAGAGGGACCGCCGGCCCCGAGCCGAGAAGGTCCACCGCCGGCCCCGAGCCGAGAGTCAATCGATGGCTGTCGCACGTGCTCGTCTCCCTTCCCCGTTCCGTTGGATCTCCGGGTGATCTGGTCGAAGCGAGCAAGGTAGCTCCCACGCCCGTTCTGCATAGAGCCCCCTCCCCACTTCGGCTTCCCGCGCAATGGACGTACGATTCCGGGACCACGACCGCGGGCTCCACGAAGGGTGCCCGAGGAAGGAGGGGAAGCCTATGCCGCGAGAAAGTCCGAGGGGGCGGCGATGCCATGACGCGAGACAGGTCGGTGGGAGGTGACGGTGCCATGACGCGAGACAGGTCGGAGGACGAGCTCGAGGAGCTCCTGAGGGGCCTCGACGGTCGCGGCTACAAGGCGTACAAGGAGCTCCGCGGAGCGTGGGCCTTCCCGGATTTCACCCTGCAGGTCGACCACGTCCAGGGCGATCCCTTCGCGGATCCCAGCCGGGTGACGGTCTTCGTCGATTCGTGGGTTGCCGATCTCCCGGCGGCCGCCTTCCGGGGCCGGGCCCGGGCCCTGGGCACGGCGGCGCTCCTGGCCCGCTCCTTCCTCCGCGCTGCCCAGGACGTCTCCCGGAGCCGGGGCACGGGCAGGAGCGGCGTCATTCGCATGGAGTCCCTGGGCCAGGTGGTGCTTCCCCAGACCGCCGTCCGCATCGACGCCGACGGAGGCGTGGAGGCCCGGTTCACGGTGGGCCTTCCCGCCCGGGGGCGCCGGATCTCGGCGGGGGAGGCCGTCGCGCTCCTCCGGGAGGACGTGCCGGCCGTGGTGCGCTCGTCGCTGATGATGGCCGCCCACGACGAGGCGACGGTGGAGCGCTGCGCGGCGGCCAACGAAGACGCCACGGCGCTCAGGGAGGCCGCCACCGAGCGGGGGCTGGTGGGCTTCATCGCCGACGGCGCCCGCCTGCCCCGGCACAGCGGGATCGACGACCGCCCTCTGGACGGCGAGGTCGTGCCCTTCGAGTCGCCCGACAGCCTGCGCGTCACCATCGACCTGCCCAACGCGGGTCCGGTCACCGGCATGGGCATCGGCGAAGGCGTCACCCTCATCGTGGGAGGAGGGTTCCACGGCAAGAGCACCGTCCTCCGCGCCCTGCAGGAGGGTGTGTACAACCATCGGCCGGGCGATGGGCGGGAGCTGGCGGTGGCGCGCGAGGACACGGTGAAGGTCCGGGCCGAGGACGGTCGCTCCGTGGCCGGCGTGGACATCTCGTCGTTCATCGACGGCCTCCCTCTCGGCCGGCGCACCGACACCTTCTCGACGGAGAACGCCTCCGGATCCACGAGTCAGGCGGCGGCCATCGTGGAGGCCCTCGAGGCGGGTGCCGGGGTCCTCCTGGTCGACGAGGACACCTCGGCCACGAACTTCATGATCCGNNGATCCGGGACCGGAGGATGCAGGAGCTGGTCCCCGAGGAGAGCGAGCCCATCACGCCCTTCATCGACCGGGTCCGCGCCCTCCACCGCGAGCTGGGCGTGAGCACCGTGCTGGTGCTCGGCGGTAGCGGCGACTACCTGGACGTGGCCGACCGGGTGATCCGCATGAGCGCCTACCGTCCCGAAGACGTCTCCGAGGCGGCCCGCGACGTGGCCCGGCGCTTCCCGACGGGGCGGCGTCTCGAGGCCGCCGGCGCACCGCAGCCCGTCGCGCCCCGGCGGCCCCTGGGCGGCTCCATCGACCCGTCCCGGCGGCGGCGCCCGACGTACATCCGCGTGCCGGACGACCGCACGCTCCTGTTCGGCTCGGACTCCATCGATCTGCAGGCCGTGGAGCAGCTGGCCCTGCGCGGACAGACACGCGCGGCGGGGCTGGCCCTGGCCCTGATCGGNNCGCACCGTGCCCGACCTGCTGGACGCGGCGGACGCGCTCGTCGCCGACGAGGGTCTGGACGCACTGAGCGACCGGAGGGTCGGCACCCTGGTGGCCTTCCGTCGCTTCGAGCTCGCCGCCGCCCTGAATCGCCTCCGGTCCCTCCGTGTCGAGTAGCAGCGCGCGCCGGCGGAGGCCGCGCGGGCGAGGTCCGTGCCCGTGACCGACCCTCGGTCCGGCGAGGGAGCGAACGGCTTCCTCCCCGCCCTTCCCGACGACGTCCCTGCCGTGGATCCGGGGCTCGCCGGCCTGGCCTGGGCGGGCCCCGCCTCGTCCGCGCCCTTCCTCGCCGAGGGCGAGCACGGGTGGATCGAGGGAGTGCAGAACCGCCCGGCGTTCCGCATGGGCCTGGGCGGGCCGGATGGTGGCGTCCGCGACGGCCCCCGGGCTCGGCGTGGCGGCCAACGCGCTCCTCTTCCCCGGCGTGGCCCGCCGCGACTTCGTCGGGCTCTCCGGCACCCGCGTCGAGACCCTCGTTTGCGCTCCCACGCTGCCGTTGGCGGTGGCCCAGTGGCGCGGGAGCGGCCGGACTCCGCAGCGGCTCACCCTCGAGCTCCCCTTCTCCGACGCGGCCTCCGGCCCGCGCACGATCCACCACGACGGCTCGACGGTCGTCGTGGGCGCGGGGGACGCGCTGGTCGCCGTGGGCCTGGTCCCGCCGCCCGCTTCCCTCGAGGTCGTCGAGTCCGCCGAGCGAGGCGTCCGCCTGGAGGTGGAGACCGCGCCGGCCGACCTCGTCTCGCTGCTGGTGGCCGCGGGGACTCCCCCGGCGCTCCGCGCGTCGTTCGCCGCGGCTCGCCATCTCGCGGTCCACGCCGCTCGTGCCGCGGCCGGTCCGGAAGGGGGTTTGCTGCTCCAGAGCGGCGTGGTCGAGCTCGACGACGCCGTGCGCTGGCTTCGGGTCCGCCTCCGGGGGCGGCTACGCCACGCGCCGCTCGGGGCGGCCGCCCGGGACCGCCGCGGTGGCGACCCGGACGAGGCCGGCTGGCGCTCGTCCGCCCTGGCCCTGGGCCTGGCTGGCGCGGCGTCCGGCGACGGCCGGGGGGTCGAGCGCCTGCTGGCCAGACTGGGCGACGGCCCCGAGAGGGCGATCATCGCGGCCCGCCTCGCCTCGACTCTCGGCGTGACGGCTCCCGCCCGCGCCGTCGCGGAGGCCTGGCTGTCGGCGCTGGCCGCCGGGAACGAATCTCCCTACTCCGCGGGTCCCGTGGCTCCCCTGGCGGCGGCACTGCTGGCGGACGCCCTGGATCGGTCCGTGCACGCCGACACCGTCGCCCGTCTGCGCCGGCTGTCCACGCAGCGCCCTGCGGACGGACCGGCGCCGACGCCGTCCGGCATCGCGCGGGCCGACGAGTCGACGGGCCGCGGGAGCACGACGCGAGAGCGAGCCCTCCCCATGGCGAACGGCGGTACGGTCGGCTCCGACGACGCAGGCGGTGGCGGGGGCGAAGGGGAGGGCTCCGCGGCGGACGGCCACGAACGCGGCCAGTCGAGAAGCGGCCGCGCGGGAGACGGGCGGGCGCGCGCGCGGGACGAGCGGGCCGGCGAAGAGGTGACTGGCCCGGCCCCGGGGGCGGCGGATCTCGCCTGGCTGAAGCGCCTGCTGGACGGAGATCCCGCCCCGGCGGCACCCGAGAGCCGAAGTCCTTCCGTGGCCCGGGCCCGTGCCGCGACGGCCCGATTCCCCTCCGATCCCGACGGAGCCTGGGCGGAGTGGCGCCGGCTCCTCTCCGGGCCGGCTTCCGCCAACGGCCCCGCGATCCTGTGGGACCCGCCCGAGGCCGGAGCGGACGGCGAGTCCCTCTCGGCCGAGCTCCTCCTGGGGCTGGCTCACGGCCTCCTTGGCCTGTCCTTCGACGCCCCCGTGGGGCGGATCCGGATCGCGCCGCGCATCCCCGCGCACGTGACGGCGCTCACCGTGACGGGCATCTCCGTGGGCGACGGATCGATGGCGCTGCGGTACCGAGGCACGGACGGCGTCCTGCGCTTCGAGCTGCGGCCCGAGCGGGGGGCGGTGCCCCCCGTCGTGATTCTGGAGCCGCTCGTGCCCGGCCGCCCGAAGGCGGTCCGCGTGGACGGTGCCGACGCGGATCTCGAGCTCCGTGCGGAGGGAGGCCGAACGCAGGTGCCGGTTCAGCTCGCCCTGGATGCCGTCCGGAGCCTCGAGATCGAGACCGGCTGACTCGCGATCGAGACNNGGACCGGCCGGGTCAGTCCTTTTCTTCGACGATGTAGCCGTGCTCGACGAGGAGCTCGCGGAGGCGGGCCTGGCGCTCGGGGAGCGTCGTCTTGGCGATCTCCCGGGCGAACTCGATCCGATGGGCCTCGGTGACGTCGTCGAGGATGGCGATGGGCGCGCCGTAGCGGAGAAGGATCCGCTTGGCGTCGACGGCGACGGAATCGTTCACGGTTGTGGCAGCTCGTCTGTTCGGGTCTGGGACCGGGCCTCAACGACTAAACGCGACGGGCTGAGGGGTTCCACCGCTAGGGTCTCCCGCTCGTCCCGTGCGTCGGGGCCGAACCCGGTCCCGGAGGTCGCCCCGCTCAGTGGAGGACGTCGGGCTCGTCGTCGTCCTCGTCGAAATGGGCATGGCCCGTTCCCGGCAGGACCAACGGCCCGTTGAGGTGGAAGCGAGGCACCTCCACGCGGAACTCCTCCCCGCTCTGCCTGGCGAAGGTGTAATACCCCTCCATGTAGCCCACGGGAGACCGAAGCACGCAGTAGCTCTGGTACTCGTGGGAGTCGCCGGGCCGGAGGACGGGCTGCTCGCCGACGACGCCCTCGCCGTCCACCGTGGAGTCGTCGCCGGCGGCGTCGTGGATGCGCCAGTGGCGGAAGAGGAGCTGGGCCGTCGAGTCGCTCTCGTTGGCCATGCTGATGGTGTACGCGAACACGAACATCCCCTCGGCCGGATCGGAATCGGCCAGCGAGAAACGGGGCCGCACCTGGACCCGGATTCCCTCGGTGGATTTCTCGTAGCGCATGCGCGACACCTCTGGAGGTTGCGTTCGGACCGTTCTACACCGACCCCACCCGAAAGAGTCGCGGTGGACCCGACTCCGCTCGACGTCCGTCTGCAGCCGGCCCGCGCCCCCCCCCGGCGTTCAGCTCCGGTCGATGGCGACCGTGTGCTTGCGCCCGGCCGAATAGAGGATCGAGCCGCCGAGGAGCTCCACGACGGCGTTGGAGAGCTCGTCGGTGTCGGCGGTGACGGCCACGGCGATGAGCTGCGTGGTCGTGGGGTCGTTGGGGAGGAAGACCCCGGTGAGCCGCTCGTAGTCGAGCTCGTAGCCGTTGCCGGAGAAGCTGAAGCCCTCGGGCAGGAATCCGTCGAGCTCGGGGGGGACCGTACCGGTCGGTACCTCGGCGGGCCAGGTGAACCCCTCCGCGTTGTACTGGAGCACGGCCGCGCGCACGACCTGGAGGTCCCCGTCCACCTCGGCGGCCCGGGCCCGGAAGGTCATGCTCCGGAGATTGGGGATGGCGAGCCCGGCGAGGATCCCCACGATGGACACCGCCATGAGGAGCTCGATGAGGGAGAATCCTCCCCGCCGGCAGCCCGGCGTCCTCGCTCCACCGTCGCGCATCGGGATCGCTTCACCTCGCATGGCCGTCACCCCGAGATCCGGAAGGAGGGGTCGAGGAACGATCGGGGATCGTCGGTGCCGGAGTCGAAGATGATCACCTCTCCGCCCACCGTCGAGATCAGCTGGTAGGTCGAGTCGCTCAAGATCCTGTACTCCACGCCCTGGGCGCCCAGCGTCGTGCCCAGCTCCTCGAGGGAGGCGGGAAGCCGGTTGTTGGCCCGTTGGTAGTCTTCTACACGCACGACGCCGTCGAAGTACATGGCGTTGCGCATGCTCGCAACCACCTCCTGTGGAGCCCTGGGGTCGGTCACCGGATTGACGACCAGGAACCGTGGCTGGGCGATGAGGAAGTAGAGGGCCAGGACGCCCAGGTTCACCGTCAGGGGAAGCATCCACTTCGGCGGGCCCTTGGGGACCTGCTTCTTCTTCGCCGCCTGCTCACGCTCCTCGGCGTGCTTCAACACCTCGGCCACCACGTCCGCGGCCTCCTGGCCGGGCGCGGTATCCCTGGCGTGATACGGCTTGACCTTGTCTGGATCGGTCATGGAATCGGGTCGGCGGAGCTCCCTGACGTCGGGCTGCGGGTCGGGGCGTTCCACGTGCGCCCGCCCCACCCCAGAGCGCAATGGCGACCCCGATCCTGCCGGGTCGCCACGGAATCAAAGATACTACCAACGTCGCCCCGATGCGCCACCTTCGNNCACCTTCGCAGCCCATCTGCGATGGAGCTCCCCCGCGCGATAGCCGTCGCGCTCCGGCGTCGCGCGCCCACTCACGGGCCGTCGGCCCGGCGCCGCGGTCGGTCGCCTCGCTCCTCCCGCCGCGGGGGTCCCCTCGCCTCGCACGCCATCGCCTCGACGCTCCGCCAAGACGTCTCTAGCTTCGAGCATGAGCCCCCGAGCCCTCTCCCGCTCCGTCGAGGACTACCTCAAGGCGATCTACGCCCTGTCGGATTCGGGCGATCCGGCTTCCACCTCGGCCATCGCCGAGCTGCTGGACATCCAGCCCGCCTCGGTGACGGGCATGATCAAGCGCATGGCCGAGACCGGCCTGCTGGAGCACGTGCCCTACAAGGGGGTGCGCCTGACGGAGCCGGGAACGCTGGAGGCCCTCAAGGTCCTGCGCCGGCACAGGATCCTCGAGACCTACCTCTGCGAGAAGCTGGGCTACTCATGGGAGGACGTCCACGACGAGGCCGAGCGGCTCGAGCACGCGGCCTCGGATACTCTCGTCGAGCGGATGGCCGACACCCTGGACTTCCCCAGTCACGATCCCCACGGCGCTCCAATCCCGACCCGCGGCGGCGACATCGAGTCCACCGACCTGTCCACGCTGGCCGACGCCAGACCCGGGGACCGCCTGCTGATCCGCGCCGTGCGGGACGAGGACTCGTCGGATCTGCGGTCCATGGCCGAGGGCGGCCTCGTTCCCGGAGCCCGGGTCCTCGTCCATACCGGCCCGAAGGACAAGGGCTTCGTCGACGTCTCGGTCAGGGGCGATTCGCGGACCCGGCGGGTGCCCGACGAGCTGGCCCGCCACATCTACGTGGTGCTCGACGAGGGCTGATCCCGTCGAGCCGGCCGTCCCGGTTCCCGGCGAACCCTTCCACTCCGCCGCCCGACCCGCGAGTCGACGCCCCGTCGGCGGCCGCTTCAGCCCGTCTCGGTGGGGCACGGCTCGGCGGACCCCGACGGCTCGGCCGGCACGGAGACCAGCGCCCGCCGCCCGACGGTGCTGCCGAAGACGCCCGTGCCGTCTCCCCGAAGGCTGGGCACGCGGACCTGCCCCGACGGGTTGAAGCTGCCGCTCCGGGACCAGTTCACGTAGTTGCGGTCCACCGCCGTGATGGTCACCTCGGCGCTCACGCCCGCCGGAAGCCCCCTCTGGAGTCGCACCGCCACGTCCTGATCGAGGTCGAGTCGGTTGAACACACCGAACTCCGAGGGAAAGGTGATGGTCGTGTCGGCGACGGATACGGAGAGGCCCAGCAGGTAGAGCGGATCGTCCTCCACGTCGATGCCCTCGGCGGCGAGGGCGTCGGGAAGGCCCGCGATCGACGTCTCGTTCACGTACGCCCACGCGCCCTCCGCCCGTGACCACCGCAGGGGCATGAGCGTATCCGGTGGCAGCTCGCAGCGGGAGGCGATCCCCGCNNATCCCCGCCAGCTCGAAAGATCCGGGGACCCTCGTGGCCCCGGTCAGGACGCCGCCGCCTTCGAGCCGGATCTCGAGCTCCAGGAGATCTCCGGCACGCACGAAGGCCGCGTCGACCCTCTCGGCCAGGAAGCACGCCCCCGGTTCTTCCGGAGAGAGCTCCTCCACGCAGTCCATGACGGGGGCGTTGGGCAATGGCACGCGCAGGCCGTCCGACCGGGTCACGGTCAGGCGGGACGCCACGAGCTCCGCGGTGGCGGCGTCCACGTCCCCTCCGCTCCCCACGGTCTTGTGGAGGAATCCGAGGATCTCGTTCTGGCCGGGGTCGGCGGCCACGTTGACGTAGACCTCCGCCACCACCACGTCCTCCACGTCCACCACCGTGATCTCCTCCAGCTCGCAGGCGGTGAGGGCGGCCAGGAGGCCGGCGAGGGCGACCGTCCATGTGGGTCGGGCCGGTCGGGCTCCGGCCCCGCGGTCGCTGGCGGACATCAGAACGACACCTCCAGCCCGACGGTCGGCAGCACCGGGAACATGGAGATGCCGGAGCGCACCGGGGGGTCCTCCTCGTACTCGAAGAAGTAGAAGAGGACGTTCCGGCGGTTGTAGACGTTCACCACGTTCAGGTACGGGGTCAGCGTCCCCCACGACCTGGTGAAGGTCCGGCGGAAGCTCACGTCGAGACGGTGGTAGGGAGGGTAGCGCGACGAGTTGCGGTCACCGAGGACCACGCCGTATCCGCCCGTGGCGTCGTCGTCGTCCCCCGTCCAGTCGAGGCCGCCTCCCTCCACGTAGCGGGGGGAGAAGTACGCGTACGATCCCAGGGCCCGCGTGTAGGGGGTGCCCGTTCCCAGGTTCCAGCGGATGCCCCCCTGCCATCCCCATGGCCCCGGATAGGTGACGACGAGATCGACGTCCACCCGCCGGTCGAAGATCGGCGGGAAGGTGATCTCGGGCCGGGGCTCGAAGGGTGAGAGAACGTCGGGGAAGGTCCGGCGGGCATCGAGGTACGAGACGGCCAGCCAGCCGCGGACGTCGCCGGTCTCCCTGCGGGCCATGAGGTCGACGCCCCACGACGTGCCACGGCCGGCGAGGATGTCGTCGAGCTCGTCGTTGGGATCGTCCGCCGGGTTGAAGGTGACGACCCCGTCGAAGGTCCGGAGGTAGGCCTCCGCCGACCAGAACCAGTCGAGGTCACGGTATCCCTCGACGCCGACCTGGATCTGATCCGACACCGTGTGGGGGGCGCGGGCTCCGGACAGCACCCAGATATCGAGGCCCAGCGGGAGCTCCTCGTCGCGCAGGGAGTGCAGGAACTGGGTGTAGCGCCCGGCGGCCAGCTTGAGCGCCACGTCGCCCCCGGCCAGGAAGCGCTTCACCGCCAGTCGGGGCGCCGGCTCGAAGACCGTGCGTCCCGGATCGGGCTGGAACAGGTCGCCCCGCAGCCCGACTTCCACGAGCCACTCCCGGGGGCGCGACCACCGCGTCTGCGCGAAGCCCCCCGCCAGGCTCGCCGTGCCCCGTCCCCCGCCGAAGTCGGTTCCTCCGGAGACGAAGCTGTTGCCGTAGGAGAGGCGCTGGAGCCGGGCCCCGGTCTGGATGGACCAGCGCGCCGTGGGACGGAAGTCCGCGGCGGCCCGAACCTGGGCCTGCTGGATGCGGCTGTCGAAGTCCGTGTCCCCGAAGTCCGGGAAGACCAGCCCCGTCCCGAAGCGCGAGAAGCTCGCCCGCGCGTCCCAGGACCCGCCTCCCGCGCGGGGCTGCGTCCAGCGCACGCCGACGGCGTCGTTGCCCCAGTCCCAATCGACGCGGAGGGGAAAGTCCTCGGGGTCGAGCGACGTGAGATCGAACACGTCCTCGCCGGTGTAGCCCGAGACGGTGATCCTGCCCCCGGAGCGCGTCCACGCCTCGACCACGGCCTGCAGGTCGGTCAGGTGGTACGGGAACTCGAAGACGGGGGCCAGGAGGACGTCGAAGTAGGAGCGGCGGGCCGACACGCGGTAGCGCACGCTGGTCTGGCCCAGGGCGTCGGCGAAGGAGCGCGGGAGCCGCCCTCTCACGGCGGCCCGGCTCGCCAGCAGGGAGACCGCCCCGTCGACCCCGAAGTCCCCCGACCCGGGATCGGAGTCGATCTCCAGCACCGACGATACCCGGCCGCCGTGCTCGGCCCCGAACCCCCCGGACATCAGCTCCACCCGCTCGATCATGTCCGCGTTGAAGACGGAGAAGAGGCCCCCGAGATGGAACGGGGAGAAGACGGGCATCCCGTCCAGCAGGATCAGGTTCTGGTCCTGCGATCCGCCCCGGACGTGGAACGCGGCGGAGAAGTCGGAGGTGGACACGACCCCGGGGAGCACCTCGATGGCCCGTACGGGGTCAGGCTCGGCCACCCCCGGCACGAGGCGCACCTCCTCCAGGTCCATCTCCCGGACGGTGGGGCCCCCGACCTCCTCGAAGCGGCGCCGCTCGCGCCCCGCCTCGGCCTCGACGGCGATCCCCTCCAGCTCCAGGGCGCTGCGGACGAGGCGGATGTCGAGCTCCTCGGTCGTGGCGAAGCCGACGTCGACGGCCTGCGCGTGCTCGGCGTACCCCAGGGCCTGGACGCGCAGCTCCCACGGCCCCGGCGCCACCCCCGGAATGCGAAAGGAGCCGAGGCGGTCCGTGTCGTCGCCGTGGAGCCGGATCCCGTCGCGGTACAGGGAGATCGTCGCTCCGCGGACGGCGGCGCCCTCCTCGTCGCGTACGCGGCCCTGGACGGTGGACTCCTGGGCCGATGCCCCCGTGCACGACGGGAGGGCGAGCCCCGAGACGATCGCCACGAGGGCGAAGGCCCGGGAGACGGGCCCGGCCGTCCGTCTGCGTCCCGATGCTTCGAGCGTCCGTCGCGTGATGTGAGCCACTCTATCGCTTCGGGCCCCGACGCCTGCGTCGGGGGCCCTGGTGATTTCCGAGTCTTTCAGCGCCGCGGGCTTCCGCCGTCGGTGGCGTGCCGTAGATTCGCGGCGGATCTTCCTTCCGCCTCCAGCCCTCCGCCCCCGTTTCTTCGCCTCCGGGCACGAACACCGAGTCACCGCTCATGTACCGCGACCAGCTCATGCTCCCGCCGCGCCGCGGGCGCCGCGTCCGGATAGCGAGGCGCCTCCCCGTGGAGACATACCCGCTCCTGCGGAGGCGCGTTACCGAATACGCCGAAGTCGCGCCGGAGGTGCCCGTGCGTGGACAGCCCCGCCGCCCCGTTGGGGGGCGCCGGCGGCGCAATCGGCGGCGTCGCCTGCAGGGCACGTCGCCTCCAGGGCACTGCGCCTCCCGTCCGCCCGATTCCCGTCCGCCGAGCCCATCGTGAGCGCAACCGACCCCACGAGTCCGACCGCCGGCGCGCTCCGTCGGCTCGAGTCCTGGCCCAGATGGCGCCTGGCGAGCCTGCCCACGCCCCTCCGGACCGCCGGCCGGCTCGCCGGCCACCTCGGCGTGCCGCACGCCTACGTGAAGATGGACGCAGAGACCGGCTTCGCCCTGGGGGGCAACAAGGTCCGGAAGCTGGAGCTGGAGCTCGCGCCCCACCGCCTGGAGGGCGTCACCCACCTCATCACCGCCGGAGGGCCCCAGTCGAACCACTGCCGGGTGACGGCGGCCGCCGCCGCCCGGCTCGGCCTCGGATGCGTACTGGTGGTGCAGGGGCCGGAGCCCCCTCGCCCCACGGGCAACGCGCTCCTGCAGCGGCTCTTCGGAGCGGAGATCCACACCGTCGCGCGCCGCGAGGACCGCGATCCTGGCATGGAGGAGGTGGCGGCCGGCCTCCGGGCCGAGGGTGCCGAGCCTCTGGTCGTGCCCATCGGCGCCTCCACCGGCCTGGGGAGCCTCGGCTACGCGCTGGCCGCGGTGGAGCTCGCCGGGCAGCTCGACGGCCTGGACGACGGCCGCCCCGAGACGCTCCTCTTCCTGTCGAGCTCGTCGGGGGGCACCCTCGCCGGACTCCTGCTGGGCCTCGCCCTCCTCCGCCGGTCCGACGTGCGCCTCGTCGGGGTGAGCGCCGACGCTCCGGCCGACGAGTTGGCCGACACCGCCCGGCGGCTGGCCGGGGAGGGCGCGGCCCTGCTCGGCGCCGACATCGATCCTTCCTCCGTCCCCTTCGAGGTCTCGGACGACCAGGTCGGGGAGGGGTACGGCATTTCCACGCCCGCCTCGGACGCGGCCCTCCGCGATATGGCCCGACTGGAAGGCATCGTGCTGGATCCCACGTACACGGCCAAGGCGGCGGCGGGCATGATGGCCCGCGCGGCCTCCCACGGCATGGAGCCGACGCAGCGGGTCGTCTTCCTGCACACGGGCGGCGCGCCCGGCCTCCTGACCTGAGACGGGCCTGCCGGGCCGGGAACGCCCTGCTGGCCCGCGAGGCGCGCCCCCGACCCGCTCGAGACCACCGCACCCGCTCGAGACCGCCCCACCCACCGAGACCGCTCCACCGACGGGTCCGCCGCCTCCCTCGGATCCCCGCCGTCGCCGTCCGCCCCGGCCCCGGTCCGCCTAGTCGAACCAGGCCTGGAGGCGGCCCAGCGCGCCCAGGAGGTCGGGCTCCACGTCCAGCACCGCTCTCATGGGGTCCTCATCCAGCTCCTCCATGCGGTCGGGGAGGCTGGCGATGGTGTGATCCTCGATGCGGAGCTCGTGGGTGACCTCCTCCCAGCGGAGGGGCGCGGAGACCGGCGCGCCCGGCTTGGGGCGCACGGTGAAGGGCGCCACGAGGAGGCGCCCGTGGCCGTTCTGCACGAAGTCGACGTACACCTTGCCCTCCCGGCGCTCCGGGTTCCGGGTGAGGGTCGCGATGTCGGGCCGCTCGGAGACCACCACCCGGCCCAGGAGCTGACCCAGGGAGCGGGACTGCTCGTAGGTGAGCTTACGTCCCAGCGGCACCAGCACGTGGATGCCCGACGAGCCGCTGGTCTTGGCGTAGCACGGCAGCCCGATCTCCTCGCACAGCTCCCGGATGGTGTTGGCCACGTCCACCACGTCGGTGAAGGGCGCCTCCTTGGGGTCGAGGTCCAGGATGCACCAGTCGGGGGCGGCCAGCGTCTCGACCCGGCTGGACCAGACGTGGATGGGGATGGTCCCCAGGTTGACGACGTACAGGAGCGACTCCACGTCCTCGGCGACGAAGTACGAGAGCTCCCGCTCCGAGCCCTCGCTCCAG
>JABAOG010040733.1_pt2 | contig 13440 bp, 10 predicted proteins | sample 7062131 | NCBI WGS metagenome assembly JABAOG01 (sample SAMN14538629, study PRJNA623070) | marine sediment metagenome | biome: marine biome [ENVO:00000428]; feature: marine pelagic biome [ENVO:01000023]; material: deep marine sediment [ENVO:00002113] | place: India: Arabian Sea | collected... | reverse complement strand
GACGATCTAATCGCTACCGGCGGCACCGCTCAAGCCACCGGCGAGCTCGTGCAACAATGCGGGGCTCAAGTCACGGCCTTCGTCTTTGTCATCAACCTGATCGCCCTAGAAGGCACCAAGAAGCTAGCCCCCACCCCCGTGATCACCGTCCTCGATTTTTAAAGGGGACAGTCCCCTTTTTGAAAGGGTTAACCCTTCAGAAAAGGGGACTGTCCCCTTTTCGGTCCGATGCCTTGGGGAGTAATTTGTGCCGCCCCACCACCGCCACACTATCGCCTAGGGGTGGTCGAGTGTGCGGAGGTGCTGGGCTAGGTCTCGGGCTCGGGCGACGAGGGCGTTGAGGTCGCCGCCGAGCCATCGATCGCGTAGCTGTCCGATGAGGTCGCGCCGTTCTTTGTCGAGGCGATCGTGGAGCTCGACGAGGCCGGCCCATTCGCTCACCGACGCCTCGCGGCGTGCGCGTTCGATGTCGCCGCGACGCACGGACTCCCGCACTCGTCCCGCCTTTTGTTGCATCGAATCCTCGAAGGATTCGTCGATTTCGCGCATGAGCACGTGGACGTCGTTCAGGTCACCCAGCACATCTTGAAGCCGCTTGCTTCGCTTCACGACCGACTGAGCCTTGTCGGCGTAGGCTCGAATGGGCTCGAGGAGGTAGCGTAATCGCTTGGCGGTGATGCGCGCCTCGTGGAGCTGCGCGGCATGGTCGAGGCTGGCGATCTGGCCGAGGTTCATCAGAAGGTCGGTTGCGTGGGCTTCGGTCAGGTTTCCGAGCGTTCGAGCGAAGGTTACATGCGGCTGCTCGGCTAGCAGATTCTGCTCACTGCGCATGATCGCCAACCGGTCCTCGAGCTTCTCGGCGGTGCGCCTGAACGATGCCCGGACCTTGGTATCGAGGTCCTCAGCGCACTTCCGCCGCCGCTCGAGCAGAAGGGCCGACAGCCAGTTGAGCCCTGCGAGTTGCTCGGGAGCCAGGTCCGCGTGCTGCTTCGTGAGCCATTCGAGTGCGACTTCGGCTTCGCGTCCCCCTCCGGTCGCGCGTTGAATGGCGCGAAGCCTCTTTCGCTCCTTGGGCCGCACGGCACCATGGAGTTGAGGGCGGTACGCTCGCAGCAGGCTGCGGAGGCGCCGAATGGAAACCCGGAAATCATGAAGAGCCTCGCGGTCGAACCGATCGTCGAGCCGGCGCTCTGCGGCCTTCGCGGCGGCCAGGCTCTTGAGCGCCAACCGTCGCGCGGCTTCCTCGTCGCTGCGATAGAGGAGATCGTCGGGCAGCGTGCTGCGACGTTTCGACTCCCGATGGTCGAAAACGGGCGCCGCCTCGGCGGGCGCCTCCGCTTGGTTTGAAACCGCGATGACCGGTGCCAGGTATCGTCGCTTGTCGGTGATGGGCTACTCCTGAATTGAGGAGAAGTAGTACACCTCGCCCGATCGCGTCAACCGCTCGCGCGCCTCCGCTGGCGCGTGCTATACGCCGCCACCTAGTCCTCGTAGCTCAGCAGGATAGAGCAGCGGTTTCCTAAACCGAAGGTCGGAGGTTCGAATCCTCCCGGGGACGCTAGCCCGTATCGCCTGAGATCCACATCACAAGTTTTCCCAGGCCGAGGCGCGGCACCGGTTCACTTCTTCGCCCGTTCGCGCTATAGGAAGCCTCGAACGGAATGCGGACCCTTGTCTTAGACCAGGGCTATCAGCCCCATCGGATCATCAGCTGGCAACGCGCCGTGTGCATGATTTTCGATGGCAAGGTCGAAGTCGTCGAGGAGTACGACGAGGACATTCGCTCGGTCAGCATCACCATCAAGATGCCTGCCGTGGTCCGGCTGCTCCGGACGCTCGTCGGCCGCAAGCGCGCCATCAAGTTCTCGCGCATCAACGTCGCGATGCGCGACGACTTCAAGTGCCAGTACTGCGGCATGCGTCATCGTCTGCGCGGGCTCACCTACGACCACGTGGTTCCCAAATCGCAGGGCGGCAAGACCAATTGGGAAAACATCGTGATGGCCTGCTACGGCTGCAATGAAAAGAAGGGCAACCGTACGCCCAGGCAAGCAGGCCTTCGTTTACGGCGCCCGCCAAACAAGCCGAAGTGGTTGCCTGTGGTGGCGTTTCGGATCGATCCAGCGAGCTCGATCCCCGAAGCTTGGGCCAACTGGGTCTACTGGCACGGGCGCTTGGAGAGCGATCCCTAGCGCGCTCACCAGCTGCTCGAAGAGCCGCCGCCTCCAAAGCTTCCCCCGCCTCCGGAGAAGCCTCCGCCTCCGGAGAAGCCTCCGCCTCCGGAGANNGAGAAGCCTCCGCCTCCGGAGAAGCCTCCGCCTCCGGAGGACCAGGAGCCTGCAGACCAGCCGGAGTGCCGCGCTCCCTTGCCCCGTTTCTGCTTCTTCCGCCGCCGACCGAAGAGCAGCCAGACGAGGGGAGCGCTCAGCAGCCACGCGCCAACGAAAAACGGTGCCGCACTGGGCCCCACAGCTGTAAGACCGCCGACGAACACGAATGGGATCAGAAATAGGTAGAGGAACCACTGGAACGGATTGGTGCCGACCACTACCAAGACGAAAGGCACCAGGAACAGCAACCAAAGCACACCGAAGATCTTCGGTGGAAGATCGGTCTGCACGTCGCTTGGGCTCGGCGGAGGAAGCGTGCTCGTGCCCCGGATCAGCCCGTCGATCGCTTCGACCGCGCGCTCCACGCCGCCATCGAAGTCGCCCGCGCGAAACCGCGGCCGCAGTATCTGATCGAGGATTCGCTTCGACATCACGTCGGTTAGCACCGGCTCGAGCCCGTAACCAATCTCGAGGCGCATCTTGCGGTCGTTCTTCGCGATGAGAAGGAGCGCGCCGTCGTCCTGGTCTGCGCGGCCGAGCGCCCACGTTTCCGCAACCCGAAGGCTGTACTCTTCGAGCTGCTCGCCTCGAAGGCTGTCGATCGTGAGCACAGCGACTTGCGCTCCCTCGTCTCGTTCGAGCGTGGCCAGCAGCGCGTCGATACGCCCTTCGGCCTCGGGGGAGATCAGATCTGCATAGTCGTTGACTCGGCCCGCGAGGTTGGGAACGGCCAGAGCGAGGGCGGCGAGCGAGACCGACCACACCAAGACCATGGCAAGGATGGGTTGCGCTCTATTCACGTCGGAACCTCGGCTCGTCGGATAGCTCGTTCGCTCGGTCGGGTGCGGCGACGCCATGCTCGCTCAACAACTCTGCGCACCGCTCCACCGCGTGTGTCAATGCCGACGTCGGTCTCCCACGACGAATCCCCAACGCCAGCTCGTCGGAGATATCGCGCCAGGCGCTTGCATCGACCTTCGCATCGATCCCCTGGTCTGCGAGCACCAAGACTCGATGCTCGAACAACGCCACGAAGATCAAAACGCCCGTTCGGTCCCGAGTCGCAAAGACCTGCTCCTCCAGGAACGCCTCCGCTGCGCGGCCTTCAACGCGGCTGCTGAGCGCCTCGTCGCCAATCAACCGGCGAGCGACACCTTCGAACAGGCTCGCCACCCAGCCGATCAGGAGGCCGAGTTGCAGTCCGACCAAGATCCAGGCGTAGTCGGGCGCCCCCCAGCCCCCGAAGCGCCAAATCCCGACGACTGCAAACAACACGCCCACGGCCCCGCCGATCAGCGCCGCCTTCCATGCCACCTCGGGATGGGGATCACAGCGCTCGGCCACGTAGACTACGAGCTCTCCGGCTGTCTTCCGCTCTGCAGCGGTAGTGGCGGCGCGGATCGCTTCCCGATCGACTTCGGAAAAAACGGTTTCGATTCGCCGGGGCACGTTACGAGCTAGAATTCGACTTTGGGAGGCTCTTCTGCCCCCGGGGTCGCCTCGAAGTACGGCTTGTCGCCGAAGCCCATGATCTTCGCGAGGAGAATCGTCGGAAACCGACGACGGGTCTTGTTGTACGCCAGCGTCGCATCGTTGAAGCGCTTTCGCTCCACGGTGATTCGGTTTTCGGTGCCTTCGAGCTGCGCCTGGAGGTCCCGGAAGGCCTCGGTGGCCTTGAGCTCGGGGTAGCGCTCCACCACGACGAGCAATCGCGACAGGGCAGACGACAACTGAGATTGCGCCGCTTCGAATTGCGCGAGCTGCCCGGCGTCAGGCGCCGACTCGAAGTTGATCTGGCCAACTTTCGCTCGAGCCTCCACCACTTGCGTCAAGGTCTCTTGTTCAAATTCCTTGGCGCCTTTGACGGTCGCCACGAGGTTTGGAATGAGATCGGCGCGGCGCTGGTAGACGTTCTCGACTTGGCTCCAAGCGTTGTCCACGCCCTCCTCGAGCTCGACCAGGCGGTTGTAGCTTCCAACTCCAGTTGCGGCGAGCACCAGCGCGATCGCCACGATCACGCCACATCCGATCAAGCCCTTGCTCATGCCCCCTCCTCGTCCTGCAGGTGGCGCGAGAATGCGCGCAGACCGGGCACGGGGTCAAGATCTCCCTCATCACACCTCGATTCGACCGCCGCGGACCGGGGTGTGCACGCTGGGAAAGCCGCGCTCCTCGAGGAGTGCCTTGAGGGTGTTGCGGGGTTGATCCTCGCCGTGGACCAGCGCCACGTGCCGAAGCGGACCAGCCTCGCGCACGGCCTCGGCGTATGCCAGGAGGTCGCCTTGGTCTGCATGGGCGCTGAAGCCGTTCAGCACCACGACCTCCGCGCGCCGTTCTCGCTCGACGCCAAAGATCCGCACCCGTGGGCGCTGCTCGACCAACCGGCGCCCGAGCGTGTGCTGGGCTTGATAGCCGACGATGAGCACGGTGTTCTTGCGGTTCTCGATCGCGGCGACCAAATGGTGGACCACTCGCCCGAACTCGCACATCCCGCTCGCGGAGATGACCACACACGGATCGTCCCGACGATCGATCGCTTTGGAGTCCTCGACCGACGACACATAGCGAAGCCCATCGAAATCGAAGGGGGAGTCACCCTCGACCAAGATCTTCCTCGCCTCACCATCGAAGCAGTCCGGATGAATCCGAAACACGTCGGTGAGCTTCACGGTCAGCGGCGAGTCGACGTACACCGGAACATTCGGAAGCCGTCCCTGGTCTTTGAGTCGCTTCAGCGCGTAGATGACCTCCTGTGCTCGCTCCAGCGCGAATGATGGCACGATCACCTTGCCCCCGCGTGCGACCGTCCGCGTGATCACGGCGTGAAGCTCGTCTTCCATCCGTTCGATGGGATCGTGTAAGCGGTCCCCGTAGGTGCTTTCCATGATCAGGCACGAGGCCCCGGGGGGGATTTCCGGGTCGCGGAGGATCGGCATGTTCCGTCGGCCGAGATCGCCGGAGAAGACGAGACGACGCCGCTCGCCAACCACGTCGACGTCCAGCGCGACCATCGCGCTCCCAAGCACGTGCCCTGCGTCGTAATAGGTTAGGGTCACGCCCTCCGCGATCTCCTGCGCCCGGTGATAGGGGACGCCGACCATGAGCTCGAGAGTTCCGACCACGTCCTTTTGCTCGTAAAGGGGCTCGACAGGTTTCATGTCAGCTCCATTCTTCTCGATCTTGCGATTGATGTATGCCGCGTCCTGAGCCTGAATTTCGGCCGAGTCTTCGAGCATGGCTGCGCAGAGATCCCGGGTAGCCGGGGTGCAGTAGATCGAGCCGCGGAAGCCCTGGCGGTAGAGGCGAGGGAGGGCGCCCGAGTGATCGATGTGCGCGTGCGACAGCACCATGAGGTCGATATCCCTCGCGCGAAAGCCCAAGTCCCGGTTGCGCTCGATGGTTTCCGACCGACGGCCCTGGAACAGGCCGCAGTCGAGCAGAATGCGAGCTCTCTCGGTGTGGACGAGATGCCGCGAGCCGGTGACGTTCCCGCCGGCCGCACCTACGAACTCAACTTGCACGCAGGACCTGCCTCATGCGGTCACCGATGAACTCTCGAACCACCGGGTCTTCGGACTCGAGAAACCCTTCGGGGGCTCCGGTGGCCGCTACCTTGCCGTCGTGGATGAGGGCGAGGCGNNCGCTACCTTGCCGTCGTGGATGAGGGCGAGGCGGTCGCTGATCGCAAACGCAGCCTTGAGGTTGTGCGTCACGACGACAGAGGTGACGTTCAGGCTCTTCTGCAGCCCGAGAAGTAAGCGGTTTACGCGTGTGACGTTGATCGGATCCAATCCTTCGGCGGGCTCGTCGTAGAACACGACCTCCGGACGAACCGCTACCGCTCGGGCGAGCGCGACGCGCTTGCGCATGCCCCCCGAAAGATCAGCCGGAGCCATCCCCTCGATCCCCGGCAACCCAACGAGAGTGAGTGTCTCGGCCACCCGCGTTGCGATCTCTTTTTCGGTCATCGTCGTCTGCTCCTGCAGGGCATACCCGACGTTGTCGTACACGCTGAGCGAGTCGAAGAGAGCGGATTCCTGGAACAACATGCCGATGCGGCGGCGCGTCTGGGTCCATTCGCGCTCCGTTTGGCCGGTGACTTCTTCCCCGTCGAAGCGAATGGTGCCGGCGTCGACCTCGATGAGGCCCATCATGGCCTTCAGCAGAATACTCTTGCCGGAGCCCGACTCCCCGATGATCGTGACGACCTCACCGGCATAGATGTCGAGGTCGAGCCCGTTCAGAACTACGTTTCGTCCAAAGGCCTTGTCAAGGCCGCGCACCTCGAACAATGCCATGACGTCAGAAACTCAGCCCTTCGCCGCCCAGGAGTTGCAGTACCCGAGCGGATGAATTGGACCTCTCACCAAGGTGCATTCCCCGCATTCGTTCTTGCCGCCTGCCTTGTAGAAAGCGCAGCTCGAGCAGCTCTTCTCGTTGCCGTGAGGCGAGCGGTCTCGATATTCGAGCGCGGATCGCAGTCCTGCGTCGTCCTTGCTCAGGCCGCTCACGTCTTCGCAGTGGAACTCCGGCTTCGTGCAAGCATTGAGCAGGATCGGTGCCGCGCCGATCACGGCCAACTGCGCGGTGTGGCCAAGCATCTCGCGTCTCGAAAAGGTGCTCTTCCTCATCTCGATCACTCCTGCGCGGAGGCTAGCACGGAACCCGCGCCGGTCAGCGAACCGAGCCCATCATTTCGAGGAAGTCGTCGCTTTCCACCAAGCCGGTGACGCGCGCGGCCTCGGAGCCGTCGCTGTGGTGGAGGACCACCAGGGGCAGACCCGGTTGATTGTAGGCTTTGAGCAGAGCCCATTTTTCGTCGGTGGCTTTGTCGGTGCTCAGGTCTACGCGCACGGTCACGAAACGTTGTGCCTCGGCGACGACACGCGGGTCGCTCAAGACATCACGCTCGATCTCTTGGCATGCCCCACACCAATCTGCGCCAAAATCTACCAGCATCGGCCGCTCTTCGGTCAGCGCTGTCGCCTTGCCAGCCTCGAAGCTTTCTACCCAACTGATGTGCGCGCCCGGTGGCAGCGCTTCTGCCCAGCCCACGATTCCTAGGACACCGGCCACACAGGCCGTCACTCCGATCGCCTTCCGGAAGCGCGCCCCCCAGGCATTGCCCTTGAACGACAGATGAATGGCGCCGACGACGACGCCGCCCACCAACAACCCGAACGCCACCGCTAGCCAAACCTCATTACGCACGGCCGGACGAGGGTAGGGCAGCACCCCGCGCAGGTAGTAGAGCGCAAGCGCAAGCATCGCGATGCCGAAGGCGCTCTTGGTCCACTCGATCCACCGACCCGACTTCGGTAGCGTGATTGCGAATGTCCCCACGAACCAGAACAGCACGCCGATGCCGATCGCGTAGACGAAGAGTGCGAGCGCTCCGAACGCGACGTTGCCGGTCGTTGCTACCCAAGTTAACAAGACGGCTAGAACGGGGCCGGTGCACGGAGCGGCGATGAGCCCGTTGACGAACCCGAGCACGAAAGAGCCTCGCAAGCCGAACCCCCCAGCCTGCGCGAGCCGATTCTGCAACCCCGAGGGCAGGGCGATGTCGAAGAGGCCAAACATGCTGAACGCCATCGCGGCGAACAACACAGCCAGCACCCCGACGACCCAGGGACTCGCCAACGCGCTGCCAAAGGCGATGCCAGTCAGTGCAGAGATCACTCCGAGCGGTGTAAACAGCGCGGCGATGCCCAGCACGAAGGACGTGGAGAGGAGCGCTGCCTTTGCGCGCGACTCAGCTTGCCTCGCCCCGAACACGCTCACTGTGATCGCGATCATGGGATACACACACGGGGTCAATGACGTTGCCAGACCTGCTACAAAGATCAGTGCCGCCGCGCCCAAATAGCTTCCATCCTCGAGGGCATGTGCGAAAGGCGCGGTGAGCTCGGTCAAGGTGTCGGCGGACGCATGCGCCTCGGCCGTCAAAGCCGCGACAAACCCTGCCAAACCGACCCACGCACTCTTGCGCATGCCCCAACTATGGTGCTCGTTTGGTTGACCGTCCACGAACCGGGGACGTAGCCTTTCGTTGGGGAACATTTTGCCGCTACTTTTCCTGCTGCTCGTTGCGATCGCCACCGGGGTTCTCTCGGCCCATGCCGGCCGCGACGAGGTTCGGCACAGCGCGGACCCCGTGTGGCGCATGGAGGCCTTCCTCGCGTACGCCCTCTTCGTTGCCTTCGCCCTCCTACCAACCGCCATTTACTTCTACGTGTTTCACGGTGATTGGTTTCTCTTCTATTGGGTCGATACGGGCCGCGCCCCCTGGATTTGGGGTTTGCTGGCGATTCTGCTGCTGCTTGGCGCAGCGTCCTTGGGCTTCGGGATCGGGGCCGCCCTGTGTCGAGCTTCGCGCGACCTGGCGGCTCGCCGGATTACCGTCGGCGCGTTCTTCATTGCGGTGGCGGTGTGGCCGCTGGCATGGGACCGGCTTTCACTGGTCGGGTCCTACCGGCAGTTCACGCGCGACTACGGCCTGACCCCGTTTGCCTCGAGTCCCGCATTCTATTCGGNNGCTTGTGATGCTCGTGATCATCGGCGTCGCGTTTGGCTGGAACGTCTACCACATCGATCGGCAGACCCGCGACCGCGTCTGACGCCTCGTCGAGGTCAGCGAGGGGGGAGCATCCCCATGTGCTCTCGCAGATGCATTGCCGCGGGCGATGCCCAGAACTTCAACGCATCGATGTAGGTCGGGTGTGTATCAAACGTACCGCCCTCGGCTTCCCGCTCCGGCGCGAGTCGACTCCGCAGGTCTTGCACCAACGGGTCGAGGTCATCGCTCAGTAGAAGCGCCGCGCGGATGGCCGTGCGCTGCGCGGCGTTGACCCACCGGTCGAACTTCACTCGTTTGGCCTGCGAGTAGGCCAAGGCTGCGTCACGGACGAGCCTGCGATCACGCCGCGGGATCGCTCGTTGTAGCCTCCGCGTCTGCTCATTGAGGAACTCTTCGCTGGTCAGTCCCGAGCCGAAGTCCGGTTTCACCGTTCGTGCGGCAGATGCCAGCAGAACATCGAGCTCCCGGGGCGTTAGCTTCTCGACTGCGTGATAGCCGCGGGCGATGTGCGTCATGGGCTGCGCCAGCATGAAGGTCTGAGTGCACGGATCCTTTTCCATGATGGTCGCCGGCACGAGCACCGCAGGATGGGTGCCAAACTCGATCGTGATCCCGCGGTTTCGAACGCGGTGCAGGAAGAGGTCGAAGTTGCGAATCTCCAGCGCTGCGCCGATTTGGTTTGCGATTTCGCGGAGCGGGTGGTTGGCCTCTGTAGGGAGTCGATCGCGGGTCGCCAGCCCGTAGCTTTCGAGCTCTGGAGGGTAGAGCTTCGCGAGGGCAGGGCCGAGCGCCGCCAGAAGCGCACCGGCTGCTGCGTCTTCGGCACGCGGCGTTCCCAGTTGATCGAGCACCGCGCCGCGAAGAGACCTCGGACGCACACGAGCGGGCCTAGGTTCAACCGACGCGATTCGCGCTCGATCTTCCTCGTCGTCTGCACCCAGCGCGAACAATGGCAAAGTGGCAATTCGCGCCTCCCGAGCGCGGCCGTCGGCCTGATAGGTGACCGCGAGCTCACGCCAAATCTCCTCGCGCAGCGGCTCTTGTGAAAGCACGGCCTGGAGCTGTTCGACGGCTGCCGCTTGCTCACCTCGCGAGCGCAGCCGTACCGCCAGCTCACGTCGAAGGTCCGCATTCGCGGCGCCTTGCTCGAGGCTGCTTCGAAGTGCCGTGATGGCCGCGTTCTCATCGCGGCAGTGGTCCGACAAGACCCGCGCGACCTCGAGCGCGGTGGTCGCGCGGCCAGTCTCGTCGTTGGCTCGATGGTTGCTCAGCGCGTCCGCATACGTTCGCCAGTCGTCTGGCGTTTCACACAAGTCCTCGAGCGTGCGGGCCGCGTCGCTGCCCGGGCCTTCGAGCACAACCGCGCGGCGGAGCGCTTCCTTGGCTTGGTCCTCGTCTCCGGCAGCGTGCTCCAGCTGGCCGAGACGAACGAGCGCGTCCCCTCGCTCCTGGCCGTCGCTGACGTCGAGCAAATGGCGAGCCACTTGCAGAGCCTCGGGCAATTGCCCGAGCGCTTCGTGCACCAGAGAAAGCTCTTGCAGCGCCGCCGCATCCGCCGGCTCGGACGCCAGTGCGGATTCAACGTGGCGCAGTCCCTTCTCCGGCATATTCAGACACTCGCGATACAAACGCGCAAGGTCGAGCTGAACCCGTTTCAGCCGGCTGTTTTCGGGTGCGGCCGCAAGGAGCTGCTCCATGGTTGCGGCGGCCTCATGCCACGACCGGTTCGCTTGGAAGTGTCCTGCCAGCCGTTCCAGCGCATCGAGGTGGCGGGGTTGCACCTTCAGCACACGCTGCAGCGTGCGGATGGCGGCCGGCAGCTCACCGAGCTCTTCGCTCTGAACGCGCGCCACGGCCAACCAAAGCGCGCTCGCCCTGTCGACGGAGCGCGCCGCTGAAGCCGCTTGCGACAGCCGATCGACGAGCGCCGACCAGCCCGCGTCTATCGTGAGCACGTCGATGAGACCATCTGCAGCTGGTGCAGAGTCGGGCCACAGCTCGAGTGCCTGTTCGAAGTCGCGTCGGGCTCCGTCGTGGTCTCCGATCCGCTCAAGACGAACCAACGCGCTTTGCACGTACAGCTCGGAAGCCGCTTTTGCGTCTCGCTCGGCCTCCGCTTCGCGACGGAGCGCATCGACGAGCGCAGTCGGATCGTCGGTCTCCTGCGCAACTCGCGTGAGCCCGCGGGCGGCTCCGATGTGATGCGGGTCCGCCATTGCTGCCGCACGGAACTGCTCGATCGCTTGGGTGTCTTTTTCGCCCTCCGCGAGCTCGGCCAAGCGTGCGCGGTGCGCGGCAGCTACGGTGGGATCTTGCGCAGACTGGGCGACCAGGGCATCGACCTCGCTCAAGAGGACGGCGTCTCGTTGGCCGGCAGCCAAGCGCTCGATCTCGAGCAGAGCCCCCAAGTCCGAAGGGGCGATCTCGAGGATCCGCCGATACGCCCCAACGACGTCATCGTATTGTCCAAGCCCCTGATGCTCCAGCAAACGCGCGAGCTCGTAGAGCGCCGCGACGCGGCCGGCCGAGTCTTCCAGCACTTCGGCTTGCATCGCGTACACGCCGCACAACGACTCCCAGGCGCCCACCTCCCGATGCAACTGCTCGAGCGCGAGCAGTGCTCCAAGATGCTTAGGATCGATCGCAAGTATGTCCTCCCAGGCCTGGATCGCCTGGCGGTGTTTGTCCTGTCGTTCCAACACCTGCGCCTTGCGAGCGAACAGAGCGATGCGTTGCGCGGGTTCCTCGGCAAGCTTCAACTCGCGCTCGAGATCGGCAAGCAAGCGGGTCCAGTCGTGTTCCTCAGTGCGCACGCGCGCCAACGCGTCGACGGCGGGCCGGTACGTCGCGTCCGCCGAGACCGAGGCCTCGAAGGACGTCAGCGCCTTCGCTCGATCCTCGAGGTGTTCTTCGTACACCTGCCCAAGCAGGAATGCAGCTCGCGCGCGCATCCGAGCGGCGCCCGAGTTGCGGAGCTGAAGCTCCAACACGTCAACCAACTCCTCCCAAGCGCCTCGCTCCCGCAGCTGCCGCGCCAGCTCTTGAAGGGAGGGCGCATGACCCGGGTCGACCTTGATCGCCTCGCGGTGATAGTGCAGCGCGTCTTCGTCACTTCCGAGCCGGTCGCGCGAAATCTCGGCCATCTTTTGCAGTAGGGCCACCCGCCTGTTCTTGCCGGATGTGAGTCGCAGCTCCTGGCCGTAGACCTCGAGCAGGTCGTTCCAACGCCCAGCGGCGTAGTACAAACGCCCGAGGCTCGAGAGCGTCGGGACATGACGTGGATCCTTTTCGAGCGCGCGACGATAACGGGCGATCGCTTCGTCGCGGTCGTTCAGGTGCTCATCGAGCACCTCTCCGGCTCGGTGCAAGAGCGCGACCAGCCGATCGCGCTCGACCGTCAGCTCGATCTCGTAGTCGAGGGCTTCCAGAAGCTCACGGGGCCGGTGAGCCCGCGCGGCGGAACGCTGCCACGCGTGCACTGCCGCGAGGTGCCCGGTCTCTTGCTGCAGCACGCGCTTGTAGGTTTGAGCCGCGAGCGCATGCTCCTCCAGCAGGTCTTCATAGATTTGAGCAATCTTGAGCAGGTACGATACGGCACGGCTGCCGGTCGCTCGATCCAAGGCGTTTTCGTAGAGTTGAATGAGCTCCTTGGGCTTGTGTACGTCCGAGAGCAGCCGCGCGAGCGCCTTGAATGCGCCTGGGTGGTCCGGCATCGCATTGAGCGACCGGTGGTAGTGCTCGATCGCGTCATCGACGGCGTTGAGCCTCGTTTCGTAGATCTCCGCGGCGCGCGCATGCGAATCCGCTCGGCGTTGTGCATCGGTCGTGTAGCGCGCCTCTTGAAGGCACATCCCGATGAGCTTCGGCCAAGCCCCACGAACCCGGTAGAGCAGGCTCAGCGCCTGCAAGCTCGATAGCGCGGTCGGGTTGAGCTCGACGGCCCGCTCGTGCCATGCGATTGCTTGATCCACGTCGCGGAGCTCCTCTTCGTAGAGCCGAGCAATGCGCTGGGTGAAGGTGAGCTTCTCGTCTTTGTCGTCGCTCGCTTCGGTCAGCGCTTCGAGCGTCTCGACCAATGCTTGGAATCGCTGTCCAGACTCGTAGTGCCGCGCCAGCTCCCCGAGGATCAGTGGATCCCGCGGCTGCAAGCTCCGCGCTTGCTCGAGCACCCGGATGGCTTCGTCACGATTGCCGAGGTGCTCTGCCTGAAGGCGCGCCGCTCGATAGAGCGAAGAAGCTTTCAAGTGGGGCTCGGTTGCCAGTTGTGCCTCCGCTTGGAGCGTGCGGATCAAATCGCGCCATCGGCGTTGCCCGTAGTACAGCCGCTTCAAGGCCTGCACGGCGATGATCGCGCTGGGGTCGAGCTGCAGCGCCGTTTCGTAGAGCTCTGCCGCCTGCTCAGGACGTTGCTGCCGTGTCTCGAGCAACTGCGCGCGACGAATGTTCAAGGCCGCGCGGTGCGCATCATCCGATGCCGCCGCGTTCGCGAGCTCGGCGAGGTTGCGATCGACATTGGGCCACGTCTGCTTC
>JABAOG010002381.1_pt3 | contig 13461 bp, 11 predicted proteins | sample 7062131 | NCBI WGS metagenome assembly JABAOG01 (sample SAMN14538629, study PRJNA623070) | marine sediment metagenome | biome: marine biome [ENVO:00000428]; feature: marine pelagic biome [ENVO:01000023]; material: deep marine sediment [ENVO:00002113] | place: India: Arabian Sea | collected... | reverse complement strand
CCACTGCGTGGGCTCGTTGACCATGCTCATGGCGCTCGCCGAAGGTCTGGAGGGCGTGCGCTCCGCCGTGGCCTCCCAGCTCACGCTGCATCCCCGCGTGGCTCCGCTCAACAAGATCCGCTCCGGGCTCTACGTCGCGAACTTCCTGGCGGCCCTGGGCGTCGACACGCTGACCACGGACATCGAAGACGACCGGGGGTGGACGGAGAAGCTCTACGACAAGGCGCTACNNACCACGACCAGATCAACGACGCGACCCACGAGGCCATGCACGAGATGTTCGGCGTGGCGAACCTCGAGACCTTCAAGCAGATCACGAGGTCCATTCGCAAGGGCCACGCCGTCGCCGCCGACGGAAAGGACGTCTACCTGCCCCGGGTGGAGGGGCTCAGGATTCCCATCGCCTTCATCCATGGCGCGCAGAATCGGCTCTTCCTCCCCGAAGGCAGCGAGCTCACCTACGAATACCTCCGCGAGCGCAACGGCCCCGACCTGTACACGAGACACGTATTCGAGGACTACGCGCACATGGACTGCTTCATCGGCAAGAACGCCGCACGCGACGTCTACCCGGTGGTCCGCGCGGCGCTGGACGAGCACAACCCGGCTTGAGCCCCCCGACCGAAGCCCCATCGTGGTCGCGCTCCGAGCCCGACCCACCCCCGACGATCAAGGAGCCGCCGCTATGAGCGCCGAGGCCCACGCGTCCTCCCACACGCAGCACGCGTGCCTGAAGGACCTCTTCGAGTACCCGTTCATGTCCGCGCTCACCGAGCGGCGGACACGGCGCCTGGCCCGGGGCACCTCCCTCGACGCCGGACCACTCTCCTGGGACAGCCCCAACGATCCGCATCCGTTGAGCCCGCTCGAGGAGGCCATCCTCGTCACGTGCATCACCGGCGTGACGGGCGTCACCACGCATGACGGCCCCCTGGTCAAGCCCGACGGCACGGAGGAGCTGGGCACGCCCTTTCTGCACATCATGGCCAGGACCGGGAGCAGCGCGGACAACTGCCAGGCCACGCACTTCTTCATGATCAACGACGACGGCATCTTCCTCCTCCGCCACCCGAGGGGCAAGGAGGCCCTGGACCTGCTGGAGTCTCTGCACCCCGATTGGTCGAGGTGGAGCGAGGAGGACTGGATCCGGGCCGCCGGCGCCAGCAAGGTCCGGGTGTCGGAGCGGCGACTCGACTTTCCCCGGGAGTGGCCCTACTACCTGGGATGGAACGCCCAGATGTCGAACGTGCCCGGAAGCACGGTCTTCTTCCCGGTGGTGGACTGCACCTGGCAGTACATCAACGCCCTCCTCATCCTGGCGGCCGAGCCCGACGGCAAGCGCCCCGTCATCCTGGACGACTGGCGTCCGTTCCAGCCGAAGGGCCTCGTCGAGCGGCTGGCCAAGCTGGCTGGCGCGGTGGGTTTGGCCGAGAAGATCCCCTATCACCCGATCGGGGGCCTCAAGTGGATCCGGAACGGGTTCGTGAACAAGGACAACCCCGGCCCGCTGGGCTTCGGTCAGGCCCTCCGCACCGACTACGAGGCCTTCTTCTACTTCCAGAACCTCATGCTGCTGGGGCAGGCCATGGGCCTCGGAGGTTGGATCCACGGCTCCGTCTTCCCGCCCTACATCTTCATGGACGAGCCCGAGAAGGGCTGGCACGGCATCGGCTTCCGCTTCCAGGAGCCCAAGGAGCTCTCCCCCATGCCTCCCGTCCCGGCCTCCCAGCCGAACCCGGTGGGCATCGACGGAATCCTGGAAGGGCTCTGCCCGCCGTACGTGAGCTCCATGGACGAGGCGGTCGATCGGGTCCTCGCCGCGAAGTACGGAGCCGAGGGGGGTGCCTACGGAGACGAGTCCGTGTTCTCCCGCCCCTACCGCAGCGGCGACGACGCCAGGAAGTACCTGGAGCAGGCCAGCCATTTCGGGCCGCGACAGGTGGAGTACGTGAAGGAGATCTGCAACTACGTCTTCGACACGTACGGGCGGTTCCCCGCACACGTGGACGCCTTCTACACGCCGGGGATGTTCCTGCAGTTCCACCACCTCGAGCTCGACTACTACGAGCGGTTCTTCGAGCCCGGCCAGTTCCGCCGGCAAGCCGCCCACGAGGACACGTGGCATGGAGGCTGAGACCCCGATGTCCGACTCTTCGTCGAAGCGGCGACGCCTCCGCGGGTGGGCCCTCGGCCTCGGCATCCCCGTGCTCATGGTGGCCGCCGTCGCCTGGATCGGCTGGAGCCGTCTCTTCCGGGTGGAGCCCCCGGAGCGGTACGCGTCGGTGGAGGAGCTCTTCAAGTACGGATCCCTGGGTGGCGAGCTCCGCTCGGGGATCCCGTACTGGATCTGGAAGGTCCTTCCCGATGCCTTCCCCTACCTCATGCCCGCAGACAGCGGCTACGTATCGTTCGGCTTCACCTGGGAGGAGGGGCGAGCCGTGCCCCTGTCTGACCCTCGAGACCATCGGCTTCCCCCGGGTCTCGACGAACTGTGCCATGTGCCACGTCTCCCGGTACCGGGCCGGGCCGGGAGCCGAGCCCACCTTCCTGCTCTCGGGGACCAACACGGTCCTCGACGCTCAGGCGTATCTGAACTTCCTGTTCGACGCGGTCAACGAGTGGCGCTTCAATGCCGACACGCTCCTCACCTACATCGAGAGGGAGACCGATCTCGACGCGGTCGACCGGCTCCTCTACCGCCACGTCCTGATCCCCGAGACCCGGAAGAAGCTCCGCGACATGCAGAGCCGGCTGTCGTGGTGGTACCGGGTGCCGCGGACGGGCCCGGGCCGGTGGATCGCCTTCAACGACCTGAAGTTCTACTTCGCCGGCCAGCCCCAGGACCGCTCGGTCGGGAATCCGGACGTGCCGCCCCTCTGGAACATGCAACCCCGCCAGGACAACGGGCTCATGCACTGGGACGGCTTCTCCGACGACATGCGCAAGAGCGCCCAGAACGCCGCCATCGCCGGCGGCGCCATGGAGGAGGACGTGCCCTGGGACGACGTGGCGCGCCTGGTGGACTGGTGGCTCCGCCAACCCCCGCCGGAGTACCCGGCCGAGGTCGATGCGGCGCTTGCCGCCGAGGGCGGCCAGGTCTGGGCGCGGGAGTGCGCCTCCTGCCACGAGATCGGCAACGCCACCGCGGGTCGCGTGATCCCGGTCGAGGAGATCGGCACCGACCGCGAGCGCTTCGATCTCGTCACGCCCGCCACCGTCGAGCGCTACAACCGGGTGGCAGAAGAGTGGTACGGATGGTCCGAGCCCCAGATCCAGAAGACGGAGGGGTACGTCGCGGTGCTGCTGGACGCCGTGTGGGCGCGGGCCCCGTACCTGCACAACGGATCGGTCCCGACGCTCGCCGATCTGCTCCGGCCCCCGTCCGAGCGGCCGGTGACCTTCTGGCGCGGTTACGACGTGTACGACTTCGAGAGGCTCGGCTACGTGTCCAGCGGTGCCGAGGCCGAGGCGGTGGGCTTCCTGTACGACACCCGCCTCCGGGGAAACGGCAACCAGGGACACCTCTACGGAACGGACCTGTCCGAGGAGGACAAGCGAGCCCTCCTCGAGCACCTCAAGACCTTCTGAGACTGGACCGATGAATGCCCTCACGATCCTGACCGGAGCCCTCGGCGTCCTGGCGGCGCTCCTCGTCCTCGGCGCGCTGGGGAGCGCCCGCTCCATCGTCCTCCCGGCCAGGAATCGCCCCTGGACGGATCCGAAACGGGAGGCGGGCCTCGNNACGGCGACGGCCCGCGCCCCGCGGTGATCACCGTCCACGGATGGCTGTGGAACCGCCTGGGGACCCGCTCGAGGAGCCTGCTGAACGACTTCCCGGGGGGCAAGCCCGTGTACCTGCTCCCCCTGGCCGAGCATCTGGTCCGCCACGGCTACCACGTCCTCATGTTCGACCTGCGCAACTTCGGCGAGAGCGAGCGAAGAGGTGTCTACACCGGAGGCTGGCTGGAGTCCAGGGACCTCCTGGGCGCCGTCGACTGGCTGGCGCGTCGACCCGAGGTGGACCCCGGCCGCATCGGCGTGGCGGGCTTCTCCGTGGGAGGGAACATCCTACTCCACGCCCTGCCCTTCACGGATCGGATCCGGGCCGGGATCGCCGTTCAGCCCGCCGACGTCCACGGGTTCATGACCCGGTACAACCGGCAGTATCTCGGCCCGCTCGGCCCCGTCCTCCGCTGGCTCACCCAGAAGCTGTACGGGCTGGCCGGGGGTCCCGACCTGAGGGACCTCCACCCCATGTACGTCGCCCCGGGCGCGGGCGACGTGCCCGTTCTCTTCGTGCAGGGCTCGGGAGACCGCTGGGGCGGGCGTCCGGACGTGGAGCGGATGATCGCGGCCACACCCAACACGGTGGAGCCTCTCTTCCCCGAGACCGACCACCGGTTCGACGGATACAACTGGGTCGTGGAGCATCCGGACGTCGTGACCGGTTTCTTCGACGAGCACATGGCCCGAGCGGGCGCCGCGCTCCAGAGGGAGTCCCGGACGCCGGAGACGATATGAGGATGGCGCGCTCGATCTTCCAGAGGGCGCTCGCCGGCCTCTACGACGTCGTCAATCGGAGGGTGCCCTGGTGGGACCTGCCCCTGTGGCTGGGCATCCCCAACCTCCTCCGGTACAGGACGGGGCTACGCGACGCGAATCTCCACGATACGTGGACGCCCGGCGCCCTCGAGCGGCACGCGGGCCCGCCGCCCGGCCCCGAGGTCCGGCGCACCCGCACGCCCGACGGGACCTGGAACGACCTGGAGTACCCTCAGATGGGGGCCGCCGGCACACGCTTCGGGAGGAACGTCCCCCTGGAGGCTTCCTGGCCCGAGCAGGAGCCGGCGTTGCTNNCGAGGTCAGCCGACGCCTCATGACCCGGGACGAGTTCGTCCCCGCCACCACGCTCAACGTGCTGGCCGCCGCGTGGATCCAGTTCCAGACCCACGACTGGTTCGACCACGGGCAGGGCCAGCCGGCCGACGACGATTTCCGCCTGGATCTGGCCGAGGACGACGACTGGCCCCAGTGCCCCATGCGCATACCCCGGACGCCCCCCGACCCCACCCGCTCGGAGGCCGATGAGGCGCGCCCGCCCACGTTCGTCAACCGCGAGTCCCACTGGTGGGACGCCTCCTGCGTCTATGGAAGCACCCCGGAGAAGATGCGGCAGTGCCGGGCGTGGGTCGGTGGAAAGCTCGCCGTCGAGGAGGGGGGGAGGCTTCCCCTCGACCCCGCCACGGGACGCGTGGCNNCCCGTGCGCATCCCGACTGGGACGACGAGCGGCTCTTCCAGACCGCCCGGCTCGTGAACGTGGCCCTCATGGCCAAGATCCACACCGTGGAGTGGACGCCGGCCATCACCGACCATCCCACCCTGCACGTGGCGATGAACGCCAACTGGTCCGGCCTCGCGTCGGAGGGGCTCAAGCGCCTTCTGGGCCCCCTGGCCAGGAGCGAGCTGCTGGGCGGCATTCCCGGGACGCCGCAGAACCACGACGGGGCGCCCTTCCAGCTCACCGAGGAGTTCGTATCGGTCTACCGTCTGCACCCCCTCATCCCCGACGAGCTGGTCCTCCGCACCCTCGAGGGCGGACCCGGCCGGGTGGTCCCCTTCCGGGAGGTGGCCCTGGACAGGGCCGTGCGGTTCATGGAGCGTCACGGCCTGGCTCCGGAGGACCTCTGGTACTCCTTCGGTGTGGCCCATCCCGGCGCCGTGTGCCTGCACAACTTCCCGGCCTTCCTCCAGGACTTCACCCGGCCCGACGGCACGCGCCTCGACCTGGCGGCGGTCGACGTCCTCCGGGACCGTGAGCGCGGCGTTCCCCGCTACAACGACTTCCGGCGGATGCTGGGCATGCCGCCGGCTCGGAGCTTCGACGAGCTGACCGACAACCCGACGTGGGCCCGCGAGATCGAGGAGGTCTACGGCGGCGACGTCGAGCGCGTGGACCTCATGGTCGGGATGTTCGCCGAGACGCCGCCGCCGGGCTTCGGCTTCAGCGACACCGCCTTCCGCGTCTTCATCCTCATGGCGTCGCGGCGGCTGCGCAGCGACCGTTTCTTCACCACCGACTTCACACCCGAGGTCTATTCCCCGGAGGGGATCCGCTGGGTCGAGGAGAGCGACATGAAGCGTGTGATCCTGCGCCACTACCCCGCCCTCGCAGCGATCCTTCGCGAGGTCGCCAACCCGTTCGCCCCGTGGCCGCGCGCGGCCGTCGCGGACCCTGACGTCGCGGCCTCTCCGTCGGAGATCGCGTCGATGTTCCACACCGAAGCTCGAGGCTCCACCCGTGTCCAATGAATCGACCCGTACCCGCCGATCGCGGATCTTCGTCGTGATCGGCCTCGCGCTGCTCTTCGTGGTGGCCGGCGTGCTGTACGTCCGCGACCGGTACGCCCTGAACCAGCCCGTGGTCTACGGCGACCTGGAGGAGCACTTCAAGTACGGGTCGATCGGCGGTGACGTCGAGAACGGTCTGCCGGTCGAGATCATGAGGATCCTGCCCCGGGCCTTTCCCGAGCATCTGCCGCCGGGAGGGCCGCAGGACTACCGGGCCTTCGGCTTCATCCAGGAGGAAGGCCGCGACATGCCCCTGGGCTTCAGCGTCCGCCAGCACGTGATTCCCAGGACGGGGATGAACTGCGCTCCCTGCCACGTGGGCGGTTNNGCCACGTGGGCGGTTGGCGGCTGTCCGCCGAGGACGACCCCATGGTCATCCTGGGCATGCCCGCGGTGAATCTGGACCTGGCGGCCTACTTCATCTTCCTCTTCGACGTCGTGGAGGACGGGCGCTTCGAGGCCGACTACCTCTTCCCGTTCATGGAGGAGGCCGGCACGGAGCTGAGCTTCCTCGATCGCATCGTCTACGAGCGTCTGGTGATCCCGGGCATGAGGGAGGGGCTGCTCATGCGCCGTGACCAGTTCGCCAGCATGTTCAACGAGGAGCACCCCGCCTTCGGACCGGGACGGGTCGACACCTTCAATCCGTACAAGCNNAGTCCATCGGGACGTCGGCCTATCCGGCCATCTGGAACCAGGGGGACCGCGAGGGCCTGGCCCTCAACTGGGACGGCAACAGCCCGACCATCCACGACCGGAACATGGGCGCCGCCTTCGGAGCCGGAGCGACCCGCGAGAGCATCGACATCCGGGCCATCGACAGGGTCACCGAGTACCTGCGGGACCTCCCCGCGCCCGAGTACCCCTGGGGCGTCACCGACGACCCGGCCGTCCTGGAGCGGGGCGAGGCGGTCTACGGGCAATACTGCGCTTCGTGCCACGCGCTCGACGGCGCGCAGATCGGAGAGGTGGTTCCCCTCGAGGAGATCGGCACCGACCCCTACCGCGTGAACTCGTACACGGAGGAGCTGAACCAACTGCTCCTGGACTACGGCGAGGGCTACGACTGGAAGCTCCTCGACATGGTCAAGACCGACGGCTACGCCAACCAGCCCCTCGACGGGATCTGGGCGCGGGCACCCTACCTGCACAACGCGTCGGTCCCCACGCTCTGGGACCTGCTGACGCCCGAGGACGAGCGCAACGGGGGAGAGGCGACCTTCTACGTCGGTCACGGGCTCTACGACACCGTCGACGTCGGAATCCGGCGCGACGTGGCCGNNGTCGGCATCCGGCGCGACGTGGCCGAGATCGACGGGCGTCCGTCCTTCGTGTTCGACGTGACCGTGCCCGGCAACAGCAACCGCGGACACTCCGGCGAGTACTACGGAACCGAGCTGCCCGACCAGGACAAGCGCGCCCTCATCGAGTACATGAAGACGCTCCGCTGAGCGGGCGGTCCTCCGCCGTATGCAGTCGGCGACGGCACCGCGACGACATGGCCCCGTCGGTCGTGGATCAGCCGCGGGCCTCGGCCCTGAGGTACAGGCCGCCTTTGGGCTCCGTGCACCACGTCGCGATGGGCTTCGGGGGCTTCGAGCTCACCGGGCGCAGCCGCCAGCGCCGCCCGATGATCGCCGTGATCAGCACGGCCTGGACCATGGCGAGGTGTCCACCGTGGCACCAGTACGGCCCGGCCGAGAAGGGGAAGTACGAGATCTCGGGCGGCCGAGCGGCGTCGGGTAGCCACCGGTCGGGGTCGAATCGGAGGGGGTCGGCCCAGTACCGGGGGTCCCGGTGGGTCACCCACGGACTGAAGCCCATGAGGCTGCCCGCCGGCAAGAGGGTGTCACCCAGAACGTAGTCGGCCCGCAGCTCCCGGAAGAAGCCCCACACCGGGGGCATGACCCGCATGGACTCCTTGAGGACGTTGCGCGTGTAGCGGAGCCTCTCCACGTCGTCCGGGGTCGGGGCGGCCGAAAGCTCCCGATCGAGCTCCTCGTGCATTCGGGCCTCGACCTCGGGGTTCTGCGACAGCAGGTAGAACGTCCACGCGAAGAGGGCGTGCAGCTGGTCGGCCCCGAAATACATGAGCACGGTGGAGTGGAGCTGGTCGTCGCTGGTTCTCTCGTCCTGGTCGGCACGGGCGACCATCTTACCCAGCACGTCGTCGATGGAGCGGTCGTTCCGCCGTTCGGCGATGAGCCGCCCGAGCCGCTCCCCGAGGAGTCGCTGGGACCGCTTGGCGCGGAGCGTGTCCGGGAGCGGGAGACGCCACCGGAGCCGGCCGAGGGGCAGGATGAGCCAGGGAAGCGTCTCGGCCCCCGTCTCCAGGGCCGCCAGAAGCTCGGGCTGGCCCCGCAGGTCCTCGCCCGTCATGGCCCTCCAGTCGATGCCGTAGCAAAGGGCCCGCAGCTCGTGGAACAGGTCGTAGGACTCGCCCTCGCGCCATCCGTCGATCCAGGCCGATGCGGTGTCGACGGTCGTCGCCGGGATGGCCGGGTCCTCCAGCACGGGCTTCCAGATGTCGTCGCGCTGCCTGTGATGCTCGGCGCCCTCGTTCACGAACAGCCCGCCCTGGAACCAGTTCGCGATGTTCATGAGGCGCCCACGGGAGATGGGAGGCCAGTCCTCGTTGAGAAGGCCCTGGCGAATGTACTCCGGCCTGGTCACCAGGGTGCAGGGTAGCCGGCCGAGCCGGAAGGGCACGAGGTCTCCGCCGTGCTCCGCCGCGATCCTGGGGAGGTACGTGAGGGGATCGCTCAGGAACCGAACGAGCTCGGGCCAACCTCCCAGGGCCGGCTGCGGTCGCTTCAGCGTCTTCGGGGGCGACGTCACGCTCTTGGATTCCACTTCATCGCTCCTGGGGGAGGGGCTGTCGGGGGGTCGGGAGGCCGCCGTCGGCTACGCTCGTCAGATGACGCAGGATCCGCGGGTAGACGTCCCGGACGGCGTTCTTGCCGATGAGGCAGTCCATGTCCCCGTAGGCGGGCACGATCTCGTGGTGGTAGAGCTCGGGTCCGTTGACCTCCGACAACGCGGCCGCCGTCGCCTCCGACCCCTCGGGAAGGAAGCAGGCGTTGTCGCCGCCGTGCAGGAAGGTCACGGGCAGGGCCAGTCGCTCCAGATGGCGCAGGTAGGGGGCGCCTCCGGCGCTGACCGCGTGGCCCGCCCGGACCATGCGCGAGAGGTGGCCGAAAACCTCCAGGCTGACGACGCCGAAGACCTCGTGCAGGGCGTCGTGCGTCGCCCGGTTGAGCTGATCGTGCTCGTACAGGGGGCCGTACATGGAGGTGATCCGCCGGCACACGGGGTTCGCACACCGCTCCTCCAGCTCTACGGGCAGGAGCCGAAGCCCGCCGTCGACGACACGGCTCTTCCAGTCGCGCCCGCCCGCCCTTCGGGGCTCCATGGCATCCTTGCCGAAGGTCTTCAAGACGGACGGGAGGTGCAGGCCGGCCTTGAGGCGAGCCGCCCGGGGCACCGACACGTGCAACCCCGACTGCGAGGAGAGCAACGAGCGGACCCCGTCGAGGCCTTCCACCAGCGACATCAGCACCGTAAGCGCGCCGAAGCCGTGCGCCACGACGTCGATCCCGTCCGCGCCGACGACCTCGCGGACCTTCGCGACCGCGGCCGGGACGTCGCGGAGGGCGACGTCGTCCGCCGTGCATCCGGCGCCCCCCACGTCCAGGTCGATGCTCACGCGCGAGTCGAGGAGCCACGTGTCGAAGCCGGCTTCGGTCAGGTACTCGACGAGGTTGGTCTCGATGGTGTCCAACGTGAAGACCGAGCTCGCCATGCCCAGGCCGTGCACCAGGAGGACCGGACCCCGTTCGCCTCCCCGGTACCGGAGCAGTCGAAGCGCCACGTCGTCGTCGGCCACGAGCCCGTGGACCTCCGGCGCCTCGGCGCGCAGCTCACGACGCACCCGCGGCTCGGCCTGGGGGTCGAGAGCGCTCCGGCGCGTCAGCACCCCTCCGTAGGTGTCGTAGAGGGACCCGGCGAAGAAGCGCCCGAAGGCGGCGGCCGCTTTGATGCGTCGTCCGATGCTGCCCGCGCCGGTGATCCGGAAGGTCCGGAGCTGGCGGGCGAAGTCCCGAGCCTCGATGCGCAGCGTTCCACGCCCCACCACGGGTCCGTCCCCCGTGGCTCCCTCGTGCACGGTCACGTAGAGCGTGGTCGTGTCCGACCACACGTCGAACCCGCGATCGTCCCGGATGACCTTGTAGCCCGACAGGAAGTAGTCGTGACCGTCCCCGGTGCGCATCGGCATGCGGTACGTCATGCGTCGGGCGCGGACCTCGTCGGGATCGACCGTGAGAAGCTCGAAGCTCCCGCCCGACACCGTCAGGGGCTCGTCCGACAGGGCGGGCGCCACCACCGTGCCGTGGAGGTCGGCCCGGTGGCTCGGGCTCTCCAGGAGGCCGTCCAGGTCGTCCGACCGGACCGTGACCACGAACTCGAGCCGACCCCGCTCGTCCGACGGCTCGGCCTCGCCGCCTCCGAAGTCGACGTCCGCGCCGAGGGCGAAGGAGCCACGCATCGCCTCCGTGAACTCCACGCCCACCTTGCGTGGAGCGACCGGCGCGCGCGACCGCGACGGGAGGTCGTAGGAGAGCTCCCACCCCCGGTCCTTCGCGATGAGGGCGGCCGTCCGCTCCGCCAGGGCGGAGATCGTCAGGAAGGGGTTCACTCCGAGCGACCGCGGGATGATCGATCCGTCACAGACGTAGAGCCCTTCGTGCACCTCGTCGCCCGAGCTGCCCGCGAACACGCGGCCTCGCTCGTCCACGACGCCGGTCTCGGCGCTTTCCCCCATGTTGCAGCCGCCGAGTGGATGGACGGTGATGAGGCTCTTGCCCATCCGCTCGGCCCAGATGGGGTTCTTCAGATAGGTCCCGCCCAGGGCCTCCGTCGCCCGGAGGAGCTCCCGATCGACCCGCTCGAACGTCTCCTGACTCCCCACGCCCGGNNTCACGCGATCGTCGACCAGGTGGATCCGGCCCTGGGAGTCGTCGTGCGACATCACGAGGAACGTCTGCGTGTGGCCGATGGCGCCGGTGCTCCCCCCCGGAACGAGCCCCTGCAGCTCGCGGTATTTCTCCGCCACGTAGTCGCCCACCCCCGAATCGGTGTCGCGGCCGAGAGCGCGGGCCGTCAGGAGCATCGAGGTCGCGAGGATCGGGGCCAGGGTCGAGGGGATGCTGCCCTCTTCGATGACCATGCCGTGTTCGAGGCGTTCGGTCCCGCGCAGGTCGATGACGCTCGTGATGCACGGTCCGGGACCCGCGCCGGGCGCGCTTCCGATTCCGACGGTCCCGATGGGCACGTCGGCGTTGTAGGCGAAGCCGAGGACGTCGCCGTTGCCCGTGAAGCCGTGGCCGATCCTGTCCGAGACGGAGAGGCCCGCCTCCCGGGAACGAAGCAGGATCTCGGTGCTCCCGAGGCTTCCCGAGGCCACCACCACGACGTCGGCGGCAACGAAGCGGGTCGGCGCCCCGAAGCGCTCCTGATGTCCGTCGAGGAGCTCGAAGTGCACGAGCCAGCGGGATCCTCGCCGCTCCACGTACCGAACCGACGTCCGGGTGAAGATCTCCGCCCCGTGATTGCGGGCGTCGGGGAGGTAGTTGGTCACCAGGGCGTTCTTGGCGCCCGTATTGCAGCCCCCGACGCAGTTCCCGCAGGAGTTGCATGCGGGCTGCTCCACCCCGACGTGATTGACGCGGTCCTCGAAGTTCACCGTGATGGGCAGGCGCCGGAACTCGGCCCCCATGTGCTCCGCGGACTTCTCCATCGCCCGCATCTTCCCGAGCGTGGGCCAGTCGTCCGGATAGGGCGTCGGACGCAGCATCTCGGTGGCCCGCGCGACCCCGTCGGCCAGCCCGCCTTCCATGTCCGCCCGGATGGCGGCCGGCCAGGCCGGGTCGTCCCAGACGCGCTCGTCCGGCGGGATGGCGACGTTCGCGTTGATGAGAGAGGTCCCACCCAGCCCGCACCCCGAGAGCACGCTGATGTCGGGATTGATGCGGAAGTCGAAGAGGGCGGTGCGGGAGCCGATTCGACGATCGGGCCAATCGCCCTGCACGTCGGCCATCCCTTCCGTCGGGCCCTCGGGGAAGTCCCNNCGTTCGCGCCAGTCGGCTGGCCGCGATGGCGCCCCCGTAGCCCGACCCGATGACGACGACGTCGTACTCCGACGCCATGCGGTCCGGCGGCAGCGACAGGTAGCTCATCCGACGCGCTCCGCCACGGCCGCCCCGACCTGGCGGGGGAAGGGATCGCCCTGCTCGACCAGCTCCGCCACGGGCCCGAACCAGAGCCGTCCTGCGTCGAGGGCGACGCAGTGGGGACGGCTGAACCAGCTTCCCGTATTGAAGTATCGCACGCCGGTCGACAACCGCACCTCTCCTTCCAGGTGGGTATGGCCGAAGATCACCGCGTCGAAGCCGCGGACGCCCACGGCCTCCGCGCCCTCGCGGAAGCATTCGCGCTCCCCTTCGATGATGTTTCCTTCGGCGCCCCTGATGCGCTCCTCGTAGCGCTTGAAGCCCGATCCGACGTATTCGACGGTCGCGATGATCTTGTGGTTCAGCTCGTGCAGCCATTCGTAGAACCCGGGGCTGACCGCGATGGCCAGCCGGCCGATCATCGTGAAGAGCCAATAGAACCGCGGGTACTTGAGGAACATGGTGTCGTAGGTGTGGCCGTGCTCGACACGGAACCGCTGGTCGCCCGAATGAACGTTGAGGAAGGGCACCACGCGCAGGTGCGCCAGATCGCTGAGGAAGTGCTCGAGATGGATGTCGTGATTTCCGACGGTGAAATAGACGGAGCGGCCCCGGCGGCCCACCTCGAGGAACAGGGAGACGCTCGGGGTCAGATCCCGCGTCAGCGTGGGCAGGGAGAGCTGCTGGATGTCGATGCCGTCACCGTTGATGCAGATCGAATAGTCGTGATCGATGGCGAAGCGGAGAAAGTCCATGAAGGGCCGACGAACGCTGTGGAGCCGATTGCCCAGATGCAGATCCGAGACGACGAGGAGCCGGTCCTCGCGCACCTCGGTCCTCAGACTTCCTCCGGGGCGAGCGCGTCGGTCCGTGACGCGTATT
>JABAOG010002225.1_pt2 | contig 13469 bp, 13 predicted proteins | sample 7062131 | NCBI WGS metagenome assembly JABAOG01 (sample SAMN14538629, study PRJNA623070) | marine sediment metagenome | biome: marine biome [ENVO:00000428]; feature: marine pelagic biome [ENVO:01000023]; material: deep marine sediment [ENVO:00002113] | place: India: Arabian Sea | collected... | reverse complement strand
GTTCTATGGTCACCTTCCGCCAGCGCCATTTAAACACCGAATATCCGGAAAATACCGCCGCGAACAACCAGGGCATCAGCAGGAATGTTATTTGTTCAGCAAACCAATTGGGTTCATAGGTCATCCCGGAGATCCGATTGCGGAACAACCTCCGAATGGAGATGTACCTCTGGACACTGCGCATCCATTGGAAGTACCCGGGGATATCTACCAATACATATAAGACCTGTAATGATGCCCACGTCAATGCCACCCCAAAACCTGCATACAGAGCCTTGATGGAATTGGTTAATTGCTGCCTCGAACCCGGTGTCAGCACGACAGCCAGGTAGAATAGAACACCTAAACCTAGGGTGACCAGGTTCCGCAATACGCGTTCACTGACTGTGAACCCAAAATTGGGTTCGACCCCCCGGACAATAGAAACCAGCGAGCTGACCACTGCCAGGATGACAAACGATAGAAGCGGCAGGAGAATTTTTGGCAGTGGTTTACGAAAAAGAACCGGGATGATCACCACGATCAGCAACCCCGCTAATGGATAAATTGAAAGCGGGCGCACCAGGGTTGCCCCGCCGACTCCGGCTGGAAAAAATGGGAAGCTGGTGATTGGTAAAGAAATCAGAAATCCATACCAGAGAAATTTTTTCACCCACTCAATTATGTGCACCAAACGATTTGAACTCATCGGTAGGATGTTCGCACCAGTTGGAACCCGATGATCAGGAGCAAACCGATAAGTCCACCAACCAGCGCGGCTGTTCCCTGACTTCTAACCCGGGCAACCTGGACTGGAGCCGTCTCCTGATGGCTTTCGATTGTCAGAGTTGGAGCGAAACCGTGTGTTAACGGCAGTAAACGGTGGTATTCCGAATCCAGGTCCTGGACCTGGTCATCGATATTCTCGATGGTTTCCGGAATTAACTCCAAATCATTTGTAAGAACCACCAGGACTTCTTGCAGCCAATCCTGCATTTCTCGGGCTGTTGCATTGTTGGCAGGTGCGTCTTCCAGGACAGCCAGCCAGGATTTATCCCAGCCAGCAGCTGTAGCCACGCGGCTGTTGATTTGAGATTGGAAAATTGGGGAAACCTGGCTGTCCGATGGCATTTCACCTAGGGATGCGTCGAATTCCAATAGATCACTTTGAATATCTTTCAGATTCTGCTGGCGGATTGCCAGGGCGACCCTTTCATCCAGCAGTGATTGGATTTGTTCATCCACCAGCCGGATTTGCACACCGTAATCGATTGCCTGGTTGACCTGATCCACCAGGACTTGCTCCCAGGCGACAACCACATTGAGCGCAAGGTCTCTTTCGTGGTGTAAGAAGACCAGATGCCAGTCACCCGTGTTGCGGAATCCTACATCCATTGAGCTGCGCAGGGTGTTAACATCGAGGGTTTCCCGACCCTCATCTATTTCCTGAACCCGATCAATTACTGCTTCCAGCACTTCATCATGTACAGCAAATACTGATAATTGGGACATCTGCCAGTTTTTATAATCATCCCCGCTGCGGAACTGTTTCTGAGCGATATCTTCAACGTACTGGTCATGGATCATCCGGTACGGATCGAATGCGACGTAAATATCTTGGGTTGCCCGGTATCTTGTCGGCCAGATCCACATCACTACGATCCCCATCAATCCACCGAGGAGGAAAGCAGCAAAATTCAGATACCATTTGTCGATCAAAAGTCCTGCAAATTGATCGAACGTCCATAAATCGTTATTTCTCGATTCCACAGCCAGTTAATCCTATCCAGGTTTCCGGGACCCACCAAATGAATCGCGGGCAACAAAGTTTCTGATCACTGTCAAAACAAATTTTACAAGCATCAAGAGATAATACAGCCAGTTGAACAGGAAGAAATAATCTTTTGCCAGATGTTTCTTGTAGTACAGATAATATGCCCGGTGCCACGCCCATATCGAGCGGAATGGCTGGACTTTCGAGCCACCTTCCCCTCCAAAATGGGTAATCTCAGCTTCCGGGTAATAGAATATTTTCCATCCCGCTTGTCTAGCCCGGAAACAATAATCTGCATCTTCCTGGTAGGCAAATAAGCTTTCATCCAGGTATCCGACCTGTTCAATCATCGTGCTCCGCATCAGCATACAGGAACCAGAAACTCCTTCTGCCTCGTGGGTCTCATTTTCGTCCATGTATCCCATATAATATCCGGAAAAACGACGGTCGTCCGGGAAGAGCCTGGCTAAACCGCTGAAATAAGACATCACATCCCAGGGTCGAGCCTCACTTCGCCGGCAGGGTTCCTGAAGACTTCCGTTCGGGTTAAGAACCTTGGGTCCCACGATCCCAACATCCGGGTGCGTATCCAAAAAAGCAACCAGCCGGTCGAGAGATCCCGGGTGAACGATCGTATCCGGGTTTAACTGCATAAGGTGGCGCCCGATTCCAGTTCTCAGCGCCTGGTTCATCGGTGCAGAATAGCCGTTGTTCTCATTATTCCGGTACAATTTCACCTGTGGTCTCTGACTCTGGATGGAATCAAAAGTCCCATCTGTAGATCCATTATCGACTATGATGATTTCATAGCTAACCCTGTGAGTATTGTTCTCGATAGAATCAAGGCAATCATTCAGATAATCCTTAGCATTCAGGGAGACAATGCAAATGGAAACGTCCGGCTGTTCACCTGTCGACATATTCACCCCCTTGGATTGATCCTGGTTGATTCCGCGATCGATACTCCAGGATAAAAGGCCTCACCCAACCTTTGTCGATGATCGACCAGATCTCAGAACTTTTAACCTTTCTACGTTTTTGGATCTGTTGTCGTTTTCGCCAGGCATCCGGTAAATCCAGCAAAGCATCAATCTTGGCTTTCCATATCGGTTTACCTTGCCCGCGCAATGTAAAGACAGCCAAAAAGACAATTGTCATCAGTACATGAGGGATGATCCCTGCCCACAGCAGCCATCCAGGCATATTTTTAAAATAGGTCCAAACCAGATTCCTATGTCCATAATAAACGGAAAAGTCACTTCGGACACCTGTGCTCGAAGAGCCGACATGTTCCACAACTGCTGATGGCACGTAATAACAAGGAAAGCCTGCCAATCTCATCCGAAAACCCAGGTCAATATCTTCTTGATAGCTGAAATAATCTTCATCGAAACCGCCCATCTCAAGATACACCTGTTTTGAATACAGACCAGCAGCGGCACAGGCTGAGAATACTTCTTCAACTGGTTTTCCGTTTTCCCGATCGATTTGATTATACTTCCTTCTCCACGCTACCCCGCTGATGTGATATACATCTCCGGCTCCATCCAGGAGTTTGGGATCGCGATGGTTGATCAAACGGGATGCAAATGAACCAGCCTGCGGGTAACGATCAACCATCTGGGCAAGCACCTCTAACCACTCTGGTTCGGGGAATGCATCATTATTTAAAAGGGCAACCCAATCCCCCCGGGCGTGCTTGACCGCTATATTGTTGGCAGCCGCAAATCCAAGATTTTTCTGCAGCTCAATAATTTGGACTTCTGGCCATTTTTCTCTCAAGAATTCGACGGATCCATCAGAGGAAGCATTATCGACCAGGATAACTTCAAAATTGTTATAAGTCTGTTGATCCAACGCATCCAGGCAATCCCCCAGAACATGTAGACCATTCCAATTAACAATCACCACTGAGATAGCGGGAGATTTGATTGCTTCTATATCCGGATTTCCTTGTTCTGTTGTCATGCTCATAGGCGGTTGAAATATACCATTAATTTACCCCTCTTTAACAAATGAAAAACACGCCAATACTGGAGTCAATTGGCGTGTTTAGAGAGATCAGCGGAATATTACGGAACGATATAAACCGGAACGTCACTGTACCATGTCGTCGTATTGACTCCGTCATTGAGGTCAATGGAGATGTAATACACACCATGGTTGACACCCGATGTATTCCAATCGAATTTCTCTCCATCCAGCAAATCTATTTCATAGAAACCCGGTCCGACCGGTTGGGTGATCAATGCCGGTAAGAAGATTGAAAACGGTGCATCATTCGTAATCTGCTCGACACCATCGAACCTTTCAGCAAGATTGCGTCCATCTGCCCGGTTGCGATTTGTATCGTAGTAAACGGATGCTGTCACACCTTCTCTGGATTTCTCAAAATAGATTGGGAAGACCTCGCCTTGGCGTACTACTTCATCACCGGTTAATTTCATAAAATCCAGATGTGAATTCGCCAGATCTGGGATCTCATGCAAATCAAAACGGAAAACGTTCGGCTGACCTGACCATTCACCATTTGGTGTTGTCGGGTCGATGACTGCGTCTTTGAGATCAAAAGAATAAACCTTCCAGCCCTCGTAAGCGAGAACATCGTCTAAGGTAACCTGATCAACAGCGGGTTGAGTGTACCACCAGATGAATCGCGTAGCCCAGCCTCCCCCGATATCCTGATATCCGTCTATCTTATATCGATAGGTGATGTAATGATACTTATTTGTATCGATCAAAGTCGTATNNACCAGCCTCCCCCGATGTCCTGATATCCGTCTATCTTATATCGATAGGTGATGTAATGATACTTATTCGTATCGATCAAAGTCGTATTGTTTAAGAAGACTTTTGAATCACGGTTCTGAGTGGTTGCATGAAAGACGCTATCGGAAAATGAAAAGTTTAAGATATTTGAGGTCGGGGTAACATTGATATCATCGTCATCAGCCATTCCCCAGAGGTTCTGCACATTGTCCCATGCATAATCTGGTCCGCTCCACATAGTTGGCTTTTGGAAAGTCAAAGTTGGAGCCTGGCGGATTTCCAGGCGTTCATCAGCACAGGTTTGGATACCATCCGATTCCATGATGACATAATAACGACCGGGCTCGAAGGATTCCGGCAGTGGATAGGGAGATGGGTGCTCCCACTCTGGATTGTTGAGCATTGAAGAGCCCCATTGAAATGTGCCTGACCTGCTGCTGGCTGCAATCGAACCGATTTTATCCGCTCCAGAAAGACTGCAAGTGGATTGATTGAGATAAAAATTTACCCTCGAACCTGATTGAACGCTGTCATAATCGATGGATACGATGTTGTTCATGTCCTTGGCTGTTAGCCGGATCCAATCAAATTGAATATTCACATCCTTTTTCATTCCAGGATCAATCCTGAATCCGGTCAGCAGACCATCCCACCCACCATTGAAGGTTTCAATCTGGGCCATGTCGATTGTGTATAAATGACAGCCGCTCTTCACCTTGACGTAATCAGAGTGGAAAAAGTCAACATTCTGATCCATCCCAGGGAAGAACTGCTTGTCCATCCAATAAACAAATAAGAAATCATCCTGTTCCGAACACATTTTGAAAGAAAGCAATGAATATTTCCCGGCATCAATTGGATATTGGTCACCCAGTTTTAAAACTTTTTGTGTGTTGATAATGCTGGGAGAATGCATCCACATCTTGGGATCTTCAGATGCTGTTCTCAAATACCAGGTATCACCATCTGTCCTGAATTGATTCCTGTAAAAGTTTTTTAGCGTTGTTGGATAATCCGGATAGGGATTCGAACTCATGTTCCAGGGTAGCCCCAGAACTCTTGTAGCAAAATCATGGCCTTCGCTCACTACTGTCGTACCCAGCGAAACTGACGAATCAGTTTCTGCCAGCACGAATTGCCCTGGAGACAGAAGAACAGCAAATAACCCCAAGCTAATTAAAGTGATGATTAATCTTTGTCGTAACTTATTTTTACCCATAATATCCTGAACTGAAAATATAATTTCAATCAAAAAAACACCTATAATACTGATGATAATTTTATACAGACATAAAAACAAAAACCTTGCTCTTGTGCAAGGCTATTTTAGTACTTCCGTATATTGATGTTAATGGGAAATATGTCACAATGCTGTGAGTTTAAATCCTGGAAGGGTTGTCCGAAAATAGAAGTAAATTTTGATGAAAAATTATGATAAGCGACAATAGTTTATACTTATCAAAGCTTCATCTAATTCTTTTGCGCATTAAAACAAGATCCTGATGATTACCTATACTCCCCGGAATAATATCGATTATTTCAAAAACCTTTGACCAATTACTATAAATATATTCATGTGTGTGAAAACAATTTCGATAATAGTCTTGATCATCAATTGCGTCACTTAAGTTTGTATTTGAACCAGCATCGAGGAATCCGTAGCGTACTAATTTTTTATAAAGTTGTAGGGGTAGGTTCGACCGGGCAATAGTTTCAAAACCGTGAATTGTCATCATCAAGATAGCATCGTTAGAAGAAATCCGGGATAATTCTTCCAGCCACTCGAATTGCGATTCTTCCCTTAAATGCGTGAAGATGGAAATGCCGATCAATAAATCATATTTTTCCGGTTTAATAGGAGTTGGTGGGTGCAATGGAATAGAGAAAAACTCTGCAAATGCCAGATTTTCCGCGCACCAGGATACATTATCCTTATCAATATCGACTCCAGTAATTAAAACATTTTCCAGCTGGGAGAAATATCTGGATAATCGGCCACAACCACATCCCCAATCTAAAATCTCATTAAAATCCGAGAGTTCGCGATTTAGATACTTTATCAGAATATTATTTAGCTTTGTATATGCAGTAAATCCTTCCATCAAAAAAGAGATTTCGGAGTCAGCACCATGAACCCTGGTCCTTCGAACTGGATCCGGAACAGGATTCATTCCTCCAGCTAATGGATTGAAATAATATGCATGAAATGGATGCGTTGGCTTGAGGGTTTTTTTATCAATATACTGCAGTTTAAAATATTTTTCTGATTTCTGGGTGATGGATTTTACTGGAGTCCGGCAGATAAAAGCTGATTTTTCCGTTCCTGGATAATACCAAAATAATTCTTCAATATCGTGCCTTGCGATTGGATACTCGATTTCCTCAAATTCACTCTCATTGACCGTGAATGTCACTTTCGATGCCAATCCACTCGGCGCTATAGCCCATCCCCGAATTTCAAGGATTTCACCATCATATCTTGCATCGTCAACACACCATGGAGTTTCATTAATAAGATCTCTCAAACTGGCTGCATACTTTCTCTTCGAAAGAATATTGATGAACTTTGAATATTCAGAATGAATATATTTTAGGAAACTCATCATTTTCTTCTTTAATATCTATACTAATAATTCCGAAGATATAGTAAATATTCATCAAAATAAATCTGATATTCCTTTTTCAAAATCGTGGACCTCATACCAGCGATTTCCAGATTTCTCAATAGATTTGTGTTGGTGAACCAATATATTCCGCAGTTGAAGATTGAACCGGGCTGCTGCTAATCTATAAATATAGCGATCGTAATATAACAATTCATCGATCTTTTCGCGGATGCTGTCATCTTCCAGATTCAAAACCAGTTTATATTTTTCCTCGGTTACATTTTTCTTTGGAGATTCTTTGGGAGGGGGCCAGTTGAGCATGTAGGAAATCAGGTGCAGCGTTTCCTGGAATCGTTCGACCAGACCAACAAAATCAAATTCCATCAAGGTTATTACTGCTCGATCCAAATGCTGTTCTTCAAGCATCACATCCCCCTGGAATGGCAGCAGATAACGTGTCTGGCAATTATCAAAATAGTTTCTTTCCAGCGGACTCATGGTCTCGAGGTACTCAATGATGTCCAAAGTGTGGATTCGTTCGACGAATTTTTTTACATAATCCGGATGTTGGGATAACTGCACCTGGTTTTCTGGAAATCCCAGCCGGTAAATCCAGGTCATGTGCGATAAAAGCTGTTTGAGAGGTGCTCTCAGCAAAGTGACCGAAAAGTACTGATTCGCATCCACCACTCTTTTCAATGTAGAGATTTTAAGATGACCCGAGATGAAATCATACTTCCGGAGTTTCAACCAATCCTTTTCAGGTTTTTGAATGACCTGGTTTTCAATATGGGTCGCGGATTTTCTGCCCGAATAATGGTTTTGGAAGAACGTATTTACTGATGTTCCCCCGGTTTTTGGGATGTGCATATATAAGACTTTTACAGGTCCGCTCACAATTGTTCTCTTTCTTCTTCTGGGATTTCTTTTTCAATCCTCTGGTAAATCCTTTTCAATCTCTGCTTTCGGGATTCTTCGTTAGGATCCCGGATCGCCGGCANNGGATTCTTCATTCGGATCCCGGATTGCTGGCAAGCGAGACAGGTAAGATAAATTCGGGTTGAAATATGGGTCACCGGCATACACCCGATCTTTCATGCGCTGGTATCCAATCAGGACATCTTTTGGTGGGATATGATCAGAACGCGTCCTGCCCTCATGATGTATCAAACGTGCATAAGGTGTATATACAATTCGATACCCAGCTTGGATAACATCAAGACAAATCTCTGTATCACTGAANNCATTGAACCCATCAACTTCTTCAAATACTTTCCTGCGCATCATCATGCAAGCTCCGGTGACAGCAGATAAATTCCGGTACCAATCTACTGAACCGATCAAGGTGCTCTGTTTCTCCAACGCCCCCCAGAAAACATGGCTGGCATGGCCTTCCATACCGATAACGACGCCAGCATGCTGGATGGTTCTGTCTGGATACAAAAGTTTTGCCCCAACGATACCTATCTCTGGCTGATCTGCCCAGCGAACCAGTTCATCCAGCCAATCGGATTCGAGGACCTCAATGTCATTATTCAGGAAGAGTAAGAGTTCACCCAAAGCCTTTTCCGCTCCCAGGTTATTTGCTCGAGAGTAATTGAAGGTTTCGTTATATGGAACAATATGAATGCCTGGATCTAATCTAATCGTTTCAAAGTACCGCAGAGTCTCTTTTTTCTCACTATTATTATCAACAATGATAATTTCATAGTTAGGGTAGCTGGTTTTTTTATGGATAGAACCGATGCATTTTTTCAGGTAATCCACATTATCCCGGGTAGGGATAATGATCGAGACTTTTTTGCCCGAGGCCGGCCAGGTTGCCCTGAGGAAACCAGTGGATTCAAATTCTGTTTTAGGATCTCGAATCCCCCGTCTTTCGAGATGTTCCTTAACACAACGCAGCTGACGGTCAAAGACGTATGATTTAGCATCCAGAAAAGCCGCAGTTGAACCCGGAACCTGTCTCCAGTGGTAGAGGACTTTGGGAATATGTTCAATCCTGTCAGTTTCCTCGCTGATTTTCAGCATCAGGTCCCAATCCTGGGTGCCATCCTTCTCCGGGTTAAGGCATCCGACTTTGTTGAACAATTCTCTCCGGATCACCGGATGTGTCAGATAATTAGCAGAAAGCAGCATTTCAGGAGACCAATCCGGTTTAAAAAATGGATCTCTCCTGACCTTGCCTGATTCGGATACTTTATCCTCGTCAAAATAAACCAGGTCCGTGTCTGGTTTTTGATTCAAACGACTGACGATTTCAAAAAGCAGATTGGGTTCTAANNTTATCCTCGTCAAAATAAACCAGGTCTGTATCTGGTTTTTGATTCAAAAGGCTGACAATTTCAAAAAGCATATTAGGTTCTAAAAGATCATCATGATCTAATAGGGCAATATACTCTCCCGTTGACAACTCAAACGCCTTATTGGTATTCCCTGAGATACCCAAATTTTCTTTTAGAAAAACAATCTTTATCCTGTTATCCGTACCATCGATCTCTTGCAGGAATTTCCGTGCATCTGAATCAGGAGATGAACCGTCTGCCAGGCATAATTCCCACCAGGGATATGTTTGAGATTGGACTGACTCCACCATGGCTTTGAGTGCTTCCAGCTGGGTATTGAAGACAGGGGTGACAAAACTGATCACAGGTTTGTTTACTAATAATTTCGAATCGATCCGCTGTTGGTTTAGCTGACGGGGAGTCAGTTGATGATCCTGGATCCACTCTTCATACGTATAGTTCGTTAATGATAACCAGTGCTCAATGGACCTGTAACCGATACTTAACCGGGTGCGCAGCCATCGTCTTATCCGACGGATGGTTTTTGGAAGTCCCTCCATGCGCAATACCGTCAAAAGCAGTCGGAATTGATGATACAGTTTTTCTCTTTTGCTGTCCTGAGGGATCAACCAGAAGCGGAGTTTGGTAAATAGGTTTCGCATTACTGATCTGAGGTGTTCGCGTCTAGGAACCTGTTAATTTCTGTTTGAGCGATACAATCCGCTGCGCCCATTTCCAACTATTACTGGCGTAGATTTCTTCCAGTTGACCGTTCAGCGCCTGTACTCTGTCCTTCATTTCATCGTAGTGTTCGAGCATAGATCGCAGTTCGCGGTTTAATTCTCTCAAGTCAGAACTCTCTTTGTGTTTCAACCAGTACCAGCGCTCATAGTCTGCCAGTATTTGGTGGACAGGTTCATCTGTTTTACGGAAACGGATTGCCCAGGGCGTAATGAAACTGGCATCAAAGTCTACATCTCGAACGAAGTTTTCTTTACCAAATAATCTGACCCATCCCTCGATTGGCAGCACATTGTGGTGAGTGATCTCTTTGTAATCGAAGGGAGTTGAAGAAAATAAAATATCATCTGAATGGTTTGTCAGGTTAGAAACTGCATCCTCAGAGGCATCCTTTTCCAGATGCTCGAGAACCTCAATACATACAATCAAATCATAAGATTGTGGCAGTGGATCAGTAATCGATCCAACCCAGCAATAATCCTTAATCGCATCATGAACCTGGCTTACAGCGTATTCAGAGATATCCATTCCATAAGCATCGACACCTTTCTTCCTGAGTGCTTCAACAAGAAAACCCATCGCGCAACCGGCATCCAGTACAGTTTGAGGGTTGATTTCCTGTACAATCCGATCAGTGATCTTATCGAAGAAGGACAGCCAGTGCTCATCCCGCTTATAGGGTCTACCACAAGCCTGTTCGTAATAAAATGAGTCGTACGTTTCCGATGGATTTTGTGAAGTCATTGGAATTTCCTCACTGCTCCTGAGATGCCATCGCCAGATTCAAAGCCGAATCCCAGTCTGGAAGTCGCAAACCAAATGCTCCCTCAAATTTATCACAATTGATGGCAGTGAACAGGGGGCGTTTGGCTGGTGTCGGAAAATCACTTGTCAGTGCTTTCCCAGGCTGATCGATGACCTGCTCTTTGGGTTTCGGATCGTTGTTCAATATTGCCCGAGCCCATTCATATCGGCTGACTGCCCCATCACCCCCAAGGTGGTAGATACCAGAACGTTCGTGGATAAATTCAACCGGATTCTCTCGACCTCTTGCAACTGCAAGAGCTGTGATTTCTGCCAGCATCCGCGCCCAGGTTGGGCTGCCAACCTGATCCGTGACGACAGTCAGTTCTGGATTTGTCCTTGACCATTCCAGAACTTTCCGGACGAATCCACCTCTCCTCAATGTATAAACCCAGCTCGTTCTTAAGACCAGGAATGCTCCCCCCACCTGAGCGACATTATTCTCCCCGGCTAATTTTGTCCAGCCATAGGTATTGATTGGATTTGTAGCATCACTCTCGATGTAGGGTTCACCTTTTTCCCCATCAAATACATAGTCCGTCGAAAAATGGATCAATGCTGCAGATCGTTTTGCCGCTTCTTCGGCTAATATTCCAGGACCAATTCCATTGATAGCCATCGCCAGGTTGGGTTCCTGCTCAGCTTTGTCCACCGCAGTATAAGCCGCTGCATTGATGATCAACTCAGGTGCAGCCTCACGTACCAGGGCACGAGTACCATCTTCATCGGACAGATCAATCAGCGGAAAATCAACAGCAGTCACATCTCCTAAAGGTGCCAGGGTTCGTTTTAATTCCCAACCTAATTGTCCTGTCTCGCCAATCAACAATATTTTCATGGGTTCACTTTATGCCTTCGTCAATCATTAATTATTGTGAAAAGGCAGATCAATCTCTTGAACGAGACGGAGCAAGTACTGACCGTAGCGATTGCTGGCCATTTCTTCTCCTAAAAATTGCAGTTGGTCGAGATCGATATAATTCATACGGTAAGCAATCTCCTCGGGGCAGGAAATCATCATCCCCTGTCGATCTTCAACCGCCTGGACAAAATTAGCTGCCTGCAATAGTGATTCATGTGTACCAGCATCCAGCCAGGCAACACCTCTACCCAGTACATCAACGTTCAATTTTCCCTGCTCCAGATAGGTCAAATTAACATCAGTGATCTCGAGCTCCCCACGAGGAGAGGGTTTTAGATTTTGAGCAATATCCACGACCTGGTTGTCATAAAAATACAGGCCAGGAACAGCATAATGTGACCTGGGTTTTTCCGGTTTTTCTTCTATACTGAGCGCTTTGTAATCCTCATCGAACTCGACCACACCATATCTTTGAGGGTCACGTACCGGGTAAGCAAAAATTAATGCGCCATTTTCCAGTTCTGCTGCTGCTCGTAACTGCTTCGGTAACCCGTGACCGTAAAAAATATTATCTCCGAGAATGAGGGATACATGGTCGTCTCCGATGAAATCGCGCCCGACTCGAAAAGCATCCGCCAGTCCCCTTGGTTCTGCCTGTGCTTTATAAGAGAAACTCATCCCCCACTTTGATCCTGATCCCAGTAATGCTTCAAAGATTGGGAGTGATTCCGGGGTGCTGATGATTAAGATATCCTGTATTCCTCCCAGCATCAACATGGAGAGGGGATAATAGATCATGGGTTTATCATAGACTGGTAATAACTGCTTGCTAACACCAATCGTTAATGGGAATAATCTCGTCCCTTTGCCGCCTGCCAGGATGATACCTTTCACTCGTCTCCTCCTCTTTTCTGATAATTGTCCAGCAACCATTTCTGGTACTCGGTTTGTTTCCGAATTGCTACCACCCAGTCGGGATTATCAATATACCACTGCACAGTGAGTTCCAGACCACTCTGTAAATCCTGCCGGGGAAACCACCCCAATTCCTGGTTGATTTTGCCAATGTCGATTGCATATCGACGGTCGTGTCCTGGTCGATCTTTTACAAATGTAATCAACTGCTCGTGGGGTACAAATTCTGAGTCGGGTAATTTTGTGTCCAGAATCTTGCATAGCTTCTTTACGATTTCCAAATTTGGCGGCTGGTTGTTCCCACCAATATTGTATGTATGCCCAACTGAACCATCTTTGATAACCCGGTAGATCGCTTCACAATGATCAATAACGAAAAGCCAATCACGGATCTGCTGACCATCACCATAAATCGGTAATGGCTTACCCTCCATGGCGTTTAAGATCATCAGAGGGATCAATTTTTCGGGAAATTGACGGGGACCATAATTATTTGAGCAGTTTGTTATCGTGATCGGCAGTCCATAAGTATGATGATAGGCACGAACGAGATGATCACTCGAAGCTTTCGACGCAGAATAGGGTGAATTCGGGGCGTAAGCTATTTCTTCCGTCCATGCTGGCTCACCAGGTGCCAGGGTCCCATAGACTTCATCCGTTGAGATATGATGAAAACGTACCTCAGAATAAGTCTTGTCGCTTATTTTCAGCCAATATTCCCGTGATGCTTCCAG
>JABAOG010001919.1_pt2 | contig 13471 bp, 13 predicted proteins | sample 7062131 | NCBI WGS metagenome assembly JABAOG01 (sample SAMN14538629, study PRJNA623070) | marine sediment metagenome | biome: marine biome [ENVO:00000428]; feature: marine pelagic biome [ENVO:01000023]; material: deep marine sediment [ENVO:00002113] | place: India: Arabian Sea | collected... | reverse complement strand
GGACCTTCAGGTGCAATCTGAGACATGATTTCCTTCTTGCCGCCATAAGCACCTACCGGCAGACCGCCGCCGATGATTTTACCAAGGCAGGTCATGTCAGGCGCAATGTTGAATCTGCTTTGGGCTCCTCCCAGTGCCAGGCGAAACCCGTTGATGACCTCATCAAAAATGAGGACAATATTATGCCCTGTTGTCAATTCCCTGAGCTTTTCGAGAAAGCCCTCGGTTGGCGGCACAACACCCATATTGCCTGCAACCGGTTCAATAATGACACAGGCAATTTCCAGCGATTCGTCGGCCAGGGTTTTTTCCAGTGTTTCAAAATCGTTGTACGGAATGGAAATGGTATTTTTGACAATATCATCCGGTACACCGGGGCTGCCCGGAATGCCCAAAGTTATGACCCCTGATCCTGCCTGGACGAGAAATGAGTCAGCATGTCCGTGGTAACAGCCGTCAAATTTAACCACGACTTTTTTACCGGTATAGCCGCGGGCCAGACGGATGGCACTCATGGTTGCCTCCGTACNNAAGGGCCTGCTCAATGGCGGCAACGACTTTTGGATGATTATGGCCCAGGATCATGGGGCCCCAGGAGCAGACGAAATCAATAAACTCATTGTTGTCCACATCAATAATTTTTGACCCGGCGGCCTTTTTTACAAAAAGGGGATCACAGCCAACAGATTTACAGGCGCGCACCGGGCTGTTCACGCCCCCGGGAATCAGCTTCTGCGCCTTGTTGAAAAATAAGTTTGAGTTATCGGTTTTCATGGTCGCGTTTCCTCCACTGGTTGTTAAATATATTTGTAAAAGTTCGATATAATCTTATTATCGCCGCATCGTAACAAGCACGAGGCGAATTTTTTTTGTGCCTGTGACTATCTATTTTATTAAGCCCTGTTGAAGACTGTGATATCTTAACGAATGTCTCATTATTGCTGAGTAAATTTAGGACTATAGCATGGTATTTTTTATTTTGTCAAAAGCAAAACTTTTAGCCGCAACAGACAAATTCCCATACGGGCCTCAAAACCTTATAAATCCAAGAATTTTTCCTTGTCATAAGCAGACACAGTCGTTAAGATGCCAACTCTCAGGCGTGATACATATGGTATATTTACCGTTATTTACCGTTAATTTAAAATGAAATAATTGGAGTAGTGAACATGGCAGGAGACAATGTAAAACACTTAACTGATGCAGAATTTGAAGAGTATGTCCTGAAATCAGACTTGCCGAGCCTGGTTGACTTCTGGGCTCCCTGGTGCGGGCCCTGCAAGGCCATTGGTCCGGTGATTGAAGAGCTTGCCGATGAATATGCCGGCAAGGTGCAGATCACCAAGATGAACGTTGATGACAATCCGACAACTCCAGGGAAATACAGTATTAGGGCTATACCGACCCTTATACTTTTCAAGGGTGGAGAAATTGTTGACCAGGTCACCGGTGCCGTGGGTAAAACGCAACTCATCGCAATGCTAAAGAAAGTAGCATAACAAGAATTATCGTTCATCAGCGATCGCTTCATAATGGCAAAAACCGACTACCAACTCATTATTCTCGGAGGTGGTCCGGCCGGCCTGACTGCTGGGTTATATGCTGCCAGGGACAGGCTAAAAGTTCTGCTGGTTGAAAAAGGAGTTGTGGGCGGTCAGGTCCTGGTCACGGACTGGATTGACAACTATCCCGGTTTTCCAGAAGGCGTTACAGGAAATGAACTGGTTGAAAAAATGGCTGCCCAGGCCGCCCGGTTTGAGCTTGAGATCAAAAACGGTAATGTGGTCAATATCGAGCTCTCCGAGGAGACAAAGAAATTGATCCTGGAAAGCGGTGAGGAGTTAACCTGTCAGGCACTGATTATCTGCACCGGCGCTCGCCCCAATAAGCTGGGCATCCCGGGTGAGGATGAATTTACCGGCAAGGGTGTTTCTTACTGCGCCACCTGCGATGGTCCTTTCTATCGTGATCAGGAAATACTTGTTGTCGGTGGCGGCGATACAGCGATTCAGGAGGCCGAATTTCTGACAAAATTTGCCACGAAGGTGACCGTGGTCCACAGACGGGATACCTTGAGAGCTACGAAGATTTTACAGGAAAAGGCTTTCGCCAACGAGCGTATTGAGTTTATCTGGAATTCAAATGTCGTTGCCATAGAAGGAGAAAAGGAAGTTGAGCGGGTAAAGCTCCGGAATATTGACGGTGAGGAGAAGGAGATTGCTGCCAGCGGTATTTTCATCCTGATCGGTACCATCCCGAACAACGAGATGTTGCCGCTGGAAGAGCTTGGTGCCGACGAGTACGGATTTATAAAGACAGACGATGATATGCGGACCAAAGTGGCGGGAGTCATGGCAGCAGGAGATATACGCAGCAAGACCGTCAGGCAGATCATTAATGGCGCTGGAGAGGGAGCCGTTGCGGCAATTGCTGCTGAACACTACTTAAGCGGTTTGAACTGAGCATTATGAAAATTTTTTCCATGAAACACAAACATCTTATTATGTGCCTGCTGATGCTGTTGGTAACAGTTACGGCAACAGGCTGTTCCAAGGACAGATTTATGTCATCGCTGGGTTTCCGCCAGAGTTCAGCCGACACCCCCGAAGGTCTTGCTCTTAAGGGACTGGATTATTTCAACAGCGGTAAATATGAAAAGGCAAGGCGCTCCTTTGAGACCCTGCTGAACCAGTATCCTTTCAGCGAGTATAGTCTGCTGGCCGAACTCAAAACAGCCGACAGCAATTATTATCTGAAAAACTATGAAGAGGCTTTGCTGCTGTATCGCGATTTCGAGGAACATCATCCCACCAACGAGGCCATTCCCTATGTAATGCTGCAAATCGGCATGTGTTACTATAACCAGATAGACAAAATTGACCGGGACAGCTCCCCGGCAACTAATGCCATTTACGCATTTTCCAGGCAGCTCCAGGCCTTTCCCAATTCACCCTACAGGGAAGAGATTCGGGCCAGGATCATGGCTGCCCGGAATTTTCTGGCCAATCATGAATATTATGTGGCAAGTTTTTATGAGAGGACATACGCCTATGAGGAAGCGAAAGCTCGCCTTGAATACATCCTGCGGCAATACCCGGATACCATTATTGCCCCAAAAGCGGAAATGCTTCTTTATGACTTGCGAAACGACAATCCTCCCGGCAGGAACCTCTTGGGCTGGCTGCCTAAATCTTTGCCGGACTGGGAAGACTTCACTCCGGATGACTGATACCTGTATTAAAACTATCAGGATAAGAAAAGCCGTACGGAACTCAATAATTCCGCACGGCTTTTCTGTTGACCTCTATCAAAAAACTAATGCACTTCAAAGGCGGACTCGCTGAAGCCGCTGATCCTTTCCTGGGAAACCTCCATGGCCTTAACAGGACAGACCGTCACACACAGGCCGCAGCCGCTGCACTTTTCAGCATCAAAAATTACTGCCATTTCCGGACGCTTGAGAGACAGGGCAGTTGTGGGGCAGATCCCGGTGCAGGCGCCGCATTGGAAACAGCGCTCGTCATCGCGATGAATTGAGGTGGCAACACTTTCGGCCTTGACACCAAGCCCTTTGAGATAGGCGAGGCCCTTCTTGATGTTTTNNGAATTGTTGCCTTGAGGATATTAAACTCAACGTCAAACTGCTTGACAAGCTGGCAGATGATGGGCTGATCAACTATGTCCTTGGGGAATCTCAGTATATAGATCCTGGTAAACACGATTCGTACCTCACTGTTTTAATAATTTCATGTTGTATTCCTACGGCAGTTCTTTATCAAGCTTCTCCACCAAATCGGCAAGAGATGCTTGTGTATCAATTGTTACCAGTTCCGTATGGGAAAGCTCAGCGGGCGATTCAAACCGTTGCTTCTGCTTCAGGTATATTTCCCAGCGGCCGTCAGATACCGCAGTTGGGTCCTTCTCCCTTGTCCTCATGCGGTGTTTCATTTCGATCTCAGAACATTGGCAGAGGATGAAATATACCTGACAGTTCAACTTTTTGGCAAGAGCCCTGACACTCTGGCGGTTCCTGACATACTGGTATGAAGCATCCAGGATTACTGATTTGCCCTGCTGCAAGTGTACTTCAGCCCTTTCAAGCAGGGCCTTGTAAGTTTTTTCGGAGAACTCCTCGCTGTAAATGCCCGTATCAATTGCATGGCGCTGGCTCTCAGCCGGGGTGATGCCTGCCAGTTCCTTGCGAACCCGGTCTGAATTGTAGTACTCCAGTTGTTTATGTTTGGCCCAGGCCATGGCAAGAGTACTTTTGCCGGTGGCTATCATGCCAAAAAAGACATAGAGCACAGGGGTTTTGTTTTCAGGTTCATTTACTGGCATAACGTTCGGCAAGCCGGAAATATTTTCCGGCCATTTCCTGGCACTGCAGCTTGGTTTCCTGGTCAACTTCAGGGGCATTGGCCGTAAAAAGATTTATCTTGCCGCGAACATATGCCCTGTAACACTTATAAAAATCCAGCATTCTCTGCAGGCCGGTATCCCCGGATTTTTCAATAAAGCGTTTTACAAAGTGCTGGGACAAGCCGGCTAGACCGTGGACGTCAAGATCCATAGCGAGAAAGGCTATATCACTTGCCACGTCACAGTAACGGAACCGTTCATTAAATTCAATGCAGTCAAAAATATAGACCTGGTCTGCCAGACAGATATTTGCAGAATAAAGGTCACCGTGGCAGTCGCGGATGCGACCGGCCTCAATCCGTGCGGCGAAGAGGTTGTCCTGCTGNNCCTGCTGCAGAAACAGAGTGGAAAAATTTTTGATGCGGTCAAACTGTTCTTTGCTCAGGGAGGGGCTACCAATAAAAGCTTCGGTTTGTGAGAAATTCTCAAAGATGTTGATACCTACTGTCTCCGGCCTGCCAAATTTCCTGATATCTTCACCCCCGTCCGCATTTGCATAAAAAGGAACAAGTACATCACAGATGGCATCGATCATTTCCGGGATCAGGCGGCCGGACCTGATAACATTTGCCATCATCTGTTCTTCCGGCATACGCTTCATCCTGATGCCATATTCAACTATATGTTCCGGGTCTGCTGCAGCTGCACCGGAAAGCATGAAACCTGTTTCTGTCTTTGACAGCGCAACAAGGTCAAGATAAATGGTAGGACAGAGCCTGCGGTTTAATATGAGTTCCTGCTGACAGAAATGCTGCCTTTTGGGCAGGGTGGTAAAGTCAAGAAAGCCGAAATCAACCGGTTTTTTGAATTTATAGACATGGTCATCGGTTATGAAAACATAGGAAATATGCGTCTGGATAAGTTTGACAGCTGCAGGCGCAGGAGTATAAGCGGTCGGCTGCAGGAGAAAGGTCACAAATCCGGGTAACTCTTGATTTTGCATGGCCAAACTTTCATTGTAAAGTTTTGCTTCTCGAGCACTATAAAAACCTAATGCCTCTGCGATTGACGGGATATCTGTAAACAGGCTGGCAACTCTACCAGAATAAGCACCTGCAGTAAACTGTTGATCTGCATAAACTGCCAAAGAACAGAATAAGTATTTTATTTCACTTGCAGGAAACAGGATATTATCAATTGAAAAAAAAGGGAAAAAAGGGTTCAGTGGGCAGCGAACCTTACAGGAGTTTTTTTATTATATGGCAAAGACAGTCCATTTTTTACCTGATGACGTCAAGGTAAGCGTAGAGGAGGGAGAAAATCTTCTCAACGTGGCAGCTAATGCCGGCGTTTATATTCATGCATTCTGCGGTGGAGATGGTGTATGCGGCAAATGCAAGATCAAGATAGAACAGGGTGATGTTGCTGCCACCCAGGCTACCAAACTGAAAAGATCGGAGATCGAACAGGGTTTCCGGCTTGCCTGCCAGTCCAGGGTAATGTCCGACGTGGTGGTGCAGATACCTGAAACCATCAGGAAAGACGGGAAAAAACTCAAGCGTAAACCCAAGACCACCAGTTCAATCTCTGCCCGCTCGCTGGATGATCTCATAGGTGGCTGGGATGTTGACCCGCTTGTGGAAAAGCGTTTCTTTTCCTTGAGCAAGCCGACCATTGAAGACAACGTCTCAGACCTGCAGAGACTTACCAGGGCCATCAGCAAGGGCTGTCCCGAGTGCAGGGCACCCTCCTATGACCACCCGGAACTGCTTCAGGAGCTGCCCTTTGTCCTCCGCCAGGCAGACTGGGAGGTCACTGCCATACTGCTGCGCGGCAAAAGGCTGGAGGAGCCGGACCGCATTATTGCGGTTGAGAAGGGGGACACGACCAAGGCTCTCTACGGCTTGGCCCTGGATATCGGCACGACCACTGTTTGTGGCGTTCTTCTCAATCTCAACTCGGGCGAGATTGTTGCCGAGGCCTCGGAATATAATGGTCAGATCCAGTACGGAGAAGATGTCATTTCCCGTATTGTCTATTCCCAGCGGCCGGGTGGACTGAAGGCTTTGCAGCAGAGAGTGGTCCAAACCATCAACAATGTTATCGAAGCGGTCTGCAAAAAAGCATCCATCACGCCTGACAACATCAGTTATATCATGGCTGCCGGTAACACTACCATGTCCCATCTCCTGCTGGGGCTCAATCCGAAATTCATCCGCGAGGCACCATATACCCCGACCTGCAACCAGTATCCCATAACCCGGGCGGCAGCCGTAGGAGTTTTGGCGCATCCTTCTGTCCGACTTTTCCTTTATCCTTCAGTTGCCAGTTATGTGGGGGGCGATATCACCTCGGGTGTCCATGCCTGCCAGATGCATAAAAGTCCGGAGGTGACGCTCTTTATTGATATTGGCACCAATGGCGAGATCGTCATCGGCAACCAGGAATGGATGGTCTGTGCCGCCTGTTCGGCCGGCCCCGCTTTTGAAGGCGGCGGCATCAAGCACGGCATGCGGGCCACCAGCGGCGCCATTGAAAATTTTCATATCGAACCGGAAACCCTTGACCCGATGATTGTGACCATTAATCTTGCAAAGCCGCAGGGCATATGCGGCTCCGGTCTCATAAGTATTGTGGCTGAACTTCTGGAGGCGGGTGTCATTGACCAGCAGGGTAAATTCAACCGCAGCCTTGAGCATCCCAGGATAAGACAGGGGTATGACGGTTATGAATACGTGCTGGCCTGGGCCAAGGACTCTGCTGTTGACGAGGATATTGTCATCACGGAAGTGGACCTTGATAACCTGATGCGGGCCAAAGGAGCCATGTATGCCGGTTATCAGACCCTCCTGGAGTCAGTCAGCATGACATTCAATGATCTGGACCGGGTGATCCTGGCCGGCAACTTCGGGAATTACATAGACCTGGAGCAGGCCATCTGTATAGGCCTTTTGCCCGACATCGAACGTGATAAATTCTATTATCTGGGCAACGCTTCACTCATGGGTGCCCAGATCAGCCTTATTGATCACAAGCGTTTCTGGGAACGTATCGTGGTGAGCAAACTCATGACCAATATGGAGCTATCTGAAAATCCGAACTTCATGAACCACTATATGGCGTCCCTGTTCCTGCCGCACACCGACATGAGTCTGTTCCCGACAGTGAAAAAGAAACTGCCGGAAATAGTATCAAAATAGCCTTTCTCTTTATTTAAGCCAGTTGATTTCTCTGGCTGTCTGGGGGCCAATAAGAGTATAGGCCAGGCTGTCCGGTATTTTTGATTCGGATTCTGAAAGAGGAATAGCCCTACCCATGATCTCGGCATACTTCTGGGGCAGCAGCGGTTTCTGGGCCGGATCTGCATATCCTTCAGGATAGAAGGGTTGAAGGGTCTGCAGGTTATATTTATCTGTAGCACCAAGGGTGTGCAGTATTTCATGGGCAATGATAACATTATTACCCTCTGTCTGCTGCCTGCTGGCAAAAGCTTTCACCAGACATAAGTGACCTTCCTTCAGGCCGAGAGAATGGTCGAGCCTGCTGTAGGCTTCAGGATCATAATAAAGGACAAATACCTGGATATTGGTTAGCGGTCCCTGGTAAGTGTCATTCTTCCAGGCCCAATAGCGCAGCCGCAGACTCCACCACATGATGCTAATAATGTTCGCGCCAAAAGGTGGTGAAGGGGGACGGGCAGCAACTTCCGGGGCCATATGAATGAGAACGGGATCAACAAGTGAAAGGCTGTAGCGTATGCCTTCATTCTGCATAAACCTCTCGAGGGGTCTGAACTCTTCTTTTGCCAGTCTGGCAATATAGTCAGCGGTCGCAGGACTTGCATCGGCATTGACAGGGTATATGACAATAGCTAGTGACTGATCCCAGTCAGTTGTCCGTTCATGGGTGAGATAACTGTGTGCGCCCACAAGAAAGAGAATAAAAAGAAGTATGGCGATACGGATTTTTTTAAACATGTTGGCTCATGGAGCTAAACTTTGTTGATTGTTTACATGCTTTTTGGTACAAGCTATTTTTGAAAAAAATGTAACTATATGCTATAGGTATATTTTCCTATATTGTTGCTGCATGGTGCCGTCGTCGCAGAGGTGTTATAGGGCGCTGTGTTCTTTAAAACTGTAGCATACATTTTTTAAAAAATCGGTTTGAATTTACCTGATAACCTTAGCACAAAGGAGAGGAGGAATGGCACAGACTGTAAAGGCAATCGCGGAGAGCATTAACATAATGGGCAAACGAAGCGGTACAGCCATGAAGGAGAGAAACCCCGGACCGATCCAGGAGATGGCTAAGGAAGAAACAGCCGCAGGGGCTGCCTATCTGGATTTGAATATTGGGCCGGCCCGTAAAGACGGCCAGGAGCTGATGCCCTGGGTTGTCCAGACTGTTGAGGCAGTTTCTGATCTGCCCCTCGTCCTTGACACGACCAATGTTGATGCCATGGCAGCCGGCTTTAAGACTGTTAAAAACAAAACCGAGGCAGTATTAAACTCCATAATGGCCAGGCCAGAAAGAATGGAAGCACTTGTCCCGATTGCTGCTGAGGCAGGCTGCAGCGTAGTTGCCCTGTTATGGGGTCCGGAAGGCATGCCGCGGGATTCGAACGAAAGGGCCGCCCTGGCCGTTGACCTGCTTATGGCCCTGACAGAAGCTGGAGTTCCCAATGAAAAAATGCTGTTCGATCCCATCGCATCACCCATTACCCTGGGAGCAGACCAGACGCTCGCCGGCCTGGAATTTTTGAGTATGCTGCAGGATATTGCACCGGGGGCAGGTTCGACCATCGGTCTTTCAAATGTTTCTAACGGGGTAGCAGAACATCTTCGAAAATACCTGGACCGCACCTATCTCATCATGTTGATGAAATACGGCCTGACTACAGCGATTGTCAATTCATACGATGATGAGATAATGGCCATCTGCAAGGGCGAGAGACAGAACCTGGTTGATCTGGTGCATGGCATGATGGATGGCAACGATCCTGACCCGGCATCACTTTCCGGCGCGGAACTGGAGCATTACAAGACCTATAAAGCCCTTTCAGGACAGACGGTATTTTCGGAGTCCTGGCTGGAGCTCTAACAATTAGTTGAAATCGTAAAGCTGGATTTTAAATTATGTAATAATTGACAGGGGGCCGGGATCGGCCCCCTGTTGCCTTTATGGAGAGTGTGTTTTTTATTGTTCCCCCAGCTAAAAAGTATTTGTAAATGGCAGATATCCCTTCACATCATTATATATATGGCACCTGTACCGATTATATAACAGGCGAGACCATCGTTGATACCGATGATGAGCGGTGCCGGCAGGAATTGGCAAAACTCCTGGTGGAGGAGAAGGGGTATGCCAAAAGTGACCTGGAGCCGCGGCTCTGTATAGAAACCCTGTACAGTGGGCAGTTTGTCTCTTCAATTATTGATATAACCGTACGTGTAAGCGGCAGGAGACTTATGATTCTGCGTTTTGGACCCGGCTCCATCGTGACCCGGGAGCGGGCAGCCATAGCCGCCGCAAGGGTACTGGAACCTGCATATCAGATTCCTCTGGCCGTGGTAACAAACTGCAGAGACGCTGAAGTGCTTGACACTTATACCGGCAAGGTTATCAGGCAGGGCCTGGAAGGTATTCCAGATAAAAAGGAAGCTGCAGACCTGGTGAAGTCTCTGCGCTTCGAGCCCTTTGATGATGAGACAAAGAAAGACAGGGAACGCCGTATCTTAAATGCATATGACGTTGAGGTCTGCTGTGCAGGGGGGCCATGTGCTCTGCCGGGCGCCCCGGAAGGCTGACCGGCATCAGGAAAGACCGGATGGGTATAAAATATGATGGTTTTTTATAAATATGGGTTAAGGTGGTAGCCTCTTTCCATGCGGAAAATTTCCGTTACATGAGAATATAGTTTATGAGTTTTACGTATTATTTAAAAATGTCGTGAGGAGTAGCACAGCAAATGACACAATTAGCAAAAGACTGGTCTAAAACCAGTTGGTTAAATTATCAGGCACTGCAACAACCCAATTGGCCGGATATTGATGAACACAGGGCGGTGCTGGAATCAATTTCACAGCTGCCGCCGCTGGTTTTTGCCGGTGAGATCAGGCGACTGAAAAAGAAACTTGCCAAGGCGGTAACAGGAGAGGCCTTTTTGCTGCAGGGGGGGGACTGTGCGGAAGATTTTCAACACTGTACTGCACCGAGCATCAGGGAAACACTGAAAGTCATCCTGCAGATGGCCATTATTCTTACCTATGCCGGCGGCAAGCCGGTAATTAAGGTCGGGCGCATGGCGGGCCAGTATGCCAAACCACGCTCCGCCGATACCGAGAACGTTGACGGTGTTGAGATACCAAGTTATCGCGGTGATATGGTAAACAGCCCGGAACCTAACTTGGAAGCACGGAGGCCTGATCCGCAAAGACTGCTGAAGGGCTATTTTCTTGCTGCTGCAACGATGAATATAATGCGCGCTTTTACCAGGGGCGGTTATGCCGCACTCCACAGGGTAGATGCCTGGAACCAGGAATTTGTCAAGTCCACGCCCCTGGGGCAGTCATATGAAAAGCTGGCTAAACATATTGCTGATGCTATCAACTTTATGCAGATTGTCGGCATTGATACAGATACACCGCAGTTTAACCAGGCCGAATTTTTCACCTCCCATGAAGCTCTGCTCCTTGGCTATGAAGAAGCCCTTACCCGCCAGGACTCAACAACCGGTGACTGGTATGACTGCAGTGCCCACATGTTATGGATCGGCGACCGTACCCGGCAGCTTGACGGCGCCCATGTTGAATTTTTCCGGGGGGTCCTGAATCCTTTGGGAATGAAGATCGGACCTAAACATGACATTGACGAAATAAAGAAAATCATCACACGCTTAAATCCTGATAATGAAGCTGGCAGAATGACCCTTATAATCCGATTCGGTGCTGACAAGATTGGTCAATACCTGCCGCAGCTGGCACGGGAAATGAAAAAAGAAGGCTTGCAGGTTGTCTGGAGCTGCGATCCCATGCACGGCAACACCTATACTGCTGAAACAGGCCACAAGACAAGGAATTTCAACAATATCCTGCAGGAGATCAGGTCCTTTTTCGAGATCCACTGGGCGGAAGGCACAGTACCAGGAGGGGTCCATTTTGAACTGACCGGCGAGAATGTCACGGAATGCACAGGCGGCGGCCGTAATATCCTGGATGAACATCTGCAGCTCAACTACCAGACAAACTGCGACCCGCGGCTCAATGCTGAACAGAGCCTGGAACTGGCCTTTCAGATAGCCGAATTGATCCGCAACTGATTCCGGTTCACAAACACGTTGATGTCTTTCCCGGCTGAGCTATAGGCCGCTCGGCGCAATTAACTACTGTCGCGGCGCTGACCGCAGGGCTTCTCAGTTAGCCTTAAAAGCTTGCCTGAATAGCACTATGGCAGCAGGCTGGAATGAGAGTGAAGGTCAGCTGCCGAGAGAGAGCTTGTTGAAAGTAGTATCAGGAGGCACGGGATAATTGCCGTCAAAACAAGCCTTGCAGAAAGAATCTGAATTGACACCGGTTGCCTGGATCATGCCTTCAAGGCTCAGGTAATAGAGGGTGTCCAGGTTAAGATACTCCCGGATTTCCTCTATGGTTTTTTTTGCGGCAATGAGCTCAGTATTCGATGGGAAATCGATGCCATAATAGCAGGGACTACGGGTAGGCGGACAGCTGATAAGCATGTGTACCTCTTTGACTCCCACGGCGCGCAATGATCTGATTCGGCTTCGTCCTGTTGTGCCCCTGATGATTGAATCCTCAATGACGACAACGCGTTTGCCTTCCAGAAAGGATCGTACCGGGTTCAGTTTCACCCGGACGCTAAAATCGCGCATTGACTGGGTGGGTTGGATAAAGGTGCGGCCCACATAGTGGTTTCTGATCACACCCATTTCAAGGGGTATGCCCGATGCCTGTGAATAGCCGATCGCAGCATAGTTGCCGGAATCAGGGAAAGGCATCACCAGGTCTGCCTCCAGCTGGCATTCCTTGGCCAGGATCTTGCCCATCTGTTTACGGCTCTGGTAAACATTCATGCCAAAGATATCACTGTCGGGACGGGCAAAGTAGACATGCTCGAAGATGCAGAAGCTGTGCTTCTGTTTCGGCCAGGGAAATAATGACTTCAGGCCGGTGCTGTCGATGATCAGAACCTCTCCGGGTTCGATATCCCTGACATATTGCGCTTCCACCAGATCAAGAGCACAGGTTTCCGATGCCACTATATAGGCGCCGTTGTTCAGCTTTCCTAAACAAAGGGGACGGAATCCTCCTGGATCCCGTATTGCCACCAGCTGATCCTGGGTCATCAGGAGCATGGAGTAGGCGCCCTTTACCTTGGAAAAGGTTTCGGTTATGGCTTCTTCAAGACCTTTTGGCGAATTTCGGACCAGGAGATGGACAATAACCTCGGTATCCATGGTTGTCTGGAAAATCGAGCCGTAACTTTCCAGTTCATCACGCAGCGCCCTGGTGTTTACCAGGTTGCCGTTATGGGCGACTGCCAGGGTGCCGCCCTTGTGAGTAACAGAAAAAGGCTGGGCGTTCAACAGATGTGAGGCGCCGGTGGTTGAATAGCGGACATGGCCGACCGCCAGGTGGCCTATGAGATCCTGCAGGATTTTTTCAGTAAAGACCTCGGGTACCAATCCCATCGCCTTGTGCTGCGATATCTTACTGCCATCCGAGGTGACTATGCCTGTACTTTCCTGACCGCGATGCTGCAGGGCATAAAGCCCGAAATAGGTGAGCCTGGCTGCATCTGGGTGGCCGAAAATACCACAGACTCCACATTCATCTTTTGGTCTGTCTCTTTCTATTTGATCCATTTTTCAACAGGGTTTGACTTATATGCTTCATCTTTGAAAATTGGACACTATAACCACTTTTCCGGAATGTTCAATCTATCAATTGAATACAGACATAAAAAATTCAGAGTTCGGTAACAGGGCCAAGTAATATCAATGAATTACGGTCGAAATACCTGTCCGCATCTGGTTTTTCGATGCCGACAACTTGTTATCGTGATAAAAAATTCAGAGTTCGGTAACAGGGCC
>JABAOG010008541.1_pt1 | contig 13479 bp, 13 predicted proteins | sample 7062131 | NCBI WGS metagenome assembly JABAOG01 (sample SAMN14538629, study PRJNA623070) | marine sediment metagenome | biome: marine biome [ENVO:00000428]; feature: marine pelagic biome [ENVO:01000023]; material: deep marine sediment [ENVO:00002113] | place: India: Arabian Sea | collected... | reverse complement strand
CAACATCATGTTCGTGGTGGTGCAGGAGCGGACGCGGGAGATCGGGATCCGGCGCAGCGTCGGGGCCCGGCGTCGGGACATCCTGGCGCAGGTGCTCCTGGAGGCGGTCCTCATCGTCGCGGTGGGCGCCGCGCTCGGGTTCGCCATCTCGGTGGGGCTGACCCGCGTCATGGCCCTGCTGCCCATCGAGGAGTACGTGGGGATCCCGGTCATCTCCACGCAGGTCGCGCTGCTGACGGCCGGGCTGCTGGCGCTGGTGGCGCTGGTGGCGGGCCTGCTGCCCGCCCGGCGCGCGGCGGGGCTGGACCCGGCGGACGCCCTCCGCTGGAGCACCTGAGGGGGGCGCCGTGTTCCGACTGCTGCTGGCCGAGTTCTGGACCGACCTGAAGGCGCAACGCACGCGCGCGCTCCTGACGCTGTTCGCCGTGTTCTGGGGGTCGCTGACCATCGTGCTGCTGCTGTCCTTCGGCGAGGGGCTCAAGCGGGCCGTGGTCGAAGGGCTCATCGGCGCCGGGTCCCGCATGTACATGGTGTACGGCGGGGAGACGACCGAGCCGTTCGAGGGGCTGCCGGGGGGGCGCCGGATCCGCCTGGTGGAGCAGGACCTGGACCTGCTGATGCGGAGCATCCCCCAGATCGACCGGGGGAGCGTCTCGTACGGCCGCTACGCCACGCTCCTGGAGTCGGAGGCGCTGACCACGACCACCATGATGGAGGGGGTCCACCCGGACTTCTCGGACCTGCGCTCCACGTTCCCGGTGGACGGCGGTCGCTTCCTGAACGACCGGGACATGGCCGAGCGCCGCCGAGTGATCTTCCTGGGCGACTCCATCGCGACGCGGCTGTTCCCCGCGGGCGGGGCGGTGGGCGGCACGGTGAAGATCGACGGGCTGCCGTTCACGGTCGTGGGCACCATGGCGACGAAGGCCCAGAGCGGCATGAACAACGGCCCGGACGCGGACCGGGCGATCATCCCAGCCTCGACGCTGCGCACCATCTACGGCCCGACACGGGTGAGCCATATCCTGGTCCGGCCGCGGGACATCCGGGAGGCGGCGCGGGTGAAACGCCGGCTCTACGAGGTGCTGGGGGCGAAGTACTCGTTCGACCCGGATGACACCCGGGCGCTCTACATGTGGGACTTCATCGAGGACGAGCGGATCAGCCGGAACATCGGGGTGGGGATCCAGATCTTCCTGGGCGTGGTGGGCGCGCTCACGCTGATCGTGGCCGGGGTGGGCGTGGCGAACATCATGTACGTGGTGGTGCGGGAGCGGACCCGGGAGATCGGGGTCAAGCTCGCCGTGGGCGCGCGGCGCCGCCACATCATGGCCCAGTTCGTGTTCGAGGCGATCCTGATCTGCTCCACAGGCGGCCTGGCGGGACTGCTCCTGGGCGGCTCCATCGTGACGCTGGTGGCCCGGCTCCCGGACACCAACGAGGCCATGTTCTACATCGCGAACCCGACCCTGTCGTGGCCCATCACCCTGGCCACCGTCGCGATCCTCATGGGCATCGGGATCCTGGCCGGGGTGTTCCCCGCCCGCCGCGCGGCCGCGCTGGACCCCGTGGAGTCGCTCCGCTACGAATAGCGGCGCCCGACCGGCTTGCGTGGGGTGGCGCCACGCGGTACCGTCTTCGTGCCCTCGGAGACGCCCCGGCCGAAGACCGCACTTGCCGACCGACGCCGCTTCTGCGCACGATGAGGGACGCAGCGCGATTCTTCTGATTACCCCCGCATCGGAGAGCACGAGCATGAACACGAGCCACATCCGCGTGAAGCTGCGCTACGTCGAGATCCTGGACAGCAAGGACCTGGATGGCACGGGCGAGTTCGTCTTCGAGTTCAAGGCGCTGTTGCCGGAGCGCGGGACGGAGCAGGTGACGCGGATCCCCGAGTCGGGGCACCTGGCCATCTCGGATCACCCCGCCATGAACAAGGTCACGCTCGACCAGGTGCTGTTCGAGGGCGAGGTCCGGGACGACGAGACGCTGGTGTTGGAGGCGACGGGCACCGAGCTGGACCGTCTGTCGGCCGATGACAAGCTCGCCCCCTATCACCGGGAGTTCACCGGTCCCGTGGCCGAGTGGATCGGCAGCCATTCGCCCTGGGACGAGGGGACGGACGAGGAGAAGGACCCGGAGCAGCTCGGCGACTGGCGCTTCGCCTTCGTGATCGAGGAGGTCGGGGCCTGACCGGACCGCGGGCCGGATCGGGCCGCGGTTACGCCACGACCCGGTTCCGACCGCCGTCCTTGGCGGCATAGAGGGCCCGGTCGGCCGCGGCCAGCACCTGCTCGGGGGGCTCCCGACCGGTGCGCTCCGCCGCGCCCAGGCTCGCCGTCACCTTCAGCGTCTGGCGGGGCCGCCAGAGGAACAGCGTGCGCTTGGGCTTCCGCCTGGGCCGGTCGGCGCCCCGGATCACGAAGGTGCTGTCGCCGATCCGGCGGCAGGCCTTCTCGAGCCGTTCCCGCACTTGGTCCAGCGACTTGCCCCGGAACACCAGCGTGAACTCCTCTCCGCCGTAGCGGAACGCCCGCGCGCCCGGCGTCTCCCGGAGGCGCGCGGCCACCANNGCGCGCCCGGCGTCTCCCGGAGGCGCGCGGCGACCATCCGAAGCACCTGGTCGCCCACGTCGTGGCCGTGGCGGTCGTTGAATCTCTTGAAGTGGTCCACGTCCACCATGGCGACCGTGTAGCGTCCCCCCATCCGCTGGAGCGTCTCGTCCAGCGCCCGCCGGGACGGGAGCCCCGTGAGCGGATCCTGGTACGCCATCCGGTGCGCGTCCTCCAGCGCCGCGGCCAGCAGCATCAGGACCGCGGCCAGCGCGTGCCACGCCGCCCCGCCGGCCAGGCCCACGTGAGAGCCCATCACCGCCACGGCCCCCCACAACAGGCCACGGTGCATGGGGCCGCGCCGGAGCGTTCCGAGCGCCATGACCAGCGCGGCCCCCGCGGTAGCGGCGAGCACCACGTCCACCGAGCCCAGCACGCCGTCCATCGGGCCGGGCCACGGCACGGGCACCGTCCGCGCCACGGCGGGGATGGGTGGCCGGAACAGGACGAGGGCCAGCAGGCCGACCAGCTGGGTGCCCAGCAGCGTGCCGCGGATCGTCCCGCTCCGGGTCAGGATCCCTCGCTCCGGCAGGAGCCCCAGGACGAGGAGGTCCGCCGCGATCAGCAGCGCGGCCAGCGTCGGGATGGGGCCGGGGGGTAGCGCCGGCAGGAGCGCGCCGACGAGGAGGATGGCCGTCCCGAACACGACCCGGCCCCGCCGGAACCGCCAGCCCACGGCGGCGGTGCCCACGGCCGCGGCGGCCGCCAGCAGTCCGGTGTAGGGGGCCAGGTACGGGAAGAAGTCGAGGCTCGGGGCCCAGAGCAGGAGGGCGAGGAGCACGGCCTCGGGCACGAAGATCCTCCGGACGACCCGGGCGGGGCCGAGGAGGGCCCTGGTCAGCGTTGACACGGTTCCGTCCTGTCGCGTGGGGGGTGCTGCGGGGAGGTGCCACAACATGAGAGGCCCCGCCGCCGCGGCGCAACCTTCCCGTCCGCCCGGGGGGTACCTGCGGAGGCCGCGGTGGAATGGATCGGCACCCGGCATGCGTCGGGTGGCCCCGCACAACGCTCGAGAAAACCAACCGGGACGGGACGATGAATGGTCTGACGCAGTGGATCTGGGAAAACGGGGCCGGGCTCGTGGGAAGCGTGGTCACCGCTCTGGGGGTCTACGCCGCGATCGTCGTGTTCACCCGTCTGGCGGGACTCCGGACCTTTTCCAAGCTGTCGAGCTTCGACTTCGCCCTGACGGTCGCGTTCGGCTCGCTGCTGGCCACCACGATCCTGAGTCCCGACCCGCCGCTTCTCCGGTCCGTGGTCGCCCTGGCGTCCCTCTACCTGCTCCAGTACACGGTGTCCCGGATCCGGCTCCGGGGCGGCCGTGCGGCCTCCGTATTCGACAACGAGCCCCTGCTGCTCATGGACGGCCCGGAGATCCTGCAATCGAACCTGGACCGGGGCCGCGTGACCCGGGACGACCTGCGGGCGAAGCTCCGCGAGGCCAACGTACTCCGCTGGGAGCAGGTCCGGGCCGTCGTGCTGGAGACCACCGGCGACATCTCGGTGATCCACGGGGACCCCGGCGCGCCGGCGCTGGAGCCGGAGCTGCTGGCCGGGGTACGGCGCGGGGTGTTGACGGACGCCCCCCGGTAGGGGACAGCGCCGCGCCGGGGTTCAGACGAGTGCGCGCCGCAGCGTCCGTGTCTCCTCCAGGAGCTCGCGGGCCGCCGCCAGCGTGGCCGCGCTCCCGGAAGACGCGGCGGAAGGCGCCGGAGCCTCGTCGCCCGGGTCCCCCAGTCCCGCGCCGCGCTCGCGCCGGACCCTGTCCCGGAGGGTGTCGCGGATCCCCTCGGCGTCCTCCACTCCCCGGAAATAGCCGCGATGCAGGCTCCCGCCGTCCTCGTCGGAGCCGGAGCCGCCGCCCGCCGTCCGGACCTCCACGTCGGCGATCCCCAGGAGCCGCTGGACGGGGCCCTGGCGGACGCCGATCCGCTGGATGTTGGCGAAGGTCATGGTGTTCTCCCGGACCGAGACGATGCCCTCGCGGATCCGCAGCGCACGGTCCGAGAGCATGTACCAGCGCATCTCGTAGTCGAGGCGCAGCGCGGCGAGGGTGTACGGGATCTGCGCCAGGTAGCCGAGCCAGGCCAGGACCTCGAGGGCGCCGAGCGCCGTCGCCACCACACCGCCCACCCGGTCACCGATCACGCCCAGCGCGATCACGCCGAAGACCAGCCCGATCAGCGTGCCGAACTGGCCCGCGAGCCACGCCAGAAGGCGGTACCGGAAGTACCCGGGGGCCGCCCGGAAGACGCGGATCGCTGCCGGGTCCCCGGCCGGAGGTACCGGCTCCGGCGGGATGCGCAGCGTGCCCAGCACCAGGCGCCGCAGCCGATCAGGCATCGGGCTCCCCCGGTCCCTCGCCCCGGCGGTCGGACGGGGCGGAATCAGACGGGGCGGGGGTCCCCCCCTGCTTCCGGGCCAGCTCCTCCCGCAGCGCCCGCAGCTCGGCGGTCACGGCCCGGAGGGTGGCCGCGATCTCGCTCTCCTCCTCGGGCCCGGCCGGCGGGGCGTCCGGCTCCGATCGATCCTCTCGCCTGGCGCCGCGCATCCGGGCGTAGAGGAAATCCCGCATGGCCTCGAGGCCCGGCACGCCCTCGATGGTCATCTCCGCCTTCGCGCTGCCGCTGGCCGTCTGCACCTGGATCTTCCCGAGCCCCAGCCAGCGCTCCACGACGTTGCTGGACAGGTGGATGTCCTGGACCCGGGCGTAATTCAGGGTGACCTCGCGGCGGAAGAGCGCGCCCCGGCGCATGCTGATGCCCTCGTCGTCGATCCGGTAGCGGAGCGTGCGGTAGCGGAGGTAGAGCGGGACCAGCGGGAACAGGAAGAACGGGCCCGCGATGAGGGAGGCCAGCGCGTAGTAGCGGAGCAACGCCGGCGATGGCCGGAGAACGACCGGCAGCCGGTCCAGCTCCAGCGCTCCCGCCCCCCCGGCCTGCGCGACCTCCATCATCGGCCCTCCCCCGTTCGCGTAACCGATCCCGTCCCCCAGGAAGGTACGGGGGCCGGCCCGGCTCCGTTCAGATCCGTCCGGCGAGGCCGGTCCCGTGGGTCGGCCGCGGACCGGGTCCGGGTCCCCTGGGCGGCGTCATCGCGATCCCGCCGGCCCGTTCCCCGATCGTGGCGCCGGCCGGTCAACGCTTCCGGTTCATGCGCTCCACCAGCCCGGGCTCGAGCTCGAGGCCTGCGGCGGCCGCGTTCTCCTCCAGGTGCTCGACGCTGGACGTGCCGGGGATCGGCAGCATCACCGGCGAGCGGTGGAGCAGCCACGCCAGCGCGATCTGAGCCGGCGTCGCGTCCACCTCTTCCGGGATGTCCGCCAGCGGGCCGTCCGTCCGGGCGAGGGGGCCCGCGGCCAGCGGGAACCAGGGGATGAATGCGATCCCCTCGCGCTCGCAGTAGTCGAGGACGGCCTCCGACTTCCGCTCCTCCAGGTTGTACTCGTTCTGGACGGATACGACGTCCACGATCGTCCGGGCGTCCTCGATCTCCTCGACCGTCACCTCCGAGAGCCCGATGTGCCGGATCTTCCCCTCGTCTTGGAGCTCCTTCAGCGTGCCCAGCTGGTCCGCCGCCGGCACCGCCGGGTCGATCCGGTGGAGCTGGAAGAGGTCGATCCGCTCCACGCCCAGCCGCCGCAGACTGCCCTCGCAGCGCTGTCGCAGGTGGGCCGGGTCGCCGTTCGGCTCCCACTCCCCCGGCCCCGTCCGCTCCAGCCCGGCCTTGGTGGCGATGACCAGTCCGTCGGGGTAGGGGCGCAGCGCCTCGGCGATCAGCTCCTCACTCACGAACGGGCCGTACGAGTCCGCCGTGTCGATGAAGTCGATGCCGAGGTGCGGGACCCGCCGCAGGACGCGGAGCGCCTCGTCCCGGTCCTCGGGCGGGCCCCACACCCCGTCGCCGGTGATGCGCATCGCGCCGAACCCGAGGCGGTGGACCGGCAGGTCGCCGCCCAGCTCGAAGGTCCCGCTCTCCGCCGCCGAGATCTCCGTGGTATGCATGACTCCCTCGCTCTCTTCGATTCGCAGGCATCCGCGTACCGTTGCAGGACCCACGCCGCCGGCGCCGCGCGGACCTCTGCCCCCGGAAGTGGCGTGGCCCCGCCGCCATTGCCTTGCCGCATAGGGACCGGTAAACTTGGGTTTCCCCCTCGAATCCTCGTATTGAAGGCGGGCAGGAAATGGCGGCAGCCGCAATGGCGCTTCCGCCCATCATCCAGGGCGGGATGGGCGTCGGTGTATCCAACTGGGTCCTGGCCCGGGCGGTCTCTCTCAAGGGCCAGCTGGGCGTGGTCTCCGGGACGGGGATCGAGAACGTGTTCGCCCGCCGGCTCCAGGACGGGGACGTGGGCGGCCACGTGCGCCGGGCGATGGACGCGTTCCCGTTTCGGGAGACGGTGGAGGACGCGCTGGCGAAGTACTTCCGCCCGGACGGTCGGGGAGAGGACGATCCGTACCTGGGGGTCCCCATGTTCCGGCAGGTGGTGAGCACGGCCCGCGAGCGGCTGACCATGCTGGCCTCCTTCTGCGAGGTGTGGCTGGCGAAGGAGGGGCACGACGGGGTGGTGGGGATGAACCTCCTCACGAAGATCCAGATGCCCAACCTGCCCACGCTGTACGGCGCCATGCTGGCGCGGGTCGACTACGTCCTGATGGGGGCGGGGATCCCCCGGGAGATCCCGGGCGTGCTGGACCGGTTCGCCGAGGGGGTGAAGGCCACGCTCAAGCTCGACGTGGAGGACGCGGAGCGGGGCGAGCGCCACGAGCTGAGCCTCGACCCCGCGGACCACCCCTCGCCGGAGCCGCTGCCGCGACCGAAGTTCCTGGCCATCGTGTCGTCCCACACGCTGGCCGCGATGCTGGCCCGGAAGGCGACGGGTCACGTGGACGGCTTCGTGGTGGAGGGCTCCGTGGCCGGGGGCCACAACGCGCCGCCCCGGGGCGGCGGTACGCTGAACGAGCGGGGGGAGCCCGTGTACGGCGAGCGGGACGTGGCGGACCTGGAGCAGATGAAGGAGCTGGGTCGGCCGTTCTGGCTGGCCGGCGGCGTGGGGAGTCCCGAGGGGCTGAGGAAAGCGCAGGCCGCGGGCGCCGTGGGCGTTCAGGTAGGCACCCTGTTCGCCTACTCCCGGGAGTCGGGGTTCAACCAGCAGGTGAAGGGTGAGGTCCGGGAGCAGGCCTTGAACGGCGGAGCGGACGTGATGACGGACCCGGTCGCCTCACCGACGGGGTTCCCCTTCAAGGTGGTCCGGGCCGAGGGCACCCTGTCGGAGGCGGACCCGTACCGGGCGCGCCAGCGGGTCTGCGACCTCGGGTACCTGCGTACCGCCTACAAGCGGGACGACGGCCGCCTGGGGTACCGCTGTCCAGCCGAGCCCGTCCAGACCTTCGTGAAGAAGGGCGGCGACGAGGCGGAGACGGAGGGACGGAAGTGCCTCTGCAACGCCCTGTTCGCCGCCATCGGCCAGGGCCAGGTCCGGAAGGACGGTCGCCGGGAGCTGCCCCTCATCACCAGCGGCGACGAGGTCAACACGATCCGGAAGCTGACCGGCGAGGGCGACGCCGGCTACTCCGCCGCCGACGTCATCGACTACCTCCTCGGCGAGGCGGCTCCCGCCTGACGGCCGCGGGTTCCCCGGAGCGGCCGTTCCCGATACGTTCCGCTCGGAGGCTGTTCGCACGCGGACCCGATCCCGACGTCGTCATGAAGCGGAGCATCCTGGCGGCCCTCGCCGCCTGTCTTCTCGTCCACCCCGCCGCGGCCGCGGCCCAGGCCGACCTCGAGCTGCGGATCATCCCCCGGGCCGGCGTGCTCACCCCCTACGACTGGTTCTACGAGGAGTTCGCCCACTTCGGCTCGGGCCCGCTCGAGTGGACCGAGGCCGCCGTGCTCCGCTCCACCCTCGTCGGGCTGACAGCCCAGCTGGAGCTGGCCGGCACCGGGATCTGGATCCGGGGCGAGGTGCTCCGCACCCTGGGCGGCGAGACGTCGGTCGTCTTCGCCGAGCTCCAGCCGGCCAGCACGGCCGGGCCCGGCGTCGTCCTCCGCACGCCGTACTGGGTGCCCACCACCCTGACCATCGCCACCCTCGACCTCGGGCTGCCCACGGCGTTCAGCCTCCCGCTCGGGATCCAGCCGTACGTCACGGCCGGGATCGGCGCGAAGCGCTACGGCTTCGACCACTCCGTCCTCGCCGACGCCGACACCCACCTGGTCCGTCCGGAGGAGGGCGTCAACCTCGTCACCAACATCGGCGGCGGCTTCACCGCGCCCGTCTTCCGTGACCTCGGGATCGACTTCCTGGCCCGGGACGCAATCAGCCATTACTGGGACAAAATGCAGCACGACATCATGTTCCTCGTAGGGGTCGCCTGGCAGCCGTTCTGAGTCGGGGCGAAACCCGGAACCGAGGCGGAGACCGCGACTTCCGGGTGCTCCGAGGCGGGCGACGGAGTCCGACGACTGTGGGGCATTCCCCCACCCGAGATGTCAATCTATCCCGTATGGCATTTCATTGGATCGCGCCCTACTTTGGGGAGCGTCCCTGACCCCAGGGCTCAGGCCGCCGCATGGCGACGGGAGGAGGCAGGGCCTCCAGCCCTTCGGTTGAACGAAACGCTCAGGAGGACGTGCGGGGGGACCCGTCGGGCGAGGGGAGCGGTTCCAGTCACATTTCTTCGCAACCACCCGCAAGGGAGGCGAGAGACATGAAGAGAAAGCTACCCCTATTGTTCGGGGCTACGTTCCTCGTGTTTGCCGTGGCGGCCTGCGAGGGTCCGGCGGGTCCGCAGGGCCCGCAGGGCGCTCAGGGCGATCAGGGCATCCAGGGCCCGCAGGGCCCGGCCGGTGAGGACGCCCTGAACACGTGCTCCGACTGCCATTCGTCCGACGCGACGATCGTGGCGATCGAGCAGCAGTTCGCCCTGTCGCCGCACGGATTCGGCAACTACGAGGTCCGTGGGCCGGACTACGCCGGCGGCTCATGCGTGGCGTGCCACACGAGCCAGGGCTTCGAGGCGGCCGTCACGGGCACCGACCCCGATTGGAGTGTCGGCGCGGCGTCGATGAACTGCCGCACGTGCCACGAGGTCCACGAGACCTTCGTCGGGCCGGACGACTTCGCGCTCACGACGACCGATCCGGTCACCCTCCGACTCACAGACGCCACCGTCGATTTCTCCAATGGAGTCGAAGCGGCGGAGGGCGGCAATCTGTGTGCGAACTGCCACCAGGGCCGGATCCGCGACCCGTGGCCGACGCAGATCACGGACCTGACTCAAACGTTCGACATCACGAGCAGCCATTTCGGCCCGCACTACGGCACGCAGAGCAACGTGTTCGCGGCCGAGATCGGGTTTGCGTTCGGCACCGCGACGGAAGGCGAGTTCTTCCCGGCGCACCTGCCGACGAACGACCTGTCCTGCACGGGGTGCCACATGGCGCGCGAGGGCTTCACCCCGACGCCGGAAGGCCCGGGTTGGCACACGCTGCAGCCGTCGCCGGTCACGTGCAACGGCTGCCACACCGGTCCGGATGTGGACGACCAGTTCAACTATCGCGGCACGCCGCAGGCGATCTACAATGATCTGATCGCTGCGGGGACGTGCCTCGCGGACATCGGCATCATCACGATCGAGAACGTGCCGCCGCCGCCCAGCAGCATGGTGGCGTCTTCTATGCAGACCTTCGACGGCACGGCGTCGCTGCACGGTGGCGCGGTGATCGAGTATCACCCCGTAGAGGGCACGTTTGCGGAGCCGCTGGTGGCTTCGTTCATCGTGTGGGCGGCCCTGGCGGAGGATGGCAGCTGGGGCGTGCACAACCCGTCGTACGTGCGGGATCAGGCCGCAGGCGTGCTGGACTTCCTGCGGACCAACTACCCGGTGGAGTGCCCGACACCCGCCCCGTAACCTGGCAGGGTGACGGACGCAGTCCTTGAGACTGCCGCCGAGTAGGGAAGGCGCCGCGTCCGGTCCGGACGCGGCGCCTTCCGTTGTGGGCGGCGTGGCCGTTCGGCCTGCCGGGGTGTAGTTTTGGGGCCGTCGCGGGGTTCGGCGGCGCTGCATGGATCATCGGAGAGGAAGACGGTATGAGCAGAAGGCTACCGCTGCTGCTTGGATTGATGGTCGCGTTCGGGGTCGGTGCCGGCTGTGAGGAGGGGCCGGAGGGGCCGGCGGGGCCGCAGGGTCCACAGGGGCCGCCGGGGCCGCCGGGGGGCCTCATCTGCGCGGATTGCCATGACGCGAGCTCGGCGCTCGCGGCGATCCAGCAGCAGTTCATGCTCTCCCCCCACGGGTTCGACCAGTTCGAGCTGAGGGGGCCGGACTACGCCGGGGGGAACTGTGTCGCCTGCCACAGCCACCAGGGCTTCGTCGCCGCGGTCACCGGGACCGAGGCGGACTGGAGCGCGGGCGTGGCTGCGCCCAGCTGCCGGACCTGCCACCGGATCCACACGGGGGACGGCTTCGCCCTGATGACGACCGACCCGGTCACCCTGCGGGTGACGGGAGAGACGGTGGACCTGGCGGGTGAGCAGGGCCCGGGCGGCAATCTCTGCGCGGAGTGCCACCAGGCCCGGCAGCGGGACTGGCCGGACCTGGCGCAGGACACGTTCGAGATCTCGAGCACGCATTACGGCGTGCACTACGGCCCGCAGGCCAACGTATTCACCGGGATGTTGGCGGAGGCATTCGAGTTCGGGGTGTCGGAGACCGGGGCGTTCGGGCCCCACGCCGAGCTGTCCTGCTCCGGCTGCCACATGGGTCTGAGTGTCGACGAGCTCGTCCTGCGCCCGGTCGCGGGCGGCGAGCTGCACCACACCTTCGCGGTTTCGCAGGACGTCTGCGCCACCTGCCACATCCTGCCGGACCAGACAGCCGGCGGCTTCGAGTTCGACCATGAAGGGATCCAGACGCAGGTGTCGGCCCTGCTGGCGGATCTCGGGGAGTGCCTGGAAGCGGAGGGTGTGATCGAGATCACGGCGGAGATGGCGGCCCTGCGCATGGGCGGCGAGGTGGCGGCGCTCCACGGCGGCGACATCGGTGATCTGGAGTACGAGCCCGTGGTGGGCCGGCACCCGTCCGGTTTCGTGGCCGCGTACCTGGCGTTCAACGCGCTGGTCGAGGATGGCAGCATGGGTGTCCACCAGCCGGACTACGCGAGGAGTCTGGCCGCGGCGGCCCTCGACTACATGGAGGCCAACTCCGACCTCTGTCCGGTGCCGGACCCGCCCGTGGAGTGACGCGGGGGGCGTCGTGCCCGGCGGGCACGGCGCCCATTCGCGCGCGGCTGGCCCTTTCCTTCAGGGGCTCCAGAAGAGGCCCACAGCGATCCGCCGGGTCTCGCGATCGGAAAACTGCCCCATGGCCGACGGCCCGGCCATCAGCTCGAGGGCCAGCCGCAGCGGGCGGTCGCGCACGGCGGGAAGCCCGATCCCGGCGCGGGCGGTCCAGCGGGGACCGTGGACACTGGCCTCCTCGAGCTCGGCGTCCAGCGCACCGTACGGTCGCCAGCTGGCGCCGTCGTACGGGTCCAGCTCGACTCCTGCCCGTCCCCGCCAGACCGTGTCCTCCTCCGGGTGGGAATTGGGCGACCAGAGGACGCCGGCGTAGAGCCCGAGCCCCAGCGAGCGGGCCACCGGCGCGGCGGGACGGACGTAGCCGGTGAGGTCGGCGCCGTCGCGGGAGAAGTTGATGCTGGAGGGGCCGAAGCGGCGCTGGTACTCGTCGCCGAGGTGGCTGCTGGTGTGGTAGTAGCGGAGCCGGAGCCAGTGGTCGCCCCGGCGCCAGACCAGGGGGACGGCGAAGACCCAGTCGGTGTGGATCAGCTCCCGCTCCACGACCTGGAAGGAGAAGCGGGCGAACACGCCGCCCTCGATGCCGATCACCAGGGCGTCGCGGGTCGAGCCGCCGGCCAGGAGCAGCACCGGCACGGTGGCCGCCAGCGCGACCTCGCCGGCGACGCCCGGGCCGTAGGCCGTGGGGTCGGGGTCGGCGTACAGGAGCTGTCCCGCGACCACGGGATCCCGGGGACCGGCCAGGAGGTCCGGGACCAGGTCCCGGTCGGGGAAGACCCGGTCGGCCTCCTGACCCTCGACCGGGCCGGGCGCCAGCGGCCCAACCCCCGCGATGAGCGCGGTCATGGTTCCGGCGATTCGCGTACGGTATGCCCGCACGTGCGCCTCCCTGCGTGACCGACGAACCGACCCGCCACCGTGGCTCGCGCCAGCACGAGCCACACCCTCACGGGAGCCAGCGACATTGCCGGCTCGGCCGCAGGAGATAGAGTACAGCGCACGGCGCCCGGTAGACAGTGGACGGCGGGAGGGAGCGAGTGGATGGGAGACCCGGGAACCCGACAGCGGTGGGCCCGCTTGGGGAGCGGGCGGGACCATCCACCACGAACGGAGTCGACCATGACGGAGCCGACGCGCGACACGGCGGGCCGGGACTACTCGGATCTCCGCGCGCTGTTCCTGAACTGCACGTTGAAGCCGAGCCCGGCGCTCTCGCACACGCGGGGGCTCATCGACGTCTCCCGGGCGATCATGGAGAAGAACGGGGTCGCCGTCGAGGTGGTCCGCGCCGTGGACCACGACATCGCGACGGGCGTCTACCCGGACATGACGGAGCACGGGTGGGAGCGGGACGACTGGCCCGCGATCCAGGCGAAGGTGATGGCGGCGGACATCCTGGTCCTCTGCACGCCCATCTGGCTGGGGGAGAAGTCGTCGGTCTGCACCCGGGTGATCGAGCGGCTGTACGGCGCCTCGGGCGAGCTCAACGAGCACGGCCAGTACGCGTACTACGGCCGCGTCGGCGGCTGCCTGGTCACGGGGAACGAGGACGGGATCAAGCACTGC
>JABAOG010000621.1_pt1 | contig 13479 bp, 14 predicted proteins | sample 7062131 | NCBI WGS metagenome assembly JABAOG01 (sample SAMN14538629, study PRJNA623070) | marine sediment metagenome | biome: marine biome [ENVO:00000428]; feature: marine pelagic biome [ENVO:01000023]; material: deep marine sediment [ENVO:00002113] | place: India: Arabian Sea | collected... | reverse complement strand
TGTTGGTCTATGATGGAAATGATTTCTATTATCGTGGGAGGATTGTCCAGGTTGTAGATAATTTGATCGCCCAGAAACGCATTAAACCCATCGCCATGGTGATGGTCTCCCATGGTGGTGACCAGCGGTTCCTGGAATACGGCTGTTCGGATATTACGGTGGGAGTAATCCTGGAGCATATATTACCGCTTGTACACCAGCACCTGGAACTCCTGGACCTGGATGATCATCCAGGTTCTTATGGAGTTATGGGAGCATCCATGGGCGGTGTGATGTCCCTTTATACAGCCCTGAGGATCCCACAGATATTTGGCAAAGTGCTCAGCTTATCTGGCGCATTTGGTATGGACAAAGACCTGGTAGTTTATGACCTGGTCCACTATTTACCTATGAGACCCATCATTGTCTGGATGGCTGTGGGGCGCTATGAATGGCTGCTGGAGACCAACCGGAAGATGCATCCCCTGCTTCTGGAACGAGGTTATCGTGCAGAATACATGGAATATAATGGTGGTCATAATTACACAATCTGGCGGAACATGTATTACCAGGGATTAGAATATTTATTTGGAAATCAACTATGAAAATTGGTACACTCTGTTACTTGCGTCGAAATGGAAAAACCTTGATGCTTCACCGTGTCAAAAAAGAAAATGATATGCACGAAGGCAAATGGAATGGACTGGGCGGTAAGGTAATCCCGGGGGAATCCCCCGAAGACTGCGTTATCCGCGAGGTTTATGAGGAATCGGGTTTGCGGGTTCGAGATCCTGAAATGCGCGGGTTCATCACTTTTCCAAATTTTGCCAATGATGACGACTGGTATGTGTTCTTGTTCGTTGCTGAGAAGTTTGATGGCGAGATGATAGATTCACCTGAAGGGAACCTGGAATGGATTCCAACGGACAAATTACTGGATTTAAACTTGTGGGAGGGTGACCGGATTTTTATCCCCTGGCTTGACCGGAAGAAATTCTTTTCAGCAAAATTTGAATATGAGAACGACGAATTAGTCGATCATCAAGTAATTTTTCATTGTTGATGAAATAATCGGGACTAATTGGACGGGGACAAGGCGGGTAAAAGAGCTTTTAAATCAAACAAAGATCTTATCGACAGGCAGTTGAATTCATGAAAAGCTCCAATCCGGTCGATCAGGATGGGAACGATCCCGACTTTTTGCGCACCAACGATATCAGCATAATAATTATCGCCGATATAAATCGTTTGATTTGCCTCGCTGCCAGCGCGCTGCAGGGCAGCCTCAAAGATTCCCTTATCGGGCTTCCATGAATTCACCTGGGAAGCGACAAAGGCGAAATCAAAATAATCTGAAATCCCAAGGGTATCAATATAATCATCAAATGGTGTATCCCGGTTGGAGACCAGGCCGATCTTATATCCTAAATCCCGAACATGGGAGAGGATCTGATGCGTATCACTGTATAATTGGTCTTCCGGCTGGTACTCTTGCTCCATATATTTCTGGATAACTGGCGCCAGTTCGTCTGCTAGCCCCGCATTATTGTCGATCGCTAACAACTGCCGCTTGGTGTAATTAATCCAGAAATGGTCTTGCTGAACATCGAAAGCCATCAAATCGAGCAGCAGTTCAGTCGATTTTGCCCAGTAGTAATGCGACCAGCGGATCAGGCGGTGTTTGTTCTCAAGCGTGCCCTGGATGCCCTGTTCAACAGCGATCTCAAAAAAAGCATCGTCGGACGATGGGTCGTTATACCGGAGGGTGCCATCCAGGTCAAAAATGATGGTTTCGATGTTGGTGAACGTCGTGGGCTCCATAAAGTGGGATTAAGCTAACTATCCTCCGATGTAAGACATTTCAACTTTGGGTAAATTGACCGTGTTGGACGAACGAATTTCGGAATAACGATCATCACGATAGCTCCAAATGTTCTTGATGGATTCGTAAATCTCATCATCGCTAATTGTGGAGCGAACCAAGTCCCGGATGTCGTGTCCGTTGGCACTGAAAAGACAGGTGAACAATTGACCGCGTGCAGACAGGCGGATCCTGGTGCAGTCGCCGCAGAATGGTTGGGTTACGGAAGCAATCACACCGATTTCCCCGGCACCGTCTTTGTATTTCCAGCGGTTGGCGACTTCACCCCGGTAGTTCGGGTCAAGAGGTTCTACCGGGAATACCTTGTTGATTTTGGCAATAATCTCTTTTGCAGGATAAACGTCTTCCATTTTCCAATCATTGGAATTGCCAACATCCATATATTCAATAAAACGCAGGATATGTCCTGTGTTGCGGAAAAATTCAGCCATCGGGATGATATCGTCTTCATTCAAACCTTTCTTGACGACCATATTGACTTTCAGGGGATGCAGGTTTTCTTTTTCAGCCGCACGGATCCCTGCCAGCACCTTCTCAACAGAGATACCAACGTCATTGATCTTCTTGAAGACTTCATCGTTTAATGTGTCCAGGCTGACCGTAACTCGATCCAGACCAGCTGCTTTCATGAGTTGTGCTTTGTTGGGCAGTAAAATCCCGTTCGTGGTGATGGCGATTTCCAAATCCGGGATCGAACTCAGCATTTTAACGAGAACTTCTAATTCTGTCCGCAGCAGGGGTTCACCACCTGTCAGGCGAACCTTCCGCAGACCAAACCGTTTGAAAACTTTGACCAACCTGGTGATCTCTTCAAATGTGAGAAGTTCTTCTTTGGCGAGGTACTTATATCCCGAACCGAAAATCTCTTTGGGCATGCAGTACGTACAACGGAAGTTGCACCGATCGGTTACCGATATTCTTAAATCTCTGAGAGGACGATTAAATTGATCTGTAATCATTAAGTTTTTAACTCTTTATCTCTGCCAACTATTAATGAAACCAATTATACCGATAAAAAATGAGTAGAAAATCACATTTCTCATAGATAAAAATAAATACTTTCAGTGTTTTGCGATAAAAACAGGTCAATTATTCCTGCTGAGTGATGGTTATAACAACGAGAGTGTTTTCGCCAGCAGGATTTTTCGTCAGGACGACACGCGCACTGCGATTCCCCATGGAGTAAGATAAAATGGCAGAATTTCCAGCCTGAACTTTGCCCTCTCCGGGTTCCCAACCATTTAATATCATTTCCTGTTCGTAGAAGCTCAAAGCAGTATCGAATTCCACGTTGGCATAGTACGTGAGAAATGAATCGTTCGAGAAGAAGAAACCCTCATCTGGTTCCAGCAGAGGAATATCTTCCGGGATCTCCCCTGTGTTCAGCTGACCGGGGACTGCCATGGCTGTTTCCTGGAGATTTTGAGCCGTATCTGGGAATTGAGTGCCGACTGCTTCCAAAGTTGACAGGATCTCGTCGGTGTTCACTTGGGTGACCATCGCCTGGGCGGTTTCTATCAGCCCGCTTTCACTGGCTTCAGTGGCAAATTCTACCGCCTGAGTGGTCAAATTTCCTGTATCTGTGACCAGTGCCTGAAGGGTTCCCTGGGCACCATCTGCCTGTTCAGCAAGTTCGGAGATGTTGCCGATGAGCCCACAGGCGGTTGATATGATGAATACCATCAGGATCAAAGTAAACCAGCTAAGGCGATAATTTTCTTTCAAGACGACCTCCAAAATGATGTATCAGATGTTCGCAATCGGATTCCGGCAAATTTTCATCTAAATTCGTTCACTCTAAGGAAATTCCCCGAATTTCCAATATCAAAATTCTATCGAAGAATTCCGGATGTTACATTCAATTCTTACAAACTTCTCGGGTTTTTACAAGGGTTCAAAAAGCCTATTTCGCAACTCTTCGAGAACTTATACGTATACAGTAACGAGAAAATAATAAAAAATAAACGGCATTCTACCGTAGTAAATGGAGGCATAAAATGGGTATTTTAGAAGCTATCTTTGGGATAATCGGCGGAATAATCAGCCTGGTATTGGGCTTGGTCGCTGCGGTCATCGGTTTAGTCCTCGGGCTTGTTGGGACAATACTTGGTTTAGGCGTTGGCGCCATTGTCTTAGTGCTGCTGTGTGTTCTGCTGCCGCTGGCACTGCCAATCCTGCTGTTGATCTGGATATTCTAGCTCACCAGATTAATCCACATGAACGCCGGTGAAATTGACCGGCGTTCTGTGTTTAATTCCACGAATCTGCTTCGAATTTACTTGAAGAGGGAAGGCAGGTACTGCAGGTAGCCATGATTGTTTATTCCCAGGGAGCGGAAAATCGCTCTCAAAGCATCATGATCGGAAGCCTGCTCCGTGCTGGGGAAATCCGCCTGCCCATGAACCGGACTGAACTGGATCTCCCAACCCGGGTTGTTGGCAAGATTGCTGGTCACATAGATGTGATCCAGGACTTCACTCTCCCCGTTGAATACATACGTCCACCAGGCACTCTCTGGAATATCTTGAAATAGACCTTGTACAGCAGTGGATCCCTCCAGGATCTCAATCGGGGATGAGTCGATAAAGTCGTTGAAATCTCCGCCGGCGATGGCATATTCACCCTGCTGATGGTGGTAAGCCAGCAAGTCCCGCAGGTCGGCTGCCTCTTTCTTGCGGACGTCTGTGCAGTCTGGTACTGGGCAACTGGAAGAGGACAGCTTAGATTTGAAATGGGCAGCATAGACGTGTACGTAAGTCTCGTGGTCCGTGCCGCCTAAAAATCGGAATTGACCGTGGGGGATCGTGCGAACAAAGTCCACAACCCCATCTTCAAGACGCTGTTCATAGTCTGCACCGCTGACAGCAGAAAGTGACTCCAGCCTGACATCTTCGCGGATTAGAAATCCCTGGCTGATATCCCGCGGATCGCCAGATTCGACATAAACTCCGCTCCAATTGGTATTTTCATCCTGACTGCTGATCGCTGATGCCAGCTCGTCATAGACAGCCTGTTTCCCCTCGACTTCTTCAACCCCGATCAACATACAGCTGCGCATAGTCGAGACAATAAAGCCTGCTAATCGGTCGAGTTTGGATTGGTATTCAAGAAGTCCATCCTGAGAGCCTGAGATTGGAAATCCTGGAGCCCAATCACCCCAATCCCCATGACCGTCATCGATAGGATCAAACAGATTCTCCACGTTGAAAAAACATACATCGAAGTCAGGTAGATCGCCTACAAGGAGGGGCTCATAATCCTGGACGTCTGCCCGATCGATAACGCTGATCTGGCTGACTGGATCTAACACATCTGGGAAGAGCGTCCATTTGCCATACTGGTAGGAGAAGACACCCGTCAGATTGGCTGCCTGGATCCGGTCGCCGAAGTCAGCATCCGGCAGGTCCTTATCTAGGGCCCCAGACAGGTAATTGATTCCCTGGTTGCCGGGGTAATCGTCTTCAAAAATTCGGGAATAATCAGGTATAGAGCTGGTGAAATCGATAAAAGCGATCTCCGGATCGTCGTTTTCAAAACGGGAGTCGTACCGTTTGGTAGCCCCGACCACCCAGCCGTCAAATGTCATCTGAACTCGCATGCTTTCGTAAGGCTCGTAGATTGTGGTCGGATGGATGGTTGGATCNNTGATCTGGGTCACTGTCAACGGGGCTCCTGCACTTGGGCGATGGCTGATCTCGGTTGTGCCGTAGTACTCGACGACATACCCATCAACATTGACAAGCTGTCCGGGCGCCAAACCTTCGCTGTTCTCCCAACTGCTGGAAAAGTAAGCGTAGATCCCATCGGACGTTGACGGGTCACCATCTCCGCTGGTGTCCTGCATGTAGAATCCATTGGCTGCCACACCGGTGATGCACCCGGTAATACCTTCCACAATTCTCGAGACACAGGGGGACTCAGTGCCCGTGCCCTGGATTTCCATAATCGTGTCGCAGGTAGGGGGATCAACGGGATCGATCGGAGTCGTAGAAAAACGAACGTTGTCAATATACAGTCCTTCGTTCGCGGCGTTGGAATCCAGTTCGACATGCAAGGTTACCTGGCTGTTTCCACTGATTTCAGCAGCTGCCGTGGACCAGACCCCTTCAATTCCCAGGTCGTCAATATCCGACCCGCGCGTATCCAGCAGATCAAGTTCAATCCCGCCGTCGAGGACCAGCCAGATGCGGATGTAGTCTTCAGGAGAAGTTTCGTAGCCATCGGGGATGATGAAATAATCCAGCCCAAAAAAGGAAGAAGGATGTGCGCTCAGATCAACCGGATCGAAGCTCAGGCGGATGGCGCCGTCAGCGTCCGTCATTTCGTAGCCCTGGGAGCCGGATGTGTATGAGCCGACCTGACCCGTATAGTCAGTTACACCGAAATAATCTCCATCGGTCAATCCGACATCATCTCGGGAATTGAAATAAAAAGCAGAAAAACCGATCTCTCCGCCGGTACTGGTGAAATTGACCGTCATCTGACCGGGGTTATTGACCAGCGGATGATCTGTCGATGAGTCACCGGAATCGATGTATTGACTGCCGGTGCTGGGTTCTTCGAAGCTGGTGTAAGCAAAGATCTCATCTTCCGCTGCTAACGGAGTAGTTCCAGAAGGACCGCTCAAGATCAACAGAAAAAAGATAGCGATCAGCGGCCGTATTGTTTTGATAGATGATTTCTTTAATAGCATGTCCCTGATTTTATTATCAGGCTGTTCGATTTATCATAACAAATACTTATACTATAGCTTGGTTGCATCAAGAATTCTATTGAGTTAATTGTCAGTCTGAGTATTTGGTTCAACTTAATCTGGTTGATCAGGAAAAATCCAATTGGTCAAATTTATTTGACCTTGAGAGAACTCTGTAAATGATTAATCTGCGATTGGTTAAATTCTCGCACCACCTCGGCATGCGGAGCAAGAATATCAAATCCGTGAAAAGCCCCTGGTACGGCAACCAGTTCACATTCGATGTTTGCGTTCTTCAATCGATTCGCATACTCAACGCATTCATCATGGAATAGATCGAGCGTACCGACTCCAATCCAGGCTGGAGGCAATCCTGAAAAATCTTCTCGCCGGGAGGGTACTGCATATGGAGGTAGATTTTCGAAATCATTGTCCTCACCAAGATATGACTCCCAGCCGATTTGATTGCTTTTCAGGTTCCATGCTATGTAATGTTCCTGGATAAGGTCCTTACGGAATGCAGTTCGATCATCTAACATCGGATAAACCAACAGCTGAAAACTCGGGCTGATTTCTCCACGGTCTACTGCAATTTGTGCCAGAGACGCAGCCAATCCTGCGCCGGCACTTGTACCTCCAATCGCTATCCTGTTGATGTCGAAAATACGGGGATGTGAATTCATCCATTGAAGTGCTGTGTAGCAGTCCTCCAATGGAATCGGGAAGGCATGTTTAGGAGCCAGGCGGTAATCGACGGAGACAACCATGATCCCCAATTCCTTTACAAATTGGATGCAGTTCGCATCTCCCATTTCTGGTCTGCCGATGATATAGCCTCCACCATGCATCCATAATAATCCCGGTGCAGGACCTTCTTTATTTTCTGGTGAGTAGATTCGTAATCGGATTTGAGCTGTACCATCGCAGCTGGGTATCTGGATATTCTCAATGAGAATTCCTTCTTCTTGCTTCGGTCTGGGGAAGATCCTTGTTAGCAATTTCATCAGCCATAAATTCCTGCGGTTTATCGTGAATTCTGGGATGTAGCGGAATTGCTGTAATTCCGTATGCAGTTTTGACGATTGTCTTTGCATTGGATCAATGCCCCTCCAACAACTGGTCTGGCATGATTACCAATCATATCCCATTTGAACACTTTCCAGGAAAATTATATTGGCATTTCAGCGATGATTTTGTTTACCATAAATATTGAGAATGATTATGAGGTTGAATTTTCAGTGGATACCCAGATTTGTCGTCCATCCGTTGTGATTTCGATCCAGCCGTGCCGGTCTGTTCGCAGCAGCGGATATCCCTCAACAGCATCCAGGAATTCCTGGTTGGGTAATCCATCCGGGTCGGCGGAATCAACGGTGATCACGATAAATTGTGGATTCAATTTGTTGATCCACTCCGGAGGGTTGGCTGGAGCGTAGCCGTGATCAGCAGCCAGCAGGAAGGCGGGCTGCTGGTATTTCGCAACCTGGCTGATCTCGACAAGTTCGTCCGGATTGGAGCCGAAGGGAAGGATTGCGCGGAAGTTTTCCCATTCAATCAGAAAGACTCCACCCAAAGAGTTCGTGTCGATCACTTCCAATCGGGCTCCTTCTCCCAGGTCCAGGGCATGTCCAGTCTTCGCATAGGTCAGTGGGATGTCCATCTCGGTGATCTTCTGGCGCAGGTAATCTGCCTCCCGGTTCGGGCTGGGCAGTCCGCTCCACAGTATTTGATTCGGGGGATATTGTGGAATGATCGTCTCCAATGCTCCAATCTGATTGGATGCTGGGGCGCCAACCACGAGAAAATCCAACCGGCGGTGGGTGAGCGGCAGGCGTCGTCCCAATTGATTGCTCAATTGAACCGTGCTGTCCCCACCGTTGATCAGGATGTATCGACCTTTGGGTGTCCCGATCAGGAATGCATTAGAAGTTCCCGTGTCAAGGATAGAAATATGCAGTTGACCATCCGGCATCCGCTGTACGGTGTGCCAGGTGAAAAGAGAGATGGTGATCAGCCCGACCAATAACGGGGTAAAAACCTTCTGACCCAAGTTCTCCTGGTTACTCCACCATTCCTTGATTTCGGGAGCTAGCCAGGTTGCACCCAGGATGACCACAAAAACACTAACGATCCACCAGGGATTCACATCACCCGTATTGAGCATTCCGATGCTGACCTGGTCCATCCACTCAACAACTCGAATGGTGTAATATGCAAACGGCCATGCCAGGTAGGCAAGCAAATTTCCGATTGCGAAAAACAGGCTTCCCGAGATGATCGCCAACCCACCCAATATCATGATCGCCGGCTGGACAGGCAGGATCAGCAGGTTGACCAGTGGAGAAAGCAGGGAGATTCCACCGCTGTACAGTACGATCAGTGGAATAGTCGTTATGTTTGCAGCCAGGGTGAATAGAAGATATTCCCCAACCGGACCAGCAAATTTCTCCGCTCGCTCTTCGGTGGTCCAGCGATTAGCCAGGTTGATGAACCATTGCGTCAGAGGCTCAGCGTAGAGCACAAGCCCCAGGGTAGCCGCGAAAGAGAGCTGGAAACCAATATCCCACAGTATATGTGGTTCGAAAGCAGTCATCACCGCCGCAGTGAAAGCCAGGGTGTTCACCCCGCTGCCCTTGCGTCCGATTTGTCTGCCGAAGAGCGCAAGACCGCCCATGAAAGCAGCGCGCACAACAGCAGCATCGGCACCGACAAGCAGTGTATATATTGTGATCCCAATGATGGATATCCAAAATGCTCTCCTGGGGTTGAAAAGCCTGCCGGATAAACTGGCGAACAACCCGGCGATCAGGGTGATATTAAAGCCAGAGATGGCAATGATGTGCGAGGTNNCTGGTCTCTACCCCGAGTAGGATACCGGAGAGCAGGGCGGACTCCGGCTGGGGCCAGAAATCCTCCGCCAGGTCCAGACTGAAGCTGCGGTATTTCATCAGCAGTGTGTATAGAAAATTACCATGGTTGTGAGCGAGAACGCCGATCTGGGGATAAGACATCGAAGCATAAATGCCCTGCCGTTCCAGGTACCGCTGGTAGGAGGAACCAGTTTCAGCTGTGTTAGGTGCAACCACTCCTTCGAGCACAATTTCATCACCATACTGAAACTCCTGGTGAGCAGAGGTGCGTACGACCAGTTTTCCGTATATTGTCTGGTGTTGAATGGAGTACTCAGGGCGGATTTGTGATGTTTTTACAACAATACGCTGGTAGGTATCCAGGTCATCCGGGAATTCGTCAATCGTTCCACGCACGACCCAGGTTGTATTTTCATCGATAAAATTAGAGATAAATTTGGGATTTTGTGTATCTGGCAGACTAAACTGATACCATGCGGCGCCTACTCCCACGGCAATCAACAGAGTGTAACCCGGTAGTTTCAGGTGAAGACGCTGCCATAATTCGTGGTCTCGAATCCGCACGAATAACGGGAAGGAGAATCGCAGAAAGAGATAGCGGTGGAATAAATAACCTGCAGCACCGAATAGACCAAAAAGACCTGTCCAGAGAACTGCTGGAATTTGGACAACCGAACCAAGAAAGTTCCCCAGAAGAAATGACAGCGACAACCAGAATAACGGCACAGTTTCTTCCGATATCTAGTTATCCGGGTTCTTCTCTGTGTGCCAGGAATTTTCTTGCGCGCAGATTGAACGGCAAAGCTTTCCCTCCGGGGAAGACAGTCGTTAGGTTGGATTTATGGTCAGGCTGCCATGGATTCTGCAGGTGGAGTTTTGTCGAGCCATTTCCAATCGGCATAGAAAAGCAAGCCGATCAGCAGGATCGGGAAGACAAAGATCACCAGGTTGAGAAGGTTTTCGACACCGCGCACGAAGAAAGCCGCGAAGAAAACTGCAGCAGCGACAAAGGCGACAAAACCGATGACAGGCCGATTCCATGCGAAGGCAAGCAGTACGATCAGGGCGATGGATGGAATGTTATGGATCAGGAATCCACCGATCTTTTCAAACAGCGTTCCTTCCATTTCGAATACATCGAACGAGAACATGCTGATGAATAAGATGATCAATATGGCAGCGATGCGCGGCATCCAGTGGATGACTTTCCCCAATCGAGTGCTGACCTGTCCGGTTTTTGAATGTTCATGCCATCCGATCAGCAATACATATACTGACCCGTAGAGGAGTACGAATGGGATCGAAACCAGTATGATGGTGAACAGCATCTCCCACCACTGCATATTGGCGGCCTCAAGGGTCCAGATCATATAGATGAAGGCAGCCAGACTGAGAACAAACAGGATACCCAGGATAATTAATGTATTGCGGTTGAATTGGGATTTTTGCGTGTTCATGGTCAAACTCTCCTTTCGAGCAACCAGTATCCGCTAACTATATATTCATTATAGCTGTTAATTGATGAAAAGTCTGCAAGTTTGGGTGGGAAAAACCGGTTTATCGGATGGAATAATGAATGCTAACCGCTGAGAATTGCAGCTACAGGTCTTCTGACATTTCCGGATGGGGACGCCACGGCTGGGGGATCAGCATCGGGACCTGCTTCCTGTATTGGGTGTAGACCTGACCATGGTCTGCCAGCAGGCGCTGTTCTTCGTGGCGGGCGCCGACAATGATGTAAATCGTCAGGCTCACGGCAAATGCAAGGTGGTTTTCTGTCATCACCGGGGTGAACCAGATGATCATCAGACCGGCTGTATACAGGGGATGTCGCACCCAGCGGTAAAGACCGGTGGTGACCAGTTTGGGTTGCTGCGCATCATCACCCAACAATTGACTCAAGCCGAGAAAGTGAAACAATCCCGTTTGGAGGACTCCATAGATCAGGATGATCACACCAGCCGCCTGGATGACCAGGAAGATGATTGAGAATGGGTAAGGTACCCGGTACAGGGTCTTGTCTTCCAGTGTGAGAAACAGGTAGGCGATCGGGACTAGCGTGATCGCGGCGAAGATATTGAAAGCCAGGCGGTACCAGCGATCTACAGCCTTGCCCCAGTGCTGCCGGGCTAAATCTTTGACTTTGAACGCTGCCAGCAGGGAGTGCACCAGCCCGTAGAGAATGAAGGCAAGGAAGATGATGATCGATGAGCGCATAGGTGGATTATACCCACGAAACCGGGATTATATGTAGAGAAGGAATACTTTACTTATTTACAGGATTAGTTATGGGATCCTCCCAATTTCCCTTGATTTAAAAAATCCTGTCAGGAATTCCTGACAGGATCTGTTGTTCAAGTTGTGCTATTTCCTTATCCCCAGCATCTTCAACCACCGCTGCCAACCCTGTTTGATACGGAAGGAACGGGCGCGGATTGTCCCCACGATCCCGTAAGGCAGGAAGATGACGATCAGCATGAACAGGATGCCGTAGATCAGCGTCCACTGGGATCCAAACCAGCGTTCCAGCCAGTAACCGAGCAGCTGGATGATGGTGGCACCAACGATCGGTCCCACCAGTGTGCCGACTCCGCCGATGATGGTCATTGCCAGGGCATCGATGGTCTTGAACACGCTGAGCACCGATGGCGTCACGCTGACGTTGTAAAGTGCCGATAGGGCACCTGCCAGCCCGGCAAACACACCGGCAGCGACGAAGGCGATCAGCTTGTACCAGATCGGGTTGTAGCCGATCATCATAGTGCGGCTCTCGTTGTCGCGGGAGGCGATCATCACTTTCCCGGTAGGGGAGTTGACCAGCCGGCGCGCTGCCAGGAAGACGACCACGAAGAAGACCAGCGCCAGGTAGTAAAAGCGGGTGCGGTGGTCGGTGGCACTCAGGTAATCTGGCACCGGGAATCCGTGCAGGCCGTCATCTGCACCGGTGTATTGACGGAAGTCACCCGCCTCTGCCAGGATAAAAAACATCTCTGCAAAAGCCAGGGTGACCATTGCCAGGTAAACACCTTTAACTCGCAGGGAAAGAAGTCCAAAGACAAGACTTTGAAGCAGGGAGAAAACCACCACAGCGACCAGTGCCCATCCGAGGGGCCAGTTGAAATTTTTATCGATGAGGATGGCAACCACATAGGCTCCGGTGCCAAAGAACATGGCATGACCAAACGAGAGGATCCCTGTAAATCCAAGCAGAAGGTCGTAGCTCATAGCAAAGATGCCGAGGATGAACATCTGGATCAGCATACCCTGCCAGAATTTCGCATAGCCGGATTGAGCGCTTTGCATCAAGCGGGTCAATCCACTGGCATCCGGGTTTAGCGCTTGTGGGTCGCCCATGACAACTCCGGCGATGAAGGGGAAAAACAGTAACAGCAGAAAGATGACCAGGTACAGCCACCATTTGGACCACCAGAGAGAAAATGAAGAAGGGGTTTGGTGTTTTGCAGTGCTCATTGTCTACTCCTTCTTTCCAAAGATACCGGCAGGTCGCACCAGCAGAACGATCGCCATGATCAGCACCGTAGATGCTTTGGCGATTGCCGGGCTGCCTCTCAGGGTTGCCTCGAGGAAGGGGACATCGATCCCGGCAGCGACGAAATGGTCCCCGAAGGCGCGTGCGATACCCAACAGCAGTGTACCCACCAGTGCACCGGGATAACTGCCCATCCCACCAATCACGATGGCGATGAATGCCTGCAGCTGGTAAATTCCCCCCATGGCCGGGTAGATCCCCAGGAACGGACCGGCGATGACACCTCCCAAAGCTGCCAGACCTGAGCCAAGGGCGAAGACGATCGTGAAAACCTGTCGAACATTGATCCCCAGAGCCTGGACCATCTCGCTGTCCTGCACTCCAGCGCGGATGATCATCCCGATGCGCGAANNGATCGACTGGCAGTGTTCCGTAAACCAGGAGAACAACGATTCCGAGCGGCAGGATTCGGTAAACCAGGTTGGCGGGATCATTGGTGGATGGCCTTCGTCTCCCCAGATACCTTCAACGATATCGATCAGTGCTATGCTCAAGCCCAGGGTGA
>JABAOG010003320.1_pt1 | contig 13491 bp, 11 predicted proteins | sample 7062131 | NCBI WGS metagenome assembly JABAOG01 (sample SAMN14538629, study PRJNA623070) | marine sediment metagenome | biome: marine biome [ENVO:00000428]; feature: marine pelagic biome [ENVO:01000023]; material: deep marine sediment [ENVO:00002113] | place: India: Arabian Sea | collected... | reverse complement strand
GGGCAAGGCGCTTCTCGATGCGCATGCCTCAGGACGCGACGCCACCGACGACGAGATCGCCGCGCGTGCGAAGGTCCGCGCCGAGCTCGCCAACCTCTGCAAGGCCGACCGCGCGATCAAGGTCCCGGCAAAGGACATTCCGAGCCTGATGTCAAAAAACGCTGATCACCCTATCTGGAATGACAATGCGGAGAAGTGCTACAGCTGCGGAACCTGCAATACGATGTGTCCGACCTGCTACTGCTTCGACGTCCGCGAGGAGATGAATTTGGACATGCAGGGNNCAGGGCGGCGAGCGCGCGCGCCACTGGGACGGCTGCCTGCTGCAGGACTTCGCGGTGGTGGGAAGCGGCGAGAACTTCCGCGAACACCGGCCCGACCGTTATCGCCATCGCCTCTTCCGCAAGGCCACGTACGTTCCCCAAATGATCGAGGGCGACTTGGCGTGCGTGGGCTGCGGCCGCTGTTCATCGGGATGTCTCCCCGACATCGCCGACCCGGTGAAGATCATCAATACACTCGCTGAGGAGAAATAACCCATGGCAACCGCATCCAAGGATCAATCCCTGTATCTGCCGGAACTGGCGACCATCAAGAAGGTCGCGAAGATGACCGAGACCGAGACATACTTNNCGGGAACTCGGCCACCAGCCCGGCCAGTTCGTGGAGGTATCGGTGTTCGGCACGGGCGAGGCGCCCATATCGGTATCGTCCTCGCCCACGCGCACAGGCTCGTTCGAACTCGTCGTGCGCAAGGTGGGCAACGTCACCGGCGCCATGCACAACCTCGCCGAGGGAGCAACCGTCGGCATCCGCGGCCCCTTCGGCACGAGCGTTCCCGTGGACGAGTACAAGGGAAAGGATATGCTGATCGTCGCGGGCGGCATCGGCCTGGTCCCGGTCCGCTCCTGCATCAATTACATCCTGGACAACCGCCAGGACTTCGGGCGCCTCATGATACTCTTCGGCTCGCGCAGCCCGAAGGAGCGCCTCTTCACCGACGAGCTCGCGGCATGGAGCGCGCGCGACGACGTGGAGTTCCTCGAGACAGTCGACAAGGGCGACGACACCTGGAAGGGCAACGTCGGCGTGATCACAACGCTGTTTCCGAAGATCGACTTCGATCCGGACAAGACCATCTGCGTCGTCGTCGGCCCACCGATCATGTACCGCTTCGTGATCATCGAGGCCAAGAAAAAGGGACTCGCCGACGAGCGTATCGTCGTTTCGCTCGAGCGCCGCATGAAGTGCGGCGTGGGCAAGTGCGGGCACTGCCAGATCAACAACCTCTACTGCTGCCAGGACGGCCCGGTGTTCAACTACAGCAAGGTGAAGGATTACTCGGAGGCATTCTAACGCAAGGGGAATGAACTTATGTCTAAACCACGCGTAGCGATATTTGATTTTGCAGGCTGTGAAGGGGATGAGCTCCAGATCGTCAACCTCGAGGAAAACCTGCTCGCCCTCCTGGGCCACGTCGAGCTCGTGAGCTTTCGCGAAGGCATGAAGGAGCATAGCGACGACTATGACATCGCGTTCATCGAGGGGTCCTGCACGCGCCCCAGCGACGAGGAGCGCCTCAAGAAGATCCGCGCCAACGCCAAGGTCGTCGTCGCAATCGGCTCGTGCGCCACGATCGGCGGCATCAACTGCCTGAAGAACGCGCGCCCGCTTGATCAGGTCCGCAAGGAGGTCTACGGGGACAAGGCGGACCTCTTCGAGACCTACGCCGCCCGGCCCATAGATGCGGTCATCGAGGTCGACGCCAAGGTCCATGGCTGCCCCATCGATCGCAACGAATTCCTCTCGATCGTCAAACAGTTGCTCGCCGGCCAGAAGCCGTTCGTGCCCAACTACCCCGTCTGCGTCGAGTGCAAGGCGAACGAGAACATCTGTGTCTATGAAAAAGGCATGGAGTGCATGGGGCCCGTCTCGCGCGCCGGCTGCGACGCCTGCTGCGTGAACGAAGGGGCGCTGTGCTGGGGATGCCGCGGCCCGGTCGACGATCCGAACAACAACGCGCACAAGGAAGTTCTTGATAAATACGGCCTCACGGTCGAACAGGTGGCCAACAAGTTCAACCTCTATCAACAATGGCAAAACAAGGTAAAAGGTTAACGGTGAAAGGTAAAAGGTTTTCCCTTAACCCTTGACCTTTTACCCTTAACCAGCTCGCTACAGCAATTGATCTTTGTTTGAGGAGAACACACATGGCAAAAGTAAACTTGGATATCGACGTTCATTATGTCACCCGCGTCGAGGGCCACGGCAACATCGTGGTCAACGTCAAGGACGGCAAGCCCGAGAAAATCCAATGGCAGGTCCCTGAGGCGCCGCGCTTCTTCGAAGCGATGGTCGTCGGCCAAAAGTGGGACGTGGTTCACCACATCACATCGCGCATATGCGGCATCTGCTCGATCGGCCACACGCTGGCATCGCTCAAGGCCACGGAGGCCGCGATGGGCATTCGCATATCCGAGCAGACGGCCAAGCTCAGGCGCCTGGCCATCCACGGCGAGAACCTCCAGAGCCACACGCTGCACGTGGGCTACCTGGTGCTCCCCGACCTCATGGGCGTGGGCAGCGTCGTCCCGCTCGCGTCGTCGCACCCTGACGAGCTAAAGCTCGTCATCGGCCTCCATCGCCTCGCCAACGAGTTCAGCGACCTGACGACGGGCCGCACCACGCATCCGCAGCGGCTCATCCCGGGCGGTTTCACGAAGCTCCCGACGCTCGAAGAGCTCAAGGCTGTGCGCCAGCGCATCGTCGATGCCGAAGATGACGTGAAAGCGGTCACGGAGCTGCTGAAGGCGGTCGCGCCCAAGATTCCCAATTTCACGCGCGAGACCGAATACGTGGCCTTAACCCACGACGCCGAGTACGCCCTCTACGACGGCGAGTTGGCCTCGACCGACGGCGGGCGGGACCCCGTCGCTAACTACCTCTCCTGGACGAACGAATACATCGTCCCACAGTCGACCGCCAAGTACACCAAGCGCAAGCGCGAATCGCTCATGGTGGGAGCCCTGGCGCGGTTCAACCTTAACCACGAGCAGCTCAAGCCCAAGGCAAAGGCGCTCGCGAAGGAGCTGGGCCTCGTCGCACCCTGCTACAATCCCTACATGAACACGGTCGCGCAGTACGTCGAGTGCATGCATACGCTCGAGGACGCCTTGAGCATCATTGACGGCCTGCTCACAACGGGCATCGACTACGCCGAAGTCTATCCCCAGATCACGCCGAAGGCAGGCCAAGGGGCTGGCGCCGTGGAAGTGCCGCGCGGCATCCTTATCCATGACTACACCTACGATGCGAACGGCGTGTGCACAGCGGCCAACTGCATCATCCCGACCAACCAAAACCACGCGAACATCCAGCTCGACATGGAAAAGCTCGTGCCGGAGATCATGGGCAAGTCTAGGGAGGAAGTCGAGCTCACGCTGGAGATGCTGGTTCGCGCATACGACCCTTGCATCTCCTGCTCGACGCACTACCTCAAGGTCGAATTCAAGGACGAATAGCGTGAAACCCGTCGCCATCATCGGACTTGGCAACTACCTCATGGGCGATGAGGGCGTGGGGATTCACGCCACGAAGAAGCTGCGCGAGATGGAGTGGCCGAAGGATATCGACATCATCGACGCCGGCGTGCCCTCCTTGGCACTGCTCCACATGATCGAGGGGCGCAGGCTTGTCATCATCATCGACTGCGCCGACTTCAGCGGGGAGCCCGGGGAGGTCAAGGCGTTCCCGCTGGACAGTATCAAGCGGTCAGAACCGGAGAGGAAGGCCTCGCTGCACGCAGCCGACCTCCTCACCACGTTCGACATCGCGGCCCAGACAGGCCTGCCGATCCCTCCGGTCTGGATCATCGGGATCCAGCCGGCTCGCGTCGAGATGACCATGGAGCTCTCAGAAGAGGCCACGGCGGCATTGGAGCACCTGGCCGAGAAAGTCCGCACTATCCTCGAACGAACAGGTGTTAAACCCTTGCATTAGACCTAGAGCTCCCGTATCCTACGGGCTGTTCGATAATCACACACTGACGGGAGGATATCATGGCAGATGTAGGCGATCAGGCTCGCGCCTTCTTCAGCTCCTTGGAGAATCTGACGGAGGATCAATTTGCGCAGATACTCGAGGGCAACATCGATCAAACGCTTATCCCGGTCTTCGCGGAGTACGCACAGGGCATCTTCACGGAGGTCGATGAAGAGGTCTTGAGCGGGCTGGTGCACCTCATGGTGATGGCGTATCTGGTCAAGACGAACGAAGTATCGCCGCTCACGAAGCCCCAAGCGCAGACGTAGTTTTGCAAACACATCCGACGCGACAAGGCCCCTTCGCCGTTTGACGAAGGGGCCTTTGCATAGTCTATCCTGAGTGGCGTTCTAGAACGCTCCCCGCGTACCCGGCTGAACGAAGCTGGCCAACATAGTCGCTCCCAGCACCGCCGTCGGCTCGACCGTAGGCGTCGCCAAGGGCCCCGTCCATATATTCGCAACCGGCTGCTGGCTGAGCCGCATCTTCCTGTCCAGCGCATCCTGGTTCGGATCGCGCTCCTGCAGATCGACCTGCCTGTTCAGGTCATCGAGGTCGACCGTCATGCCGTCCGTCTGATCCGAGTGCGGCATCTGGACACGGATCTTCTTACCGCCGTTGCTGAACTCGAACTTCGGCAGATCGGCGTTCCTGTCATCCAAGCCGGCCCAGCTCGCGTCATCGTCCAGCCGCTCAATGAACCTGCGCACCGTCGGATGCGGCCAGTACTCGAAGAACTGTTCGGCAAAGCGCGCGATCAGGAGCTCATCTGAGGCTACCTTGCCCTCGCTGCGCACGATCACCAAGCTCCGGCCGCCGGCGGGTGCTATATCCTGCAGTTCGAGCCTGTTGCGCACCTGCGGGCCCATGCCGCCCTGCATGATCGCCGCGTTCCGCCGCCAACAATCCTGCGCTGCATCGAGCGCCTTGTCATCGCCATTGATCGATATCCAGACAACCTCTTTGTCGCGGCACAGGGCGCTCGCCTCGAGCCTGCGGCCGCTGAAATCGTAGATGTCAGCCCTGACGAGCACGCTCTTGCCCGCACTCTCATGCCGACTCGTGTAGATCGAGCTGATGAAATCATCCACGCTCGATGTCTTGGGCAAGAGTCCCAACGGATTGTACTGCGCGATTGCGTGGCGCACGCCGACCTGCATAAGCGTATCGTTCACCGGGCGGCCCAGGAGGAGATAACTCGCCTGATCGGCAATCTTCTCCATCGTCGTGCGCAGGAGCGCCTGCGACATCGATCGATATTCAGCCTGCTGCGCGTTCCCCGATTTGTCATAGCGGCTCAACGCCTCGTACAGGATTGACAAGTACAGCGCCCCTCTAACGTTCTGCTCATGTTTTTCAACCAACTTCCGGGTCTGGCGGACCTTCGACTGCAGCGCGTTCACGTCGGACGGGAGTTCCACGATGGTCGACTCGTAATGAAACGGACGACCCACAAAATAGCTGTTGCCCGCCTTGGGAATCGTGCGATTCAGGAAGTCGAGCGTGCTCTGCTGCGCTTCGCTGATGACGCGCTGATCAAGACCGCCGAAGAGATTGTGGCTCCCCTCGCGAATGACGGCGAGATCGGCACCCGCCCGTGACGCGAACGCCTTCCACCAATCTATGTAATAGGGATTGCGGCCTACCGGCGGCACGTTGTAGCCGCGGGCATGGTCCTCCGCGACCTGGTGCTCGTACCATGGGTACTCTGAGTCGCGATCGCCGACGAGGATGAGCGCATTGTTCGACGCCAGGCGCGCATATGCCCGCGGGTCGGTCCAGGTCCACTGATCGTCCAACGCCTCGATCCAATCCAGCCCCTTTGCATTGAGCTCGTACTCGCCGGCCTTAACGAACTGGTCGATATTGTACAGGGAGAAGGCCGACCATGCGGGGTCGTAGCCGGACATGGCGACGACGAACGCCGCCTCGCCCGGATAGCGGTTGGCGTATTCGAGCGCGATGTTTGCGCCAGCGCTGCGGCCGAACAGACCGATCGGCACGTCCGCGTACATCCGTTTCGAGTACTGAACGATGCTGTGCACCCAGGCCATATAGGCGTTCAGATTATAAAAGGTTTCATCGTCAGGACCGTTGCCGTGAAATGCGTGATCGACCGCAACTCCCGGATACCCCTTCTTGGCAAAGTAGGACAGCTGGTTGATCATCGCCGTCCCCTGCGAATGCACACAGCTCGCACCCGGAAGATAGAGGATGATAGCGCCGGCCTGCGCCGCCGATGCATACGTCGCCTTCTGTTCATGAACGATCATCGCCGTCCTGAAGCGCTTGTCGTAAAAGCGAATCAGCGGCGAATTGCTCAGCGCCGCTTCCTTGTTGGTCGCCGCTATCTCACGCCGTATGGGGGTATCCGTTGACACGGGGTAATATCCCCAGTTGCGCTGCTCAGGCGGTATGACCATCACCGAGCCATCCTGAAACTTGCGCTTCCGGCGCTTGCCATAGCTCGCGGAGTCAGGCGTGCTGGCTCTCTGATTGGCCGATTGCCGTGGTGATTTTCCTATTTGCTGAGTCATATGGCGTCTCCGAAGTAACTATCGGCAATAATTTCAAAAAGTTGCTTCATATTTATCACTTACTTTTAAAATCCTATTCCCTTTCGGGAATCTTCATGCTGAGTGTTTATACGGAAATTACTTCGTGAATCGCTTACTGCGTAAGGCGGCGGTAGCAGCACGTATATACCGCCGCTACCTTAATAAAGATGTATTTCTGAGGATGCTTCATAATGCCCGAATTATCTATAAAATATATAAACCACGGGAAAGCACTTAACCTACTAAATTCCCTGCTCTTTTCCTTATATGTACAAGAATGGATCATTTATCAAGCATTTTTATGCGTCGCGGCAAAAAAATTCGCGTCACACGACTAGGGCGACATCAATGGGCATTGTCCATGATGCTCATTTTTTACGCAACCTTTTGCGGGGAATGCAGATAACACTATTGAACGCTGTACATATGAACGCGCTGTGCTATGAGCACTGCCTTAATCATCTTTACGTGAGAGGTACGCCATGAAAATAACCAACACACTGATCAACACACTCGCTCAGAGCTCTAACCCGGCACCCCAGCCGATCGGATCGATGCACGCATCGCAATTCGTGAATTGCATGGACATCGCCCCAACTCTGCACCTCGAGGGGTTTTCGGTACCGTCCATGTTTCATCGCAAGGGAGCACCGAAGATGCCCGACGTACCTGGCTGGATGAATGGTCCAGACGGGCAGATCCAGCGCGGTCCGGAAGATGTTGCTGATGTGGAGCCCGATTGGAGGGCAACGGCCGGCGGTCAGGAGATCGACGACACAATTTCCTGGGGCCATACCGACGGCGGGTTCGATGAATGGGACAACGGCATCGGCAACGATGAGATTTTCATGGTCGCGGTCAGGTTCCTCAAGCGCCTGTTGGCCCCGCTCATCACGCCCGCTCTCGAAGCATCGTCACCGATGGACGGCGCAGCGTTGTTCCTCTCGTATGCGTGACGTTCTATAGGGAATCCTAGCCAAGTCTGCCGGCCGAATGGATGTCGTCATCCTCCACGAAATCGACGTCCACACCCAAGACACTTTGAAAGGCTTCACGGACATGTTCGGCACCGCTGCTGAGCTTGCCAGCGCTGTCGAATATCCGCTCGCCGGATAAGCTGAAGACTTCGAAACTTCCATTATCGCCGGGCCGAATATAGCCTCGCTTGCCCTCGTGCATCATCAGCGCATTCTCTGACAAATACCTGCCCAGGAGGAGACGCAAGCCACGGCGGATCGTTATATGAGGGCTGCGGTGACGGCGCGCCTCCTCCCAGTTGGACATCAGGACGATGCGGTCGCTCTGATGTGCCTTCTTGTCGTCGATCGATAAGATCATAAACGCGCGCTTCCAGTTGACCAGGCGCCTCATGAAATCTTCAGATCTCACAACGTACATCTGATCGTAGGAGTTGCCGGAATAGTCCTCATCCTGAAACAGGACCGCCGCATCCCTCAAGCTCTCGAGTGGAATGGAATACTCTTCATTCTCATCGATCCGTATGACCATCTCCCGAAGCGGCTGCGGCTCGTCGAGATCGGTCGCGGACACCTTGAGGATATCCTCCCTCCGCCTCTTGCGAAACAACTCGCTCGCCGCATCGACCATTTTCCGCGGCAATTCGGGCAGCGCCCGCTGTCCCGTCATGAAGAGCGCGGCCCCCTTCTGCAACGCCTTGCGCACGGACCTGGAGAAGGTATCGATGCTCGGATCCTTCATGAACTGTCTGATGCCCGATGAGAGTTGTCCCTCCCCGGCTTTTATTCCCAACAGGTCCAGGACGCGCGGATCGCCTAACATCTGTTTATGCAACGGCGGGAAGGATTCCTTGAGGCCCACCATGTCCTGAACGACCGTCGGAATGAGCGCATAGAACGACGACGACGCCAATATCTCGTCATCCAGGCGCTCCCATGTCTCTTCGCTCACGCAGGCAAGCTGAACGAGCACATTTTCCTCTCCGGCCTCATCCGTTTGCCGCGCAGCAGCGCCGGGATGTTTCTCCTCCGTCAGCGCCGTATCAAACCGCTCAAGGAGGGTGTTCGTTCGCCACGCAACCTTTGCCGCAAAGACAACGGCTCGACCCTTCTCATTGACCAGCCGAACGCCGTGATAGGTCTGCGCATCGATTTCCCTGTTCGTGAGCTCGATCGTCGTGTTGCCCGGATCGCTCCTCGCCGCATTCATCACCGCGCGCGGTATAGTGGCGCTCAGATGAGCGGGCGTCATCACCGAAATCGGCGGCGTTACGATAAATGAATTTCCCGATCCTCTCGTCATATCCGTCCTACATAGTGAGCAAGCCTCCGCCCACGGTCGCACATGTGCGGCGAATGGCTTTTGCTATTCCGAAACGTTATCGGCTTGTACGCCCTTTTGTTGCGTATTTTTCCCCATGTTCGCCAAAAAAAAGGGGCTGCATACAGCAGCCCCGTCAATTGCATTCTCAGATAATAAATATACAAATTCTATACATCATACCCGCACATTCCGCGAACCTACCCCGTCTCGCCGGAAGCCCCCTGCTCATCCGCCAGCGCCGCGCGCAATCGATCCACCGCCTGGTTCACTGCAGCACATACGGCCTTTGACGAAATCGTGGCGCCGGTTATAGCGTCGATCGCACCCCCGTGAGACTTGAGCTTGATCGGCGGTTTCTGCCCGTCGAACTGAACCTGGAACCAGGGGCGCACTTTCGATTCATCAGGGCTCGTCCCGGTAATGACCGTCCACCAGGTCTTCTTCGAGAGAACTTCCTCGACCTTATCGCCCAGGCCCGGCGTCTCCTTCTGATAGAGCACTTTGATCGCTCCAATCTCAAGCTCGGGCGTCGTGCCCACCATCACCCTGATGCGGCTCGAATAGCCGTCGGCCTCGCCATTGGCGATATAGCCCAGCAACTCCCCCGCATCGCTCTTGGCAATGCTGTAGGAAAATCGCTTGCCGTCCACCTCGGCCTCTTTCGGCTCGAAGGTGGCCGCCTGCGGCATGACCACGCTGCGCGCTGCCGTCGTTATCTCAGCCTGGATCCTCTCCTTGGCCGGCAGGGTCACCGTGTACAGACCGGCCAGGACAGCCGCCGAAACGCCGGCAACGATGACCAAGACGAACGGGAAACGGATGTAGTCAGGTATCTTCATGTCACTGCTGCTTATTGGGAAAACAGACTAAAAAGTCAAGCAGTTATGCGTTGCACAGAGAAAAGGAGGCGCATCCTTACGGGATGCGCCTCCTCGGTAAACGCTATAATAGATTCCTATAGATTTCGCTGAATGACGCGCGAAGGTCGCTTGGCCTTCGGCAGGTGCGCCGTAAACGTCCTGGAGAAAAGGCTCTGCGTGTAGCCCTCCAAACTCGGCCCCTGGTCGATCACCTGCAGCGCACCAGCTTCCATCGTCGTCTCCGTAAAACCCATCTGCTTGACGAATTCCCTGTGCGCCGCGGTGAGGCCGATACCCGTCAGCAAACCCAAGCCTTCGAGCATCTTCGTATGACCGTATGCGTGTCCCCTCCTCCGCACATTGCCTATATCGGTCATCGCGAGCTGGTCTCCGACCACACAACCGTTGAAAATCATATAGGGCTTGACCCACGAACTCGCCCACTTCAGGTCTTCTTCACCCTTCATGAATCTCACTCGATGTGTGGATGTTCGCCGATCCGTGAACTGAAAGCTCCCTGCATCCACCGCAGCCTGAACGGGTGTCGAAAGCACGGGCAGCTCCAGGGGCATGGGCGAAGAGGATATCGGCACCTCAATGCCGGCCCTGCCGCTGCGCTTTCCATACGCGGCCATCGTCAGCTGCAGCGCGCCGCGCTCCATGGCCCTCAACAGATTGAACAAGGGGCGATGTGATTTTTTCAGCAGCTTGCCGATGGAAAACGACGAGTAGCCGTAAAGGGGCCATTTGGACGGCTCAATATCCTGTTCAACCACTTTTTGCCAGGCGGAGCGCGAGAACCACACGAGGCGCAGCTGCCCCAGATACTCCTGAGGAAGTCCACGTGACCCGTACAGCTTAGACGATCCATCCTTGGCCAGGGCGACCGTCGCCTCTCCCGACTTGGTCGTTACATTCATGCAGGGCGTCCACTTATGGATGAAGACATCCCCCGCGTTCTGGCCGCTCATCGCCTGATGGAAAATATCGACGAGGTTTTCCTGTCCCCGCCATTCCGGAGCAATGGGATGCAGCAGCTGAGGATACATCCTGTCATACAGGCCGTTGCTGTCAGGATCGTCCTTTACATGATATAAGCCGCTGTCCATGCAGGTGAGCACATTGCTCGCACCATGGAATGTCGGGCTCACAAAAAAGGTCTGTGCAACGGGAAGCGTTTTGACCGTCATCCTAACCCCCTTCGCTCGGACTCCGAGCTTATCCGTGCATCTCCCGCACCTATCCAGCCGCAAACCGGTAGGAAAGGAACCTGCACTGTCAACGTCGTAGACCCCCTAATGGTCTCGTTACTGTTATCGGATGAAAATCGAATTTGTTGCTAATTTTCTGGATTTTTTTTGCCGGGCACCTGCGGTGGATGAATAGTACCCTGATATCAGGAAGATTATCGCGTCCGAATGAATTGGATCAACGCCTGAAGACGTCGGCACGCGCGGCGAGCCCCTCCTCCGTATCGAGGTGCGGCGGCACAAAGGGGCTCTTCACCATGGCTGCTCGCTGCGAAAGGAGGTAGGCCATTGCCGACGCAAATACCTGCTCATCGACCGCGTCATCGCCCGTGCGCGCTTGCCGGGCAACCGCATGCCCTTGAATCGCGCGCCAGACGCGCGCAGCCGTTGTATATGAAAGCAGCGAACGCGATTCGTAGAGCATCCTCCACGATAGTTTGGGATCCCTCTCAGGACACAAGCGAAGCTCATCGGGAAAGCATTCCCACGACCAGATGGGATCCAGCGGCTCGCTGTTGAAGGGATGGGCATGCTGCCCTTCGATCACGACACCCCCGTTGCGCGCAACATGTCCGAGCAACGTATCCCTGGACCGATGAACTCTGAGTTTCTCCACATCGGGCGTGCTGTACGCCTTGCTATACGGGCCGCTCCTCAATGGATCGAGCACACCCTGCGATCCCTTGATCAGCAGGCCGTCGATGAAGCTGAAGTCGAGCGTCGCCTTCCGCTGACTATCGGACGCGTCGAGGCGGTCGATGGTGATGTCCGCATGGTCGGGATTGACGTCGGTATAGATGTACACGAGGGCGCGCATGGGATCATCCTGTGCCGCCCGATAATAGATGGCAGCGGCGATCGCGTGAGAGCGCATGCTCCGATCGGCTTTATAGGCCGGTGTCGGCGCACCGCAAAAGACATCTATACCGGCAAGCGCCAGATCGGGATGCGCAACCTGCATATTGGCAAGGATGAGGCTCAACATCCCGCCGTGCGCTTCAGCGGATGTCTGGACAGCACCCGTTTGAACCACATTAGTCGATCCATCCCGGTAACGTATCCAACCGCCGTCGAAGTCGACATCGGGCACGGCAAAGACGCGTGGACTCAGCTCATGCGACTGAGGATGAATATCAACCGCAGCCCTGTTGTTGATGAGAATATACGCCGATGCCTCGGGGAATATGCTGGTCACCGTCGCGGCATCGTAGCCCGATGCAGCGTACATGACATAACGTGGCGAGGGGCGATCGATTGCAGTTTGCGGGGAAAACTCCTCCCTCAGAGACTTCAGCCGCTCCGCCAATTGCACGTTCTGCTCGGGGCGCGCCGGCGCCACGTTTACCATATCGCCCGGAATATGGGTCACCCACATGGAGTTGCGGTAGAGCGTCTGGACGAGGTTGGCAAATCGGTCGTCCTGAGCCTGTACGTACTGCATGATGGCGTGGCCGTCTGACCCTATCGCCGCGTTGCTCACTGGCAGCATAGCGATGGCGCTCATTCCGCCCATCTGTGCGTTCGTCGTCCTCATTCTCAACCCTCGGCCCCGTTATCGCACATTTTGCGAAAAAGTTGCGTCCTATTTCTAAAAACGCGGCGAAAAATATATTGATTACATAATTGAACGGCGATGAAGCCGCTTATGATATACTGATTATCTGAGGCGTCTTAAAAAACTCTGGCTCTCCCATGGTTCAGCTTTTGTCTCTCGAAAGACGACTTTCACCTTCAACCCCGGCACGGACAGGTTCTCGAAGTACCTCCTGATCTGCATGGCGTCCTTCGATAAGGTGTTCCCCTTGCGACCCGTATACATGCTCTTACCGCGCAGATTGGTAACGACGACCACGAGCTTGCTTCCATCGTCATCGATATCCGTGTCGATATAGCCGTAGTCCACGACCTGGCGAGGGATATAATCAATGTGGCTGCTCCCCAAGAGGACCTTTACTCCCTGGCGAATCAGATAATGGGACGTTTTCCCTCTGCGTTCTCCGCTCAGTTTATCCGTGAGAACGAGAAGCGGCTCCTCCCTATCGGCAATCTCAATAAACGAGAATGCCTTTTCGCTTGTCAGCCGCTCCCTGAGATACGCAGGGGTCGAAACAATATGGATGGTACCCTTGTCCGTGCTGCAAATACTCCCGGTCCACACGTCGTATTCAAATTCTATCCGCGCATCGCCGAGGCGCAGCGGATCGACGTCATGCTCCTCACCTTNNGCCTGCTCCGCTTCAGCCGGAGCTGTATCCGCCAACGACTCCGACAGCTCCGCCGCCAGCCTCGCCAGCTCGGCCTCATCCTGCGCCGATTGCCCCCGGGCCACCGTGGATTCGGAAACGGATGCGATCGTAAACCGTTGCAACTCGGCTTCCAAATCATCGCAAATCTCACGCGCGGTATCGTAGAATACGTTCATCACGTCAGGGGTTTCGATCACGTGCGAATAGAGCGGCGGAACGATGTCCCTCACCGAAC
>JABAOG010010975.1_pt1 | contig 13500 bp, 14 predicted proteins | sample 7062131 | NCBI WGS metagenome assembly JABAOG01 (sample SAMN14538629, study PRJNA623070) | marine sediment metagenome | biome: marine biome [ENVO:00000428]; feature: marine pelagic biome [ENVO:01000023]; material: deep marine sediment [ENVO:00002113] | place: India: Arabian Sea | collected... | reverse complement strand
GAGACCAGCATCTGCCCCATGATGATCGTCACCTGCCCGGCGGCGAGCCCGGTGCGCGGCAGGGCGAACGCGCCGCCTGCCACGATGCTGATCCCGACGAACCCGCCCATCAGCATGTAGGTCAGCGCGGCCCGGTTCAGCCCCCACTGCCGCACCCCCTGCCCGGTCAGCTCCAGTATGGCCATGATCCCCAGCGACACGATCGCCCCGGCCAGATGCAGCAGAAAGCCAGTGCGCACTGGCCCGACGATCTGCCCGGTGAGCGTGCTGAGCNNATGGCGATCCCGGTGGCGAGTGCGATGAGCAGTGCGATGAGCATGGCAGGCATTCCTTGATCGGCTGCAGTGCGAGAATTCGAACGCGGATTATAGCCCCGAACGCTGCGGCGCGAATATTAAAAACGGCGCTGCATGCTGCATGCAGCGCCCTGCCCCGACGGCGGTGTGCCGTCAGTCGTCGTCGAAGATACGGTCGATCTCGGCCAGCACGTCGTCTGACAGCTTGAGGTGAGCGGCTTCGAGGTTAGCCTCGATCTGCCGCAGTTTCGTTGCACTGGTGATTACGCTGCTCACGCCCGGCTGGCGCAGCACCCACGCCAGCGCAAGCTGTGCCCGGCTGACGCTGAGCTTGCCCGCCACGTTGGCGAGCTGCCGCACGCGCTCGACGTTCTTCTCGGTGAAAAAGCGCTCCTTGCTCCACGGCTCCTTCGCGAACCGGGAGTCCTCCGGGATGCCGCTGTCATACTTGCCAGTCAGCATGCCCATCGCCAGCGGCGACCACACCACCAGCCCCAGCCCCAGCTCATCGGCGACCGGGAGGATCTCGTCCTCGACGCGCTCGCGGTACAGCATCGAGTACTGCGGCTGTTCGACGCGCGGCGGCTGCAGGCCGTGCTCCGCACACAGTTCGGCGGTCTTGCGCAGCCGCTCAGGCTCCCAGTTCGAGGTTCCCCAGTACAGGATCTTCCCCTGCCGGATCAGGTCGTCCATCGCCCGGGCGGTTTCCAGCAGCGGGGTCTCGTCGTCTTTGCGGTGGCAGAAGTAGATGTCGAGGTAATCGGTGCCGAGGTTCCTGAGCGAGCGTTCCACGCTCTCGAACAGGTGCTTGCGTGACAGCCCGGTGTCGTTGGGGTCGTCGCTCATCGGGTGCCCGGCTTTCGAGGAGAGCACCAGCGTGTGGCGCGGATACTGAGCCAGCATCCCGCCCATCCAGCGCTCCGCCTCGCCGTAGCCGTACACGTCCGCCATGTCGAAGAAGTTCACGCCGCCTTCGTACGCGGTTTCGATGATCTCTCGCGCCTCGTCTTCGTCGATCTTGGCCTCGAAGTTGATCCAGCCGCCCAGCGCAACCGCGCTGATCCTCAACCCCGAATCTCCTGCCTGCCGGTACTCCATCGATACCTCTCTTTGCTTGAACAATACCTGCCTCTGATTATACGCGCCGGATCAAAAAAGCTGCCGCACAGCGGCAGCTCGCCCGGCGCGCAGCCGGGCTACAGAAACGGCATATCCAGCATCAACACGTCCAGCGCCAGCCGCGTGTTGGCGTTCCGGTCCAGCGCGTCGATAGTCTGCCGGGTGGCGAGCAGCGCCCGGCGCGCCTCCTCCGGGGTGACGCTCGCCGCAACCCGTTCGAGATCCATCATGCGGTCGACGTTGACCGGCGGGGTGCTGCTCCCTACGGCCAGCAGCAGCACGTCGCGCCACCAGCTCTGCCACGTGTCGAGGACCAGCGGCAGGGTATCGCTGCGGTATATCTCTTCCACGTAATTGAAGCGCCCACCCCGGTCGGTGCTGAGCGCAGCCAGCAGCCCGTCGAATATCTCGGCGCGTGTTGCCAGCAATGTCTCATCCTCGGCAGCGCGCAGCGCCCAGCCGGGCCGCCCACCGGCGATCCGCGCCAGCGCCGCCGCGTCGTCGCCGCTGAACGCGAAGCGGTCGGCCACCGCCTGCGCGATCTCCCCCGCGGCGACCGGGCGCAGCGCGATCACCTGGCAGCGCGACACGATGGTGGGCAGCACGTTCTCGGCGGCATCAGCAGTGAGGATCAGGCGGGTGGTCGGCGGCGGCTCTTCGAGCGTCTTCAGCAGCGCGTCGGCGGCGTGGCCAGTCGCGTCCTGTGCCTCCTCAATGATCGCCACCCGGTAGCTGGCCTCGACCGGGCGCAGCATCAGATCGTGCTGCAGGTTCCGCACCTGCTCGATCTTAATCGAACGGCCATCGGGGACCAGCCTGTGGATGTCGGCGTGGCCTTCCCGCGCGATCAGGTCGCACGAACGGCACACCCCGCACGGCACCGGGCTTCCGGTGCAGTTCATGGCCTGCGCCAGCCGCAGCGCCAGCGTCGAGCGCCCGCTGCCGGGTGCCCCGGTGATCAGGTAGACGTGGCTCAACCGCCCGCTGGCCAGCCGCCGGACGAGCATCTCCACAGCCCAGCGGTGCCCGATGATTCCCCAGTTATCATATGCATTCATGCGGCCCATTGTAGCACACCCCGCCACCTACCACCGTACTGGCAGCAATCCGACTTCGCATGATAAAATTGGGGCAATCATTAGGACGTTTGTGCTATGCCCCAATCTCACAACAATACGCCTAAACCGCCGCCTCAGCCCACCGCTGAAGACGCTGCACCCTACCGCACGCTGGCCTCGCGTACGATCTGGCAGAGCCGCTGGTATGCGCTGCGGGAGGATCAGGTGCGCTTCCCTGATGGCAGCGAAGGCACTTATACGGTCGTGGAGAAGGATGCCGCCGTGTACGTGGTGCCCCTCACCGCCGACGGGCAGATGGTGCTGCTGCGCAACTACCGTTACACGGTGGATCGCTGGCTGTGGGAGGTGCCTGCCGGGGGCGTACAGCCGGGGGTCGAGCCGGAGGAGATGGCGCGCCGCGAGCTGCGCGAGGAAACCGGCGGCCAGGCGGAACGCTTGCAGCGGGTCGGCAGTTTCTACACGATGCCTGGCCTCGGCACCGAGATCATCCATGTGTACGTGGCCTACGGGGTGACGCTCGGCGAGCCGGATCGCGAGCCATCCGAAGTGATGGAGTGCCACGTCGTGCCGCTGGCGGATGCGCTGCGGATGGCCAGTAAGGGGGAGATGGGCGACGGGTTGAGCACGCTGGCGATCCTCGCCAGCATGCCCTACCTGCAGGCAGATAGCACAGCAACGGAATCAATTGGAGATGGAACAGGGCAATGACGCTGCGGGCTGTTATTTTCGATATGGATGAAACGCTGCTCGATTGGAGCCAGCACAACGCCGATTGGACGGAGATCCGGCAGGATCATCTGCGTCCGATCTATAGACAGCTGACCGAAGCCGGGCACAGCCTGCCCGAGCTGGTCGAAGTCGCTGAGATGTACAACGCATTCAACCACGATGCGTGGCAGTCTACCGAGCCGCCGGACTGGGTGCCGCCGCGCCAGCTCGACGTGCTGCGCCTCACACTGCGGACGCTGAAGGTCCACGTAAGCGAGGGCGAGCTGGAGGAGATCCAGCAGTTGTTTGCTTGGGGGCCGGTGCCGGGTGTGCGCGTCTACCCGGATGCGGTCGGCGTGCTGCGCGAACTGCGGCAGGCCGGCGTTCGCACCGGGCTGATGACCAACGCCGCTTCCCCGATGTGGATGCGCGACCGCGAGCTGGAAAAACTCGGGCTGCTAGCCTATCTCGACGTGCGCATGACCGCCGCCGACGTAGGGCACCTCAAGCCGCACCCGCGCGCTTTCGAAGCAGTGCTGGAGACGCTGGGGATCGCCCCGCGCGAGGCGGTGTTTGTGGGCGACCGGCTCTACGACGACGTGTCTGGCGCGCAGGGGGTGGGGATGCGCGCAGTGTGGGTCCGCCGGCACGACGAGGATCACGAGGACGGCATCCACCCCGATGCCACGATCTACGAGCTGCAGGAACTACCCGGCGTGCTCGACGGCTGGTACCGGGGGTGGCGCTGATATGGCTCTGCGTGCCGTCATCTTCGATCTGGGGGGCACCCTGCTCCACTACACCGATCCGCTGGCCGACGACCCTGCCCGCCCGTTCCGCCGCCTGACGCGCGCCAGCATTTCGGCGGCGCTCGACCATCTGCAAGCGGATGGCTACCCGATAGAGAACCGCGACACCCTGCTCGAGCGGGCGGACTGGCACATCGGCACGTCTTACCGCGCCGACTGGGAGGCGCAGCGCGGTGGCTCGATCGAGNNGATCGAGCCGCCGGTGCGGGCCGCGCTGGCCGAAGCCGGGTACGACGTCACAGACGACGACTGGCAGGCCGCCCGCGCTGCCTTCTACCGCCCGATCGACGGCGTGGTGAACCCGCGCGCCGGGGTGCCTGACGTGCTCACCACGCTGGCGAGTGCAGGCTACGACCTCGGGTTGATCTCGAACACACACTGGGCGGCGGACGTGCACGACCGTCACCTCGCCGAGCACGGACTGCTCGACCTGTTCCCCGTGCGCATCTACTCGTGCGATTCACCGTACATGAAACCACACCCCGGCATCTTCCACAGCGCGCTGGAACGCATGGGTATCCCCGCCGCGGAAGCCGCGTACGTGGGCGACCGGCCTGACGTCGACGTGGCGGCGGCGCAGCAAGCCGGGCTGCGCGGCATCCTGATCCACTCGCCGTACCGCACCGAGTTCGGCGACGACTTCGGCGGGGTGCAGCCCGATGCGGTGATCGACGAGCTGCCTGACCTCCCCGCTGCACTCGACGCGCTGGCTGCCCGCTGATGCCCAGCCCGACCGCAGTGACCCATGTGCTGTACGGCGAGGATGCGCCGTCGCTAAAGGACCGTCTCGACGCGTTTCTGGCCGAACACACGGATGCTTCCGATGGCGGGCTAAACCTGGCCCGCTTCGACTCCACCGCGACCGCCGCCGACATCGAAGCCGCGGCGGCGGCGCTGCCGTTTCTCGCGGATGTGCGCGTGGTGCTGGTGGAGAACCTGACCGCCTCGGTGGGCGGACGGACGGCGATCGAGTCGCTGCCGGAGGTGCTGCCGCGCCTGCCCGATTGGGCGCGCGTGGTGTTCGTGGAGACCCACCTCAAGAGCGACTCGCGGCAGGCCGCGGCCCGCGGCAAGGCGCTCAAGAAGCTGATCAACGCGGTTGAGGGCGACCCGCGGGGCCGGGTGCAGCAGTTCTCTTTGCCGGAGGAGCGCGACCGCCCGCGCTGGATCGTCGAGCGTGCCCGCAGCCGCGGCGCGGAGATCGAGCCGCAGGCGGCAGCCCTGCTCTCCTACCGCATTGGCGACGACCTGACGCTGGCCGACAGCGAGCTGGCCAAGCTCGCCACGTACGCGGCGGACCGCGCGATCAGTGCCGAGGATGTCGAGCGGCTCACGCCGTACTCGCCTGAGGCCAGCATCTTCGAGATGGTGGACGCGCTCGGGCAGCGGCAGGGTGAGAAGGCGCTGACGCTGGTACGCCAACTGCTGGACGACGGCGACGATCCGCTGAGGATCTACGGGATGATCATCCGCCAGTACCGGCTGCTGCTGATGGTGAAGGAGCAGCTCGACAAAGGGCAGACGCCCGCCACGATGGAGAAGGCGATCGGCGTGAAGGGCTGGCTGGCGCGGAAGCTGGCCGCGCAGGCCGGGCACTACTCGCTGGATCTGCTGGAGCGCATCTACCGCAAGCTGCTGGAGATCGACCTCGACGTGAAGACCGGGCAGATGGACCCGGCGCTGGCGTTGGAGACCCTGATCACAACGCTGGCGGGCCGGGGTTAGCCCCCGAAGCCGCCAGCCAGTAGACATAACGGAGAGCCGGGCACGCCGATCCCGGCTCTCAATTAAAAGGAGGAGAAGAAGAGATTTCGCCCTTCGCTTATTATCATACATTAACCTATTCCTAACTTCCTCGCCTGCTACATGACGCTTACCCTACGCGATCCCTACGCCGCGACGGATTTAACACGATACAGACTGTAATATCGGGAATAGAGCGCGTTGAAGCCTGCCCCGGTGGCGGGATATTGTCGTCCCCCGGGGGCATGCGTCGAGGCGGCTGCAACTATGGTGGCGAACCCTGCGTAATGTATAGTGAGACTGCCGCCCTGCGGTATCTGTCATTTGAAGTGGACGGTGTTGCGTGATCACAGATCAAGAACTGGTTGCCCGCACGCTGTCGGGCGATCAGACGGCTTTCTCCGATCTGGTAGAAGCCTATCAACAATCGGTATATAACGTCACCTACCGCATGCTGGGTAACCAGCGGGAGGCAGAAGACGCGGCGCAGGAAGCCTTTCTGAGAGCGTACCAGCATCTCGGACGGTATGATCCTTCGCGCAGCTTTAAGACATGGCTGCTCTCGATTGCGTCCAACCACTGCATCGACCGCATCCGCAAGCGGCGGCTGACCTGGCTGAGCATCGACGAGCCGCTGCCGCCCCACCCCGCGCTCTCCAGCGCGGAACCGGGGCCGGAGGCTTCTGTGATGCATGGTGAACGTGAAGAAGCGGTGCAGGAACTGCTTGGCGAGCTGGCGCCCGACTACCGGGCGGCGGTGGTGCTGCGTTACTGGTACGATATGTCCTATGCTGAGATCGCAGAGACTCTCGAAACGACCGAGAGTGCGATAAAATCAAGACTGTTCCGTGCCCGCCAGATGCTGGCCGAGCACGTACGCTCCGGCAAGGTGCCGGGTTTAACTGTAGCCGTGGAGGGCGCATAGTGGCTCACAATCCCTACGAACTCATGATCAGCCTGTCGATCGACGACATGCTGACCCCCGACGAGGATCGCGAATTGCGCCAGCATGTCGCCGACTGCGCGTCATGTGCCGATCTGTGGCACGAGATGCGCCAGCTGGAATTGATGTTCCACCGGCCTGTGCAGGTTGCACCGCCTGCGGACTTCACCGCACGGGTGATGAATCGCGTCAGCGTGTACGAGACGCGCCGCAACGCGCAGCCCTGGATTATCGGCGTGCTGGTGGTCGCCTCGCTCGCGGCAGCCCTGAGCATCGCGGCACCCATCCTGTTCTTCTCACTCGGCATGCGGGACGTGATCGCCGGTTGGCCGGTGATCGGCACCATCCTGACGTTCATGATGCAGGTCGTCACGTATATGCGTGCAGGCATGCTGCTGGTCGTGGACGCGATCGACCAGTGGCTGGCGCTGGTGACCGGTGAGCCGATGATCCTGGCGGTGGTGGTCAGCGCGCTGGTACTCGCTTCGATCTGGATCGGTATGATGGAGGTCAACAAGGCCACCCAGCTTCCAGTGACACAGCGCAACGCCTGAGATAGCGATTAACCTGAAATGGCCCCCTCACCGGGGCCTTTTTATTTTCTTTTTAGGCGCGCGATAAGACTTTTTTACCCACTAGGCGTTACGATAGAAGCGAACCACTCGACTCTTTTTTGCTTACGAGGGGCAGAACCCATGGCCNNGACCGGGGCCGAGGTTGCCAGCCGTCTGCTGGCGCAGAACGGTATGGCCGACGTGCAGGTCGGCGCGGTGCAGGGCATGCTGACCGACCATTACAACCCGCAGAGCAACGTGCTCAATCTTTCGCAGGCAACCGTCAACGACGCATCCATCGCCGCGATGGCGGTAACCGCCCACGAGGTCGGGCACGCCCACCAGGATGCCAGCAACAGTGCCCTGATGCGGCTGCGCACCGGCATCGTCCCGGTGGTGAACTTCGGTTCGCAGCTCGGGCCGATCCTGTTCGTGGTCGGCCTGATGCTGCAGTTCAACCTGCTGCTGTGGCTCGGCATTGCGTTGTTCAGCCTCGCGTTCGTGTTCGCGCTGGTCACGCTGCCGGTCGAGCTCGATGCCTCGCGCAGGGCGATGAGCATGCTGGAGCAGGACGGCATGATCACCACCCCGGAGGACCGCAAGGGAGCGCGCGCGGTGCTCAACGCCGCCGCGCTGACGTACGTCGCGGGGATGCTCACTGCGCTGTTCCAGGTCATCTACTACATCTCGCTGGCGCTGCGCGGCAGGCGCGACACACGCAACGGCCCGAACTAACCTCCACCGGAGAGAGTAATACAGGCCCGCAGCATGCGCTGCGGGCTTTACTTTTGAAAGAACGCGGATGCGGCGTTACACTTTCCCGTTGAAGAGGAGAAACTGTGAAACCACTGATCTTAATTACCAATGACGACGGAATTCACTCGCCGGGGCTGGCGGCGGCGGCTGCCGCGCTCGACCCGCTCGGCGATCTGCTGATCATCGCCCCGCATTTGCAGCAGTCCGGCATGGGCCGCAGTATGCCCGGCAGCAACGACGGGCGGATGAACCTGACCAACCTCAACGGCGTGCATGGGCACGGCTGGCAGGGGTACGCAGCGCATGCCTCCCCCGCGCAGGCGGTGCAGTACGGCGTGCTGGAGGTTGCGGAGCGCAGGCCGTCGCTGGTTGTTTCAGGCATTAATTACGGTGAGAACGTGGGCACTGCTGTGACCATCTCGGGCACGGTTGGGGCGGCATTCGAAGGGGCGGCACTGGGCATCCGGTCGCTGGCAGTCTCGCTGGAAGTCGATCCGTCCTTCCACCTGACCAACGACGACTCGGTGGACTTCAGCGCCGCGGTTCACTTTACACGGTACTTCGCCGAGCGGCTGCTGCGGGCAGGCGACCTGCCCGACGTGGACGTTCTCAAGGTCGACATCCCGGCCACCGCGACACCCCAGAGCGAGTGGCGCATCACCCGGCTGGAGCGCCAGTCGTACTACCGGCCGGTCGCGCCGAACCGTGCGCGGCTGGAGGACGAAGGCCCGATGGGCTATGAGATCGTTCCCCACGACTCGCTGCACCCCGGCTCGGATGCGTCGGCCATCGTCGAGGGGGTCGTCTCGGTGACGCCGCTCAGCCTCGACATGACCTCGCGCATCGACGCCGCCGATCTGCGCGACCGGCTGGAAGACTAACCCCCCGCCATCTCCTCACGCAGGCGGGTGTCGAGCGCAGTGTACCGCTGTGAGACCGCATCGTTGCCGACCGCAATGGCGATGGCTTTCTTCGAGCCCACCAGCACGACGAGCTGCTGGGCTCGCGTCACGGCGGTGTACAGCAGGTTGCGCTGAAGCAGCATGTAGTGCTGCGTGACCAGCGGCAGCACCACTGCCGGGTACTCGCTGCCCTGTGAGCGGTGCACGCTGATCGCGTAGGCGTGCAGCAGGTCCTGCGCCTCGCTGAAATCGTACATCACCGGCCTGCCGTCGAACGTGATGCTCATGGTCTGCTCGGTGAAGTTGAACGCCTTCACGAAGCCGATGTCCCCGTTGAACACCTCTNNTTGCAGCACCTTGTCGCCCACGCGGAACGTGCGCCCGCCCAGCACCCTTTCGGCGGGGCGGCCTGGCGGGTTCAGCGACTGCTGAAGCTGCTGGTTCAACGCAGAGACGCCTGCCGGGCCGCGATACATCGGCACGATCACCTGTACGTCGTGCATGGCATCCAGCCCGAAGCGCCGCGGAATGCGCTTGCGCACGACCTCGGTGACCATCCCTGCCACGGCTTCGGCGTCATCCCCCAGATTAAACAGGAAGAAATCGTCTGCATCCCGCGGGAAGGTCGGCATGTCGCCGTGGTTGATGCGATGCGCGTTGCCGATGATCAGGCTGCCCGCTGCCTGTCGGAAGATCGCGTCCAGCCGGGTGACGGCCACCTCCCCTGACTCGATCAGGTCGCGCAGCACGTCGCCCGCCCCGACACTGGGGAGCTGATCCACGTCGCCCACCAGCACGAGGTGGGTGCGCGTGTCGAGCGCGCGCAGTAGCGAATAGGCCAGGAACCCGTCGAGCATCGAGGTCTCGTCGACGATCACGATGTCCACCGGCAGCGGGTCATCCTCGTTGACCGTGAACCCCTGCGCGGGCGAGTACCCCAGCATGCGGANNTGCGGTGGATGGTGCGTGCGGGCTCGCCGGTCGCCTCGCTGAGCCGCTTGGCCGCGCGCCCGGTAGGCGACGCGAGCGCGAAGCGCAGCCCGGCGGCGCGCAGCAGGTGGATCAGCACGCGCAGGGTGGTGGTTTTGCCGGTGCCGGGGCCGCCGGTAAGGATGCTGACCTTGTGCGTCAGCGCGTTCAGCACGGCATCTCGCTGCTGCCCGGTCAGCGGGGCGTCGGTATCTGAGGCGGCATCGGCCAGCAGCGGCGGCCAGCGCGAGGCATCCATCACATCGAGGATGTGCGAGCGTGGGTCGGCCAGCAGCCCGCGCAGCCGCCGCGCCGCACCGGTTTCGGCGTGGAAGTACTGCGGCAGGTACACCGCGCGCTCCGGCTCATCGCCGCCGGTAGCCTCCGGCGGCAGCGTGTCGAGGATCACCAGCCCGCTGCGCGCAGCCCGTTCGACCGCGGCCTGCACGTCCGGGGTAGCCACGCCCAGCAGCTCGGCGGCCTGCTCGATCACCTCGCGCTCTGGCAGAAAGATGTGCCCGTCGTTCGTTGCGCGGTCCAGCGCATAGACCAGCCCGGCTTCGAGGCGCGCGTGGTGTGTCTCGTCGAGGCCCAGGTTGCGCGCGATCTTGTCGGCGGTGATGAAGCCGACTCCGTGAATGTCCCGCGCGAGGCGATACGGGTCCTCCTCCACCTGCCGGATCGCATCGTCGCCGTACGTCTTGTAGATCTTCACCGCGAGGCTGGTCGTCACGCCGTGCGACTGCAGGAACAGCATCACCTGCTTGATCTGCTGCTGCTCAGCCCAGGCCCGTGTGATCAGCCGCACCCGGTGCGGGCCGATGCCGTCGACCTCGAACAGACGCCGGGGGCGGTGATCCAGCACCTCCAGCGTCTCGATCCCGAAGTGATCCACGATGCGCTGCGCCAGCCCCGGCCCGATGCCCTTGATCAGCCCGGAGCCGAGATAGCGGCGGATGCCCTCGACGGTTGCCGGGGTGACGCGCCGCACGTTCTGTGCGCGGAACTGCCGCCCGTAGTTGGCGTGCGTCTGCCACGCCCCTTCCAGCTCAAGGCTCTCACCGGGCTGCACGTCGGGCAGGTTGCCGACGACCGTCACCAGCCCCTCGTCGTCCACACCGCTCCAGAAGTCGAGCGGCGAGGTCGGCGCGAAGCGGATGACGCTGTATCCGTCTTCCTCACTGTAGAACGTAATTCGCTCGACCGTCCCTTCCAGCCGGACGGTCGCATCGACGGCGCCGGGGTCGCTGCCGCCTGTGTGGGGGGCGCTCATGGTGCGGNNTCATCCTCGGCGAACGGGTAATCGTACACGTCGCTCCACACCATGACCCACTCCAGCGCCCGCACCGCATCTTCGAACTCGCCGAGCGCGAGCAGTGCCGCGCCCTGCACGTAGTAGGCGGTGCCGGTCTCGCGGATCTCGAGCGCAGCATTCGCGTCGTTGAGCGCGTCACGATCACGGCTCAGGCTGAGGTTCGCCAGCGCCCGGGCTTCGAGCAGCGCGGCCTGCTGGTCGGGTGTGAGGGTGGCGTCGGCTTGCAGGCGCTGGCTCGCCACACGGGCCGCCTCGCTGCTCTGGCCCGCCTCGGCGAGGGCGCGGGCGTAGCGGGCGGCTGTCTCGGCGGGCAGGGACTCGGCGCCACCTGCTGCCTCGTAGTCCTCAGCCGNNCTCAGCCGCCACATCGTAGCGGCCCGTGCCGTAGGCCGCCTCGGCGCGGGCCAGCCGCAGCTCACGGCTGGGGATGCTCTCCAGCGCGGTCGTCAGATCTTCGTACGCCGCCTCAAGGTCGCCCAGCGCCAGCGCCTGCTGCCCGCGGACCGCCAGCACCGGGGCGGGGTCGTCCACCATGCTCAGTGCACGGTCGTAGGCGGCGGTCGTGTCCGCATCGCGCCCCTGGCGGGCGTATGCCTGCCCCAGCAGCGCCCAGCTTTCCGCGCTCGCCGGGTTGATGTCGTATACGTAATCCTCGAGCGCGATCACCGCTGCCTCAATCTCGCCGAGCGCCAGCATGCTCCGTGCCAGCGCGAGCGTGCTGCCCTCAGCCGCCGGGTCGACGTAATAGGCAAGGCTGGCGTACGCCAGCGCATCGGAGACCTGACCCTCCGTCCGGTAGATGTCACTGGCGGCGAGCAGCAGATTAATGTCGTAGGGGTGCACGTCGCGCCCGGCTTCGACGGCGGCCAGTGCAGCCGCAGAATCACCCAATGCCAGCGCGGCCCGCGCCTGCCCGACGTAAGCCGCGACCAGCCGCGAGTCGAGCGCCAGCGCCTGCGCGAACTGGTCGGCAGCCAGCGATGTTTCGCCAAGCTGAAGGTACGCTTCACCCAGCGCGGCGTGCAGCGGCGCGAAGTCGTCGTACCGCGTGATCACGCTCTCTGCCAGCGAAGCGGCTTCCTCGGCGTCGCCCTGCCTGAGCACCGCCATCACCCGGTAGTAAGCCGCATCCGGCGGGGTATCCTCGCCGTCGAACTCGGCAAGCAGGTTGGCGGCCTGAGCGTNNTCCGGCTCGTCGGGGTGCGGGGTCAGCACGTAGGCGGGGGTCGGCGTGATGCCGATGCGAAGGTCGCCGCGCGGCGCATCACCGACCGGCAGCGTCGGCACCGCGATCACCGGCTGCCCGTCGGGGTTCGGGGTGCGCGTGGGCTGCGGGGCCTGCGTGGCGGTCGCAGTCGGGGCGGCCTGGCCGGATTCGGCCTGTGCGTCTGCGCCCGTCTCGGGTGTTTCGACCGCCGTATCAGCAGCCGCCGTGCCCCGCCGCACCGCACCGGAGATCATGGAGACGACCGCGACCACCGCGATGACCAGCACGACGCTGCCCGCAATCGCCAGCACCAGCGGGTTGAGTGTCAGCCCTTCGCTGCGCCGCTCGTCGGGCCGCGCCGCGATCGGGCGCAGTGCCCACTCGACTTCCCGCGAGATCACGGTCTCTTCGGCCAGCTCGCGCAGCAGCGCGTCGGCTTCCCGCCGGGCGGCGTTCACCGTGCGTTCGTCGGGCAGCGGCACACCACCGGGGGCGGCACCCACAGGGGCGGGTACTGCTGCCGGAGCAGCCGAGACAACCGCTGCCGGGTCAGGGGCAGGTTCCAGCGCGCCGAGTGCCTCCAGCCCGCGCCGGGCGGTTTCGTTGCCGGGGTTGATCTCGACGACCTTGCGCAGGCAGTGGACGCGCTCGCTGCGCGATTCCACCGCAGCGCTCATCCACATCCACGCGGCCTCACTCTGCGGGTTGGCGCGGAGCACCTGCACGAGGTGCTGGCGGGCGGTTTCCTTGTCGCCCGCGCGCACCGCGGCGATGGCCCGCTGTAACAGATCGCCCTGCTCCTGACTCATATGCGGCTTCCTCCCCNNCGAAATGCCAACAGTGTGGTGTTCCCCACCTGCCCCTGACCGGCACGGCGCTGTGGAATCAAAAACGGGCCACGCACGATGCGCGTGGCCCGTCATCAGCGGCGGTTTCGCTACTTGTAGTAAGGGTTCGTCCCGGCAGCGTGGTGGGTGACGTCCACCACGTCGGTGATTTCGGGCACAGCCTGCATGATCGCCTGCTGCACACCCTGCGTCAGCGTGACGTTCGCCATGCCGCAGCCCTGGCAGCCGCCAAACATCCGCACGTACACCACG
>JABAOG010000069.1_pt4 | contig 13515 bp, 12 predicted proteins | sample 7062131 | NCBI WGS metagenome assembly JABAOG01 (sample SAMN14538629, study PRJNA623070) | marine sediment metagenome | biome: marine biome [ENVO:00000428]; feature: marine pelagic biome [ENVO:01000023]; material: deep marine sediment [ENVO:00002113] | place: India: Arabian Sea | collected... | reverse complement strand
CCGGGCGACACCGTGCTCGACTTCTTCGCCGGGAGCGGCACCACCGGCGAGGCTGCCGCCCGCCACGATCGACGCTTCGTGCTGATCGACGAGAACCCCGAGGCGATCGCGGTCATGCGCGAGCGGCTGGCCCCGTACCTCTGATCAGCGCTCGACGAGCTCGACCTCGAAGGCCGCCGGCCAGAGCTTGCCGGTGAGCACGAAATGCTCGCGCTCCGGAATCCACGCGATGCCGTTCAGCACGTCGGCCCCGCGGCGCTCGACGAAGCTCAGCAGCCCGGAGGCGTCGACGGTGGCCGTCACGTGACCGCTTCGTGGGTCGATCTTCAGGATGTCGTCGCGCTGCCAGACGTTGGCCCAGATGGCGCCGTCCACGCACTCGAGCTCGTTGAGCATGCGGACCGGCCGGCCGACCTTGCGCACCCGTAGCCGCCGCTCGACCTCGAAGGTCTCCGGGTCGCGGAAGGTGAGCTCGTCGCTCCCGTCGCTCATCACCAGGCTCTCGCCGTCGAAGCACAGGCCCCAACCCTCGCCTTCGTACGCGACCTCGCGCTTCAGCTCGAAGCTCTCCCGGTCGTAGACCAGCAGCACCTCGTCCTGCCAGGTGAGCTGGAAGAGCTCGTCGCCGACCAGCGCCAGCCCCTCGGCGAAGACGTCGGGCACCTCCTTGCGCTGGGCGATCCGGCCGGAGCTCAGGTCCCAGCGACGGATGGACGAGCGCCCGACCAGGCCGGTGCTCTCGTAGAGCTCGCCCTCGTGCCAGAGCAGCCCCTGGGTGAAGGCGCTGTCGTCGTGCGGGTGCCGGGTGACGACCTCGACGTCGTAGGCGACGGGGATGACCGGCGCCGACGAGCCGGGGTCGACCAGCTCGACGTCCTCGATCTCCTCGCTCGGCGCTGGCTCCTCGCGCTCACCGTCGCGCTGCCCCAGGGCCAGCGCGCCGACCACCAGCAGCCCGATGATGCCGAGGCCCACCATCCAGGCGCCCGGGTTGCTCTGGCGCTTCTTCTTGGGCGAGCGCTTCTTGCCGCCCTGCTTCGCGGACGACTTCTTCGCCGGGGCGCGCTTCTTCGAGCCGGAGCTCTTGCCCTTCTTCTTGGCGCTCTTCTTCCGCGCGGCCACGAACGCTTCTTACGCCCGGCGCCGTCGCCACGCCAGCGCCAGCAGCCCCAGCAGCGCTCCGCCGCGGCTCCTCGCCGCCGCGGCGCAGCCGCCGTCACCGTCTCCACCACCGTCCCCGGTGCCCGCGTCGGGCCCGGGGCCGCTGCCGCCGTCGGGGGGTGGCGCGTCCTCGGCCAACAGGTGCAGCTCCGCGAAGAAGTAGGGCGACTTCGTCTCCGCGAGTCCTCGGGTCAGCCGAAGCCAACCCTCGCGGCCGCTGCCGTCGTTCTCGTTGACGACCATCGTCATCCCGATGGCCGCGCCCGCCCGCGGCTCGAAGCCGGGGAGGGCGGCCGTGGGGAAGCGGGCCTCGTAGATCGTCGTGTCCCCCGAGCGCGCGGTCGTCAGCTGCGGCGCGGTGCCTTCCCCGGCGTCCCGCCGAGCGATTCCCGCGCCCAGCGGCGCCAGGGTGAGCTCGTGGTCGTCGTCGTCGTAGCTCTCGCTCCGTTGCCCGCCGAGGTCGAAGGCCAGCTGCACCGAGTCGCCCGCCCAGAGGGTGTCGGTGTCGGTCTCCAGCGTGTCGTCGGTGACCTCCACCGCCAGGTAGAGCGAGTCGTCCGCCCAGGCGAAGGCGGCCCGGGCGCTCAGGTCCTCGTCGCTCGGCGCCGGCTCGGCGGAGTAGACCGAGATGGGCACCCAGCGGGCATCCGCCCACTCGCCGAGATCGCCGTCGACGCTCACCGAGCTCACGATGGCCTCGACCCGCAGGGCCTCGTCGTCCTCGTCGCCGTCGCCGCTGGCGCAGCCCCGGTCCGCGTCGTCGACCTTGCCGTCGCCGTCGTCGTCGATGCCGTTCGCGCAGGGAATCGGTCCTTCGGTGCCGAGCTCCGAGTGCGCGCTGGTGAACGCGCTCAGCTCGTCGAAGGAGGCCTTGCGGCGGTAGTCCCCGGTGCCCCGCGGCAGACCGCCGGTCGGCCGCAGGATCCCGTAGCCGTCGATGGTGCACTCGGGCAGGTCGATGCCGCAGTCCACCAGCTCGTAGAAGAAGCTCTTGGTCCACCAGGTGCGCTCGAGCTGCTCCTCGAGCACCCGCCGCACGTAGGTCGCCTGCGTCGCCTCGTCCGTCGCATCGTCCGGCTCTGCCCGGTAGCCGGTCTCGCTGATCCACACCTCGCCGGTCCAGCCGCGGCGGTCGAGCACCTCTCGCAGACCGTCCCGGGTGAAGTCGGAGCGACCGCTCTGCAGCGCATGGAGGAAGGAGTCGCCGCTGAAGCCGTTCCAGCCGGTCTCCTCGAAGTCGTTGTAGAGGTGGTGGCTGAGCACGTCGAAGGCGCTCATGCCCCGGCGCAGCACCTCGTCGAGAGCGTCGTCCGCGTCGTTGATGTGGGCGAGATCGGGCCCCACCGTCACGCAATCCGCGCACGCGCTCCGCACCGCGTCGGCGCCGGGGAGGGCGATGACCTCGACGTAGCGCGCCAGCGAGCCGTCCCAGAAGTGCTCGAGGTTGGCCTCGTTCCAGAGGCCGAAGTGGGTGACCCCTCGGGCTCGGTAGTGGCGCACGGCGGCGTCGACGAAACGAACCCACTCGGTGGCGCTCACCGGCTCGTCGTTGCCCGAGTAGCCGTCGTCGCGCGGCCGGTCGACGACCGGGACCCAGTCCGGCGTGTAGGCCAGGGTCAGGTAGACGTTCAGCCCCTCGGCGCGCGCGGCGTCGACGGCGGCGTCGAGCGGCCCCCAGGCGTAGCTGCCCGCCGCCGGCTCCAGCTGCCACCAGTTGGCGTCCATCCGCACCCAGGTCACCCCGCTCTCGGCGGCGATGGCCAGCTCGGCGGCGCTCGGCACGTGCGCGTTGATCCCGACCGCGTCCTGCGCGGCGCCGGGGCTGACCCATGCGCACGCGACAGCCATCGCCAGGGCGATTCGTTCCCACACCATGGGCGGAGGCATAGCGCACGAGGCCTTTCCGCTCGTAGCTCGGAAGCTCGGATCGACGCGGACCGTTCGGCAACCTATGAAAACGCTCATGGGCTCCGACCCCTTGGTGCTCCGCGCCCGCGCGCACCGCGCGGAGGATTCGCTCCGGCCGACCCGGGCCGAGATCGATCTGGATGCCATCGCCGCCAACTTCCGGGCCATCCGGGCCGCGGCCGAGCGGCCGGTGCTGGCCGTGGTGAAGTGCGACGCTTACGGCCACGGGGTGCTGCCCGTCGCCCGCCGGCTGGCCGAGGAGGGGGTCCACGGCTTCGGTGTCGCCCTCGCCGAAGAGGGGCTCGAGCTGCGCGCCGCCGGCCTGGAGCAGATGGTCCTGGTGATGAACGGGGTCTACGGCAACGCCCACGGCGAGGTCCTCGAGGCCGGCCTCTCGCCGGTGGTCTACCGGCTGGAGGAAGTGGAGCGCTTTGCCGAGGCGGCCGGCAGCGACTTCGGGATCCACCTGAAGATCGACACCGGCATGCACCGGCTGGGGGTGCCGATGGCCGAGCTGGACCGCTTCCTCGACGGCTTCGCGGAGATCGCCGGCGCGCGCATCGAGGGGGTGATGACCCATCTGGCCACCGCCGAGGACGACGACGCCCTCACCACCCGCCAGCTCGACGCCTTCGACGACGCCCTCGCACGCATTCGGGCCCGCGGCCACGACCCGCGCTGGTGCCACGCCGCCAACAGCGCGGCCACCCTGCGCCACCCTCGCGCACGCTACGACCTGGTCCGCACCGGCGGCGCGCTCTGGGGGCACCCGGGCTACGACTCCGCCGCGGCGCCCATCGCCGTTCGGGGAGCCATGCGCCTGCGCACCGAGATCGTCTCGCTGCGGACCATCGAGGCCGGAGAGATCGTCGGCTACTGCGGCACCTTCCGCGCCGAGCGCCAGAGCCGCATCGCCGCCTTGCCGGTGGGCTACGGCGACGGGCTGGTGCGCTTTCAGTCGAACCGCGGCCACGTCCTGATCCGCGGTCAGCGCTGCCCCATCGCCGGCAACATCTCGATGGACCTGACCAGCGTCGACGTGACCGACCTGCCGGAGGTGGCGATCGGCGACGAGGCGGTGCTCCTCGGCGAGCAGGGTGGGGCCACCATCCGCGTCGAAGAGGTCGCCGAGGCCTGCGGCACCATCCCCTACGAGATCTTCACCGCCGTCTCCCGTCGGGTCCCCCGCTTCTACGGCTGAACGTCACGATGTGGCCACCCGTGCCTCTCTGTTGTTATGGAGGAGGGGTGACGAGCGAAGCGCAGCCGGCGGCGGCGGCCGATCCGGGCCCGCAGGAGGATCCCGATCGCGCGCGCTCGGCGGCCGAGGAGGAAGAGGAGGAACGCTTCGGCGTTCGGGAGGCCCTCGATGCGCTCGGCGCCAAGCTCCTCGCGCCCCTCGCCGAGCTGGGGATGCTCTCGCGCATGGCCTGGGAGACCATCTTCTGGGCCGTCCGGCCGCCTTATCGCTTCCGGCTGCTCATCGGCTCCATGGAGTTCATCGGGGTCGGCTCGATCTTCATCGTCGGGCTGACCGGCTTCTTCATGGGCGCCGTCCTCGGCCTGCAGCTGGTCGACGGCTTCCGCCAGTTCGGCGCCGAGAGCCAGACCGGCGCGGTCGTGGGCATGGCCATGAGCCGAGAGATCGGCCCGGTCTTCACCGCGCTCATGGTCTCCAGCCGCGCGGGCAGCGCCATCACCACCGAGCTCGGCTCCATGCGGGTCAGCGATCAGATCAACGCGCTGATCACCATGGCGGTGAACCCGGTCCAATACCTGGTCGTGCCCCGGGTGCTCGCGGGGCTCTTCACCGTGCCGCTGNNGGCCTCTCCGGCTCCTACCTGGTCGCCACCGGGCTGCTCGGCATCGACCCGGGCGTCTTCCTCGGGCGCATGCAGTGGATCGTCGATTGGGCCGACGTGGCTCAGGGGCTGGTGAAGGCCTGCATCTTCGGCTTCGTGGTGACCCTCATCGCGTGCCGGCAGGGCTTCTACGCCTCCGGCGGCGCCGCCGGCGTGGGGCAGGCGACCAACCGCTCGGTGGTGCACAACGCCATCGCCATCCTCGCCCTCGACTACCTGCTCACCGCCATCATCCTCGGGCAGGGGCTCTGATGGGGTTCTTCTCCCGCAGGGACGAGCCGACCGCCGAGGAGCGCGCNNAACATCCACAAGAGCTATGGGGCCCACCACGTGCTCAAGGGGGTCACCTTCGACGTCCTGCGGAAGCAGACCAACGTGCTCATCGGACCCTCCGGCTCGGGCAAGTCGGTGCTCATGCGGCAGATCATCCGCCTCGAGAAGCCCGACGAGGGCGAGATCCTGGTCGACGGGACGGACTTCGCGAAGCTCGACGGCATGGACCTCGAGCGGGTGCGTCGGCGCATGGGGATGGTCTTCCAGGGGTCGGCGCTCTTCGACTCGATGAGCGTCTTCGACAACGTCGCCTTCCCGCTGATCGAGCACTCGAGCCTCTCGCGCAAAGAGATCCGCGACCGGGTCATGGATCGGCTCGAGGGGCTGGGCATCGGTCACGCGGCGAAGAAGTGGCCGGCCGAGCTGAGCGGCGGCATGCAGCGGCGGGTCGCCGTCGCCCGCGCCACGGTCCTCGAGACCGACATCCTGATCTACGACGAGCCGACCACGGGCCTCGACCCGGTCACGGTGCGCACCGTCGACGAGCTGATCATGGAGACCGAGGAGAAGCTCGGCGTCACCTCCATCGTGATCAGCCACGACATGGCGAGCGTCTTCCGCATCGCCGACCGCATCACCTTCCTGAACTTCGGCGAGGTGGTCGCGTCCGCGCCGCCCGCGCAGCTCCTCGCGGAGCTCGACCCGGCGACGATGGACTACGTCGAGGCGTCGGGCGTCAGCGAGGAGATCCTCGCCGCGCGACGGAAGTAGCGAAGGCTCAGGCGGCGGGGACCATCGAGGACCGCTTGGCCATCTCGACGGCGGGGGCTTCGCGCTCGACGAGCTTCTCGACGAGGGGCTTGCAGCCACCGCAGCCGGTGCCGGCGCCGCACATGCGACCGACCTCGTCCGCCGACCCGGCGCCCGCTCGTGCACAGTCCTTGATGACTCGGCAATGGACTCGCTTGCAGTGGCACACCAGCATCGTGAGAACAGTCTTGGGCTCACCTTGTTGCAAGTCAAATTCATTTTCGACCAAGCTGGTTTCATCAATGATCCTGGGGCTTCGTGAGACGCTTCGGACCCAGGCGGACGGGACGAACCGTCATGGTTGGCCGCTTTGGGCGCGCGGCGAGCCCCTGCTCCGCGGATGCCGCGACCCTTGCCGGGGCCGGGGCTCGGCCGGCAGTCTGCGGCTCATGAAGCGACTTCACCCCCTCGCGCTCGGTCTCCTCTTGCTGGCCGCCGCCTGCGGCGACGACGACGGCTCGAGCCCCGACGGCTCCACGCCCGGGCGCGATGGCGGCGGCTCCGATGGCGGACCCGCGGCGGACGGCAGCGCGCCGGACCTCGGGACCCCGATGCCCACCGCCGGCTGCGCCGAGCGAAGCGCGGCCATCGTGGGCGCCACCGGCGAGACCATCACGGTGAGCCCGGCCGGGGATGGAGAGGTGATGGTCGATGGCTCGACGAGCACCTTGCGGTCGGTGGTGAGCGCGGCGGCCGAGGGCACCACGATCCTGCTCGAGGACGGCACCTACGTGCTCCCCGAGGCAGGGGAGGGCTCCTACACCGGGCTCTACTTCACGACGCCGAACGTCACCCTCCGGAGCGCCTCGGGGGACGCGGGCGCGGTCGTCATCGACTCGGCCTACCGGCTCCACGGCGGCGGCAGCGCCTCGATCACCATCGACGCGCCGGGCGTGACCATCGCCAACCTCACCGTGCGGCGCTCGGTCTTTCACCTGGTCCACCTCTGGGAAGACGGCGACGATGCGGTGATCCACGACGTGCGACTCGTCGACGGTGGCCAGCAGCTCCTCAAGGCGAGCCCGGGGGACGGCGCCTACGTCGACCGCGCGGAGGTCAGCTGCTCGACCTTCGCGATGACGAGCGACGGGCGCGCGAACGTCTGGGGCTACGGGCCCAGCGACGGGTCGACCACTTGCTACACCGGCGGCATCGACACCCACGGCTCCCGCGACTGGCACATCCACGACAGCCGCTTCGAGGGCATCTACTGCGACGACCAGGAGCACCCCGCGCACGGCCAGGCGGCCGATCAGCGCGGCGGCATGACCTACACCGGCGGCCTGGCCGAGCACGCCATCCACATGTGGGAGAGCGAGAGTGGCAGCGGCCACACCATCGAGCGGAACACGATCGTGGACTGTGCCCGCGGCATCGGCGTCGGTCTGCGGGACGACGTCTACGGAGCGGTGATCCGCAACAACGCGGTCTTCAGTCGCTTCCCCGGGAGCGGCGAGCACGACGTGGGGATCATCCTCGAACGGGCCCACGACTCGGTCGTCGACCACAACACGGTCTTCTTCGCGGACCCCGATGGCTATGCGAACGCCATCGAGATCCGCTGGGGCAGCACCTCCGGGGTCTCGGCGCGCAACAACCTCACCAACCGCCAGATCCGGCTACGCGACGGCGCCGACGCCACGATGAGCGGCAACGTCACCGACGCGATGGCCGATTGGTTCGTCGACGCGGCCACGGGGGATCTGCACCTGGCCGAGTGCCCGGAGGGGGTGTCCGGGGCCTCCGACGTTGGCGTCAGCGTCGACCTCGACGGCGACCCCCGCGGAGACGCGACCGCGGTGGGCGCCGACCACTGCGAGTGAGGGCGGAGCTCGGACTCGGACATCGGAAGTCGGAGTTGGGTCGCTTTGTCGAAAACTAGGCGTGTACGCACATGTAGGATAACACCGCACACATGGCCGAAGCAGCTCTCGCCCGTGTGCCCCTGGTTCAGATCCCGGCTCCCGCGCCGACCGACCCCTTCATCAAGTGGGTCGGCGGCAAGCGGAAGCTCCTGCCGCAGCTCGAGCCGTTGATGCCGCCCGGGGTCGAGCGAAGGCGGCACGTGGAGCCCTTCGTGGGCGGCGGTGCCTTCTTCTTCGCTCGGGCCCCGCACGACGCTCTCCTCTGCGACGTGAACCCGGCGCTGGTCACGACCTACGAGGCGGTCCGCGACGATCTCGAGTCGGTCGTCTCCGCCCTCGCGGCGCTCGCGCGGCGTCACGGCAAGGAGCGCTACTACGCCATCCGCGAGCGCTACAACGCGGCGCGTACCGGCAAGAAGAAGGTCTCCAAGGCCAGCCAGGCTGCGATGTTCATCTACCTGAACAAGACCTGCTTCAACGGGCTGCACCGGGTGAACCGCAAGGGCGAGTTCAACGTGCCGGTGGGCCGCTACAAGAACCCGCGCATCCTCGACACCGAGCGCCTGAGGGACGCCAGCATCGCGCTACAGCGGGCGCAGATCCGCTGCGAGGGCTTCGAGGGGCTGCTCCGCACCGCCAAGCCCGGCGACTTCATCTACCTCGATCCTCCCTATGAGCCGGTCTCGCGCACGGCGAGCTTCACCGGCTACGCCAAGAACGGCTTCTCGCAGGAGGACCAGACCCGGCTGCGCGACGTCTTCGCGGCCCTCGCCAAGCGGGGCTGCAAGCTGATGCTCTCCAACAGCGACGTCCCCTTCATCCGGGAGCTCTACGCCGATTGGCCGATCCACGTGGTGCACGCCGCCCGGGCGGTGAACTCGAACGCGAGCCGGCGGGGCAAAGTGCCCGAGGTCGTGGTGACCTCCTACTGAGACGGGTTTTCAGCTTCAGTTGACTTCGCTTTTCACCTGACGCCGTAGGGGCGTGGCGCTATCGTCGCGGCCATGAAGGGCGACAACGACGTCATCGAGCTCCTCAACGAGGTGCTCACCGCCGAGCTCACCGCGATCAACCAGTACTTCATCCACTCGAAGATGTGTGAGGACTGGGGCTACGACCGGCTCGCCAAGCGCAAATGGGACGAATCCATCGAGGAGATGCGCCACGCCGACAAGGTCATCGAGCGCATCCTCTTCCTCGACGGCGTCCCCAACATGCAGCGGCTCAACCCGGTGCGCGTGGGCGAGGACGCGATCGAGCAGCACGAGCTCGACCTCGCGCTGGAGATGGAGGCTCTCGAGCGGCTCCGCAAAGGCATCGAGCTGTGCCGCGACAAGAGCGACGCCGGCACCCGCGAGCTCCTCGAGCACATCCTCGAGGACGAGGAGGAGGGCGTCGACTGGCTCGAGGCGCAGCTCCACCTCGTCGAAGAGATCGGCAAGGAGCGCTACCTCGCCGAGATGATCCACGAGTAGCGGTTGGGCCGCGTAGGGCGGCCAACGAAGAAACGCGCGTGCACCGGTCGGTGCACGCGCGTTTTTCATGGGAGCCCGCCGCTCAGAACTTGCAGCAGCGGAAGCCGGTGTTGTTGAACGAGAAGGTGTTCTGGGCGACGAAGAAGTCGAAGTCGCAGGCGCGCCCCGGCTCGATCGTCGTGTACGCGCCTCCGCGCTGCTCGTAGATGTTGGCTCCGGCGGAGGTGGCGGTCCACTCGCGGACGTTGCCGCTCAGGTCGTAGACCGGGCCGCCGGTCCAGCTGGCGCCGCACATGGCGAAGGCGCCGGTGTTGGCGATGGCGTCCTGGTCACCGGGCAGGCTGCCGTCGGAGTCGACCTCCTTGCCGTTGCAGGCCTCCGGCTGGCTGGTGCTGCAGGAGGAGGTGTAGCTCCACTCACAGGTGCCACCGCTGCCCTCGCAGGCGGTCTGCCAGTCGGGAGCCTCGCAGAGCTGCCATTCGGTGCCGCTGCCGGTGCAGGTGCCGCCGGGGTTCATGGCGCAGCAGGCGTCCACGGCCTGGTCCCAGGTGACGTTCACCCAGGGGCGGACGCCGGGGGCCGAGCAGGCCAGGGTGGACGAGTCGCCCTGCGCGGAGCTCGTCGCATCGGGGCGCGAGGCCTCGTACTGCATGATCTCCATGGTGCCGCCGCCGCTGCGGTTCACGGTGACCGTGGCGAAGGCCGCATCGGTGATCGCGTCGCGCCAGGCCGTGCCCGGGAGGTCGACGCCGGTCTCGTCGACGAGGCCGTCGCAGTCGTCGTCCGCGTCGTTGCACTCCTCGTCCTGCGGCGTCGCGGCGAGGGTGGCGTTGCACTCCACGCCGTTTTGGGCGGCGTTGCAGACGATGGTGCCGGTGCCCCGACAGGCGCCCGCGCCCACCGAGCAGGCGATGCCCACGTCCGGGAAGGCCTCGTCGATGGAGTTGTCGCAGTCGTTGTCGACTCCGTCGCAGCGCGTCTCGGTGTCCTCGAAGGTCGCCGGGTAGTTGCAGACGAAGCCGTTCACCCCGTCGCAGATCGCCGTGGTTCCGGCGCAGACGCCGAAGGGGTTGCAGAAGTTCGTCGGAATCGCGACGTCTTCGTCGACCACGCCGTCGCAGTCGTCGTCCGCGCCGTTGCAGCCCTCGGCACCGATGAAGTTGCAGCTGTACTCACAGCCGTTGGAGTAGTCCCCATCGAGGTCGTAGGTGCCCGCGTCGCAGGAGGCGATGGTGCAGCTCGAGGCGACACAGACGCTGGTGGCGTTGGTCGCCGCGCATTGGTTGTTGCACATGCCGCAGTGGCGCGGGTCGTTGGTCAGGTCGAAGTCCTCGTCGATGCTGCCGTCGCAGTCGTCGTCGGTGATGTTGCAGCTCTCGGCGGCCGGACCGGTGCCGCCCTGGCAGACGATGGTGCCGCCCTGGCACGCCTCGACGCCGGCCGTGCAGGCGCCGGTGGTGTTGCCGCAGGCGGCGCCGCCGCCGGGGTTGCCCTCGTCGGTGCTGCCGTCGCAGTCGTTGTCGAGGCCGTCGCAGACCTCGGCGCTGCCGTCGACGCGGCCCACACAAACGATCGAGCCGCCCGTGCAGGTCTCGGTGCCGCGCTGGCAGACGCCGATGTCGGTGCCGCACGCGGAGCCGCCCTCGGGGTTGCCCTCGTCGACGGTGCCGTCGCAGTTGTCGTCCACGCCGTTGCAGAGCTCCGCGGTCGGGGTGGTGCCCCCGGTGCAGGTGAGCCCGCCGTCGACGCAGGTGAGCATGCCTTCGGCGCAGGCGCCGACGGCGCTGCCGCATGCGGCGCCGCCGCCCGGGTTGCCCTCGTCGACGTTGCCGTCGCAGTCGTCGTCCGCGGTGTTGCAGGTCTCCGGTCCGCCCTCGAAGGCGCCGTCGCAGACCAGCGAGCCGCCACTGCAGATCTCTCGGCCCTGGGTGCAGGCGCCGACCGCGGAGCCGCAGAGGCGGCCGGCCTCCGGGTTGCCCTGGTCGACGTTGCCGTCGCAGTCGTCGTCGACGCCGTTGCAGAGCTCGGTGGTCGGTTCGACGGCGCCCACGCACTGGGGGCTGCCGCCGATGCACTCGGTGGTGCCGAAGGTGCAGGCGCCGACGTCGCTGCCGCAGCTCTCGCCGCCGCCGGGGTCGCCCTCGTCGAACATCATGTCGCAGTCGTCGTCGCGCGCGTTGCAGATCTCCGTGGGCGGGTCGGCGGGCGTGCAGCTGTACTCGCAGCCGTTCTCGTCGTTGCCGTCGATGTCGAAGAAGCCGGCTTCGCAGGTGTCGAGGACACACGCGCCGGCGGTGCAGGCGCCGCTACCCCGCGGGAAGCGACAGAGGCGGCCGCAGGCGCCGCAGTTCATCGGGTCGTTGTCCTTGTCGACATCCTCGTCGACGGTGCCGTCGCAGTCGTTGTCTCGCAGGTCGCAGAGACTGTCGTCGTCGGCGGTCTGGGTGCAGCGATACTCGCAGCCGTCGCTCGGGTCCCCGTTGATGTCGATGAAGCCGACATCACAGGTGTCGTAGCCGCACTCGCCGTCGGTGCAGGTGGGGAAGGCGTGCGGCGGGGTGCAGGCGTTGCCGCACGCGCCGCAGTTGCGCGGGTCGCGGTTGAGGTCGATGCCCTCGTCCACGGCCCCGTCACAGTCGTCGTCCTCACCGTTACAGAGCTCCTCGAGGAGGCAGCCGGCGTCGTTGACCGCCAGGTCGCTCCCGAGGTCGCGCGGTCGGGCGTCGCTGCTGGCGTCGCCGACCATGGTGGCGTCCGGCTCACCCGCGTCGGATTCTTCGCAGGTGATGCAGTAGGGGTCGACCGAGCAGCTCGCTCCGAAGAGGAGCAGAGCGCCGAGCAGTCCGATACGAATCGTCATCGTGGTCATCCACTGAAGGGTTCGCGAGCGGTTCATCGGTTCCTCCGGCGGCGGATGAGGCCGAGGGTGATGAGCGAGAGCATGAGCCCGGTGGGCCAGCCCGGCGGCCCGTCACGGGGTTCCACACGGCAGGTACAGCCGCCGCCGCCGGTGGCGAGGACGCGCTCCTCCGGATCACCGCGCTCGGGACCGAGGTCGGGATCTTCCCCGGGACCGCCGTCGACGTCCGTCGGACCGCCATCCGGCATCGAGATCCCCGGGATGCACTCGCCCTCGAAGCAGCGCTCCTCACCGGGGCAGCGCACGCGGAGGCAGGGATCCTCCGCGCAGCCGCCGTCGGTCGGGTCGCAGACCGAGGGCTCGAGGCACATCACGCCGCCACAGAGGTCGTCGACGCAACCGCCGGTCTCCTCGTCGCAGCGCTGACCGGAGGGGCACGAGACCCCATCGCACTGGTCCACCACGCAGCTGCCGCGGCGGCAGACCTCACCGCTCGGGCAGTCGACGGTCGCGCAGCTGGGCTCGCACACTCCGTCGCGGCAGGCTTCGTCCGCAGCGCAGACGACGTCCTCGCCGCAGGGGTCCGGCACGCAGCTCAGCGAGGAGATCTCGCAGATCTCTCCGTCGGGACAGCCGAAGCCGCGGCAGTCGTCGACCACGCAGCGACCCGTGTCCGGGTTGCAGACGCTGCCGTCGCTGCAGACCACACCGTCACAGGGGAAGGTGCACTCGTTCGACTTGCAGGTGCAGGACGGCAGACCGTCCTCGTCCGGCGAGCAGACGACCTCGCCGCCGACCTCGAGGGTCTCCATGCCACAGGTCTCCTCGGTGCAGCGCGGCGCGACGCAGAAGCACGCCCCGTCGATCTCCACCTCGATGCGGCCCGTCGGGCAACCGCCGAACTCGCCGGTGGCGCAGGGCAGCGCGCACTGACAGTCGACGCACTGGCCGCCCGCGTCGCCGCAGAGCGAGCCCTCGTCGGTCATCATGTCGCAGTCGTTGTCCTCGCAGTCGCAGACCTCCGGGCCGGCGGGCATCTCACCCACACAGACCTCGGCGCCGTCGACGCACTGGATCATGCCGGGGGCACAGACGCCCTCGGTCTCGCCGCAGATGCCGCCGGCGGGCAGCTCCTCGTCGACCGCCATGTCGCAGTCGTTGTCGAGGGCGTCGCAGGTCTCCGCCTCCGGGCCGATGGCGCCGTCACAGATGATGGCGCCGTCCTCGCAGAGCTGGATGCCCGGCTGGCACTCGCCGACGGCCGAGCCGCAGGGCGCGCCCACGTCCAGGCCATCGTCGAC
>JABAOG010014556.1_pt1 | contig 13522 bp, 8 predicted proteins | sample 7062131 | NCBI WGS metagenome assembly JABAOG01 (sample SAMN14538629, study PRJNA623070) | marine sediment metagenome | biome: marine biome [ENVO:00000428]; feature: marine pelagic biome [ENVO:01000023]; material: deep marine sediment [ENVO:00002113] | place: India: Arabian Sea | collected... | reverse complement strand
TTTCGTTCGCTCAAATTTTTGCTTGGCCATGCATACTCTCCTAGAGTTTCAACAGTAATATTCTCTGATGATTGTTAAATTCACAGGCTGATTCAGCCAGATATCACTCGCTTTGCCACGCTTTCCGTAACATTTGCGTAGTGATCAAATTCCATTGTAAATACACCTCGTCCTTGAGTGGCAGATCTCAGATCGGTCGCATAACCAAACATCTCTGCCATGGGGACCATCGCCCGTACGGCTTGCGTATTGCCAGGACGGATTTCCATCCCCAAAATCTCACCACGACGTGAGTTCAATTGCCCGATGACTTCACCCAGGAAATCATCCGGTACATTGACTTCCACACTCATGATTGGCTCTTGAAGAACCGGGCCGCCGCNNCGGAACGCAATCGATCCCGCAATCTTGAATGCCATTTCGTTCGAGTCAACTTCGTGGTACGAACCGTCAATCAAACGAACTTGTACATCTGTTACCGGATATCCGGCTAACACACCGGCGTCTGCGGATTCACGCACGCCTCTCTCGACTGAGTTTATGAATTCCCTGGGAATGGCTCCACCAACGATTTCATCTTCGAAAGTGATCCCACTTCCAGGTTCCCCGGGTGCCATCGCAAAGACGACATGTCCGTAATGTCCCCGACCGCCCGTCTGTTTGACGTAACGGTGGGAAACTTCACCGACCGGCCGCGATATGGATTCGCGGTAAGCTACCTGCGGACGTCCAACCCGAGCCTGGACCTTGAATTCTCTCAGCATCCGGTCGACTAAAACCTCCAGGTGCAGTTCGCCCATACCGGAGATGATTGTCTGGCCCGTATCCTGGTCAATCCTGACCTGGAATGTCGGGTCTTCATCAGCCAGTTTGTGCAGGGCTTCCGACATTTTATCCTGGTCTGCTGTGGTCTTCGGCTCAATGGCGACTGCGATCACCGGTTCAGGGAATGTGATGTTTTCCAAAACAATCTGGTTGGCTGCATCGCACAACGTATCCCCTGTAAAGGAAAATTTCAATCCCAGAATGGCGGCAATGTCGCCAGCTCCGACTTCTTCAATATCTTCCCGGCGGTCAGCATACATACGGATCAAACGACCGATGCGTTCCTTCTTTTCCTTGACCGGGTTATAAGCCGAAGCCCCTTTTGTAATCTTGCCGGAATAAACCCGCAGATAAGCCAGTCGCCCTACGTAAGGGTCTGTAACGATTTTAAAGACCAATGCACTCAATGGTGCGCTATCTTCCGGAGGACGCTCAATCGTCTCGTCCGAATTCGGATCGATCCCTTTCACGTGTGGAACGTCCAGCGGTGATGGTAAATAATCTACAATCGCGTCCAATAAAGGCTGCACGCCTTTGTTTCTCAATGATGTACCGGCGAACACGGGTGTGATCTCACCAGAGATGACAGCTTTTCGCAAGGCTGCCTGGAGTTCTTCGACGGAGATCTCCTCTCCTTCGAGGAATTTCATGGTCAGTTCATCATCCGTTTCAGCGATCTTCTCGATCATTTCTTCACGGGCGGATGCAACTGCTTCCACCATTTCTGGAGGCATGTCGATCTTCTGAGTTTTGGCACCCAGATGATCTGCCCACACGATCGCCTGTTCATCGAAAAGATCGACAACACCAACAAACTGCTCTTCTGAACCAATCGGTATCTGTACGGCAACCGGGTTTGCACCCAGTCTCTCACGGATCATCTTGATAGCTCGTTCAAACGATGCTCCGACCCGGTCCATTTTATTGATAAAACAGATCCGGGGTACGTTGTACCGGTCCGCCTGGCGCCAGACGGTTTCACTTTGCGGTTCAACGCCCTGCACCGCATCAAAGATGACGACTCCGCCGTCCAGTACCCTCAATGAGCGTTGTACTTCCGCTGTAAAATCAATGTGCCCTGGAGTGTCAATGATGTTGATCATGTGATCACGCCAGACAGCAGAAACCGCTGCGGACACAATGGTAATACCGCGTTCCCGTTCCTGTTCCATCCAATCGGTAACAGTAGTCCCATCGTCAACTGAACCCAGTCGATGAGTCTTCCCTGTGTAGAACAGTATACGTTCCGTCGTAGTGGTTTTGCCCGCATCAATATGGGCAATGATCCCAATATTTCGGAAACGCTCAAGCGGAAACTCGTTCACCATGTAATCCTCTATCGTCCGCTCGTGTTTTTACCTGCCGTAATGCGAAAACGCCCGGTTCGATTCAGCCATCTTGTGGGTGTCTTCTTTTCTTCGCACTGCGGAACCGGAATTGTTAAAGGCATCCATGAATTCGCCAGCTAACTTCTCGGCGAATGAGCGACCGCCACGAGAGCGCGCTCCCTGGATAAGCCAGCGGGTTGCCAATGCAAATCGACGGTCTGATGTTACTTCCATCGGCACCTGATAGGTCGCACCACCCACTCGGCGAGGTTTGACCTCCATCATCGGAGATGCATTCTGTACTGCCTGTTGGAATACTTCCAACGGTTCTTTATTTAAACGTTCAGCAGCCATTTCCATTGCATCGTAGACCAGATTTGTAGCAACGCTTTTCTTTCCATTCTTCATCACTCGGTTGATGAATGACTGGACTTCAACGTTGTTGTATCTTACATCGGGTGGTACTTCACGTTTTTCTGCTCTATTACGGCGCATTCAAAACTCTCCAAAATAATACAATCTTTACACGTAAAAACCGCTGGTATTTACTTAGCAAATACCAACGATCAATTTATTAATCTCGCTTCTTCGATCCGTATTTGGATCGACCCTGCTTCCGCTCATCGACACCACCGGTGTCCAATGTACCTCGGACGATATGGTACCGAACACCCGGAAGGTCTTTAACACGACCACCTCGGACCAAGACCACAGAGTGTTCCTGCAGGCTGTGTCCTTCACCAGGGATATATGCTGTCACTTCGATACCATTCGACAGGCGCACACGGGCGATTTTCCGAAGTGCCGAATTCGGCTTCTTCGGTGTCATGGTACGCACAACGGTGCACACACCTCGCTTTTGAGGAGCGCCTTTGGGTTGGCGTTTTCGACGCTGCTTCATTGAATTGAACGTGTACTGCAGCGCTGGTGATTTACTCTTCGATTTTTTCGACTTGCGGCCCTTACGAACCAATTGGTTAATTGTGGGCACGTTTGCCTCCAGATGATGATTTCTATTTAATTCTGTTTCTTTCCAATAAGTGAGGCCATCGAATTACACATTGATGGCCTCACGCTTACGATCGTGATATTTTGTTGGAAATCAGGCGGGGGGTAATGCCCGCCTTCTCAACAAAAGCGACGGTCTGTGATTTTACCACTCTGGTTATATAGCGTCAAGTGGATTCTTCTATTAAAATCCTCCCAGACCAAGCAAACCTGTATCCGAGGTTGTCGTCCTTGTTTTCGCTTCGTCCTTGCCAAATTTGATGACATCACCAGTCTCGGTGATCGCTTCAACAGCCAGTCCAAGGCTCTGCAGTTCCTTCACCAGCACCCGGAATGCGGCGGGGATCTTGGGGTCTTCGATAGGTTCGCCCTTGACGATCGACTCGTAAGTCTTGACCCGTCCCTGGACGTCATCAGATTTGACGGTCAGCATTTCCTGTAATGTGTAAGCGGCACCATATGCTTCTAGTGCCCACACCTCCATCTCGCCGAATCGCTGTCCACCGAACTGGGCTTTACCACCCAGCGGCTGCTGGGTGACGAGGCTGTACGGACCTGTTGAGCGGGCGTGGACTTTGTCTTCCACGAGGTGGTGCAATTTAAGGATCGTCATCACACCGACAGTGACGGGGTGATCGTAAAGTTCACCTGTCATGCCATCGCGCATCAACTGCTTGCCGAGGATCGGTGCTGGTTTGCCAGTTTCAATTTGAACCTGGGTTGCTTTTTGACGCAGTTGATCATCCGATATTCCAACCCCATCTTCACCCAGTGATTTCATCCACAGGCGCAGACAGGCCTGAACAGCTCGCTCATCCTGTTCATGGCGATCTTCATCAATCACCGATGTCATGTCCACATCTTCGAATACGAGAATCTTGTCCGGGTCGTAGTCGTTGTCGCTCAGCCATTCCCTCAGTACAGCACGGCGTGCATAAGAAGGATCACTGATGATTTTATACACATCGTAATCCCGCTCACCCAGCCAGTATTCAAGGTACAGCCGTCTGACTTCATCGTCACTTTCGATCATCTCAGGTTCGTAGTCAAACTGTTGAACCCATTCCCACGCCTTTTCTGTAACAACTTTCCAGGCATGTTCGATCATCCAGGCACGGGCAAGTTCCGCTTCGATCTCATATTCCTTGGCACCATCGAATACTGGTGTGACTGCCTTGAAACCGAGCTGTCGTGCTGCCCAGCCCAAATGTGTCTCCAGTACCTGTCCAAGGTTCATACGTCCGGGGACACCTGTCGGGTTAAGGATAATATCGATCGGGGTTCCGTCATCCAGGTAAGGCATATCTTCTACTGGGACGACCATGGATACGACACCTTTATTCCCGTGCCGACCGGCCATCTTATCACCAGCAGTGATCTTACGTTTTTGGGCAACAGATACCCTGACCATCGTCTCCACACCGGCGGACAGATCTGTATTCTCTTCGCGGGTAAAGACTTTCACATCAACAACTTTTCCACGTTCTCCGTGGGGCATCCGCAGCGAGGTGTCTTTTACATCCCGGGATTTCTCGCCGAAGATCGCCCTCAAGAGTCGTTCTTCGGGGGTCAGCTCTTTTTCACCTTTCGGTGAGATCTTCCCCACCAGGATGTCATTGGGGCCAACTTCAGCACCAATCCGGATGATGCCGTCTTCATCGAGGTCCTTGATCGCATCTTCACCAACATTGGGGATATCCCGGGTGATCTCTTCGGGTCCCAGCCGTGTATCGCGCGATTCAACCTCGTGTTTTTCAATATGCACCGAGGTATAGCGGTCTTCCTGCACCAGTCTTTCGGAGATGACAATCGCATCTTCGAAATTGGCGCCTTCCCAGGAGATAAATGCAACGACCACATTCTGCCCCAGAGCAAGCTCACCGCCCACTGTTGAAGACGAATCGGCTATGACCTGTCCTCTCTTGATCCGCTGACCTTTATGGACCGCGGGTCTCTGATCTACACATGTGCTCTGGTTCGACCGGGAATATTTTCGCAGCGGATAAACTTTATCCCCGTTTTCTGTCGCGATAATGATATGACTGCTGGTAACTGAAGTCACTTCGCCTTCATCTTCCGACAGGACAACCTGACCGGAGTCAACTGCGGCGTGGTATTCCATGCCCGTCGACACCTGAGGTACGTCCGGAAGCAGGAGCGGGACTGCCTGAGTCTGCATGTTGGACCCCATCAACGCACGGTTGGCGTCATCATGTTCCAGGAAGGGGATCAGTGCAGCACTGATGCCGACGATCTGGTGAGGGGCAACATCCATGTAATCGATGCCAGTTGGATTGGCAAACAGGAAAGATCCTTTATAACGTGAGGATGCTCGGCCGCGAACAAATTCGCTGTGTTCATTCAAAGGTGAGTTCGCCTGTGCAATCACATACTTATCTTCCATATCGGCTGCCAGGTATTCAATCTCATTGGATGCATAGGGTTCGATCAGGACTTCTTTGACTTTCGCTTTTTGGAAAGCCTGTGCCATTTCCTCTGTCACCCGTTCTTCAGATTTACCCAGCACCTTGCTGGAATCATCTTCCTTGACATCTTCCCGCAGTCTCCGACCGATCAGCTCAGGATCATCGGGCTTGTGCGACTTGATGATTTTCCGGTACGGTGTTTCGATAAAGCCGTAATCGTTCACGCTGGCAAATGATGCCAGACGCCCGATCAGACCAATATTCGGTCCTTCCGGTGTTTCAATCGGGCAAATCCGCCCGTAGTGAGACTGGTGAACGTCACGAACATCGAAACCAGCCCGTTCACGGCGTAAACCACCAGGACCGAGTGCGGACAATGTCCGTTTATGTCTCAGCTCGGAGAGTGGATTGGTTTGATCCATGAATTGGGATAATTGAGATGATCCGAAGAATTCTCTCAATGCCGCAACCATCGGGCGAATATTGACCAGTGTGACCGGTGAGATATTCTCCTGGTCACGGATCGACATTCTTTCTTTAATGACCCTTTCCATCCGGCGCAGACCAATCCGCAATTTGTTCTGGATCAATTCACCGACCGTCTTGGCTCGGCGGTTGCCGAGGTGATCGATGTCATCTGGATCTTGCATTTCGTTGTTGATTGCGATCATCCGGCGGACAAGCTGTAAAATGTCCCAGCGAGTGATCTGCCGGGTATTGATCGGCACATGATCGTGCAGATCTAATTTTTGGTTGAGTTTATAGCGGCCAACCCTCTCCAGGTCATAATGCCGCTGATCGAATAGCTGACCTTCCAGGAATTCCTTGGCGTTTTCAACCGTTGCCGGATCTCCCGGGCGCATGCGCTTGAAGAATTCAACCAGTGCTGCTTCCGCAATGGTCATCTTGCCGTCCAGTTCCCAATCGGGTTCCTGTGCAATCGTCGATGTCATGAACATCCGGTCTGTGTTGTTGTCGACATCTTCAAATAACTTGAGCAGTTCTTCATCCGTGCCGTCTTTGATCGGAGAATCTTCGATGCCATCGTCGACAGCCGCAAGAGCGCGCAAGAAGATAGTTACCGGAATGGTTCTCTTTCGGTTAAATTTGAGAGTCAGGTAGTCGCTCTTACGTGTCTCAAACTCCATCCATGCTCCCCGATCGGGGATCAGCTTGGAGACTGAAAGACGGCGCCCGGTTGCCCGGTCGACAGGAGCTTCGAAATAAACGCCTGGTGAGCGGATCAGCTGGGAAACGACAACTCTTTCGGTACCATTAATAATGAAGGTACCTTTCTCAGTCATTTCAGGGAAATCGCCCAGGAAAATATCCTGTTTGATCGGTTCCGGGATATCCGGACCAGCCAGGAGCACAGAAACATACAGCGGACTTGCATAGGTCAGGTCCCGTTCAACGCATTCTTCATAGGTGTTTTTCGGTTCCTCGAACCAGTAAGTCAGTCCCCACTGTTCAGCTTCAGGAGTTCGGCTGGGAAAATACAACTTCATCCCCTTGTTGTACGATTCGATCGGGGATATCTCATGGAAAAGGTCGCCCAAACCTTCGCTCTTCAATCGCTCAAAAGATCGCAGCTGAACTTCGATCAGTGCAGGAAGTGGAAGGTCAACATTAATTCGGGCAAAATTCTTGGCAGGTAATATTTGTGTCATGCAGAAATTACTCCAGGTGGATCACACAATACGGTTTTAAAATACATAAAACGCGGAACAATGCCCTGGCATCTCGAGGCCAGGGCACATTATTGAGTCCCAATCGTTACAATGACGGAAAGATTTCAAATACTCCTTGAAATTCTCCCAATAAATTTAATCCAGAACTATTATTTTAGCAGAAAGTCTTGCTGATTGCAATAGTGATAAGCTTGGAAAATTATGAGAATAGGGTGTTTTCTTCGAGATCACAGCGTCCGCTGCTGGCAAATATTCTATCAAATAATATGGAATTTGGCGAATTCTGATTATAATGAGTTCATTCATAATGAAAATCATGCTGGAAAGTGACCATGACCAAAAATGTGACCGATAAAGATTATCTTACAAACAATTTGTATGATAAGCACGAAAAACTGAATATCCGTATACTCACCCATGAAGACTACACCCAACCAGAAACAGATTTTAAAAATTGGGTCCTGGATCTGGTCACCTGGCAGGGAAATGAAACAGTTGTGGATCTGGGTTGTGGATCCGGTTTTTATATCAACGCGGTAATGGATAGATTAAAAGCGGAAGGCAGGCTGATCTGTACTGATTTGGCGTTTGGGATGCTGAAAGAGGTCAAAGAAACTGTCGAACAACATGACTGGCTTTTGAATGCCAGTGCGATTAACATTCCCTTTCCTGATAATTCTGTGGACATCACCCTCGCCAACCACATGCTCTACCACCTGCCTGATATACCGGCAGGTTTGCAGGAAATCCACCGGGTCCTGGTGCCGGGCGGACATTTGATCGCGGCCACGAATGGGAGTGATTCGATGAAACGCTTCTCCGATGAAATGGAGAGGGCGGCAGAACATCTCGGTTTTCCCATTGAATTCTCGCCACACTTCGCCAGGAGAAATTTTTCACTCGAAAACGGTCATGATATCCTGGCTGAGTGGTTTCCAGAGGTCATCCTGCACACCTTTGAAAGTGCGCTCGTTTTCCCGGAGACGAAACCAGTACTCCGCTACTTGAATAGTCTACAAGAATTCTTTGCACCGTCACTACCAGAGGAAATCTCCTGGGAGGCTCTGATGTCCCAGGTTGAGATCCAGGTAGACGAGGTCATTAAACAGGAGGGTGAATACAGGGTCCCAAAATTGACAGGTGCCTTCGTCGCACAGAAGGAATCAGCTGATCAGGTTGATTTTGACTTTCATTCTGGATTTGTCTCTGTCATGGGCAGACCCAATGTCGGTAAGTCCACACTGATCAATCACCTCCTGGGGCAAAAAGTCGCCGCGGTTTCACATAAACCTCAAACGACCCGGCACCAACAGCTGGGTATCCTGACAGGTGATGATTACCAGATCGTTTTCATCGACACGCCTGGTTTACACGACCCTCATCACAAACTGGGTGAACTGATGAACGAAGAAGCCCAAAATGCACTGGAAGATACAGACGCAATCCTGTTTCTGGTGGATGCCAACGAACCCCTGCCAGACCCGGAGGATAGGATCCTGGTCAGCCTGCTGGAGTCGCTTGATGATGTCCCGCCAGTCCTGTTAGCCCTTAACAAGATCGACCGTGTGGATGAGGAGGATGTGTCTGCCCGGATCCACACATACCAGGAACTCCTTCCGTATGCCGATGTCCTGACGATATCTGCGACCCACTCATTTCATCTGGATGAGCTGATTGGCTTGATCATCGATCGCCTGCCCCAGGGTCCTCCATATTATCCTCATGGACAGGTTACAGATCTGTACGAGCGCGAGATCGCCGCAGACCTGATCCGGGCAGCAGCCCTGGAACTGCTGCGTGAAGAAGTTCCCCACTCGATTGCCATACGCATCGACGAATATACGGAACGCGATGACAGCGGTGCTTATATTGCGGCAACGATATTCGTCGAAAGAGACTCGCATAAGGGGATCGTCATCGGTAAAGGTGGGCAGATGATCAAGAAGATCGGCTCGCTAGCCCGCACCGAGATCGAATCAATGAGTGGTCGATCAGTATTTTTAAAATTACGGGTAAAGGTTCGGAAGAATTGGCGTAATGATCCCAATGAGCTGCGCCGCTTTGGGTTCAGCTCGTAAGAAATATTCTTTGAGCGGGAGGGTATATGAATAATTTACTCTGGGTGGTATTGATAATTGCAGTCATTAACTGGATTGCTTCCGACAGGGAGTGGAATTGGTTTATCTACATCACCAAGCCGCTGACTTTGATCTTGCTGATCATCTGGTTTACTTTGTCAACTCAATGGCAGGGAGCCAGTCTTTGGTTTGGGTTGGGTCTGGTCTTTTCTCTGTTTGGAGATATCTTCCTGATGCTCCCGGAAGAACAGTTCTTGCCTGGATTAGGATCATTTTTGATCGCTCACCTGATGTATATCATCGGGTTGAACACCTTCCGGCATCCGGTCACCGTCCCGAGCGGGCTGATGATCATCCTTGTCCTTTTATTATTCAGCAGCCTGGTATGGATTTTCTATCGGAATATGATTACAGGTGAGCATCGCCGGTACATCATTCCAGTATTTGCTTACATGATCGTTATATCAACCATGCTTTTATCCGCAGTCCTCACATTGATCAACCCGGAATGGCGGCCTTTACACGCAATCCTGGTTGCTTCCGGGGCAGTTCTATTCTTCCTGTCGGACACAGTGATTGGTTGGAATAAATTCATCACTCCAATCAACCGGCGAAACCTGATCGTCATGTCCACATATCATCTAGGGCAATTGGGGATCATTATCGGTGCAGTCCTGCAGTTTTCAAGTTGATACCGGTCAATTCATTAAATTGATCTGTACCTGAAAAAGAAAACTTCCCAGGGCTGATAACCACTGGGAAGTTTTTTACTTATATATTATCTATTGAAGATCAATTAATTGAGCGTGCAACCGAGCTCGTTCGCCTGTTCGAGTGCATCTCCATTCTGGGACCAGACCAGGCTTAAAACTTCACTGACTGTATATGGATATGCCACATCGGGATGAGAAGCATTCAACAAGGCGGCAGTTCCATGACGGGCGATCCGGTTCATGTGTCCTCCACGCTGCCAGATTGCGTCTGCCAACGTGTATTCAGATCCGTAATAACTGATCGAGAAGACAATCTCGAAGCTATCTCCAGGGCTGTAGCCTGTGGGCGTCCAGCTGCTGTAGTGGTTTTTCCAGTATCCGGGAGTACAACCAGCAAATCCGGGAGGCGTTGGTGTCGGCGTAACTGTCTTGGTTGGAGTCGGGGTTTTGGTTGGCGTCGTCGTCTTCGTAGGCGTTGGCGTCTCTGTGGGTGTTGATGTCTTTGTCGGAGTCGGCGTCTCAGTCGGTGTTTCCGTCTCTGTTGGCGTCATTGTCTTTGTGGGTGTCGCCGTTTCAGTTGGCGTCATCGTCTTTGTAGGGGTTGCTGTTTCAGTCGGTGTCGCTGTTTTTGTTGGCGTCATTGTCTTTGTGGGGGTAGCGGTTTCAGTCGGTGTTGGTGTCTTGGTGGCTGTATCACAGGTCCATTTTCCGGCCAACTTACCCAATGAAATTCCACTACCATCAAAGGTTGCTACAGCAACGCTGAAGGTGGAATATCCCTCTGGTACCTGGTCGTATGGATAGCTGACATCCAGGTTGCCACCATCGTTGATCTTCATATTCCCAAGATTAACTGGTGGATCACCGTACTGGAATTGGTACATGACATAACCATCTTCAGGAACACCAGAAGTCNNACCATCTGGATACATGAGTTTGATGCCATCACCGTTTGATTTACTGGCGGCTAATGCACTGGTAGGTACAGTGATAATCATCAGCACCGATATTAGAATCAAGATGTGTTTTTTTGTTAACATTTTTTCTCCAAAGTAATTTTTACTAATAACTCTATTCATCAACTGTTATCAGGATTTTTCCAAAAGGTTTATTACTTTACTTCTCTCCTTTCCTCGACTGTTTCATTCCTCATAAATAACAAAAACCGACCTGTATGGGTCGGTTTCGCTACTAGCTCCCCACCAGTGCTGCCCTTTCAGGCTCAGCAACCAGTACCACACTGGTGGATCAATGCTTCCCAATTGACATGAATGTTCGGCAGCCGATTACAAAATAATCGTTTGAATTACTCTGCGAACATTCACACAAATATGATCATATTATTCTAATTTATATGATCATCTGATTCATTGCAAAATCATTACAATTTCGCACAATACAGGTTAAATTTACCGCTTTACAGTGAGACGAAAAAAACAACTCGAAATTATGATGAAACTATTTCCTGATTACGGCAGCAAATTTACAATCATACATCCCATCGATAATCAAAATTTCAGCCTAATAACAGCGCAACTCGCAGAATTTCTCTGGAGGAGATCATCCACAATGCATCCCGGGATCTGGTCGAAGCTGTCTTCTGTTTACAAATCATAAAAGTATCTAGTTCAAAGGTAGATTCTAATATTCCCGCCTGCCCTGTTAAAAAAACCTACAGGAGTAATTTCCTTATTCCTACATTATTTTTTAACGCTTTTGAGTTAGTTTTTTCCCCGAGTGTCTCACCTTCAAATGAAAAAGTTTAAGAAAAATCCCACAGCGTTAATTCTGTGGGATTTGATATTTGGATTTTAATTATTTATCAATGCAGAGGACAGCCAAGTTCGTTAGCAGCCTCCAGCGCATCTCCATTTTGGGTCCGAACGAAATGAATCACCACATCAATCGAGTACGGGTAGTTCACATCCGGATGTGCTGCATTCAATAATCCTGCAGTTCCATGACGGGCAATCCTGCGGACATGGCCCCCACCCTGCCAGATTGCGTCACCCAGGGTGTAATCCTCACCAAAGTATTCGACATCAAAAACAATGTTGAAGAAATCCGTTGCGTGATAGCCAGTTGGTTGCCAGCTGCTGTAGTGATTTCTCCAATAGCCGGGAGTACAACCTTGCTCACCAGGAGGTGGAGTCTCAGTTGGGACGTCGCAGGTCCATTTAACCTGGATCTTCTTCCCGTATAGACTTCCATCCTTGTCATAGATCGCCATTGCTATACCATAATGGGTAGCTCCATCAGGGACTTGGCTGTAAGGGTAGTACACAGACAAGTCACCATAGTTCGTAACTTCTGGAAAAAACACCAGATTCCCAAGAACGTAATAGAACTTGTATTTTATATACCCATCTTTCGGAACTCCCGATGTCGTGATAGCATCTTCACAATCCACACCCCCACCGGGATATGTTAGAGTCACACCCGCATCATTGGTTTTTGTTGCTGCCAGCACGGTCACTGGTAGAGATATCAGAATTAATATAAATATACTTATGAATAATATTCTCTTGCGTTTCATTTTTTCACTCCTCTGGTTTATTCCAAAATACTCATTATCAAATTCTTGCAAAAACTGATATATTTTTTAGCACTCCTGATTCCATAAGCATCTCCTTCCTTATATGGTTCTCCGCGACAATAAAAAAACCAGCCCGTTGTGGGCCGGTTTCGCTACTAGCTCCCCACCATCGCTGCCTAGTCAGGCACAGCAACCAATTCTGCATTGGTGGATCATCGCTTCCCAAAAAAAATGCGTTAAAAAACTCTCGGCTATTTATTGCCTGATATTTTCTTCAACCTTGAAACAGAAACTCTCTTTCTGCGTCCATCCGTATTTTTTAGAACGGACGCAATGCAATTTTTATTCTAAATAACAAATATCCAGAAATGTATATTAAATACACTTCAGATCCACACTAATTCTGGAAAATTTCCCCATATGAGATATATTTTGAGTTTAATGCTCACTATAGTATTGGTGGAAATGAGTTCCAACTTTACCGGGATTATTTCCCAAATTCTATCCATGATGAAAAAACCCCCCGCCAGCAGGCGGAGGGTCTCATGGTGTTCCTTTATAAAACCCCCATTAGAACACCCAGATGGAACCTGGTTGAAGTTCCCGTCAATGATTAATCGATCGAACAGCCGGCTTCATTCGCTGTTTCAAGGAAATTGATACTGTTCTCATCCCCAGCCTGGACAAAGGTAATAACCTGAGCGACTGAATATGGATAGTCCACATCTGGGTGAGNNACTGAGAATACTGTGTTGAAGATATCTTCTGTGCTAAAACCAGTAGGTTCCCAGCTCGCGTAATGGTTGCGCCAGTATCCCGGAGTACATCCCGCAAAACCTGTTGGGGTTTTTGTGGGAGGCACTGGAGTGTATGTTGGGGTCGGTGGAACTTTAGTATATGTTGGGGTGGGAGGCACT
>JABAOG010009318.1_pt1 | contig 13524 bp, 13 predicted proteins | sample 7062131 | NCBI WGS metagenome assembly JABAOG01 (sample SAMN14538629, study PRJNA623070) | marine sediment metagenome | biome: marine biome [ENVO:00000428]; feature: marine pelagic biome [ENVO:01000023]; material: deep marine sediment [ENVO:00002113] | place: India: Arabian Sea | collected... | reverse complement strand
CCCCGCGTAGGGAATCTCCCCACAACCCACCCCTCCGTTTTTCCACCATCTCCCCACAGACGCCGGCCCTATTTCGGATAAATTTATGATAAATTCGGGTCCACCGGAACGAGCCCCGGGAATGACGCTCTCACAGACCGCTGAACACGCGCTTCGCGCCGTCCTGTTCCTGGCCGGCCCCCGGGCAACCGGGTCCCGGAGCGAGTCGGCCGGTTCCTGAGGCCGGGCGGAGCGAGAGACCTCCCAACTGGAAAGGGATGNNCGCCCGGCGGACGAGGGATTCTTCGAAAAACGGAGGAATGGACGGAATGAGCAACGCAGCGAAGGTAGTGAAGACGAAGTGGATCGCCGTGGGAGCGGCGGGCGCGATCCTGGCCACGTCGGCGGTCGCGTTCAGCGTATCGAGCGCTCCGGACGCGATGGATGATCCGATCCCGGCCACGCCGGAGGCGGTGGCGGTCCGCGGGGTGGAGCAGGCGGAGCTGACGGCCCCGCCGTTCGTGCCGGCGCCCATCACGCGGAACTACGCCACGCGGGTGGTGGTGGATATGGAGGTGAAGGAGAAGCGGGTCGAGCTGGCGGATGGAGTGGAGTACACCATGTGGACCTTCGGCGGCACGGTCCCGGGCCGGTTCATCCGGGTGCGGGAGGGCGACCTGGTGGAGTTCCACCTGAAGAACCACCCGGACAGCGACATGCCGCACAACATCGACCTGCACGCGGTGACGGGCCCGGGCGGCGGCGCGAAGGCGTCGCTGACGATGCCGGGGAACGAGACGGTGTTCGAGTTCCGGGCGCTGAACCCCGGCCTGTACGTCTACCACTGCGCGACGGCGCCGGTGGGGATCCACATCGCCAACGGGATGTACGGGCTGATCCTGGTCGAGCCGGCGGAGGGGCTGCCCCCGGTGGACCGGGAGTACTACGTGATGCAGGGCGAGTTCTACACGAAGGGCGGCTACATGGAGCAGGGCCACCAGCCCTTCGACATGGAGAAGGCCATGGACGAGAACCCGGACTACGTGGTCTTCAACGGCGGCGTCGGGGCGCTCACGGGCGAGGGCGCGCTGAAGGCGAAGAAGGGCGAGACGGTGCGGCTGTTCGTCGGCAACGGCGGCCCGAACCTGACCAGCTCGTTCCACGTGATCGGCGAGATCTTCGACAACGTGTACGCCGAGGGCGGCACGGCGGTGAGCCACAACGTCCAGACCACGTCGATCCCGGCGGGCGGCTCGGCCATCACCGAGTACCGGGTGGACGTGCCCGGCGAGTTCATCCTGGTGGACCACGCGATCTTCCGGGCCTTCAACAAGGGCGCCCTGGGGATGATGGAGGTCACTGGCGAGCAGGACCTGGCGATCTTCAGCGGGCAGAAGTCGGACGCGCCGTACGACGCGAGCGCGGCCGCCGTGGCGGACGAGGACGAGTAGGGCCCGCCGGTGCTGCGTCGCCTCGTCGCGTTCGCCCTGCTGCTCCCCCTCCCCCTGGCCGCGCAGGCCGGGGGGCGGGGGAGCCCCGCATCGCCGGCGGGGCCGCGGGATGTCCACCGGCCTGCGCAGGTGCGGCCGATGGCGGTGGTCCCGGCAGGGCGGTACATGCCGCTCTACGCGCCGGACACGGCCGCGGTCCGGGTCGAGTCGTTCCGGCTGGACCGGCGGCCCGTGACCCGGGCCGAGTTCGCGGCGTTCGTGGCGGCCGATCCACGGTGGCGCCGGGCGGACGTGAAGCCGGTGTTCGCCGATCCCCGGTACCTCGAGGACTGGTCGTCGGATCTCGTCCCGGGCGGGGACCCGGACGCGCCGGTCACCCGGGTCTCCTGGTTCGCCGCCCGCGCGTACTGCGGCTGGGAGGGGAAGCGGCTGCCCACGGTGGACGAGTGGGAGTACGCGGCCCGGGCCGACGAGACCCGGCCCGATGCCACGGCGGACGCCCGCCACAAGGCGCGGATCCTCGAGCTGTACACGCAGCGCCCGAAGCGGCCCGGGCCCGTGGGCTCCGTGTTCGAGAACGTCTACGGCGTCCACGACATGCACGGGCTCGTGTGGGAGTGGGTCCGGGACTTCAACACGGTCACCGTGGGCACCGACTCCCGGGGCACCGGCCAGCGCGACGCGCAGCTGTTCTGCGCCGCCGGCGCCGAGGGCGCCACGGACACCGGGAACTACGCCGCGTTCCTGCGCTACGCGTTCCGCTCGAGCCTCGAGGGCCGCTCCACGGCCGCCGCCCTCGGGTTCCGTTGCGCGGCCGATCGCTGATCCACCGGCGAAGGAGAGCCATGCCACGCCCGCCCCGGACCCGATCCCACTCCCCGCGCCCCCGCGCCCCCGGGCACGCCATCCGCCGACTCGCCCCGGTCGCTCTGCTGGTCGCCGCCGCGTGCGGTCCGTCCGAGGCCGCGCCCGGCGACCGGGGGGATCGGTCCGCGACCGCCACGACCGCCGCGACCACGATCGCCGCGACCGGTGCGACCTCCCCGGCCGGGCATGCCGGCGGTGACCCGTCCCACAACGCCGCCCACGCCCCGACCGGCGAAGCGGCTTCCCACCGGTCGCTGGACCCGGCCGAGCCCGGCGGCTACTCGATCTACCACGCTGCGTCGATCTGGACGGACCAGACCGGTACCGAGCGGCGACTCGCCTCGCTGGCCGGCCGCGTCCAGGTCGTGGCCATGGTGTACACCAGCTGTGCGTACGCCTGCCCCCGGATCATGCTGGACATGAAGCGCATCGAGGGCGAGCTCGCCGATGGGGCGGAGGACGTGGGCTTCGTGATCGTTTCCATCGACCCCGAGCGGGACACGCCCGCACGGCTCGCGGAGTTCGCCGAGGGCAGCCGGTTGGACCCCGGCCGCTGGACGCTCCTCACGGCGGACGAGGGGGACATTCTGGAGCTGGCCGCGCTGCTCGGCGTTCGATACCGCCGGACGGGTCCCGGCGAGTGGGTCCACAGCAACCTGATCACGGTGCTGGACCCGGACGGCGTGGTGGTCCACCGGCAGCTGGGCCTGGGCGCGGACCCCACCGCGACGCTGGCGGCCATCCGCGCCCACGGCCCGTAGCCGCGCCGCCCGGACCGGACCCGGGCCGCCGCCTCGACCGCACCCGGTCCGCCCGAGTCGGACGGGACCCGCGGCCCCGGCTTGACGGGACCCGCCGCCCTGCCGAGCATTCGGGTCCCCCCCACCTGGAGGCACGTTGCGGCTCGTCTGGCACCGCGGTGACCTGCGCACCCATGACCACCCGGCCCTCCGGGCGGCCGCCGATGCCGGCCCCGTGCTCGGCGTGGTGGTGCTCGACCCGAACATCCTGGAGCGAACGTCGGTCCGACGGCGGGCCCTCTTCCTCCGGAGCGTGGACGCCCTCCGGTCGGCCTACGCGGAGCGGGGAGGCGTCCTCGTCGTGCGGCGCGGGGAGCCGGCGCGGGAGCTGACGGCGCTGGTCGAGGCCCTCGGGGCGGTCGAGCGGGTGCACGCCATCGCCAGCTACACCCCCTACGGAGTGCGGCGGGACGCGGACGCCGTCGCGGCGCTGCGGAGCCGGGGCATCGGGACCCGCTGGCACGACGGCGCCTACGTCCACTCGCCCGGCACCGTCCGCACCGCCGACGGGTCCTTCTACTCCGTCTTCAGTCCGTTCCACCGTCGCTGGCGCTCCCGGGGCACGCCGGCGCCGCTGGACCCGCCGGAGCGGATCCCGGCGCCCCGGCCCGGCCCCGGAATCGACCCCGGGGGGACGGACGTCCTCGAGGCCGACGTGCCGCTGCCCGAGCCGGGCGAGGCCGCCGCCCTGGAGGCCCTCGAGCGGTTCGTCGACGAGCGGCTGCCGGACTACGCCGACCGGCGCGACCGTCTCGACGGCGCCGGCACGTCCCGTCTCTCGGTCTGGCTGACCCTCGGCGTGCTCTCGGCCCGGACGGCCGCGGCCCGGGTCGAGGCCGCTGGCGGCCCCGGGGCGGAGAAATGGCTGTCGGAGCTGGCGTGGCGCGATTTCCTGGCCGACCTCCTGTACCACCGCCCGGACCTCCTCGAGGACCCGTTCCAGCCCCGCTGGCGGGCTCTCGACTGGCCGGGCGACGACGCCCACTTCACCGCCTGGCGCGACGGCGAGACCGGCGTCCCCGCCGTGGACGCGGCCATGCGCCAGCTCCGGGAGACCGGCTGGATCAGCAATCGCGCCCGCATGGTAGCCGCCCAGTTCCTGGCCAAGAACCTCCGCGTCGACTGGCGTCGCGGCGCCGCGGTCTTCAAGGACTGGCTCCTGGACGGCGACACCGCCAGCAACACCGGCAACTGGCAGTGGGCCGCCGGCCTCGGGATCGACAACGCGCCGTATTTCCGGGTCATGAACCCGGTATCGCAGGCGGAGAAGCACGACCCGGGGGGCGACTGGCTGCGTCGCTGGGCTCCCGGGTCCGAAGGCGCCCCCCGCCCCCGGGATCCCGTCGCCGATCCCGGGGAGAGCCGGAAGGCCTACCTGGCCGACGCCGAGGCGGTCCCTCCGGCCGGGCTCGCCGATGACCCGCCCGGCCCCGGCCGCCCGCGCCTGGACCTCGCCACCGACGCCCAACTGGCGACCGTCGACGGCGTCGGCGCCGCCACCGCGGCCGCCGTCCTGGACTCCCGCTGCCGCGCGCCGCACCATGGACTGACGGACCTGACCGGCGTCGGGCCCGCGATCGCGGAGGCCATCACGGCCCGCTTCGACCTCGACTGACCGTCACACGCCGGCGCCCCGGCACGTTGCACGGGTGCCCCCGGCAAGGAGCCGCGATGCACACCCGCACCCTCACCACGGCGTTCCTCGCCACCGTTCTGGTGGTGACGCCCGCCCTCGGCCAGAACCTGGTCGGGCGGGTCGTCGACGCCGAGAGCGAGCAACCCCTCGAAGGGGTCCGGGTCGTCCTTCTGGACGGGGAACGCAACGAATTCGGCGGCACGTTCACCGATGACGCCGGCCGCTTCGTGCTGGCGGTCCCCCGCTCCGGTGAATGGCTGCTGTCGGCCACGCTGATCGGCTACGGGCGGCTCATCACGGACCCGGTCCCCGTCGACCCCGGCGAGCGGGTGGCCGTGGAGGTCCGCCTGGGCGTCGAGGCGGTCCCCCTGGAAGCCCTCGTCGTCACGGGCCGATCGGCCCACATGAACCCCGACATCCAGTCGTTCTACCGCCGGCTGGAGCGCGGGGGACGGGCCGGGATCGGCCGCTTCGTCGCCCGGGAGGACATCGAGCGCAGCTCCCCCTCCTACGCGACCGACCTCCTCCGCACCATGCCCGGGATGCGAGTCGTGCGGGGTCGCGCGGGCCAGGGTAGCGGGCTCCGGATGTCCAGCGGCTGCGTCCCGGCGATCTTCATCGACGGGACGCAGATCAACCGCCTCGACACCGGCGACTCCCTGGACAATTACGTGACCCCCCAGTCCATCGAGGGGATCGAGGTCTACCGCGGAGCCGGCCAACAGGTGGGGCGATTCCACGACGGCCGCGGCTGCGGCCTCGTGCTCGTCTGGACCCGGCGCGGGGTCAACGAGGGCAAGCCCATGAGCTGGAAGCGGCTCCTGGTGGGGGCCAGCATCCTGGTCGGCATCTTCCTCCTCCGCTAGGCCTATCCCAGGCGCGCCCGGCCCGAGTCGGCGGCCACCACCAGCGGCTCGGGGTAGGGGCGGAAGTAGGCCTGCCCCCGCAGGTAGGGCTCGTCGAACCGCGCGACCCAGCTGCCGAGCACCGCCAGCAGCGCCTGGATCGGCACGCGACCGTCCCGGTAACGCGCCTGGAGGTCCAGGAACTGCCGCTTCTCGGGGCCCGCCAGCTCGCGCTTGAAGTACCCCTGCGCGTGCTGGATCACGTTCACGTGCGCTCCCCGGCTCGCCGGCTCCCGCAGCGCGTCCGCCAGCCCCTCGCGGTACGAGCCCGAGGCCGCCTCGAAATCCGATCCCGCCCCCGCAACGACCCGACCCAGCTCCCGCTGGGCCCCGGGCGAGTGCGCCATNNGAACGCCACCAGCCCCGCCGGCCCCTGCTCCAGCGCCCGCCGAAGCTCGGCGGAGGCGAAGATCCGGGTCAGGAAGTGGTGCCGGATCTCCGCGTTGGTCAGGCGCCCCTCGTCCTCCACCGCGGCCAGCGGGTAGCGGGCCATGGCCACGCCGGCGAAGAGTCCCGCGTCCTTGCCCACCACCGGCGCATCGTCGGACCCGGCGTAGACCTTCACGTCCTTGATCCCGCACGACGGCGAGCGGCTCTTGAGCAGCAGCCCGTCCACCCGGTCGGTCCGGTCCGCGTACGCGTGCCCGAACCCGGTCATCCGGGCGGTCAGGTCCCGGCCGCTCGACGGCTGGACCAGGCGAAGCGGCGGACCGGCCGCGGAACCCGCCTCCCCGCCGGCCACCAGACGGATCGGGTCCCGGGGCACCCCCAGGCCGATCTCCACCTCCGGACAGACCGGCAGGAACTCCACGTGCGGCTCCAGCAGCCGGACGACGCTCGACCGGATCGTCTGGGCGTTGTACCGGCACGCTTCCAGCTCCAGGCAGCGGCTCAGCACGAGCCGCGGCGTCGCGAACTCCCCCTCCGTCATCGCTCTCCTCCAGCCCCTCGCATTCGCTAAACCCACGGGCCCGACGGCCTCCGGCCCGGCCGACCCTTCGCAGCCGGCCCTCCAGGCCCTACATTGCCCCGATCCTGCTCGTTTCACACCCGATACGGAGGACGCCGTGCCCGACCACGTCTACAAGAAGATCGAGCTCACCGGCTCGTCGACCGACAGCATCGACGACGCGATCCGCAACGCCGTCGACAAGGCCTCCGAGACCATCCACAACCTCCGCTGGTTCGAGGTCGACGAGATCCGCGGCCACATCGACAACGGCGCCGTCTCCCACTTCCAGGTCACCATCAAGGTCGGCTTCACCATCGACTGAGCGACACGATGCCGGACCACCGCCCCGACACCCCCGCCTCCCCCCAGCAGGCACTCCTCGCCTTCCGGATCATCGGCGCGATCCTCGGCCTCGGCGTCACGCTCTTCGCCGGGGTCAGCTGGTACGTGAACCGCGGCGCCCTCGTCCCGCCCGGCGAGGTCGGGAGTCTGATGTTCAACCTCATGCTCGCGATGGCGGCCGGCGCCGCCATCGCCGCGATCCTCTTCTGGCGGGCCCGCGTCACGCCGCTGCTCGAGCGGGTGCCCCCGCCCGGAGACTGGGCCCCGCGCGCGGCCCTGGTCCAGACCAACGTCATCGTCGTCTGGGCCATCATCGAAGGGGCCGCCCTGTTCGCCGAGGTCGTCTACTTCCTCTACGACATCGCCGTCGCCGGCGTTCTGGGCGTTGCCCTGATCTGGACCACCCTCGCCCTCACCTGGCCCCGACCGGAGTGGTTCGCTGCCGGCCCGGCCGGCCCGCGCTGACGGGGTACTATCCGGTCCGGCGCCGGGACGGCCCCGACCCCGCCTCAGCCGCCGGCCAGCCGCTCCAGCGTCTCCCGCATGGCCACGTCCCACGGGTCCGCCGCCGGGTCGTCGTCGTCGATCTCCGGCTCCTTCTGGGGCGTCTCCAGGATCAGCGGGATCCCCCGGCTCCGGGGGTCGGCCAGCAGCCAGCCGAACGGCGCCTCCCCGATCTCGCCCTCGCCGATCAGGGCGTGGCGGTCCCGGTTGCTGCCCATGGGGAACTGGCTGTCGTTCAGGTGGAAGAAGCTCGGCGGCTCGCCGATGGCCTCCTCCCACTCGTCCAGCACCGCCCTCAGCACGTCCTCCGAGTGGGCGATGTCGTAGCCGGCGCTGAACAGGTGGCACGTGTCCAGGCCGTAACCCGTCCGGGACCGCAGCGAGTCCGGGACGCCCGCCAGGATCGTCGCCACCTCCTCCGCCGTCCGGCCCACCGTCGCGCCCGCGCCCGCCGTGTTCTCCACCCAGACCTTCGTCTCCGTCTCCACCGACTCCAGCGCGCCGACGATCGCCTCCGTCACGTACGACAACGCCGGCCCGACCTCGCCCTTGCCGGCGCTGCCCGGGTGGAAGCACACCCCGCCCGCGCCGAGCAGGTCCGAGCGCTCCAGCTCCTTCGCCAGCCCGGCGTGCGCCCGGCCCCGCTTCTCCGCGTCCTGGTTCGCGGTGTTGAGCACGTAGGCCGCGTGCACCACCACGTTCCGGCCGTCGATCCCCGTCTCCTCCAGCGCCTCCCGGAACCGCTCCACCCGCTCCTCCCGGATCCCCGACGTGTCCCCGTAGAACTTCGGGATCGCCGTGAACACCTGCACCGCGTCGAGCCCCGCCGCCCGGGCCCGTCGGACCGCCATGTCGATGCCGCCGTTGCTGATGGTGTGGGAACCGAAGATGTGCGCAGCCGCCATGAGGCCCGGAGGTTCGAGGGTCGCCCACCGCGGGCGCCGGCCCGGCGCCCGCCCGGACCGGGACCGACCGCGCCCGTCCGGGTCCGGAAGGTGGCCGGGGGTCGCTCCGCCGGCAAGCCGGCGGCGCTCCGGCCCGGGCCGCGGTCGCGGCGCCCCGGCCGGGGGGCCCGTCGCTAGCGGGCCGGCAGGGTGGTGATGCCCGGGAGCGAGAGCAGCGGCAGCCCGTCGCCGACGTGGTAGTCCGGCGGGAGGTCGATGGGCAGGCGCCCCGTGATGGGGATCTCGCCCACCAGCGCCCGCACCGCCGCTTCCTGGTTCAGCGCCTCGCGGCTCCAGGCCAGGATGTACGTGCGCGCGTCCGGGATCTGCCGCAGCAGGTACGGGTCGCCGAACGAGAGGACCGGAGCGCCGGCCTCCGCCAGCTCCTCGGCCAGCCCGGCCACCGCCCCCGGCAGCCCGAGCGCCCCTTTCCACGGCACGGCCCGGGAGAAGCTGGCGAACAGCGTCAGGTCCGACGAGCGGGCCAGGCGACGGACCCGGGCGAGATCCTCCGCCCCGGAGCCCTTCGACAGGCGCGCCGTCACCACCCGGGCGCCCCGGCGCTCCAGCGCGTCCGCGAACTCCCCGCCCGTGTCGTGACGGCTCCGGTCGTCGTAGAGAACGGCCAGCACCGACCGGCCCCGGACGCTCACCGGCAGCGCGCCCCGCTCGCCCCGCACCAGCGTGATCGACCGCTCCGCCACCCGCCGGCTCCACTCCTCGTGGTCCCGTCGGCCCACCCGCTCCGCCAGCATCGCCGTGTTCACGTCCCGGCTGGCGTCCAGCCCCGCCGCGGCCTTGGCCATCAACACCCGGCGCACGGAGGCGTCGATCCGCGCCTCGCTCAGATCCCCCCGCCGCACCGCCCGGACCACGGCGTCGATCGCCTCCGCCTCGTCCGGCGGGATCAGCAGCACGTCGGCGCCCGCCTTCAACGCCGCCACCGCGACCTCCCCCGTCCGGCCCTGCCCCTTCACCCCGTCCATGTGCAGCGCGTCCGTCACCACCAGGCCCGGAAACCGGAGGTCCCGCCGCAGGAGGTCCGTCAGGATCGGCGGCGACAGCGTCGCCGGCCGCGGCCGCTCCTGCGGATCCAGCACCGGCACCGCCAGGTGCGCCGTCATCACCCCGTCCACGCCCGCCCCGATCGCCGCCCGGAACGGCGCCAGCTCCACCTGGTCCAGCCGGAACCGGTCCACGTCCAGGACCGGCATCGCCAGGTGCGAGTCCGTCTCCGTGTCGCCGTGTCCCGGGAAATGCTTGACCACCGTCAGCAGACCCGCGCTCCGGGCCCCCCGGATGAACTCCACGACCCGGCGCGACACCTCCGCCGGGTCGCTCCCGTACGACCGCGTGTTGATCACCGGGTTCTGCGGGTTCACGTTCACGTCCGCCACCGGCGCGAACGCCATGTGGATCCCCGCCGCCCGGGCCTCCAGCGCCGTGATCCGACCCGCCTCGTACGCCACGTCCGCCGGGCCCGCCGCCGCCAGCGCCATGTTGATCGGCAGCACCGTCGCCCCCTGCAGCCGCGTCCCCGGGCCCCACTCCAGGTCCGCCGTCACCAGCAGCGGGACCTCCGACAGCGACTGCAGCTCGTTCAGCCACGTCGCCGTCCCGCGCGTCGGACCGACCCCCACGATGAAGCCGCCGACCCGCTCCTCCAGCACCAGCCGCCGCGCCCGCCGCCACCGCGCGCTCCCGTCCCGCGGATGCCCGCCCTCCAGGTACGCCACCACCAGCTGCGCCACCTTCTGCTCCAGGGTCAGCGCCCGCTCCGTCCGGGCCACCCACTCGAGCGCCGACGGGTCCAGCCGCGACCCGTACGGACCGTCGACCCGCACCGAGGCCGGGGCCGCGGGCGCCGCCGGCGCCCGGACGCCCGTCACCGGCGCATCGGTCCCCAGCGGGCCGGTACGCTCCTGGGCCCCGCCCTGGACGGGGACACCGAGCTGGACGGCAATCGCCAGCAGGCCGATGGCGGTGGACGCAGAAGCCATTGCTAGTCGTGTTGTGTGTCTTTAGAGATCGCGCAGCCGGCGGGGAGATGCTCTGCTTCGCGCGCGTCCCCCTAATTTGTAGCACGCGAGCCGTACCGCAAGTTCCCCGTGCCCGGCCCCCGGGCCGCGGATCCCCGCCACGGCGGCGGCGCGGCGCCGCCGAACCCGGTGTCCGCCCCGGACCAGCACTCTTGACACCCCGCCCGGCCGGTCGCACGTTGAGCACGACCTCTCAGACAGCCGCGTGCTCCCCGAACCGGGACGGGTGGACCCGCAGCCGAGCGCTCGCGAGTCGGACATCCGGATGCGGTCGTGTCCCGGAAAAGGATTCTTACAACGTGGACGGCAGGCGCAGTCAGCCGATGGCGAGTCCCGATCTCGTGCTCGAGGCCGAGGGTCTGATCCGGTCACTGGCCGGAGTCGTATCGGTGGACGTCCGCAGCTCGACCTCCGGCATCGAGACCATCCACGTCGAGGCCGAGAACGACGAGGCCGCCCGCCACATGGCCGGCCACGTCCGCTCCGCGCTCCTCGCCGCCCTCGCCGCCCCCGTCGTCCCCGACCGGATCCACGTCTCCATCGCCGACGACGACACCGAAANNCACGTCCGCTCCGCGCTCCTCGCCGCCATGGCCACCGCCGTCGTGCCCGGCCGTATCCACGTCTCCGTCGCCGGTGCCCGGGACCACCCTCACGACTCGCCCCGGCACCGGCTCCGCCTCCTCCGGGGCGAGGACGGCCCCGCCCGCGACCCCGACCACGCGCCCTGGAACGCCGCACCCGGGGATCGGGACCCGAGCCGCACCGCCCAGGACCTGGCCCCCGATATCCTCCGGAGGCCCCGGCTCGTCGCCGTCGACGTCACGCGCCCCGGCGATGGCCGCGTCCTCTGCCGCGTCTCCCTCGCCCTCGGCGCCGCCGTCCACCGTGCCGAGGCCGTCGCCGTCGACCTGCCCGGCGCCGCCGCCCAGGCCGCCGCCCAGGCCGCCGTCCGGGCCCTCCTCCACGCCGGCCTCGACGGCCTCGAGCTCATCGGACTCCGGGAGGTCGAGATCGCGGGCCGAGACTACGTCGTCGTCGCGCTGCGTCGCGCCGGCGTCTATCCCCGGAACCGCTCCGGTAGCGCCCCCATCGTCGGGTCCCCGGAACGATCCGCCGCCGAGGCCACCGTCGCCGCGGCCGAGCAGATGACCTAGATCAACGTTCGGCGGGGCCGCGCCCCGCCTTGAAGATTACAGCACCGTAACCGACGGCTTCGGGCCGTCACCAGTCGAAGGAGACACAGAAAGGACAAAAGGAGCCCCCCGCCGGCGAGCATCAGCGAAGGACTCCAGCGGACACTTGCAGTACCTCAGCGGAGCGTACGCGGCCATCCAATAGCGGAACCAGTCGGCCGACGCCACGCGGAAGGAGGTGACGCTGGTATGGCAACGATCATGGAGCTGGTGATTTCCGCTCTTGGCGCGCTTTTCGGCGCGGGTTTTCTGACGGTTTAACACCGGGCTGGGGGGCTCCAGCTTTTCTGATATGAAGACGAAGACGTTGCACGGCTACGTCGTTGCCCTCAGTTCTACGGCAATCGGTTTCCTAGTCCTATTGGACTGGGAAGGCCTGTTGACGTTCAGTAGATCTGATGTCTTCGGCCTCCTGACCTTCGTCGCTCTCGCGGCACTTTCCCAGGCGATGGCGGTCGAGTCCATCGTCGGCGCAGCCAAGCCGGTAAAGTCTTCTACGTCATTCCTGCCGCTGCTCGCTTTGGCGGTCGTATTTCCACCCGCCGCGGTCGCCCTGGCGGCCGGTGGCATGGTCGCCGTCAATGAACTCGTCCTGAGGAAGGGCCGCGTCTGGTATCGTGCTGCGTTCAACATATCTCAATCAGTCTTGTCGTACGGGATTGGTGGTTGGGTATTTCACACGGTGTACGAACTGACCACTGGCAGGTCTGATTATGTACTGAGTTTTGATTTTGCGAGCACGTTTTTCCCCTTTTACAGCCTGGCAATCACTTTCTTTGGTCTGAACCTGCTATTTGTCGCAGTGTTCATTTCCATCCGTGAAGAGCAGCCTCTATGGGCGATATTCAAAGAAACGATGGGAAAGGGAGGTGGGAATCTCAGTTATGACCTTCTCGCCAGTCCTGTCGCTCTGTTCGCGGCCTATCTATATTTGAATTTCGAAGTTGCAGGGCTGCTAACAGTTGTACTTCCACTTTTGTTGATTCGATACTCTTACCTTTCACAAATCGAACTTCAAAAGGCGAACCGCGACCTTTTGACCGTTCTGATCAAGGCGATAGAAACGCGCGATCCGTACACATCGGGTCACTCCCTCCGGGTGGCCACTCTGGCTAGAATNNGCGATCTCGGATATCGAAAATGCCGCGCTCTTGCACGATATAGGCAAGATCGACGCCCTCTATGCTGAAATAATTTCAAAAGACAGCGCTCTCACGAAGGAAGAGAGGGATGTGATCAGAACACACGCGACAAAGGGAGCCGATCTACTTCAGAGCCTGACATCGCTGGACAAAGAGATCATCGTTGGCGTGAGGCACCACCACGAGCGCTACGACGGGTCGGGGTACCCCGATGGGCTGGTCGGCAAAACCATTCCCCTTGCCGCCCGGATCATCATGCTTTGTGATTCCATCGATGCAATGCTGTCTGATCGCCCATATCGCCCCGCTCTTCCAGTGTCGGAANNACTGAGGCGCTGCTCTGGGACTCAGTTCGACCCAGACATCGTTGATACAATTCTGAGTCAGAATACTCTTGAGCGGGCTGTTCTCTTGGTAGACCGTTCTGGCGCCCGGACGCCAGTCAGGGCCATAGCAGGATAGACGTTCCCCTCCTGGGACTTTGTTGGTTTCCGTCCCAACCCAACATTGCTTCGGTCGGCACTATAGCGCATCGTTCCCCTAGAACGGGTTCCGAGTCGCGCATAGACCTTCACATGGCCACGGTCGCTGTCAAAGTTCTAGGTACTCCGCGCACGTCGGTAGGAGGCGTCGACGTCCGTGTGCCCGCCAAGACCTCTGCCTTGCTCGGTTTCCTGGCTGAAACGGCCGCTGCAACTCCTGACGAGCGGATCGAACGGGGGTTGCTAGCAAGCTTGTTATGGCCGAACAGTTCAAAGGAAAGGGCT
>JABAOG010003904.1_pt2 | contig 13524 bp, 16 predicted proteins | sample 7062131 | NCBI WGS metagenome assembly JABAOG01 (sample SAMN14538629, study PRJNA623070) | marine sediment metagenome | biome: marine biome [ENVO:00000428]; feature: marine pelagic biome [ENVO:01000023]; material: deep marine sediment [ENVO:00002113] | place: India: Arabian Sea | collected... | reverse complement strand
GCGATCTCCAGGACCTCGGGAAGGCGGTGACTCACGTAGACCACGCCCACGCCGCGCTGCTTGCAGGCGGCCACGGCGCGGTGCAGCGCCTCCACCTCGTCGGGCCCCAGGGCGGTGGTGGGCTCGTCCAGCAGCAGCACTCTGGGGTTGGAGACCAGCGCCTTGGCCACCTCGAACAACTGGCGCTGCGCGAGGGTGAGCGCGCCCGCCGGGGCGTCCGGGAAGAGCTCCAGTTCCAGGTCGAGCTCGGACAGCACCCGCCGTGCCCACCGTTTCCGTCGCCAGAAGGGCGGCCGGTGATCGGGCGGTGCCGCCAGGAAGAGGTTGTTCTTCACCGGCTGGGCCAGCACCAGCGACGTGTCCTGGTAGGCCATGGCGAGACCGAGCCTGCGCGCCAGAGCCGGAGAGTCGGTGCGAAGCGGCTTTCCGCCGATCCGGACCGTGCCCGAGTCGGGGTCGACGAACCCGCTCGCGATCCCGAGGAGCGTCGACTTCCCCGAGCCGTTCTCGCCGACGAGGGCGTGCACCTCGCCGGCGCGGCAGTCGAAGCTGACGTCGGTCAGCGCCCGCACCGCGCCGAACTGGCGGGAGACACCGCTCAGCTCGAGGACGATCTCGGCGGTCATCGACTCTCCTCCAGGATCTTGATCCATCGGTTATCCGTCGGGGTACATCTGGGCGAGCACCTCGTCCGGCACCAGCGAGGTGTTGGACACCGTGGGCGTCACCCGGTTCGGGTTGCAGTCGTCCTCGGTGACCTCGCGCATGACGTGGGGCACGACGATCTCCCCTGGGATGTCGGCGCCGGCCAGGTTCATCATCTGGGCGGTGACGGCGACCCGCGACTGGAAGTTGCCGCCGGCGGAGAAGTAGATCCGGTAGTTCGGGTTGTCCCGCTCCGCCCAGTCGCAGAACAGCGTCTGCTCGTCGGTGCGCACGGTGATCACCAGGTCATCCAGCGGGATGTCGAGTTGCTCGTAGGCATCGAGGGCGGTGTAGAGCCCGTCGGCGTACTCGTAGCTGTACCCGGCGATGTCCGGATCGGTCGACAACCATCCGTGGACGGTCTGCAGGGCGACGTCGTTGACCCAGAAGGTGTCCGCCGGCCCCACATACTCGATGTCGTCGTTCAACGCCGCGATCTCGCACTCCTGCCAGCCCTGGGAGAGGGCGTTGCCCGGCGTCCCGCCCATGATGCCGATGGTTCCGGAGCCGACCTCGGTGTTGATGATCTCGGCGAAGCTCTCACCGAGTGCACAGAGGTCCTCCCCGACGATGCCGAGGTAGTCCTCTCCCGGGATGAGGGCGCCCTCCTGGCCGGGAAGCCCGACCCAGCCGGCCGAGTACGGCATGTAGGGGATGCCGGCCGCTTCGGCTTCGAGGATGGCGTCGGCGAGCGCCACACCCCAGTCGGGGTACCCGATGATGAAGTCGACGTCCCGTTCGATCATGAATCTGATGTCCCCGGCAGGGACGGCGGGGTCGTCGGCCCACTGGGCGTCNNGAGGAAGCGGATGTCGTTGGCGTGGACGGCGGGATCCTGGTTGAAGTTGGCGGCGGTCGAGACCATCGTCCCGATCTCCGGGTAGGTGAGCGCCTGCAGGATCGCCTCCATGCGCGTCACCTGACGCCAGACGTTGAGCCCGCCGCCGTCGGCGTACCCCATGACCACGTCGCCGCCGGTGCCCGTGTCGCATTCGACGGCGTTGAAGCACTCCATCGCCTTGGCGATCGTCTCGTCGTCGAGGTTCTGCTCCGCCCGCGCGATGCCGGCGAGAACGATGTCGGGAACCTCCCCGACCGGACCGAGGGCCTTGTCGATCAGTGCCTGGTCGGCGTCGGTGCTCTCGCCGAATGCTTCGAGCCCCTCGTCCTCGGGAGCGTCAGCAGCCGGGGTGTCCTCCGCCATCTCCTCGTCGGTTTCGGCAGCGTCCGGTTCATCCGCCGTCTCGGCGGTGTCGCCCGTGCAGGCGACCGCCGTCAGCGCCAAACCGGCCATGAGCGCCGTCATTCGTCGTCGGGTCATCGTCGTCCTCCCTTGTCGATGCGGTGTTGAGTCGTCTCAGCCCCAGTCGGCCAGCGCTGGCACGCGTCCCGCTGCGGCTCGCGCCCGCCGTTGCAGCGAGCGGTCCGTCCCCGTTGCCCGGCCCCGAACGGTTGCGGATCATCCGCTCGGCGCCCTTGATGATCCGATCCCCCGAGACCAACATGCCGCCGACGATGACCAGCCCGAACACGATGTACTGCAGTGCGGTGGGGAGGCCCATCACCCGCATCATCTGGGTGAGGCCGGCCAGGAAGACGGCGGCGGCCCAGGTGGAGACCGGGCTCGCCAGGCCACCGGTGAGCGAGGCTCCGCCGATGACCACGGCGGCGATCGGTCCCAGCAGGTACGGCGAGCCGATGGTGACGCCGGGGGTGCCCAGATGGGCGGCCAGCAGCACCCCTGCAGTGGCGTAGAGGACCGCGGCGACTACGTATGCCGCTATCTGGTACATGTTCACCCGCAGCCCGACGATCGTCGAGGCCACCGGATTGGCCCCGACGACCTGGAACCTCCGTCCCACGACCGTGTACCTGAAGACGAGGACCAGGGCGAGCATGATCACCAGTCCGATCCAGAAGATCCGGGAGACGCCCAGGAATCGAGCAGCGGTCCATTCGGACAGCCCCGGAGGCACCGGGGACTGGACGGCGATGGTGGTGTAGTAGCGGTTGACGACGCCGATCACGATCTGGCCCACCGCCAGGGTGACGATGAGCGCGTTGAGGCCGAGCCCGCCGATCAGCAGTCCGTTGAGCAGCCCGATGGCCACGGCGGCACCGACAGCGGTCAGGTAGGCGATCAGGATGCGATCGTCCGAGAGTTGGCCGACCCCCACCATGATGAGCGCGCCCAGCGTGAAGGTGCCGGGAGTGCTGAGGTCGATGCCGCCGGTCATGATCACCAGCATTTGGCCCAGTGCGGCGATGGCCAGGAAGGTGCCGAACGGGGCGATGGCACTGAGGCCGGCGGAGCTGAGCGTCGCCGGTGCCCAGATCGCGGCGACGACGACCAGGAGAGCCAGGGCCAGGTAGACCGGCATGTACCTGGAGCCCACCACCAGGGAGGTGATGGCCGACGAAGCCGGGCGGGCGGGGGTCATGCCGGCCCTCCGGCGCCGGTCCCGACCGGCGGGCCGGCTGCGGCGACGACCCGCTGCCGGGCGGTCGCGGCCAGGCCGCGGGCCCGGTCGAGATCTGCGTCGAGGACTCCGCCGCGCATCAGCGGCCGGCCCGCGGCGAGCACCCAGTCGATGTTGGACGTGTCCATGCCCCACACGACGGCGCCGATCGGGTCGTTGACCGGGAAGATGTTGGGCCGGTCGGTGCGCAGCACCAGGACGTCGGCCTGCTTGCCGGGAGCGAGCGATCCGGTCACGTCTCCGAGACCCACCGCCCTGGCTCCCTCGATGGTGCCGTAGCGGATCACCTCGCGGGTGCTCAGCAGCTTGGGAAGACCGGCCTTGCCGGCCAGCTTGAGATCGAAATGCGTGGCGTGTTGGAGTGAGATCGTGGCCCGGATCTGCGCGAACATGTCGCCGGGGGCCAGCCGCTCGGCGTCGACCCCCAGGCCGGGGCGGATCTCGCGGTCGATCAGCTTCTGGATGGGCAGCGGCGGCAGGCCACCGGCCATCTCGCTCGACGGGGTCAGCGACACCGAGGCGCCGGACNNCGGCGTCGTCGAGGTGCGAGCAGTGCACCAGGGTGACGTCGGCCGCGAGCAGGCCCCGTGCCGCGAGGTCGGCCACGACGCCGCGGTCGCCGGGACTGACCCCCGCGTGGCTGTGGATGCGAAGCCCGAGCTCACGGGCCAGCCTCCAGTCGGCGGAGAGCCGATCCACGTCGCCGCGCCGCGGCTCCCGGGGACCGGCGGCAAGGTTGCGCAGGGGAGTGGGAGCGGTGGAGGCGAGACGCCGCAGGCGTGATCGCCAGCCGCCGTCGGCGTCCGGCCCGGCGGCATCGGCGTCGACGAAGACCGTCCGCAGGCCGGCGTCCGCATGCGCCTCGAGGGCCGCGTCGGTGTGGCCGTCCCCGCCGCCGAGCTCACACCAGTCGACCACCGTGGTGATTCCTGCCTCCGCGGCGCCGAGCAACCCGACCAGCGTGGCGGCGTAGACGTCGTCGGCCGTGCAATGGGGAGCGTACGCAGCGGGATGAGCAGCAACGGCCGGGTCGCCGAGGCCGCGGAACAGCGACTCCCAGACGTGCCGGTGGGTGTCCACGAACCCCGGCATGACGATGGCGTCCCGAGCGTCGATCAGCTCGGCGTCACGGGCCCGCACCCCCGTGCCGACCTCGGCGATCGTGTCGCCGTCGATCAGCACGTCGGCCTCGTAGTGGTTGCCGATCGCGGGGTCCATGCTGAGAACGCAGCCATCCTTGATCAGAGTTCTCGTCATGTGACCGCTCCGCCGTTGCAGCGCTCGTTGAGACGCCTCACGTCACATGCCTCCCTGCCACGCCCCCTGTCGCCCGAGCGGACCCGGTGCCCGATCAGTGTCACTACACATGGTCAGTCTGACCGGACAGTGTTAGCACGTGATTGTGGCATCACCTGGCTTGATTGGCTAGACCTTGACAGTGGAATTAAACGGTGCTGGACGATGGATCATCGGCGCCGTCCGCCCGTACCAGACCGTAAGATCATCGCTGTCGCGCCCGCAAGAGCCCGGGTGACCGGAGCGACCACCGAAGGCCAGCGGCACCACATTTGAGGGGGAGTGGAAGGCCACTTCTTCGAAATGGCTATGGCGATGCAGTCCGTCGTCGTGGAATCTGTTGCGGTATGGACGCTTACTCGGGTCTCGCGACTCTCCTCGTGCACGCAGACATCGAACCGCACGCCGATCACAACGCGATCGCGCCACCGATCTACCAGGGGGTGCCGTTCGGCGCTGCGTCGGCAGCCGAGTTCGCCGAGATGAGCCGACGTCCGCGCCACGAACGGTTCTACCGTCGCTATGGAAACCCGACGCTGTCCCGGTTGGAGGCCGTGGTCGCGGCGTTGGAGGACGCCGAAGCCGGGATCGCGACGGCAAGCGGGATGGGCGCGGTCTCGACGGCATTTCTGGCCCTGCTTTCGCACGGCGACCACGTCGTGGCGCAGCGCAGCATGTATGGCGGGACGCTGGGCCTTCTGCAGAATGTGGCTCCCCGGTTCGGGGTCGAGGTCACACTCGTTGACCAGGTCGACGTCGCCGCGTTCGAACGAGCCGTCAGGCCGCGGACGCGGCTCGTGATGGTGGAGACGCCGAGCAACCCGCTGCTTCAACTCACCGACCTCGCCGCCGTCGCGGAGATGGCTCGGGGCCACGGGATCCTGACCCTGGCGGACAACACCGTCGCCACGCCCGTCAACCAGCGACCGCTCGAGTACGGCATCGACCTGGTTGTCCACAGCGTGACGAAAGGCCTGTCCGGTCACTCGGACGTGCTTGGCGGGATCATGCTGGGCGACCGCGAGCTCATGGAGCGCATCTGGGAGACTCACATCATCGTGGGCTCGGTCATGAGCCCCTTCGACGCCTGGCTGGCGTTACGAGGCGTGCGCACCCTGACGATGCGGGTGGAACGGCAGAACCGCACCGCGCTGGAAGTCGCCCGGTTTCTGGACGAGCACCCGGCCGTGGCCCGGGTGAACTTTCCCGGCCTGGACACGCATCCGCAGCACGACCTCGCCGAGAAGCAGATGGACGGCCATGGAGGGCTGCTGAGCTTCGAGATGCGGGGCGGCTACGAGGCAGCCGAGCGGCTCGTCTCGGCGCTCCACCTCCCGGCGCGGTCGGCCAGCCTTGGCGGCGTCCGATCACTTGTCGTCCAGCCGGCCGCGATGTGGGCACAGGACCTTACCGAGGACCAGATGCTCGAGGCCGGTGTCGCACCTGGGCTTGTCCGGCTGGCCGTTGGGCTCGAAGACGCCGAAGACCTCACGTCCGACCTCGACCACGCTCTCGAGGCCGCAGGTACCCGACGGTAGTACGCCCTCCCTGCGGCGGACGCACGTACGATCAGCGTCATGGCGACATGGTTCGAGCCCGGCTCCCGTCCCCTGTTGTACGCGGCGGCGGCGACGCCGCTGACGTCCAACGGCGCGGCCGTGGACGTGGATGCGGTGCACCCGATGATGACGTACCTGGAGGCTGGCGGTGTCGACGGTGTGCTCGCCTGCGGCACGACGGGCGAGGGGGTGCTGCTCGACCTTGACGAGCGCCGTTCCGTCGTCGAGGCGTTCCGGCCCGCGGTGAGCGGAACGTTGCTCGTGCACGCGGGTGCCCAGACCACGGCACAGACGGTGACCCTTGCCGCACACGCCGCGGAGATCGGTGCGGACGGGGTGGCGGTGATCGCACCGCCGTACTACACGCTGGACGCGAAGGCGCTGACCGCGCATTTCGTCGCGGCGGCCCGGGCGTGCGCTCCGCTGCCGTTCTACTGCTACGAGTTCGCCGCGCGGTCCGGATATGCGCTGCCGGTGGAGGTGGTGAAGCGGCTGCGGGACGCGGCGGACAACCTCGCCGGGTTGAAGGTCAGCGACTCGCCGTGGTCCGCCGTGGAGCCGTACATGGAGTTGGGCCTACCGGTCCTGATCGGCAACGAGCCGTTGCTGGCGGCAGGGCTACGCGCCGGAGCGGCCGGCACGATCTCGGGCGTGGCCGCCGCGTTTCCGGATGTCGTCCGCGGGGCGCTCGACGATCCGGTGGGCGCGGACGCCGAACGGATGCAACGGCTGCGCGACACCCTTGACGCCTCCGGGCAGTTCGTGGCCGCGGTCAAGCACGCGTTGGGGCGGCGGGGCGTACCCGTCGGACTCGACGTCCGGGCGCCGCTGCGCCGGTTGGACGAGAATGAGGCGGCCACGGTCGACGCCGTTGTCCTCGCGGAGTCCCGATGACGCGGACCGCCGACCTCGACGCTCCGGAGTCGCCGAACGGCAAAGAGGTCTTCACCCCGCCCACGCGGGCCGGGTGGCGGCAGTGGCTTGCGTCGAACCAGGGAAGGCGGGACGGCGTGTGGGTGGTGTACCGCAAGACGTCGAGCAGCCTCGCCGGTCCGTCGTACGACGACCTGGTCGAGGAAGCGCTGTGCTTCGGGTGGATCGACAGTCAAGCCCGCCGCGTGGACGCGGACCGCGTGATGCTGTGGTTCTCGCCCCGGCGTCCGGGCGGGATGTGGGCGGCGTCCAACAAGGCACGGATCGAGCGACTCGTCCGGGACGGGCTCATGGCGGAGCCCGGCCGAGCCGTGATCGACCGGGCGAAGGCCGACGGATCATGGGCCCGGTCGGACGACATCGAGGCTCTGATCGTCCCGGCTGATCTGGCCGCCGCCCTGGACGCCGACCCTGAGGCGAAGGCGGGGTACGAGGCGCTGAGCGACTCGACCAAGAAGCAGTACCTGTGGTGGATTGCCAGCGCCAAGCGTCCGGCGACCCGTGCCGGGCGGATCGCGGAGACGATCCGCGGACTGTCGTAGGCCGCCGTTGCTGGTCGCGGCCGCGCTGGGTTGTGCAGCCGGCCTGGTTGTGGTGAGAATCTCCTTTCGGGGCAATCCGGTCGTAGCGAGCGGCAGTCGACGGCTCTTGGCGGGCGGGGTGTGCGATGGAGGTACTGGCGGACCGCTACGAGCTTGCCGAGCCGTTGGGGTCGGGTGGCATGGCCGAGGTCACCGCCGCGTACGACCGCGTCCTCGACCGGCGGGTCGCCGTCAAGCTCATCCGCGGGAGCAAGATCGACGATCCGGTCGGCCGGGAGCGGTTCTGGCGGGAGGCGCGCGCCGCGGCTCGGCTGTCCCACGCCAACACGGTGGGTGTCTACGACTTCGGTGAGGACGCGGGACGCCCGTTCATCGTGATGGAGCTTGTCGAGGGCCCCAGCCTCGCCGACCGGTTGCGGGACCAGGGCCGGCTGCCGGTCACCGAGGTGGTCAGGCTCGGAGCGGCGGTGCTCAGCGGCCTGAACGCGGCACACCGGAGAGGGCTGGTGCATCGCGACGTCAAGCCGTCGAACATCCTGCTGCCGGCCGAGGGCGGGGTGAAGCTGGCCGACTTCGGCATCGCTACCGATGGGGGTGCTGCCGACCTGACCAGTGCCGGCCAGGTGGTGGGGACGCCCCGCTACCTGGCGCCCGAGCGGGCGGCCGGCCAGCCGGCCACTCCGGCCAGCGACGTCTACGCCGTGGGCGCGATCATGTACGAGTGCCTGGCGGGCCGGCCGGTGTTCCGGGCCGGCGACGCCCCAGCCGTGGGCAGACGCACGCCGTCCCTGGCCGACGCCGTTCCCGGGGCCCCGGCGGGGGTCGCCGCCGTGGTCGATCGGGCGCTGGCCGACGACCCGGTCCACAGGTTCGGCAACGCGCGGGCGATGCGGCACGCCCTGGCTGCCTCCGGCCTGGGCGCCATGCCGGCGAGCCCAGCAGCCCCGGAGGCGGAGGCTCAGGGGGCGTCCGCAGCGCCGGCAGCGGACACGACGCAGGTGATGGCGGTCCCGCGTGCCCGTCGCCGGATGTGGCCGGCGGTGGTGGGGGCGCTGGGCGTCCTGGCCGTATTGGTGGCCGCGCTCTACCTGCTGGACCGCGACACCTCCGGCAATGTAGCTGCGCTCCCCTCGCAGGACCCGGTTCAGGAGCCGGTGGACGAGCAACCGTCTCCGTCCGAGGATGCCGGCGAGGAGACGCCCGAGGAGGTCGTCGAACTGGACCAGCTCATCGACGTGCTCGCCGCGGACCCTTCCGCTGCGGGAGAGAAGGGCGAGGACCTGTTGGACGAACTGCGCGACCTGCAGTCGGAGCCGGACTCCGACGAGGCCCGCGAGCTCATCAAGAAGGTCGCCGAGTGGATGGCCAAGGGCGAGCTCGATGCTGAGCTCGGCGAGCAGGCCATTGCGGTGCTCGAGCAGGAAAGCCGTCCGGACGCCGACAAGCTGGTGGATGCGAGCGCGCTGCTCGCGCATGTCGCGACAACGATGCCGGAGTGGGGCGACAAGGGCAAAGACCTGCATTCCAAGCTCACCAAGCTGCTGGAGACCGAAGCTCCGGGCAAGCAGGCGAAGGAGGCGCGCGACCTCATCGATGAGATCGAGAAGTGGGTCGAGGAGGGCAAGATCGACGCCGAGCGTGCAGAAGACGCGATATCCGTCCTCGAGCCCCTGACCCAGCCCGGCTGAGCGATGTACCGACGGTCGCAGCACTCCCTCGCCGACGTGATGACGCGGGCCGGTGCGGGGCTCACTCGACGGTGATGGTGCCCTCCATGCCCGCCTCACGGTGGCCGGGAATGCTGCAGTAGTAGGTGTAGCTGCCCGGCTCCAGCGTCACGGTCCCGGTAGCGGTCTCACCGGCACCGACCTCGACCACTTCCAGATCATCGAGCTCCTCGACGGTGACGTTGTGGACGACATCGGCCTCGTTGACCAACTCGAACGTGACATTGCCGGAGGGCATCTGTTCCGGAGCCTCGGTGAACTCCAGGTCCGATGCGACGAATGTCACGACCTCGCCCGCCACCTCCGGCGACTCCTCCGCTTCAGTAGTCTCGTCATCACCGCAACCGACCAGCACCCCGGCCAGCACCACGGCTAGCCCCACGGCCAGCTTTGTCACCGCGCCCCACATTCGTTCCATGGCCTCCCCCGCTTCCGGACAGGCTCCTGGACAGCTCTGTCATTCCCTGAATGGCATCCTATTTGCCGTGTCCATCGCCGGGGTAGCGGACGCGATGTTGTTCTCCGGGCCACTTCCAGCCGCCTCGCGGCAGCGCAGCACCCGATCGCCGGATGACGGAGAGGAGTCCCGAAGGTCCGGGCCCTTAGCCCGTGGCCACATCGGTCGCGGCGCGGCAGTCTGGGCTTGTGGGCCGCGAGGACGCCGGTCGAAGGCAGCCGCTTGTCAACCGTTCGCCGGTGCGGGTGCGGCTGCTCGGCAAGGTCGTGGACGGAACGGCGGTGGCGGTCCGCGGCGCCGCGGCGGCGGTGCGCCGTCACCCGCTCGGAGCGTTCTTCCTGCTCGCGCACGTCTTCTCGTGGGCATACTGGATCCCTCTTGCGCTGACGGCCAGCCACGTGACCCACTTCCCCGGCTTGCTCGGTCCGATGGCGGCCGCTTTCATGGTCGCCGCCGTTCGCAACGGCGGTGCCGGCCCGCAGGACCTGCTGCGCCGGATGGCCCGCTGGCGGGTTCCGCTCCGCTGGTACGCAGCGGCCCTCGTCCCGGCCGGAGCGGGTCTGGTAGCCCTCGGTGCCCTGGCGGTCAGCGGTCGCGGCCTACCGTCCGTGGACGAGCTGAGCACGATGCCGGGCGTTCCATCGATCGGCTGGCTCGGCGTCTTTGCGCTGGTGCTTGTCATCAACGGGTACGGCGAGGAGGTCGGGTGGCGCGGCTTCGCCTGGCCGCACCTGAGGGAGCGGCACACGCTGGGCGGGGCGGCGCTCTTCCTCACGGTCTTCTGGGCGACGTGGCACATCCCGGTCTTCTGGCTGGACACCGGCCTGCGCGGCTTCGACCCTGTCGTCATCCCCGGATGGATCGTAGGCCTCGTCGCTGGCGCTGTCGTGCTGGGCTGGTTGTACGAACGGTCCGGATCGAGCCTGCTGATCGTCGCGGTGTTCCATGCCCTGCTCAACATGGCAAGCGCCACCACCGGCACGGAGGGTGTACCCGCGGCGGTCGTCACCACGGTGGTCATCGTCTGGGCTGTGGTGATCCTTCGCCACTCAAGGTCGGGGCGCAGCACGTCATCATTGCGTCCAGAGCTGCGGTGAGACCTGCCTCTCAGCTCCAAGACCGCACGGCGATGCGTTCCTGGTCGATCCCGCCGCGACCGCTTCACCAGCAACTCCCCGTGGTCACGTCAACGTTCTGCCGCGATCGTGGCCCTCGAAGAGCTGTGATGCGTTGTCGTTCTGGCCTACGACTTCGCAACCTTGTGAAGGGTCGGGTTGGTGCTGATGTTGGGAAGCCGGTACAGCGGGCAGTAGCCGAGTGCCGCGGTCACGAGCATGACGGCAGCCACGACCAGAAGCCCGATGCCCACGATTGCGCCTACCGTCGAGCCCCAGCCGAATACCAGACTCACAACGACCGCCGCGATGCCGATGACGGCGCGGGTAATCCGGTCGGTCGTCCCCATGTTGCGGATCATGATCGGTCATCTCCAATCAAGACATGTTGACGTTCGTGGCCAGCCAGTGCGGCTGGTCATGTGTCGCAGCGTTACGGCACCCCTTGGGTTCCGGCGCGCAGAACCTCGCCGCGGCGCCTGAACTCCTCCTCGTCGATCTCGCCGCGTGCATACCGCTCTGCCAGCATCTGGTCGGCGTCGGTCCGAGGTTGTGTTGTGCGCTTGGCGTNNCCACACGACGAGGGCGACCGGAATCCCCCAGACCAGGAGCATCATCAGGCTCATCATGAGCCACCCGGCGAGCCCCCAACTCCCATCCCAATCCATCGGAATTCACCTCCAAAGTGATCGATTCGTCCGAGGAGAGGACTCTTTGAGACGGTTCCACACTTGCCCGAACTAGCCACTCCTTGTAGGGCTAGATGTCATACATCGCTGGGACGTTCGAACGTATTGTCCTCAGCGTTCGACCCGTGCCGTGGCTCGCACGTCCGGGCCTCGGCGCCGATCCCGACGCCTCGACGAAATCCGCATCCCAAGCCTCACCGGATGGATGGCACCGCGGCGTAGCATCTCGACCGTGAGCAACCTCGAGCCCGACCCGCAGGAGACGGTGTGCGGCGGCGCCACGCTCACCGAGCCTGAACTGCTCACGCCGCGTGAGGTACCGCTGGGCGGCCCGCGTGCCATGCTCGTGCACCGGACGCTGCCGCACCGCGACCGGCGGATGGTCGNNCGACCGGGCATGCAGGTGCCGCCGCACCCGCACACCGGGCTGCAGACGGTGAGCTGGCTGCTGGACGGTGCGATCCTGCACCGCGACAGCCTGGGCACGACCCAGCGGGTCCACCCCGGCGAGCTGAACCTGATGACGGCCGGCCGCGCGATCGCGCACTCAGAGGAGTCGCCCGGCGAGCGCCCCCCGGTGCTGCACGGCGTCCAGCTGTGGGTGGCGCTGCCCGACGGCGACCGCGACGTCGAGCCGGGGTTCGCCCACCACGCCAACCTGCCGATGGTGTCGCTGGACGGCGCCGAGGCGTGTGTGATCATGGGGACCTTCGTCGGCACCACCTCGCCGGCCACGGCGTACACGCCGATCGTCGGTGCGGACATCGCCATCGACGCCGGGGCTCGTCCCAGCCTGCCGATCGACAGCGCCTTCGAGCACGGGGTGCTGGCGCTCTCGGACGGNNGTCCGCGGGCCCGGGGCGGGCGCTGCTGATCGGCGGTGAGCCGTTCGAGGAAGAGCTGGTCATGTGGTGGAACTTCGTGGCACGCACCCACGAGGAGATCGTCGACGCGCGTGCCGACTGGGAGGCCGGACGCCGGTTCGGCGAGGTCCGCGGATACGACGGAGACCGCCTCGCAGCACCGCCGTTGCCGGCCGCGCGGCTCCGCTCCCGCCCCCGGCGGCGCATGTAAGCCGCCTTGCGTCAGTCCGCGACCCGGACCGCGATGGCGGGACGGATGGTGGCCGCGCGCCGGGCGGGCCCGATCGTGGCGAGCAGGGACGCAACGAGCGTGATCGCAGCGAGGACGCCGATCTGCGCCCAGGCAATCGGATAGGGCGCGGTGAACGTGGCGAAGGCGGCGCTGTTCTTGTAGAGCAACCAGGTCGTCACGACGCCCAGGACAACGCCGATCAGCACCCCTTCGGCAGCGACGAACATGCTCTCGGCAAGGAACGCACGCCGAATGGTCCGGGCCTGGAAGCCCAGGGCGCGCAGCATCCCGATGGCGCGCCGGCGTTCCCGGACTGCGCGCACCATGATCACTCCGAGGCTGGTGATTCCGACGAGCAGCCCAAGGGCGAGGTAGCCCTGCATGAGCCGGAAGAACTGGGTGCTCGACGCGTAGCTCTCCTCGACCGCTGCCTGCAGGTCGGTAGCGACCAGTCCGTTCGTCAAGTACATACCTTGCAGTGCCGTTACCAGCGTTGAGACGTCTTGGCCGTCTGATGCCTGCAGGAGCGCGCTCGACTCGGCGGCGTCAGTGCCGAACGTGGCCGTCACGGCAGCCCCGCTCATCAGGATCGGGTACCGGAACCCAGTCGGGGTGATGTTGTAGAACGCCGTTCCGTCGCTGATCACGCCGGCGACGGTGCGCTCGCTCTGCCGCCCGGTGCGGGGATCCGTAAGAGTGATCTCCGAGCCGACGGGAACCGGCTCACCCGGCGGTCCGCCGCTTGATCCGTAGAACGTGTCGACGAGCACGTACTGCGGGTCGGTGCGCACGAGCTCCCAGGCCGCCCGTTCATCAGGCAGCGACGGCAGGTATGTCTCGAGCGCGGGTGCCGCCCTGCTGAGCCGGTTGGTGATGCCCACCGCAGCGACCGGCAGTGAGACCGACGAGTCGAGCCGTGGGTCGTC
>JABAOG010001699.1_pt1 | contig 13528 bp, 14 predicted proteins | sample 7062131 | NCBI WGS metagenome assembly JABAOG01 (sample SAMN14538629, study PRJNA623070) | marine sediment metagenome | biome: marine biome [ENVO:00000428]; feature: marine pelagic biome [ENVO:01000023]; material: deep marine sediment [ENVO:00002113] | place: India: Arabian Sea | collected... | reverse complement strand
CGGAGGCCTCGCCGAACTGTTCGCCGAGGACGCCGTCTGGCATGTGGCCGGAGACAACCCGCTCTCCGGTGACTACGCCGGCCGCGCCGCCATCGTCGAGTTTCTCCGCAAACTGGCCCACGACACCCACGATTCGTTCATGATCGAAGTTCACGACATCCTCGCCAACGATCTCCACACCGTGGTTCTCGCACACACGACCGTCGACCGGGACGGCGAGGTCTACAGCGCCGACGAAGTCCACGTGTTCTGCATGAGTGATACCGGGCTCATCACCGAGGCCTGGGGATTCACTTCCGAACCCAAGGGCGGCGGCCGGTTCTGGTTCTGACGGCTGCTATCGCAGTTCGTGTTCCAGTGCCGCTCGGGCGGCGTGGAACCCGCACATGCCGTGCACGCCTCCGCCTGGGGGAGTGGAAGCCGAGCAGAGGTAGCGACCGCCTCCGAGCCGGTAGGTCGAGAGTGTCGGTCGGGCGATGAGCTGACGGAGCGTGTTGGCTCCTCCGGTGACGTCGCCTCCGACGAGATTGGGGTTCCACGCTTCGAGGTCCCGGGTCCGCATCGTGTGGCGGTCGATGATGAGGTCACGGAACCCGGGGGCGAAGCGCTCGACCTGTGTTTCGATGGCCGCAGTGCGATCCAGCGTCGATCCGTTCGGAACGTGGGTGTACGCCCAGGCGACGTGCCGCCCCTCCGGCGCCCGGGTCGGATCGGCTGCCGTCGGCTGTGTCAACAGTATGAAGGGTTGGTCCGGGTGCCCGCCGCGCCAGACCTCTCGCTCGGCGACCGCGATGTCATCGAGAGTTCCGCCGACGTGCACGGTTCCCGCCGAGCGCGCCGGCTCGTACTCCCACGGGATCGGTCCGGACAGTGCCCAGTCGAGCTTGAAGGCGCCGGGGCCCTGACGGAAGCGTCTGATCTGGGAGCGGAGGTGACCGGGCAGTTCGCCCCCGATCAGACGGGCGGCGAACGACGGCGTGGTGTCGAAGAACACGGTCCGGGACGGTGGGAGCAGGCTGAGGTCGTCGACCCGCCGTCCGACGACGAGGGTTGCCCCCAACGTCAGCAGGTGATCAACGAGGGCTTCAACGAACCGCCCCGAGCCGCCTTCGGCGAACGGCCATCCCCAGCGGTGTGCCAGTGCGAGAAGGAGCAGTCCGTAGCCGGTCGTGGCAGGGAATTCGAGTGGGACGATTCCATGAGCGGCGTTTCCGGCCAGCAATGCCCGCGCCGTATCAGTCGAAAAGCGATGGCGGGCGAAGCTCGTGGCAGGCTCAACGGAGAGCAGGCTCAGCGCGGCCCATTTGAGGAGATCGCCGTCGAGCCGGACGAGTGGGCCGAGGAGGTGCCGTTCAATGTCGCTCCAGGCCCCAACTAGTCGCTCGAGGAGATCCTGGTAGGCGTCGCCGTCGGCGCCCAGTGCTGCCGCGGTGTCGGCGATGCTGCGGAATGCGGCTGCGCCCCGACNNGACGCAGCAGCCAGGGGAAGCGCGGTCGCTCCGACGTCGTGGAGGAAACCCGGGAGGGTGAGCGCTTCGGTCCGAGCCGCCCCACCCGGTTCGGATGCGGCCTCGAATACCACCACCGAACGTCCCGATCGGGCGAGTTCGATGGCGGCGGCGAGGCCGTTGGGTCCGGCTCCGATGACGACGGCGTCGAGAAGGGCCATCCCCCGACTGTACCCGACCGTGCGGGTGGGGTTTGCGGAGTGTTTTCGCGCGTGAACGTTCCCCTATAGGTCAATGATCACGCGCGAAAAGGGGGTGGGAGAGTGAGTGTGGGCGGGGTCAGCCGGCCTGCGGTTGGGCGCCTTCGCGCTCGAGCACCCGGCGGAGTTGATCCTTCTTGATCAATCCGGAGGCGCGCCAGCGCTGGGTAGCGACCGGGTGGTTGCCGTTCGGCTTGTTCTGCTTCTTCTTCTGGCGGGCGGTCGTGGACACGAGGATGAAGGTCGGCGTCGACCTGATCTTGTAGCGATACGCAGCGTCCGGGACCTTCGCCACGTTCGCTTTCACTACATGCGCCGAGGTGCCGAACTCGTCGGCGATCTCGTCGACGATCCCGTCCATCACCTTGCATGGTGCACACCCAAACTGGAAGAAGTCGATCAACACCGGCTTTCCGGTGGCGATGAGGTCGTCGATGTGGGCGAGGTTGTCGGCCTGGATGGCCTTCTGGCGTTTCTTGAAGATCATTGGGTTTCCTGGGCTGCTTCGAAGTGGATCAACCACGATAGGGGTTGGATTATGCCCGATTGTCGGCGCGGCCGGTCTTTGTCCCGCGTCGGGCACCGAGGACCGAGTACCGAGTACCGAGTACCGAGTACTTCTACTACGTTGTACCCCCATGAACGAAACGACCACGATCGACCACATCCTGAACGGCACGAAGACCTGGGCCATCGTCGGCCTCTCCGGGAAGCCCGAGCGAGCGTCCTACCGCGTGGCGGCGAAACTCCAATCGGTCGGCATGACGATCATCCCCGTCAACCCGGTGGAGGACCAGATCCTGGGTGAGAAGTCCTATCCCGATCTGGCGTCGGTCCCCGTCGAGGTGGACGTCGTCGACATCTTCCGGCGCTCCGAACTGGCCGGCGCACATGTGGACGAGGCGATAGAGATCGGCGCGAAGGCCGTGTGGATGCAACTCGACGTCGTCGACGAAGCGGCCGCCGAACGGGCAGAGGCGGCGGGACTCGACGTCGTCATGGATCGCTGTCCGGCGATCGAACTCAGACGTCGCGGACGCTGAACGTTTCGGGCCCTTCGACGTCATCGTTGATGATGTCGAAGCGTTCCAGGCAGTCCTCACACCGGTAGATCAGCTGGTCGCCCGGTTCGAACTCCTCATCGGGTGGTGGGAAGCTGATCAGATGCGCTCGCCCACCGCATTCGACACAGTTGATGATCGAAGCAGGTTGCACACTTCAACCGTAGCGATGATCAGTCGTCGGTGGGTGGGACTTCGTCCAACGGCTCCGTCACAGGGGATCTCGTAGTTCGAAGCATCCAGTACCCGGCGAGCCCGGAGAGCAGCGACCCTGCGAAGATGCCGATCTTCGACCGGTCGGTGAGGCCCGGATCGTCGAAGGCGAGGCTGGCGATGAACAGCGCGACGGTGAACCCGATTCCGGCGAGCATCGCCAATCCCCACACTTGCCGGGTGCCCGTTGCGGTGGGCAACCTTCCGATGTTGAGTTTGACGGCTGCCAGGGTGAACAGGGAGATTCCAAAGGTCTTGCCCACGATCAGACCGATGCCCACGCCGAGGGAGACCGGATGCGTGATCGCTTCGACGAAGTCGACGCCCGCGAACCGTACCCCGGCGTTGGCAAGGGCGAAGATCGGCACGATGGCGAACGAACTCCAGAGTTGCAGACGGTGCTCCAGCCGGGAGAGGGGAGCGATGGACTCGTGCGTGACGGCGATCAACTGCCTCGCCTCGTAGTCGACGTGCTCGCGAGCCTGCTGCGTCGCTGCGTGGGCGGGATACGCATCGAGGATCCGGCGTGCCTTGACGTCGAACTCATCTGAGGAGAACAACGGGTGCGCCGGAGTCATCAGTCCCAGCGCTACTCCGGCCAGTGTGGCATGAACACCCGACTCGAGCAGGAAGTACCAGGTCACCACTGCCGCCGGGATGTAGAACACCATGCTTCTCATCCCTGCCCGCTTGGCGGCCTCTATGACGAGCAGACCTCCGACCGCCGCCGCCAGCCACCCGAACGCCAGGTCGTCGGTATAGAAGATGGCGATGACGGTGATCGCCCCGATGTCGTCGGCGATGGCCAGTGCGAGCAGAAACAGCTTGGCTCCCAGTGACACCCGCGATCCGAGCAGCGCAACGACGCCGACAGAGAATGCGATGTCGGTTGCCATCGGGATTCCCCAGCCCGACATCGCTTCGCCGGCGCCACCGGCGGATACGAAGACGACGTAGATGAGCGCCGGAAAGATCATCCCTCCGAGTGCGGCGACTGCCGGGAGCGCCGCCGCTTTCGGGTCGCGCAGCTCGCCGAGGACCAGCTCGCGCTTGATCTCGAGGCCGACGACGAAGAAGAAGATCGCCATCAGGCCGTCGTTGACGATGTGCTGGAGGCTCTCGTCGAAGTGGAACCAGGAGCCGAGTTCCAGGCTGAAGTGAGTGTGCCAGAACTCGGCGTAGGTCTCGCCGAAGGGGGCGTTGGCCCAGATGAGGGCCGCCGCCGCGGCGAGGAGGAGAACGATTCCCGATGATGCTTCCGTCTCGGCGAAACTGATGATGGGCCGCATGAACCGGCGCGGGACGAACCGGTCTGAATGGACCCAGGTTGAGAGGACGCGTTCTCGTTCCACGAACGATGAGGCTACCAAGGTTGACGAAGGGCGGGCTTCCCGGAGCGGTCCATGTCCGGTAGGCGGCGTACCGATCCAGAATCGCATGCATGCGAGTAGTCCTGGTTGCCGTGGGGTCACGAGGTGACGTCCAGCCGTATGTGGCGTTGGGACGTGCGATGGTTCGACGGGGCCACGACGTGGTCGTCTGCACGCATGAGTTCTTCGCACCGTTCGTGCAATCGCACGGCCTGGAGCATGCACCGCTGGCCGGTGATCCGTCCACGCTGATCAAGTCGGCCGAAGGGCAGGCCTGGCAGTCGTCGAGGACCAATCCGCTGAAGATCGTGCGCCGCCTGGTGAATCTGGCGGGCGAGCTCTATGAGCAGACTTTCGAAGACGTCCGGCGTGCCGCCCGAGGTGCCGACCTGATTGCGTTCTCCGCGCTCGGCGTTGCCGGCTACCACGTTGCCGAAACGGCAGGCATCCCGTCCGTGGGTGCGTTTCTACAGCCGCTGACGCCGACCCGGTCGTTCGCATCTCCGGCCGTACATCCACTCGTCAACCGGTTCGGCCCCGCAACGAGACGGGCCTCTCATGTCGCGGTCCGGCAACTCCTCTGGCTGGCGACCCGCCGCAGGACCAACTCACAGCGCTCCGCTCTCGGCCTCCCCCCGTTGCGCCGCCTCAGTCGTGTGGTCGACGCCATGCCGGTGCTCTACGGCTACAGCCCGACGTTCGTGGCACGCCCGCCGGATTGGCCGGCGAATGTTCGGGTCACCGGATACTGGACGCTCGATCTCGACCCCGCCTGGAAGCCGCCGCCCGATCTCGTCGACTTCATCGCCGGCGGGCCCCCTCCGGTCTACGTCGGGTTCGGCAGTCGGTGGTCGGACTCCGCCCGTGCTCAGGCATCGAAGATTCTGGACGCCCTGGAGTCGGCAGGATCCCGGGCGGTGATCGGGCGCGGCTGGGGCGGGCTCGATCCCGGCGCCGAACAGGATCACGTGTACGTGGTCGATGAGATCCCGCATCGCTGGCTGTTTCCGAAGATGGCCGCCGTGGTGCATCACGGCGGGGCGGGAACCACGGCCGCCGCGGCGGAGGCGGGGGTCCCGCAGATCCTCGTGCCGTCGTTCGCCGACCAGTTCTTCTGGGCAGATCGGGTTCGGCGGTCGGGGATCGGCCTCGTGTCCCGGGTCGACGCATCCTTCGACGACCTGAGCCGGCAGTTGAGGACGGTCGTCGGTGAGGAGTTCACGCATCGAGCAGTGGCGCTCGCCGCCGGGATGCGCACCGAAGATGGAACCGGCGTCGCGACCGAGTTGCTCGAGCGAATCGAAGCCTCGCAGGATCTCCCTCCTCGCCGTCTCGACTGATCGCTCCCGGCAGCTTTCCGACGTGCGGTTGGCATACGGGCACCGTATGCTGCCGTGCCATGAGGAGGGGAATCGCCCGCTACCTCTACATGAGCGCTGGTTTGCTGTCGATTGGACTCGCCGTCGTCGGCACGTTCCTTCCCGTGCTTCCGACCGTGCCGCTGGTCTTGCTGGCCGGGTTCTTCTTCAGCCGGTCGTCGGAACGATTCGATCGGTGGCTGGTGGAACACGCGGTGTTCGGGCCCATCATTCGTGACTGGCGCGCAGGTCTCGGCTTCACGGTGCGAGCGAAGGTAGCTGCGGCGACCGCCATCGTGGCGTCGTTCGGCTTCACCGTGCTGTTCGCAGTGGAATCGACCGCCGGTCGTCTCGGGATGATCGCACTGGCGATCGCCGTCATCGCCTACGTGGTGAGCAGGCCGACGAAGCCCGTCGTCGCCGAGGCGGACTAGCGGCCGTCGCGCAGGAGAGGATGTCGGCCCGCTACCTACCTCCCCACCCCCGCGTTGTGAGCACCGGAGACCGCAATCTCTTCGTACCCACGACCTTCTCCGGCGCGGTCCATGCGGTGGTCAGCCGCCGGAAACCGCCTGGATGATCGTTATCCGGCTTCCCGCCGGGGTGCTCATGTCGTCGTCCACCCGCCCGGCGTCGTTGAAGCATCGGACGTGCGGGCGCCACCCGCCCTGCTCGTCGAAGAGGTGCACGCGCAGCTCCGGATGGTCGCGAAGCAGTGCTTCGAGTACGTCGACGACGGTTCCGCCGGCGACGGTGAAACGGCGACGGCCACCGGTCACCACCGCCAGCACGCCGGGTATGACCACTTCGGTCATTCGTCGGTGAAGACCCGGACGCTGGTGATGCGAGGAAACGTCCCCGGCAGACGGGTCCAGTCGTCGCCACCGTCGACCGTTGCATACACGGCCCCGCCGGTGGTCCCGAAGTACACGCCGCCTGCCTGATCGGTGTCCATGGCCCCCCTCAGTACGGTCGTGAACGTTGCATCCGGGAGGCCCGTGCCCGATTCGGTCCACGTGTCGCCGTCATCGTCGGATCGGTAGACCCGCAACCTGCCGTCGACCGGAAGGCGGAACTCGTCGGAGGTGAGCGGAACGACGAAGAGGCGGCCGATCGAATTGTCGCGGACGATCGGAAATCCGAAGGAAGCCGGAAGCCCTGTCTCGATCCGTTCCCACGAGTCTCCTGCGTCGCGTGAGCGGAAGACACCTCTGTGCTCCTGGCGCCAGAGGTGATCCGGTCGGTCCGGGTCGACTACCAGGCCGTGGACGCACCAACCGGATTCCTCCGATTCTCCATCCGGCGAGGCCGGCTCCACACCGCCATTCTTCGCCTGCCAGGAGGACCCGTCGTCATCGGTGCGGAAGACGCCGACGGCCGAGATACCCACCCAGACCCTTGACGCGTTGGTGGGATCGACGATGACGCGGTGGGCGCAGAGGCCGCCGAGCCCGGGTTCCCAGTGCCGGCGAGAAGGGCGCTCGTTCAGGGCGTCGTTGGATTGCCACGTCTGCCCGTCGTCGCCGCTCGAGAAGAGACCAGCCTCGTCGACGCCTGCATAGATGTTCCGTTCGGAGGTGGTGAGTGTCCAGATCTGAGTCAGCGGGCGTTCCCGGTCGGCCGGCCATGACGGTCCGTCCACGACCTGCGCCCAGGAGATGGCGTCGGTGCTTCGATGCAGGGCAGCGCCGAACCAGTTGCTGGCCGTTGCCAGCAGGTAGTCACCGCCCGGGGTGCGGGCGAAAGCGGTGATCTTCCACCCCGGAAAGGCGGGTTCTTCGAGTGTCCAGGCCCGTCGGTCCTCGGATGTGAGGAAGAACGCGCCCTTGGCTGTTCCGACGGCGAGCCTCGTGGTCATGTCGGTCACCTCCGGTCGTGAAGATACAGCAACGGGCGCCCGGTTGCCCGGACGCCCGTCGGTTGGGTGCGATCGGTCAGTTCTGCAGTCCGGCCTGGATCTCGAGTTCGATTTGCAGTTCCTTGGAGACGAGGAGGCCTCCCGCCTCCAGTGGCGCATTCCAGTTGACGCCCCACTTCTCGCGCTCGATGGTGGTCGATCCCGAGAAGGCGGCCTTCTGGTTTCCCCACGGATCTGCGTACACACCGAGGAACTCGAAGTCGATGGTCACCGGGTGGGTCTCCCCGCGCATGGTCAGTTCACCGGTCAATTCCCAGCCTGAACCCTTGGCAGCCACCGACGTGCTGGTGAAGTCCAGGCTCGGATGGTTCTCGACGTCCAGGAAGTCTGGCGACGTGAGGTGGGCGTCTCGATCGGCAGATCCGGTCGTGATGCTCGCCGCTTCGATGGTCAGCGATACGCCGGACTCGGTGACGTCCTCGCCGACGGTGATCGTGCCTTCGAACTTCTCGAAATGGCCCCGGACCTTCGATACGACCAGGTGCCTGGCGACGGCGCCGATGGTGCTGTGCGACGGGTCGATGACCCAGGTCCCTGCGACCGGAACGGTCTTGTTGTCGACGGTGCGCGTGCTCATCACACTCTCCCAGTTAGTTGATATCTGCAAAGATTGTATCATGCAACTAAATGGATGCAAGTAAGTTGACTCCCGTGCAGCCCCATCCCGAATACCTGACCGCCTGGCGAGTGTTTCTCGAAGCGCACGCGGCCGTTGTCGGGGTACTGAACGACGAACTCGAAGCGGCGGAGGGGTTTCCTCTGGCGTGGTACGACGTGCTCGTTCAACTCAACGAAGCCGGCGGAACACTTCGTATGCACCAGCTGGCGGATTCGTTGCTGATCAGCCGAAGCGCCACCACCCGCTTCGTCGATCGACTGGAGGCGCGAGGACTGATCACACGGCAAGTGTGCGATGAAGACCGTCGGGGCATGAACGTGGTGTTGAGCGAGGAGGGCCTCGAGACACTGCGGCGGTCCGCACCCGGACACCTCGATGGGGTCTCCCGCCTGTTTACGAGCCACCTGTCGGAGGAAGACGCCCGCTGCTTGACCGAGATTCTCACGAGGATCCGCGATGCGGTATGTGACGGCCGGGACGGGTAGCAGCCGGGTCGAGGCTCTGGTTCACTCGTAGGCGATGGCCTCGAGCACGTCCAGGTTGGACGCCCGGAACGCCGGCCACGCCGCCGCAGCCACACCTGCCAGCGCCGCTCCCGCCAGACCCATGCCCAGCCAGTCCCACGGGATGCTCAGCTCGAGCCCCTGCGCCGAGAGTGAGGCCACCAGCGCCCAGCCGAACGCGAAACCAAGCACGGCGCCGAGGGCGGCCCCGAAGACGGCGATGATCACCGCCTCCAGGCCGATCATGTTGCGTACCTGAGCCTTGCTCATTCCCACCGCTCGAAGCAGGCCGATCTCCCGCGTCCGCTCGTAGACGGACAGCAAGAGTGTCAGCAGGATGCCGATCAGTGCAATGACGATGGACATGGCCAGAAGTCCGAAGATGAGGAAGACCACCTGGTTGATCTGCGAGGAGATCTGATCTCTGAGTTCCTGCTGGTCGATGATCCTGACTCCCGGGAACCCGCCGAGGGCGTTCTCGATGGCGGCGCGCCCCTGATCGAGCGACACCCCGTCCGCGAGTCGCACATACGCCTGGCTCGTGTTGGCTTCGAGGTAGTTGGCCTCGTACGCCTCGGAGGAAACGAACCAGGAGGTGTCGCCCTCGATGTCCAGAACGGCAGCGAGTTCGAAGACCTGCTCACCGGTCCGTGCGAAGCCGACGGTGACTGCATCGCCGACCTCGAGCCCTTCGGCCCCGGCTACCGCTTCCGTTGTGGCGATTTCGTCGAGACCGAGGCCGGCGAACGATCCGGCCACCACGTCGTACCGGACGAACTCGCCGATGGCATCGGTATCGACCCCGGTGAGGATCGTCGTAGAACTGAGAATCCTGGCCGGACCGATCCGCACTCCCGAGACACGGTCGACTCCCTCGACGTCTTCGACCACCGCGATCACGTCCGAACTGAAGCCGCCGAATCCGAATCCGGGCGGTTGCAGCAGCAGGTCGGCCGTGAACGCTTCCTCGATCGCACTGGTGGCGGTGTCCCGGGTCGAGGCGGCGAGGATCGATACCGTGGCGACCAGTGCCAGGCCGATCATCAACGCTCCGGCGGTCGCCGCCGTGCGTCGCGGGCTGCGGGAAGCGTTGCGTTGCGCCAGGTTGCCGGTCGCCCCGGACACCGTCCGCATGGGCACACCAAGCAGGCGGGCGACGGGCCGGGCGATGAGCGGGCTGAGCACATATGTTGCCAGGAAGACGAGTCCGGCGCCGATGCCGACGAGCAGCGCCGGGGCGAGGTTCCGGATCTCGAGACCGGTGAGGCCGGCGGCGATTGCGCCGGCGCCCAACAGAGCGAGCGGGGTTCCGCCGAGGATTCGCCGGTGCCACGATCGACCGGGTCCTGCCGTCGGAACCTCCCGCAGGGCTGCCATCGGGGAGATCCGCGACGCCCGGATGGCAGGCAGGGCTGCCGAGATCATCGTGACGGTGAGACCGGTGCCGAGTGCGATGACCACAGTGCGAACGGGAAGCTGCAGACCGGTGTCGGGGAGCTCGCCGCCGAAGNNGCCGAAGAACACCTCGATCAGCTGCTCCATTCCGGTGGCGAGCACGACGCCGGCCCCTACCCCGAAGAGGGACGCGATCAGACCCGTGACGGCCGACTCGAGGAGCACCATCGAAGTGATCTGGCCGCGGGTCGCTCCGATCGCTCGCAGCAATCCCAGCTCGCGGGTGCGCTGTGCGATCACGATGCGGAACGCGTTGTAGATCACGAAGATCCCGACGAAGAGCGAGATGCCGGCGAACGCCAGCAGCATGGTGTTGAGGAATCCGAGGCCCTCCTTGACTTGTGCCGTCTGCTCTTCGGCGACGGTCTGGGAGGCGACGGCCTCGATGCCCTCGGGCAGGACTCGGTCGACGTTGGCAATCACCGCGTCGAGGTCCCCCCCTGGCGTGATCGTCATCTCGATCGCATCGACCTCGTTCCCGGCATCGAGCATCTGTTGAGCCGTCTCGAGTTCGAACACCGCCCAACTGGTGCCGAGGAGGTTGTCCGTGTCGCCGAACCCCAGGCTCCCGACGAGTGTGAACGGCCGTTTTGGGCCGTTGATGATGATCTCGACCTGCTCACCGACCTTGAATCCGGCCCGTTCGATCGTCGCCGCGTCCAGCATCATCTCGTTCGCGCTCGCCGGGGCGCGGCCCTCTCTGATGGTGAACTGGCTCGGTCCTCCGGACCATGACGTCACGAAGGTCGGCGGACCCATCATCGGCAGCAGCTCGCCGTCGGTGCCGACCAGCTGGCCTGAAGGGGAGAGTACGCTGCCCCAGGCACCCTCGACCCCTTCGACGCCGGCAACCCGTTCGATCAGGGATTCCGGCATCCGCTCGGGAAGCCCGAAGTTGAGATCGGGATCGATCTCTCTACGGACCTGGATGTCGGTTGCCGCAAACGACTCGCTGAAGAGGTCGTCGAACGCGGCACCGATCGTGTCGGTGAATATGAACGCAGCAGCCACGAAGGCCACTCCTGCCAGAATGGCGAGCGAGAGGAGACCGGACCTGAGCTTGTGAGCCCAGATGCTCTTGACGGCTGCACGCCACATCGTCAGCCTTCCAGTGTCTTGATGTGATCGAGGATCCGCTCGGCGCTCGGGTCGAGAATGTCACCGGCGATGCGTCCGTCCTCGAGGAAGACCACACGGTCGGCGTGAGCAGCTGCGAGCGGATCGTGCGTCACCATCACGATCGTCTGCCCGTACTCCTGGACCGCCTGCTGCATGAACTCGAGCAACTGCGCTCCCGATTTCGAGTCGAGATTCCCGGAAGGCTCGTCGGCGAAGATGATCTCAGGGCGCCCCGCCAAAGCCCGCGCCGCCGCCACACGCTGTTGCTGACCACCGGAGAGCTCGGACGGCTTGTGTCGCAGGCGGTCGCCCAGGGCGAGGATGTCGATCACGTGGGTCAACCAATCGCCGTCGGGTCGCCGGCCGGCGATGTCCAGTGGGAGCGTGATGTTCTCCCGCGCGTTGAGGGTCGGCACGAGATTGAACGACTGGAACACGAAGCCGATCTTGTCGCGACGCAAGTGCGTGAGGTGCTTGTCGGAGAGAGTCGTGAGGTCGACGTCACCGATGAACACCTTGCCGGTGGTCACCCGGTCGAGTCCCGCCATGCAGTGCAGGAGGGTCGACTTGCCGGACCCTGATGGTCCCATGATCGCCGTGAACCGTCCGCGGTCGAACGAGACGTCCACCTCATCGAGCGCCTTGACCGCGGTGGGTCCCGATCCGAAGATCTTCGTCAGGTTGTGTGCCTCTGCGGCGGGTGGCGTCATCGATGCTCCTCTTGTTTGTCATGTTCGCTCATCCCGGGGTTAAGGACATCAGCAGACGGGTCCCGGCCGGTCATTGCGGGTCGAGAAACACCACGGGGATGTCGCGATCGGTGCGCGCCTGATAGGTGGAGTAGCCGCCGTACGCTTCCGTGATGCGGGGCCACCACTTCTCCTTCTCCTCCCGGGTGGCGGTCCTCGCGACGACGTCGTAGGCCTCTCCCCGCAGTTCGACCGTCGCCCGTGGATCGTGAAGGAGGTTCTGATACCAGTGGGGATGATCCGGGCGTCCGCCCCACGACGCGATGACGACGAGCATGGCTCCGCTGCTGAGGTACAGGAGCGGCACGGTGTGCCGGCTTCCCGACCTGTGGCCGGTGGTCGTGAGCAGCAGCATGTCGTTGTCGATCAGGCGATGACCGATCCTCCCTCCCGATGCTCTGAAGAGGAAGGTGTGCAGGCTGGAGAGTCGTCTCGCCGTGGCGTCGCGCATCCGGCAAGGCTATCGCCGCCGNNTCGGTCATGCGTCTGGTCGTGGCGAAATGCAGCGTCGACTACGAAGGAAGGCTCAATGCGCACCTTCCGCCGGCCGTCCGGCTCATCATGGTCAAAGCCGACGGTTGCGTTGCCGTGCATGCGGATGGAGGCGCCTACAAGCCCCTGAACTGGATGAACGCTCCCAACTATCTCGAGCAGAGCGATTCCGAGTGGGTCGTCACCAATCCCAAGGGGGAGCGCTTGACGATCCGCATCGAAGAGGTGCTCTCGGACGTTTCGATGGAGATGGGCGAAGATCCGGGACTGCAGAAGGATGGTGTAGAAGCCCACCTCCAGGAACTCCTCGCCGCGCAGCCGGAGGTACTGGAGGAAGGCCTCGAACTCATACGTCGGGAGTACTCGACCGACATCGGCCCGGTCGATCTGCTGTGTGCGGATGTGGCGGGCGCGACCGTGGCCGTCGAGATCAAGCGTCGTGGAGACATCGACGGCGTCGAGCAACTCGCCCGGTACCTCGAACGGTTGAACCTCGATGCGCGCCTCGCTCCGGTGCGGGGAATCTTCGCCGCGCAGTCGATCGCTCCGCAGGCGAGGGTGCTGGCCGAGGCGCGAGAGATCGGCTGGGTGGAGGTCGATTACGACGAGCTGCGGGGAGCGGAGTCGAGAACGCTNNCTCTGTGCCAATACCGGGTGCACGCTTCACCTCATTCACCCGCTCGGGTTCGACCTCGAGGACGCCCGGCTGCGGCGAGCCGGACTGGACTACCGGGAGTGGGCCGAGGTCCGCGAGCACGAGGCGCTGGGGGATTTCGTCTCCGACGTCGATCCTTCACGATTGATCGCCTTCACCAGGGACGGCGACCGCGGCTACACCGGCATCGGCTACCGGCCGGGAGACGCCTTGCTGTTCGGGCCGGAGTCCGACGGGCTTCCCGATGAGGTGCTCGACGACATCGACCTGCAGGTGCGGATTCCCATGCTGCCGCAGTCGCGCAGTCT
>JABAOG010006061.1_pt1 | contig 13542 bp, 8 predicted proteins | sample 7062131 | NCBI WGS metagenome assembly JABAOG01 (sample SAMN14538629, study PRJNA623070) | marine sediment metagenome | biome: marine biome [ENVO:00000428]; feature: marine pelagic biome [ENVO:01000023]; material: deep marine sediment [ENVO:00002113] | place: India: Arabian Sea | collected... | reverse complement strand
GCCCATCATCTACTACGGCGATGAGATCGCTATGGGGGACAATATTTATCTTGGTGATCGGAACTCGGTGCGTACACCGATGCAGTGGAGCCCGGACCGCAATGCCGGTTTTTCCCGGACCGATCCGCAGCGGCTCTTTCTGCCGCCGGTAATGGATCCCCTTTACGGTTATGAGTCGGTGAATGTGGAGGCACAATCCCGTTCCCCCGCTTCGCTGCTCAACTGGATGAAGCGCCTTATTGCGGTTCGCAAGGCGCACAAGTCGTTTGGCCGGGGCACACTCGAATTCCTGCGCCCAGGTAACCGTAAGATCATTGCCTACGTGCGCGAACACGAGGATGAATCCATTCTCTGTGTCGCCAATCTATCCCGCTGGTCACAGCCAGTGGAGCTGGACCTGTCACGATTCAAGGGTCGCGTACCGATTGAGTTGATGGGCAACACCACCTTTCCCCCGGTTGGTGACCTGCCCTACCTGCTAACCCTTCCCGGACACATCTTTTACTGGTTCCGCCTGGCCGAAGAGGCTGAGGTGCCCTCTTGGCACAAGGAAATGCTGCCGCCGATCGAGTTACCGTTGCTGGTGTTGTTTGCCGGCTGGGAAAGTCTCTTTCCTGAGCGCGTTGAAAAGGGACGAGTGAAAATGGCTGAACGCCTGCGCCACCAGATGGAACAGGAGCTTCTCCCTAAATGCATCAGCCAACAGCGCTGGTTTGCGGCAAAGGGGGAAATTCTGGACAGCGTAACAATTACAAAATCCGCCGAATGGCCTGCAGAGAAACAGAGCTGGTTACTGACATGGTTAGATGTGTGCTGTCATGAGGGAGAGACTCAACGTTACTTTCTCCCGTTGGCTATCGCTTGGGAAGACCATGCTGAAGAGTCCTTGCATGACCTAATGCCCAACGCGCTGGCACGAGTGCGTCAGCGTTCCCACGTTGGAATACTTTATGATGCGATGGCTGATTCGAACTTCGTCAATCGCATGATCAAAGCCATGGGTAATAATGAGCATCTTCCGTTTGATGACGGAGAGTTGATTTTCATGCGGACAAGTGCTTTCGATGAATTGACCCGAGACTATGAACCTTCCGCGATTGAACTCCCTCCCACTGAAGGCAGCAACAGTACGCGAATTCTTGGCGATAAGCTCTTTATTAAAGTCTACAGGCATTTGCGGGAAGGATGTAACCCCGAGTTGGAGATGGGGCGCTTTCTGACCGAGGTATCGCCCTACCCGCATATCGTGCCACTGGCCGGTGCACTTCAATACCAGGGGCCTGATGAGACGGTTGTCACCATGGCCCTGTTGCAGGGGTATGTGGAAAACCAAGGGGATGCCTGGAGTTACACGGTCGACTATCTAGAGCGCTTTTTCGCTGATGTGTTGATTTCGGATCTTGTCGACACCAGCGAGGAAGACGTCGACCTGCATTCAGCTTATCTGCTGCAAATTGAGACACTTGGACGACGGACCGGTGAGTTGCACCAGGCGTTGGCAAAACCCAGTGGTGATCCGGCTTTCGAACCAGAACCAGTGAACAGCGATGACCTGACCGCTTGGCGAAAAGTGGTAGCTCAGGATTTGCGAGAAAGCCTGAAGAAACTGAAGAGTTCGTTATTACATTTACCTGAGGCCCTGCAGGATGACGCAAAGCGATTGCTTGAGGGTAAAGAGCAACTTCTGGAGTGGATCAAAGCACAGCTTCCTGCCTCTGTCACGAGTAGCAGAACACGCTATCACGGTGACTTTCACCTTGGACAGGTGCTGATGGTGGAGAATGATTTCATCATTATCGATTTCGAAGGGGAACCTGCCCGCACTCTTGAGGAAAGGCGTACCAAGCACTCCCCTTTGCGGGATGTGGCAGGAATGTTGCGCTCATTCAACTATGCAGCTGAGTTTGCCTTGAGTGAGTCCACTGCTGAGCGGCCACTTGACCTGGCGAGATTACGCCCTCTTGCAAAACGCTGGGAACAGGCAACGCAAGAAGCCTTTTTGAACGGTTATCGTATTGCGATAGAGGGATGCTCCTCCTACCCTTCCGATGAGACCGATGCCACAGCACTTCGTAACCTTTTTACGCTCGAAAAGGCGCTTTACGAGTTGCGTTATGAACTGCACAACAGGCCCGACTGGGTCGATGTTCCATTAAGCGGACTGCTTGCCTTTTTAGACAGCATAACGGAGCAAAGAGATGCCTGATCGCGTTCGCATCCTTGCCTTTGTCATGGCGGGAGGTCAGGGTACGCGACTGCAGCCACTTACCGCGGACCGGTCCAAGCCGGCGGTTCCTTTCGGTGCGCGTTATCGCATTGTTGATTTTGTGCTTAGCAACCTGATCAACTCCAGGATCTACTCGGTATACGTCCTGGTGCAGTACAAGTCGCAATCGCTGATCGAGCATATTCGTAAGGCCTGGACACTCTCACCGATTCAAGCGGAGCAGTTCATCACCGTCGTCCCGCCGCAGATGCTCGAGGGTGAAGAGTGGTTTCTCGGTACTGCCGATGCGGTCTATCAAAACAGCAACCTCATCGAGGAGCAACATCCAGACCTCGTCGCGGTTTTCGGCGCTGACCACCTATACCGCATGGATATCCGTCAGATGGTCCGTTATCACCTGGACAGAGACGCCGAGGTAACTGTTGCGGCATTACCCGTTCCGCTACAACAAGCCTCCTCATTCGGCATTATCGGCACCGATAATGAATCACGTATCACCCAATTTCTCGAAAAACCTGAAGCCCCTCCAGCGATGCCCGGTGATAACACACAGGCCTATGCCTCCATGGGCAATTATCTGTTTAATGCCGAAGTACTCATCGAGGCTCTGGAGGAGTCACACCGCCTGGGCGAAACGGATTTCGGCCACCACATTCTGCCTCGCGTGATCGCGACAAGGCGCTGCCTGGCCTACAATTTCGCTGACAATCGGATTCCTGGAATCAAGGCCTACGAAGAATCGGCCTACTGGCGCGATGTGGGCGATATCGATGCCTATTACGAGGCCAACATGGATCTGCTGGAGGAACAGCCTCGTTTCAACGTGTTCAACCCCCAATGGCCAATCTATTCGAGCAACTATCAGGGCCCGGTCGCCAAGATCAACAGTGGTGAAATCAGCAACACCATGATCGGTGCCGCTACCGTGGTCAACGGAGCGACCATTCGCAACTCCATTATTCGCCGCGAAGTGGTAATCGAGGAAGGGGCGCTGCTGGAGGACTGCATCATTATGGACTATGTCCGTATCTGTCGCGGAGCTCAGTTGCGGCGGGTAATCGTCGATCGCCATAACCATGTCGGGATTGAGGCGCGCATCGGTTTTGAACCGGACGAGGATCGTAAGCAATACCATGTCACTCCCTCCGGCGTTGTAGTCATCCCCCAGGGACAGGTGAGCTATTTTCCCCGCGGAGCGCGCACCGGTGGCATTGGCTATGAGGAGTAACCGAATATGACCGACACCAACATTATCGGCCATATTGCTCCTGCCCGGGTGTGGCCTGGCAGCCCCTATCCACTGGGAGCGACCTGGGACGGCCAGGGTGTCAACTTCGCCCTGTTCTCTGAAAATGCCGAGCGGGTTGAGCTGTGCCTGTTTGATGCCCATGGCCGGCGTGAGGTAGAGCGCGTCGAGATGGCAGAGCCCACTGACCTCGTTTGGCACTGTTACCTGCCGGATGCACGCCCCGGCTTGATCTACGGTTATCGTGTCCATGGACCTTACGAACCGCAGCACGGACACCGTTTCAATCCCCACAAGCTACTGCTTGACCCTTACGCCAAAAACATCATCGGAACCTTGCGCTGGAACGACACCCACTTCGGTTATCGTGTCGGCCACAAAAAGGACGATCTCTCTTTCGACCGGCGCAATAATGCTTCCTCAATGCCCAAAAGCAAGGTCATCGATCCAGCCTTTACCTGGGGTGATGACCGCCCGCCACGTATTCCCTGGCATGACACCGTCCTTTACGAATTGCATGTGAAAGGATTCACCTGCAAACATCCGGATGTACCTGCTCCCCTGCGCGGGACCTACGCCGGCCTGGCCACCGAGCCAGTAATCGATTACCTGAAAAGTCTAGGCGTCACTGCGGTCGAGCTGATGCCGATCCACGCTTTTATCGACGACCGCCGTCTGGTCGACCACGGCATGCGCAACTACTGGGGGTATAACACTATCGGTTTCTTCGCGCCGGAGATGCGCTACTCGGCCACCGGCCTGCCCGACGAATTCAAGACCATGGTCAAGACCTTTCATTCGGCCGGACTCGAAGTGATCCTCGATGTGGTCTACAACCACACCGCCGAGGGCAACCAGCTTGGCCCGACCCTCTGCTTTCGCGGCATCGACAACGCCGCCTACTACCGTCTCCTTCCCGAAGAACCGCGCTACTACAAGGACTACACCGGCACCGGCAACACCCTCAACATGATGCACCCTCGCGTGCTGCAGTTGATCATGGACAGCTTGCGCTACTGGGCGGTGGAGATGCATGTCGATGGTTTTCGTTTCGATCTGGCCTCGGCTCTTGCGCGTGAGTTACACGACGTGAATCGTCTCGGCGCCTTTTTCGACATCATCCACCAGGACCCGGTGCTCTCCCAGGTCAAGCTGATCGCCGAGCCCTGGGATCTGGGCGAAGGCGGCTATCAGGTCGGCAACTTCCCGCCCGGCTGGGCCGAATGGAACGGCAAGTATCGCGATATCCTGCGTGATTACTGGCGGGGCGAGGCCGGGGTACTAAGTGAATTGGCCTCGCGCCTGACCGGCTCCAGCGATCTCTATCAATCGGATGGTCGCCGCCCCTACGCCAGTATCAACTTTGTCACTGCTCACGACGGTTTCACTCTGCGGGACCTGGTCAGCTACAACGAAAAACACAACGAAGCCAACAAGGAAGATAACCGCGACGGTGAATCGCACAACCGCAGCTGGAACTGCGGCGTGGAAGGGCCCACCGATGATCCGAAAGTTCTCGCCCTGCGCGCACGACAACAGCGCAATTTTATCGCCACTTTGCTGCTCTCCCAGGGTGTTCCGATGCTGGTGGCCGGCGACGAATTCGGCCGTACCCAGCACGGTAATAACAACGCCTATTGCCAGGATAATAAAACCAGTTGGGTCGACTGGCAGTTGAAGGAAGAGAATCAGGACCTTCTCCGTTTCACCTGCGAACTGTTGTTGCTACGACGGGATCACCCCGGCTTTCGCCGGCGCTGTTTTTTTACCGGTAACGCCCCTGACCAGGAGCAGCTCAAGGATATCTACTGGCTCAGCAAAGACGGCAGTGAAATGAGCGATGAGAAGTGGCACCTCAGCTGCGGTTGTATCGGTATTGTCCTTCCTGGCGATGGCCTGCGTGAACGCGATAACCATGGCAATCCGGTTGAAGACGATGATTTCCTGTTGTTGCTCAACCCTTACCATGAAGCGCAATCCTTTGTCATTCCCGAACTTGCGGGTATCGATGCCTGGCTGCCTTTACTGGACACCTCCCGCGACAGTACATCAGAGCTCGACACCTTTACCGGCAGTGACAGCTATCCACTCCAGTCCCGTTCGGTTGCCCTGCTGATTCATCCCAGGAACCATCAATGATACACCGTTACNNAATGACGCCACTGGAGGGGGGGTGGTTTGAAACGACCAGTCCCTTAGCCGGACCCGGAAGCCGCTATCGGTACTGTATCGACGATAACCTGCATGTGCCCGATCCGGCCTCCCGCTTCAATCCCGAGGATGTGCATGGACACAGCGAGGTCATTGACCCGGCTGGTTTCGAGTGGCAGGACAGCGACTGGCTGGGTCGGCCCTGGCATGAGGCGGTGTTTTACGAACTGCACGTGGGCACCTTTAGCGAGACGGGTGACTTCAAGGGAGTGGAGGCACGCCTCGAACACCTTGCCGAGCTGGGCATCACCGCTATTGAGCTAATGCCGGTGGCCGATTTTCCCGGCAGCCACAACTGGGGTTACGATGGGGTACTTCCCTTCGCCCCCGACAGCAGCTATGGCCGCCCGGAGGATCTCAAGTCACTGGTGCAGGCGGCGCATGCCCAGGGTCTGATGGTGTTTCTGGACGTGGTCTACAACCATTTCGGGCCCGAGGGCAACTACCTGCACGCCTATGCACCGGATTTCTTTACCGATCGCCATCACACACCCTGGGGAGATGCGATCAATTTCGATGGCGACAACGCCCGAACGGTGCGTGATTTTTTTATCCATAACGCCCTCTACTGGCTCGAGGAGTACCACCTCGACGGCCTCCGCCTGGATGCGGTGCACGCTATCATGGATGACTCCAATCCCGATATCCTGTGTGAACTTGCCGAAGCCGTCCGGAAAGGTCCGGGAGAATTACGTCACATCCATCTGGTACTTGAGAACGATAACAACATCGCTCGTTATCTGGTGAGAGGTGATGATACCGAGCCGGTTTATTACAACGCCCAGTGGAATGATGATATTCACCATGCCTTCCACTTGCTGCTTACCGGAGAAAGTGACGGTTACTACAGCGATTACAGCGACAAGCCGCTGTGGTATTTGGGACGATGTCTAACCGAGGGGTTTGCTTATCAGGGTGAGATGTCCGGCTACCGGCATGGCGATGGACGCGGGGAGCCAAGCAAACACCTCCCACCGCAGGCCTTTATTTCACTGCTGCAAAATCATGATCAGGTCGGCAACCGCGCCTTCGGTGAACGGCTTTCCGCATTGTGCGAACCCGCAGCGCTGCGCATGGCGGTGGAAATCCTGCTGCTTGCACCCTCCCCGCCGCTGCTGTTCATGGGGGAGGAGTGGCAGTGCCGGAGTCCCTTCCTCTTTTTTTGCGACTTCGAGCCCGGGCTGGCAGAGGCGGTAACCGCGGGGCGGCGCAAGGAGTTTGCCCGGTTTGAACGGTTTTCCGACCCGGCGGTGCGCGAGCGCATTCCCGATCCTGCTGCCCATGAAACCCTTCTTGCAAGCCGGCTCAATTGGGACGATCTGCACCAGCCCGACCATCAGGCGTGGCTGCGGCACTACCAACAGCTGTTAGCTCTGCGTCATCAGGAGATAACCCCGTGCCTGGCCCGCCAGGATAATACTGCAGCTGATTATAAACTCTTCGACAAATGCGGATTACTGGCCAGCTGGCGCCTCGACGATGGTTGCGAACTCCGACTACTGGCCAATGCGGGCGATGAGCCGGTCGCGTTCACTGAGAACGTGTTGTCCGGGCGCCAGATCTACGCCAGTCCAGCCATCACTTCTGCTTCCCTCAGCAACAACCACCTCCCCCCCTGGAGCGTACTCTGGTTTATCCATCCATGAGGCAACCGACACCGTTCGAAAAACTCTGCATGGCTTACGGCATTGAAGCCGGGTATCAGGACATTTGGGACGAATATCATCCCGCATCGCGAAAGACCCGTCGTGCACTGCTTCAGGCCATGGGGGTGGATGCCCATGACGAGGCGGCCGTCGAGAGCGCCTTGCGTGATCATGAACAGGTAAAATGGCAGCAACTGTTGCCCCCCGTCCAGGTGGTGAGCAAATCCCCGTACACAATCCCGCTGCACTTGCCTGCCGGCTTTACTAAGGAAACCCTGACCTGGATTCTCCAACTCGAGGACGGCCAACAGCAAAGTGGCATGGTCACGCTATCTGAACTGCCGCAGATTGATCGACACCGGTTAGGCAAGCAAACCTGGCTGCGATACCACCTGAAACTGGAGAGTGAACTACCTGCGGGCTATCACCGGCTTACTCTTGAAGTTAGCGGGAGAGAGCCTGCCTCCATGAGCCTGATCGTCACCCCCCTCCGTTGTTATCAGCCTGCGGCGCTGGCCAACGATGGTCGTTTGTGGGGTCCGACGGTGCAGCTCTATGCATTACGCTCGGAGCATAATTGGGGCATCGGCGACTTCACTGACCTTAAACACCTGATCGACATCGCCGCCGACAACGGTGCCGGTATTGTCGGTACCAGCCCTTTGCATGCCCTGTTTCCCGACAGGCCCGAGCATGCCAGCCCCTACAGCCCCTCAAGCCGACAATTCCTTAATACTTTATTTATCGATGTGGAGGCCGTTGCGGATTATGGCGAGTGCTCAAAAGCACAAAATCTGGTCCAATCCGATGGTTTCCAGGCACGTTTACGCGCCCTGAGGGCGGCCGAACTGGTGGATTACCAGGGTGTTGCCGAGGCAAAAGCAGAGGTGCTGGAACTGCTGTATCGCCACTTTCGCAATCACCATCTCACTAACGACTCTGAACGAGGCCAGGCCTTTCGTGCCTATCAGAAGGAAAATGGCGAGGCCCTGTTACATCACGCACTGTTCGAGACTTTACAGGAACATTTTTCCGGTAAAGACTCGTCGATACGTGGTTGGCAGTCCTGGCCGGAGCCATACCGGGATCCCCGTTCGAAAAAGGTCACATCCTTTGCCGCCAGCCATGCCCGGCGGATCGAGTTTTATCAGTATCTGCAATGGCAAGCACAACTTCAGCTGCTTGAGGCGGGCCATCGCTCCTGGGAGTTGGGGCTTGGCGTAGGACTGTATCAGGACCAGGCAGTCAGCATCGACCCGGAAGGCGCCGACGCCTGGGCCAATCAGGATATTTATGCTCTGGACGCCCATATCGGCTCACCGCCAGACGATTATAATCTCAAGGGTCAGGACTGGGGGCTGCCTCCGCCGATCCCGGCGCGGCTTGAAACAACCGCCTACACCCACTTCATCGCCACCCTGCGCCAGAACATGCGTGCCACCGGTGCGCTGCGCNNCGCCTTTTCTGGATCCCGGACGGTACTTCTGTCAGTAATGGAGGTTATGTCCGTTACCCGCTACAGGATTTGCTGGGTATTCTGGCACTGGAGAGCCAGCGCAACCGGTGCCTGATAATCGGTGAGGATCTCGGGACTGTCCCAGACGAAATCCGTGAGGCGCTCAAGCCGCTCGGGGTGCTCTCCTGTCGCCTGTTCTATTTCGAGAAAGACGCCAAGGGCGAGTTTCGTCCGCCTGAAAGCTTCCCCTCACAGTCCCTGGTCGCTGTTGCCACTCACGACCTGCCTACCCTGGCCGGTTTCTGGCAAGGTAATGACCTGCAACTGCGAAGCGAATTGCACCTGTTTCCTTCCGCCCGGCAGCGGGAGCAGCAGTTAGTAGGACGAGCCGGGGATCGCACACGCCTGCTGCTGGCGCTGGAACACCAGCAGCTGCTGCCCGAACACCTGAGTTCCGATCCGGTGAAGGTGCCGGAGATGACAGCGGAACTCTCCTGTGCCATCCATCGTTACCTGGCTCGCACGCCTTCGCAGGTAATGACGGTTCAAATGGAGGATGTATTCGGTCAGAGCGAGCAGGTCAATCTGCCCGGCACCAGTGGGGAATATCCGAATTGGCGTCGCAAACTGAATCTGAGCCTTGAGTACTGGGTGGACGATCCGCGTCTGCGCCTTTGTTTCGAGGCAATGCGTGAAGAACGCGGCAGTGCTGTTCATCCGCCGGCACCCTCCCCCCAGAGCAGGGAACTGATGCAGGAGGCCGTCATACCCCGCGCCACTTATCGCCTGCAGTTCCACCGCGACTTCACCTTTGCCGACGCCGCCGAACTGGTGCCCTACCTGGCCACCCTCGGGATCAGCCACTGTTATGCCTCACCGCTCCTGAAGGCCCGCCCCGGCAGCCGACACGGTTATGACATCGTCGAACATCACAGCCTCAACCCGGAACTGGGTAGCCCCGAGGACTTCGAGCATTTTATCGCGGTGCTGCATCAGCATGGGATGGGACTGATCCTCGATATGGTTCCCAACCACATGGGGATTATGGGCAATGACAACCCGTGGTGGCTGGCACTGCTCGAAAACGGCCCGGCCTCTGACACCGCACACTATTTCGACATCGACTGGTCACCGTTGAAACCGGCGTTACGTGGTAAGGTACTGGTGCCGGTACTCGGCGATCACTACGGCAATGTAGTGGAAAAGGGGGAACTCTCCCTGACCTTCGACCCTGAACAGGGCCACTTCGATGTTCGCTATTACGAACACCGTTTTCCGGTTGATCCGAGCAGCTACACGACCCTCCTTGGCCATCACCTGACACAACTTTACGAGCGCCTCGGCGAACAGGATCAGGGGCTGCTTGAATTTGCCAGTCTCAACACCGCTTTCAGCAATCTACCGCCACGCACCGAAACCGATCCGGACAAACTGGCGGAGCGTCAGCGCGATCAGCGTGTGCACAAGCAGCATCTGGCACGTCTTTATCATGAGAATGCCGATATCGCCCGGTATATCGATGAGGTTATAAAAGCCTTCAACGAGACCACCGGCCAAACCGCCACGGCCACCCTGCTCCACCACTTGCTTGAGGAACAGCCCTATCGGCTGGCTTATTGGCGCGTTGCCTCTGATGAGATTAACTATCGGCGCTTTTTCGACATCAACGAGCTGGCCTCGTTACGCATGGACGATCCCGAGGTCTACGAGACGACCCATGCGCTGGTGCACGAACTCATCAGTACCGGTAAGGTGCAGGGCCTGCGCATCGACCATCCGGATGGACTATACAATCCGCAGCAATATTTCCAGCGCCTGCAACTGAACGTAATGGTCGCGCACGCATCGGCAAGCGACGGTACCAGCCAAAAGCCCCTGTATGTGGTTGTAGAAAAAATCCTTGCTGCACATGAGCGGTTACCTTCGGACTGGCCGGTGCACGGTACTACCGGCTACGACTTCGCTTCGCTGTGCAATGATCTGTTCGTCGATGCCGCCGCAGAAAAGACACTGTCGCGGACCTACAATGTCTTCACCGATGCGCGTGAGGGAATGGAGGAGATCCGCTACAAGAGCAAGGTGCTGATTATGCGTTCCGCCCTCTCCAGTGAGCTCAACGTGCTGGCCACACAGCTTAGCCGGATTGCCGAGGCCGACACCCACACCCGGGATTACACCTTGAACGGTTTGCGTAGCGCCCTGGTCGAGGTGATCGCCAGCTTTCCCGTTTATCGAAGCTACGTGACTGATGAGGGCGCTTCAGACAAGGATGCGGACTATATCAATTGGGCCATCGGGGTCGCCAAAAAGCGCAGCCAAGCGGCAGATACCAGCGTATTCGACTTTTTGCAGGAGGTCCTGCTCACCAAAATCAAGGAGGGCAAGGCGCCACCCTACCGTGAGCAGGTTATCGCCTTCGCCATGAAGTTTCAGCAATACAGCTCACCGGTGATGGCCAAGGGGATAGAGGATACGGCTTTTTACCGCTACAACCGACTGGTTTCACTCAACGAGGTCGGCGGCGAACCGGACCGCTTTGGTATCACTCCCTCGCAGTTTCACCATGCCAACCAGCTACGTCTGCAGAACTGGCCGCATGCCATGCTGGCCGGCTCTACACACGACAGCAAACGCTCAGAGGATGTACGCGCCAGGATTAACGTCATTAGCGAGTTGCCGGANNTGACTTCACAGGCCGAGTTGGACAGCTATCGCGAGCGCATCGAGGCCTATATGATCAAGGCGCTCAAAGAGGCCAAACAGCATACATCCTGGATCAATCCGAACACCGTATATGAAGAGGCTATGCAGCAGTTTGTCGCCGCCTTGCTCGGCCGCTTGGAGAACAACGCCTTTCTCGCCGACTTTATGCCATTTGCGCAGCGATGTGCACGTTTTGGCTTGTATAACAGCCTGGCTCAGACCCAGCTCAGGCTTGTCGTACCGGGAGTTCCGGATATCTACCAGGGGACGGAACTACTTAGCTACAATCTTGTCGACCCGGACAATCGCCGCCCGGTGGACTTTGCGCAACGCCAGACGCTGCTGGAGCAGATCAGAGAGAACACGCCTGACAAAGACACCCTCACATCCTGGNNGACCGGGCCAAACTCTTTCTCATCTGGAAACTGCTTGAGATGCGTCGTCATCACCACGAACTGTTTCGCGACGGTGACTACCAGCCGCTGGTCTGCCAGGGCGACAAGGCCGAACACCTCTGTGCCTTTGTCCGCCGCTGGAAAAAAACGCGGCTTATCAGCATCACCCCGCAGCTGTTTGCCCGATTACTGGGGGAACAGCCCGGACTACCGCAAGGCCATGAGGTGTGGGGCGACACCCTAATCGAGGCACCTGAAGCAAAAGGGAAGCAAAGTTACCGAAACCTTTATACCGACGAGAAGGTGAAAATAGTCAGTATCGAAGGAATAGGCTACTTCAGAGCCGATGAACTGTTTATGTCCTACCCTGTTGCGGTCCTGGTTAATGCATAAGAGCAAATCCAGTTAAAACTCCAGTCCCTGCAGATATTCCCTGAACTGGTGGTTCAACTCGGGATGTTTCAGGGCAAATTCAACAGTGGCCTGCAGATACCCCAACTTGCTTCCACAGTCGTAACGCTTGCCTTTAAAGCGATAAGAGAATACTTTCTCCTCTTCCAGCAGGTGAGCAATGGCATCAGTAAGCTGAATTTCGCCACCTGATCCCTTTTTTGTTGTTTCAAGCAGGTCGAAGATTCTCGGTGTCAGCAGGTAGCGACCTACTACGGCAAGATTAGAGGGGGCCTGTACTGGCTTGGGTTTCTCAATAATATTACTTATCTGCGCCAAGTCTCCCTCATCCCCGCTAACACTCACAATTCCGTACTTATCCGTCTCGGATTGCGGTACCTCTTCCACGCCAAGCACACTACATTGTCTCTCGCCGTAGATTTCTACCATCTGCGACACCACGCCGTGGCCGTTCCCGTCGATCATGTCGTCAGCCAACAAGACGGCAAATGGCTCATTCCCTACCACCGGCTTGGCACAGAGTACCGCATGCCCCAGGCCAAGTGCTTCAGGTTGGCGGATGTAGACACAGGAGACCCCGTTCGGCACCACATTGTGCACCAGCTCGAGCAGCTCCTTCTTGCCTTTCTTCTCGAGCTCACTTTCCAGCTCGTAATTCTTGTCGAAATGATCCTCAATCGCCCGCTTGGCGCTACTGGTGACAAAGATCATCTCTTTGATGCCGGCTTCAACCGCCTCTTCCACCGCATACTGGATGAGGGGCTTGTCCACCACCGGCAGCATCTCTTTGGGGTTGGCCTTGGTGGCAGGCAGAAAGCGGGTGCCCAGACCGGCCACCGGAAAAACAGCCTTGCGAATTTGATTCATAGGCAACACATTCCTTTCATACTAAATTATAACTGTTGCGACTAAGCAAGATTTCACTATATGAGCGGATAGCTATGAGTTGATCATAACAGCTCTAAGGGTTTTGTTATTACCTGTTCAGTCACACTATTTTTTTGGCTATGGGCGGGAGCAGGACATTAATCAGTCAGCGCAGCGCAGAAACTGATATTTGAAAGAGCTATACAGCCCACTCCCCAGCCTTTTGCTCCCACTGCCATGCATGAGCCACGATACTATCCAGCTCCGTGTAACGCGGCTGCCAGCCAAGCTCCCGCTTTGCTCGGGTGCTATCGGCAACCAAAACAGCAGGATCCCCCTGACGACGGGTAGCATCGGTTACAGGGATATGGCCCCCGGTC